>Ga0209514_10000784_pt1 | contig 61506 bp, 66 predicted proteins | sample Subgrocontami58m_FD_187452 | JGI IMG/M metagenome (GOLD analysis project Ga0209514, IMG submission 187452) | Subsurface groundwater microbial communities from S. Glens Falls, New York, USA - GMW37 contaminated, 5.8 m (SPAdes) (version 3) | ecosystem: Environmental > Aquatic > Deep subsurface >... | reverse complement strand
TCTTGTTGAAGGCAAACTTGATAAAAGAGGAAAGGTAAAACAGAAAGTCATTCTCTATCTTGGCTCAGCAGAGAATGTCTTGCGTGTATTTCAATCACAGAAGAAAGACTAATATCCACGCAAAGCCTCTTGCCTAGCAATCTTTTTATAGCTCGTTTTCCTTTCCAGAGAGAGGGAAGGGATGGAAAAAAAGGGATATTTTTTTAGCTTAGACGCATTGATTGCTCTTATGCTCGTAATAGCCATTATTCTTCTGGTAGATCCGATTCAGAAGCACATAATTCGGGAAGTAGTAGTCCAGGAAGACACGCTCAAAGTTCTTTCAGACCTTAAGATTTTTGAGACAAATAATTCTTATGTCAAGGGTCTTATTGCGTCAGGAAAGATTAAAAACCAGAATAATTCTCTTTTGGATCAGATCGGAGAGTTTTATGCAATCGGGGATCCTGAAGCTGAGAACCTTTCCCTAGAGTTTCTTAAAACTTTTGAGCATGAGAACGTGGGGATTTGGTTCAATAACGAGCTGATAGCTGCGAAGAATGCTACACCCTACGACGCTTCAAGGGAAATATGGGTCTCGCGGCAGATTGTTTCAGGCATTCAGAAAGGCAGCAACGTTACGGGATTTTCTTCAAGAGCATTTCTTACCAAAAACGCGTTGATGAAGTATTTTTATTTTGGAGGATATGTGGGGGATGGAAACCTTACTGCAATCATTAATTATAATGGAACGATAAAGTCAGCGTCGATTGAAATTGCAGTGAATGACAATTTTTCTCTTTACATTAATAGTTTATATGCCGGCAATTATTCGAAAGGCAACAGCACTTTTGATCCTATAACTATAGACCTAAGCTCTCATCTTGGAAAGTTTTCTTCTGGCGATAACAGAATTGAATTTAAAAATGGTCAGCTGTATATTGCAGGAGGATATATTGCAATTGATTATGAGACAGAGGTGAGCTATGAATCTCCAGTCATATATCGTTTTCCCGGCATTGATGGGATTATCAACCTTTACGATTCTTTTTATGTTCCGGGAACGCTTCACGATATGGAAATTTTTCTGCATTATAACATCACCAATTCAACTATTTTCATGACTATTGGCAATGCCAGTGTTTACAATGCGTCAGCTCAAGGTGAAGTGAGCACAACCCTGAATAATGCACAGCTCGTTTCTCTTTTGGACTATAACGCTTTGAGCAATGTTACTATCCCGTTGAGGCTTGGACTTAAAAATATCTCTCAAGTTACAGGCGGAGGAAATGCAGACGTCATTCTTGTAACAGACGTTTCAGGAAGCATGAATTGGAGACTGAATAACACCAATACAGGAGTTACTAGAAATTGCAGCGATCTTCTTCTCTATGATAACTCGACGAAAAGGATCAGCTTGGCAAAATGCCTTGCAAAAAATTTTACCAGAATTGTCCTTGCCAGTCCAGGAAATCGTGTTGGGCTCGCTTCTTTCGATGACAACTTAGTGAATTCGCATGCTCTAAGTGCAGACAACAACAGCTTGATTGCTCAAATTGACTCCTATGCTGCTGGAAGCGGGACCTGCACTTGCTGCGGGATCAATGCAGCCTACAATCTTCTAAATCCTATTAATGCGTCGAGAAAGAGGTTTGTTGTTCTTATGACTGATGGAGAGTCAGGGTATCGTTGTAGCTCTTCATCATCTTCCTCAGGCCCAACTGCTACATGTTCAGGTTCGCAACGGAGATACAACGGCACAAGCACTACTGGGAGTTCGTGTGGTTATGGATGCACTTCAACAAGCAACCTTGCGAATTTCAATAACACTATCTGGAGCTCAAATCGGACGCACATTAACCTCGAGGCAAATGTTTCCACAATAGGGATGGCAGTCAGCAATTGTTTTAACGCAAATTGGACCTTGGCTGAAACAGCGCGAGTTGGCGGAGGAATTTATCGTCCGGGAAATAATGCGAATGATCTCTTAGCTATTTATGAATCTCTTGCACAGAGCATTGTTCAGCTCTCTTACGTCGAACAGAGCGTTATTGCAAGCGGGCTCCAGAAAACAACACTTTACCCTGATTCCTATCTCAAGTTCAATTATACAAAAAAAGAGGTTCCTTACGGCATTGCCCTTTCATATAGGACTGGAAATTTTGGAAACAATATCACGCAAGGTTCCTTTTTTATCCCTCTTAACTCTACTGCCATAGAGGTGAATGCGCTTTCCTACTCAGGGCCGAAATGGACAGACAATGCGACGCTGAACGGGGTGCAGAGATTTCTATTAGGGAGTTTTGGCAACGATTATACTCAATTGGGAGATCCTTTTGTTGTGCATCTGCCTGCGCAATATGTGGTTCAGGGGAACAATACTCTTACGATTAAGACAGGCACTTCTCCGAGCGTTTTTGATGGAGGATCTCTTTATGACAAAGTTTCTTATACTGTCGTGAAGAACACGCTCGCGTACTCTCCCATTCTTCCTGTTGCTTCAGGATGTTCATGGAATGTTACATTTGATGATGGAAGCCAGGCGATGGTCAATGTTCCGGGCAATTATTCCGGGTTGAAGAGATGCAGCTTTTCTCCAGGGAATATCAGCTCTAATCCTTACGATGCTATCGATACCGCTGTTCTTAATCTTTTTCAACTCCTTGATGTGAATGCTGACCTCAAAGTTGATACGAAATTTTCACAGCAGGGCCTTGGAGTTAGCTCGACAGAGATTCAAGGGATTCCTTTTACATGGAGCAGCGAGGTTCAGGTGAGAGCATGGAGGTAACATGAAAAAACTATGGCTTATTGTTTTTACTATGGGAATACTCATTCTTTTAGGCGTTCTTGCTTATGTTAGCCTCAGCGATAAAGGTTCTGATCTTCAGCAAAATAAAGGTGCGCCTGATCAAACTGAAAAAGAAATTGCAGGGCAGTTAGGATTCAACGAGAGCGCTTGGGAGAAACTTTCTCCTGAAGAGAAAAAAGAGATTATTTCTCATTATCAAAAAGAAGATCAAGCTGTTGCCCGAACAGGAGGAGCTGGAGGGGGAGGCGGTGGAGGAGACAGCGGAGGAGACACGGGTGCTGGAGGAGACGTTTCAGGAGGCAGTGAAACAAGCTTATGCGCAAATGCTTCATCTTACGCCGGCACTTGCGAGATTATTTCTGTTACAAGAACATATGCTTCTGAAAATCAGGTTTTACTGGGTTTCGGGCTGGCAATTAATGAAAGTGATAAGGGGTACGAAGTTTTGTTTCAATATTCCACTCCTGGAAATGAAAAACTTTCAGTAGGCGTGCACTCGTTGTTGATTAAAGAAAAACTTTATCCAAATCAGGCGTACCTTAGCAAATACAGCATTCTTGCAGGAAGCGAAGTCATCTGCCAAGCTATACCAGCTTCTTATGGAGAATGCGCTATCAGCAGTTTCACGATGAATGGAATAGACTTAAATGATGACTCTGTTTTTTCAATCATACCATGAACAAGAAAGGATTTTTTTTCACTTTAATTGTTATTCTTACAATTACTATTTTCTTCATTTCCTATGAGATTTCTTCTTCTGATAAGACCGATGCCGTAGCGCAGAGAGTGGCGACAATGGATTCATTTTTATTTTCTTTGGAAGAGAATCTCCAGAGGCAGATGTATACTCTCGGATTCAGAACAATCTTTGAAATTGAGAATGATATTGCCTCTACAGGAAACTATACCTTTAGCCCGAATGCACGATTTGAAGAGGCTTTCTTTAACGGGACTTTGTATGGAACTCCGAGGGCGCTTTTTATCGGAGCGACGTATGCCGACATTCTTCAGACTATCAATCAGAATGCCAGAAAAATGAACGTAAATGTTACTCTCTCCCAGCCGACTATTGGCGTTTATCAAAAAGATCCCTGGAACATTATTGTGAACATTACGTTGAATCTGACCATGGAAGACAACACGAAGCTGGCCCGATGGAATAAGATAGAGTATCTCGACGTGCCCATCAGTATTGAGGGATTTGAAGACCCTCTGTATGTCATCAATACCGGTGGTCTTGTGACGAATAAGATTAATAAAACCTTTTACGAAGGAAGCTATGTTTCTACCGGAAATGTGAGCAATCTTACCGTGCACGCGATCAATCTGCTTTACACAAATTCAACAACTGCTCCGAGTTTCCTTGATCGCCTGCAGGGAATTAATGCGCCTTCTCCCTATGGCATAGAATCCTTCGTAAGCTTGCCGAAACTTGCCGCCCAAGGAATCACGGTGAAGAATAAGACAGAAGTAGATTACTTGTATTTTTCAACAACACCAACAACTGACTATCACGTGACAGGAATGCCTTCGTGGTTTTTGATAGATGCAGGGCATATCGACAGGTATCAGGTGGCAGGGCTGACGTATTGAGAGCCTGTCCACAAAGGCAGACAGAAAAGGAGTAATGTCAAAATAAAATTAATCGAAGTTTATCCTATAAGGATAGGCTCTAAGTTCTTCTTGATTTTATCTTATCAATAATCCAACCGATAACACTCCCAAATAGAGCATAAGTAATCATTGAAAAAATGCCTGCAATGACTGGTAATAATACTATACATGAAAAAGTTGAAATGTTCTCAGGGTAATGACAAAAGAAATTTGCAATCAATCCGCGAAATGGGAGAACCAGTATTAGATATAATAATCCACCAAGAGTACCAAATAAGAATAATTGAAGAAAATAACCTGATGCGATACCTATCAGGGGAACTACTAAACCAATTAACGCTCCTCTTAACCAATATGGCCAATTCTTGAGACTCATTTAACCCTCTCTTTTATAATATTCTAAGAGAAAAGAAGTTTAAAAGCTTTTGTGCTATGTTGTATAATTCTCAGGAAAAACCAGAAGACTCCGCTTTTTAATGCGGAGATAAATGGTGGTTTTTTGTGACTTCATCATCGAAGATGATGAGAGCTCTCAGAAATCAATGACTTCAAAATCTTTAGATTTTGATAGCCGTCAGAACTCTGTGAGTTCTGAGGTTTATGACGGAGTCGGAGATTTTGCAAATTTTTATGATTTTCCTATAAGGATGGGCTCTAAGTTTCTATGTATATGCACTCTACCTACTTCTCAGCTGTGAATGATCCGTAAACACCTATTCCTCTATCAAAGAGTGTCTTTTGAGTGAGACAGGCAGTATTATGCTGGTGCATATGCTTTGGCAAGATCCTTAAAAATGCACCCATCGTGATAATGGGGTATGCGAGGCATCCGATTATATAAACTCTTTTTTTCGTTTTTTGTATTTTTGAAGTATGGTCAAAAAATTTTATATTCTTAAATCCTCTTTCTTTTAATGTATCCTGGAATTCTTGTACTGTTGATAAGCTAGGTAATTCCCAGCCCCAAAGGAGTCTTTCATATAACTCTTTGCCTTTGCCTTCTGGTTCAGAGACAATAAAACCATCAGTCACTGCAATTCTTCCGCCTCTTTTAAGAATCCGATACGCTTCTCTAACAAATCTTTCTTTGTCTATTGCATGACAAACAGATTCAATTCCATACACACCATCAAACGTTGAATCAGGGAAGGAAGTTTGTGTAAAGTCTTGCTTTGAGAATGAAACGCGATCAGAGAGATACTCTCTTTCTGCTCTTTTATTTGCCTTGATAAGCTGCGTTTCAGAGAGAGTAATTCCATGAATATAGGAACCAAAGTGACGAGCGATAAACCTGCATGTTCCACCTATCCCGCAGCCCGCATCAAGCAATCTCGACCTTTCATTTGCATTGAGTAGTTGAGCAGATAATCTGCTGTTATTGTCTACAGCTTCTGCTAAAGTTCTTGTTCCTTCTTCCCAAATGCCGTAATGGAGAGCGTCATTAGGCCAGAAAAGACTGTAAAGTATTTGAGTCTCATCATAATGTCTTTCTATGGCTTCTCGATTTTTAGCTGCCATACAGAATAGAATTGATGTGTTTTATAAATATATTTATGAAGAAGAGCGATTTTGTTTATCAGGAAAAACCAGAAGACTCCGCTTTGTCAAAAACCCTTGGTTTTTGAGCACTTCAAAACCAGAGGTTTTGAGAGCTATCAGAAAGCAAAGCTTTCTGAAGCCATCAGAATTCCTTCTTGGAACTTCAGAAATTCTTGAAGAATTTCTGATAGCTCTCAAAATTCCTAGAATTTTGAAGTTCTGAGGTTTAATGCGGAGATGAATGGAGGTTTTTCGTGACTTCAAAGTCATCAGACTTTGAGAGCGCTCAGAAATGCTTCTTGCATTTCTGACGGCCTAAAAATTTGCTGTCGAAAAATCTCCGAACAAACTCTGCTATTTATAGCAGAGTCGGAGATTTTGCAAATTTTTTTGATTTCCAAATTACACAAAACTTTATATAATTCTATTCGCGCATTAGGCTATGGCGAAGTATATATTCGTCGTTGGAGGAGTCATCTCTGGCGTTGGAAAAGGGGTCGCAACCGCTTCTATAGGAAGAATAATCAAAGAGCTTGGATACAAAGTATCAGCTGTTAAAATCGACCCATATATTAATTGCGACGCAGGCACCATGCGGCCAACAGAGCACGGAGAGGTCTGGGTAACTGATGATGGCGGAGAAATAGATCAAGACCTAGGCAATTACGAAAGATTTCTAGACCAGGCAATTCCAAAACAGAACAACATTACAACAGGCCAAATTTACAAGACTCTGATAGAAAAAGAAAGAAGAGGCGACTTCCTTGGAGAAACCGTGCAGTATATTCCTCATGTGCCAAATGAAATAAAAAGAAGAATAAAAGAAGCTGGCAAGGATTATGAAATCGTTCTAGTAGAAGTTGGAGGAACCATCGGAGACTACGAAAACATCCCATTCCTATTTGCAGCAAAAAGCCTTGAAAATGAACTGGGAAAAGATAATGTTTGTTATATTCTTGTGACATACATGCCCATTCCAAGCCATATTGAAGAGATGAAAACAAAACCGACCCAATTAGCTATAAAATTACTGAGAGAAAATGGCATCCAGCCAGATTTTATCCTCTGCAGAGGCAAAAAAGCATTAGATGATGTTAGAAAGAAAAAAATTGAGCAGTATGCTAATATTAAATCAAGCCATATTATTTCCATGCCCGACGTAATTGGGCCAGGTACTGCCAATAATCTCTATGTCATCCCTCTTAATTTAGAAAAAGAAAACATGGGAGAAAAGCTTCTTGAAACAATAAAACTAAAGAAAAGAAAAGAGCCAAACTGGAGAGAATGGGAGTCTACGATAGAAAAAATGCAGAATCCTTTGAAAGAAGTAAATATAGCTTTAGTTGGAAAATATTTAGACATCGGAGAATACCAATTAAAAGATTCCTATATCTCAGTAAATGAGGCATTAAAACACGCTGGAGCAAAACAAGAAGTTAAGGTTAATATTCATTGGGTCGACTCAAAATCAATAGAGAAAAACATGGCCGACCTCAGCAAATATCAAGGCATCCTTATTCCAGGCGGTTTCGGAAGTATAGGTGTACAAGGAAAGATGCAAGCGATCAAGTACGCCCGGGAGAATAAAATACCCTTTTTAGGACTGTGTTTCGGATTGCAATTGGCAGTTGTAGAATTTGCAAGAAATATATGCAATCTCGATGCACATTCTACAGAGATCTCCCCAGAAATCCCGCACAAAATTATTGATATGCTGCCAGACCAAGAACAAATAACTAATAAGGGCGGTACAATGAGACTTGGTTCATATAAAGCGATAATACAAAAGGGGACAAAAGTCTGGGATATATATCAAAGCGATGAAGTCTATGAAAGACACCGCCATAGATATGAAGTCAATCCAAAATATCATGCGATGCTTGAAGATAAAGGCCTCTTATTAAGCGGAAAAAGCCCCGACGGAAAACTCGTAGAGTTCATCGAACTTCCCGACCATCCTTTTTTTGTTGCAACACAGGCGCATCCAGAATTTAAATCATCTTTGATGAAACCTGCACCGCTTTTTAACGCATTTATTCAAGCAACAAAACAACTAGGCCTAAAGATCACTCTAAAAGAAAGAATCTAACCCTGCATCACTTCTTTCAAAAAAGCCAGCTTATCACTTACCGATAATTCAATCTGCTTGTCTTCTTTCAGATCAACCCCGTACTCAATATCTGCCTTATGTTCGTGATGATTATAATAAATAAAAAAGCACTCGTTCAGGAATGTAAACAGATCCCAGCTTACTTCAATCTTCTCATTGCTCGTTATTTCATACACAAAATCCTCGATCTTAATTAAGATTTCTCTCTTTTTCTGTTTATCATTTTCCTTTGTAAAATTCTCGAGAAACGTAACGAGATTCATGAGAACAGCCTCTTCATTAGCATTTGAATAGCCTTCCAGTTCTTCAAGCATCTGCATCATCTTTTTATCATCTGTTTTTTTTAGAAGCAGATCAATATCTTCCTTCAAATCCTTTCTTAACTCAGTTCTTTCTTTTCTTACCAAAGAGCAAAAAATCTGGAGATCTTTCAGAACATCAGCCTGCGTCTTTTTTTTCCTTCCTTTTTTCACAGTTTTGTTGCTCTTCAAATTAAAATATTCGCGGAGACATTGAACCAACTGCAAGCGGACAGATTTATTATTCATGATCAAAAAGGTTATGTAATATTTAAAAATCTATGCAAAAAGAATTTTTTGTGGTGTTCAGAGAAGAAAGATTTTAAAAGCCTCTTTCACCGCTTATAAAATGCCCTCTTATCGAAAATCATTTTTCAATGAAAGAGCCTTGGAGGAAATAAAAGGCCTCAGGATTCAGCACGTATCCCGGCAGAAGGGTTTAGTGAAGCGCATTCTTGATCTCAATCTCGATGAAGAAGCTATAGAATTACGGGTAAGAATTACTCCTGGAAGATTTTTCAGCAATGTTGCGACGAGTGCAGAAGCTTCCAGAAAATGCTACAAACACGGCGAAATGATTGCTCTTTCGCAGCCTCAATCTCAAGAAGAAGCCTATCGCAAGAATGAAATTCCTCTTGCTATACGGGCACATGATTTTTCAAGACTTGAAGGAATGAAGGAGGAAGAGGTGAATTTTATAGGATATACCTTCCGGCCGGTGCAAGGGAAAGATCGAAGAAAAAGAGTTGTTCCCTTTGTCTGGCTTCCAGAAGCAGTGAGAATTTTCGGATATGCGGAAAATAGAACACGGGGAATAGTAGTTCATCCGTATGATGAGGCAGCTCGCGTAAGAGTAGAAGGTGCAAGCATACTCTCCTCTGTTCCCTCCAGAACAAGAAAAAATCCCCGATACAAAATCCGATTAGAGCATGTTCCTGTAAATGGAAATACTGAACGAAGAGCAATTATCTGGAGCTTAAGATCTGATTTTGAAATTGACTCTATGCATAGCAAGTTTAACATCCGGTACAAATGGGAAGCGGAGCGAGAAGCAAGCGATGTTTTCACATTCTATCCTCAGTCAATTGCAGCATATATTGCAACCGCTGGAACTTTTTGGAAAAAATATAATCTCACTCCGATGGAGATGAATCCTTTTGCTTTGCCTTCCAGAAAAGAAGCAGAATTTTATAAAAAATTATGCAACAATGTTATTATTTTTGATCCAACACTTAAAAGTAAAGATAAAATAAGAAAACTTCATCTCGATGAAAAATGCATTCTTATCGCAAGAAGCATTTCAGTCCAAGGCCATGACGCAACCTTTTTCTGGAATCCTGAAAGAGATGGCAAACTGAAGGACTACGATTGGAATATTCCTCATCGCTAAAGTAATTCGCCGAACCCAACTAATCTCCAATGGCCGTCGACATTTCTTGCAATGCCTACATTCTCGCCCTTGAAAGGGACAATAGGAATCCTCAAAGAAATTTCAGCTTCATTTCCTTTAGCCCGGATTACATTTCCGATGGTAATTGCAGTGCTCACACTCAAAAGGAGAAGCTCTCCTGCATGAACCGCAGAAACACTTCTTTTCTCCTGTATTCCAAGCACCTCTTTAAAAAGATTAAATTTTAATTTAATCGTGCTTGTAATAGCCGGCAATCTGCCCTTCAGCCCAAGCAAACATCCTGCAAGGGTATCAGCCTTCGTCAAAAAGGGGTCAAGTTCAGTTTCAATCGCCAAACTGCCTCCCGGTGTCGCCTCTTTGATTGAAATATTTCCCAAATGAATCGACAGAATTTTTGTCTTCACTGTATCGTAAATGAGCTGATTTTCTTTCTTAACATGCAGCCCTGGCTTAATCTCTATCTCATCACCGACCTTTAATATCCCTCTTCTCAATGCGCCACCTAAAACTCCCCCTTTCAGCTGATGAATGGCAGTTCCCGGCCTGTTGACATCAAAACTTCTGGCAACAATAAAAAAAGGCTCACCCTTCACGTCTCTCTCAGGAATTTTCATGGCACAAAGCGCCTCAAATATCTTGTCCAGATTAATCTCCTGCTGCGCAGAAATAGGAATGATCGGAGCGTCTTCTGCAAGAGTGCCTTTCAAAAATTCTTTAATCTCCTGATAATTCTTCTTCGCCTCTTCCAGAGGAACTAAATCTATCTTATTCTGAACAACGATGATATTCTTTATTTTTTTCGCCTGAAGAGCAACCAGATGCTCTCTTGTCTGGGGCTTAATTCCTTCGTTTGCCGCTATCACCAGGATCGCAACATCAATCATCGCAGCTCCTGAAAGCATCGTCGCCATGAGCATCTCATGCCCGGGCACATCAATGAAGCTCGCATAAAGCACAGGTTTTCCCTGCTTGTTGTTATAAACTCCGTTGTCATTCCTCACAACAGTCTCAGCATATCCTAGCTTGATCGTGATGCCTCTTTTTAACTCTTCAGAATGCGTATCTGTCCATTTCCCACTTAACTTGTAAAGGAGAGTGGTCTTGCCGTGGTCAATATGCCCAACCATGCCGACATTAAGCATGGGAAGCTTTTTTACATCTACGTTTTCTTCTTCCACAGTATTCTTATTTTCAGTCATGCCATACTCAAAGACAGGCCTCTTTTAAAGGTTTTTATGACGCCCTAATCTGGGGCAAGAAGAATATGTTCATCAGATGCTTCTACCCTGCGCTGTTGCAAGTTATCTTTACTGTCTATCGAACAGGGAATCTTTAAAAAACCTGACTATTCAACATACTTAAAACGAGGAACTTCTTTTCCATCAAAAGTTACCTCTTCAAGAAACATTGATTTTGGTCTAGCCCACATAGCGTTTTTACCAAACTCTTTTGAATCATAAAGAGCGCGATAGATAACTAATTCTTCCAATGTTTCACTATGTCTTCCTACCCCGATAACTTCATAAAATTTACCTTTGTAATGTTGATATTTTCCGAGCTGTAATTCTTGCATAACTCTAGATAAGTGGATAGTATTAAAATCTTTTGAGGATCTTTCAACTGCACAGAACCCATCTTCAAATTGCAGAAGAATGCAGAACAGTTATTCTTAAATAATGCTTTCTCCTCGTTTTAATATGGCAAAAGAACAGCGTTGGCGTGGAAAACCCAAAGATGTAGAGTGGGAGGATCAATTGCGTATTGTTGGAGCGATGTACGAGCTTATCGGGAAGCAAAATGGAGCAGCAGTAGAAAAATGCCTTGAAGAAATTGCGCGCCATGTCTCAGAAAGAGAAAAAAGGATATATTCAGTTGCTGAAATAGAAGCATTGTATGAACGTACGACCTTTGGAAAGCTACGAACTGAGATAAAATTTGCGCAGCGAACACCTCTTGATCTGATTCGCAGGCGAACTGAAGCTATTCGAAAGCAATACCCATTTGATCAGGGATTCCATTATGACAACTTTGAACATGTCAGTGAGAAAGAAAGAGAAGGACTGTATGAACTTTTTAAGAGAAAACGGGCAGAATTCTAAGCTTTCGGTTGAGCCGGCACTTCAGCAGGTTTTTCTTTTGGCTTATTCTGGTCAGGAAAAATTTCCTCTAATTTCTTCCCGCCCTCTTTCATTACCTTAAAATTAATCTGCACAACATCTCCGCTAAGAGTATTTCCCCTCACTGTTTTTTTTCTTCGCAATCCCTTAGGCCTCGAGGTATGCATTCCCCATCCTTTCTTGAGAAGAACTCCACGCAATGCAGTTCCTTCAACATCTTTTTTAGAAGGAAGGCCTGCCTTGTCGCTTGCACCAGTAATCTCCAGCCCATATCCTCCAAGATCTGCCAAGAGATCTTTCCCGTCAATATTCTCCCCAAGCTTCATTCCCACAAGAGCTTCGCTGGAACTTTCGAGTTTCCAAGTCTTTCCATGGTGGCCAATATTTATTTTGAAGGGCATGTTCCGAGAAAGAGAGATTGCCTTTTAAAGCTTCCGATGCCTTAATTCCAATTTTAAGTTCTGTGCAACATGAAGAGCTAACCTCTCACCAGCAACAGAAAATTTCCAATAAAAGAGTGAAGGTTTAATGCCTGTTTTTTCCGTGAATTGACGAATCGATGCTGTCATGGCCCGACTGGCAAGTCCTTTTCTTTGATATGCCGGCACTACTACAGCTGAACAGAGATAAATTGCATCTATAAACGTATTGCTCCAAGAACTCTTCACTTCTTCGAACATCTTAGCTTCGTTGATCTTCTTCGAAAGAAATGCTTCCATAATTTGATAAGATGTAGGTAAGATGAAACTAAATCCAACAATCTTTTCATCATCTCGGATAATATTTAAACATTCAGGAATATGTTCATAGATCCATCTTCTATTTTCCTCGTTTACAGGAATTTGATCAGGATCATGGTGAGTTGTAAAATATGCTTCAGCTAAAGCTCCTGTTTCTGTCGTATCTTCCGGGGAGATCTTTCCCGTAGAACTTGAAAAAGTGATGCTCATCACACCCCCCACGCAATCTTAAATCTTCTCTTGATCTGCGCAATTTCCTGCAAAACTGAAAGCTCGTCAGAGGATAGAAGATCCTTGTTATCCTTGAATTTCCTAAACTCAGCCTCACCTACATCAGTGTACAAAAACTTTTTGTCCTTTAACTGCCGATCAAATGTTGTATTCGGCAGAGAAATAGCAACCTCCATGCCGGCAGTAGCTTCTTCCAAAGAAGTATTTTCATGCTGAATCTTTTTAATTTTGTCCATTTCTTCATTATTTTCATCGATCATCCTAGCATCTGGCTTTAGCCTTCCCAGAAGAACACGAACGCCAAAAACTGCAGGCTTGCTGTTCCTGAAAACAAAGTTGGGAAGGAGCTCAATCTTCGCAACCGAGGATATGCCCATCATTCTCTGTTTATCAATCTCCTTTCTTTTCCCCTCTTGCCATTTTTTCAGGTCTTCTATCAGGCGATAAATAACATCATTCGACAAAATTTTTACTCCGCTTTGAATGGATTTGGCTTCTTCATCAAGATCAACATTAAAGCCAAGGATCACGCTGAGGGTAATATCCTTTTCAAGACGCGCCCTTGCAGCAGAAATATCGCCTTTATTGATCTTTCCTATTCCTGCCTTAGAGACAGAAATGTTCTCCATCTTGAGAAGATGCAACAAAGCCTCGAGGCTTCCCAAAGATTCTGCCTTGATGATAATTCCTTCCTTCTCAAGCTGGATGATCTGGGCAAGTTCTTTCTTAAACTCTTTCGCAATCTGGCCACTATTTCCTTTGTAAAGAGTGAAAGGCATGCCTGGAAGGATCTCCTCTTTGGAAACAAGCTGCATTCTTAATCCCGCAGCAGCCCTGGCTTCCTTTACTGGTTTGAACTGATAGGAAAGAGGCTGAATCTCCTCAAGGGCCCGTATCCGAGTGACGACAGGCTCATCAAAAGATGCTACCGCTATCTCATCATCAGCATGAAGAATGCCATCGTATAAAATGGCTTCAGCGTATGCAAGAGCCTTCTCCCGCTTCATCTCAAGGATCACTCCCTTAGCTTCCTCTTTTAATTTAATTTTCTCTTTCAAAAACTTCTGCGACAGCCCGCAGAGCACAAAAAGAATCTCCGCAATCCCTTCCAAGGTTCTTGCAGAGCAAGGAACAAGGGCAACTTTCTTCGTGAAATCAGTAATGTTGTAAAAGAGATCTGCCTCAAAACCATGGGAATGCAAAGCGCCTATAAGCGTAAATAATTTCTCGTCAAAATCCTGGCGCGCGTGCACTGCCTGGCTTTCAATACTCTCTTGTATTCCCCCTCCCTGCTTTCTCCACCCGGAAATATTGTCAACTTTATTTAAAGCAATAATAAACGGCGTTTTTCCATTCTTAAAAATCTGCAAAACTTCTGCAGTCTGAGGCATAATGCCCTCATTAATGTCAATGACAAGAATAGCGAGATCTGCCAAACTTCCTCCTCTCTTCCTAAGATTTGTAAATGCTGCGTGCCCAGGGGTATCAATAAAAAGGAAACCGGGAATTTCCAGAGAAATGCCCTGCTTCTGAATAAGAGGGCACCGCTTCACAATTTCCTCCTGAGGAAATCGTGTGAAAGAGATTTTCTGTGTAATACCTCCGGCCTCCCCGGCTGCAACAGCGCTCCCTCTAAATCGATCAAGCAAGCTCGTCTTGCCATGATCTACATGCCCTGCAACGGTGACGATGGGTTGTCGTATCATCTTAATAACAACAAAGGACTATTTTTAAAGGTTGATAATTACCTAGAAAACAAAGCAGCATACTTCAGGTATTTTTCCCTTTTCTATCACTATCCCATCTCTCCTTAACAGCTCTTCCTTCAACTTCACTCCCCCTTCGCATGAATACCCACCAAGGAGACCATCAGCATGCACGACCTTGTAGCAGGGGAAATAAGCAGGATCTTTGTTCATTTTCAATGCAGCAGCCACAGCCCGAGGATGCATACCCAAAGCATCCGCAATACTCTTATACGTTGCAACCTTTCCTTTTGGAATTTTTCTCAAAAGTGCATAAACTGCATCTGCCTTTTCCATTCATCAGATAAAACAAAAATCTATATAAACTCTTCTCTCTAAGAAAAAACATGCAAACATCAATCTACGAAGCAGAAGATGAATACGAACTTGAATTAGGCAAAATAGCATCAACTATCAAAAAAGAAAACGCCAAACTTGTCCTTCTCCAGTTCCCTGAAAAAATGAAGCAATATGCCCCTGCTATCGCCACAACACTTGAAGAAAAAACAAAAGCCAAATTTCTCATCTGGCTCGGCAATTGCTGGGGAGCATGCGATATTCCGAGGGTTGAATCAGATAGGCTGAAAATAGATTTAGTTGTCCAATTTGGGCATTCTGCTTATAATTATGAATCTGGCGTCGCAATCTTTAGCTGATTAAGACTTCCAGTCCTAGAAAATGCAAAGACGAATGAATCCTGAAATGGAAAGAAAAGATCTTGCAAAAAAAGTTGCGCAACTCATAGAAGAGGCATTCTTTAAAGAAGAAAACGGAGTTCTTACCGAAGACGAGCTAGTCAGAAAATATTTCTTTGCTGTCTACGGAGCAACGAAATTTAACAAAAGAAAAACAGCCCGCCTGCTGGGAATTTCTTATCAGACGCTCTACAACAGGCTTGAGGAGTATAGTTGTTAGAGCAGACACACTATAGAAAATTCTGTTAGTTCGATCATAAAAATTCGCAAAATCTCCGACTCCGCCATAAATGGCGAAGTCTGTTCGGAGATTTTTTCCACAGCAAATTTTTAGGATCCTGAAAAAACCCCCATTCATCTCTGCATTAAAAATGCAGAGTCTTCTGGTTTTTTCTTGATAACATATTCTACAGAATTTTCTATCTGTATAATTCTGAAAGGATGTGATACAAACCACAGAATTATCCATCACAAAATCGATGGGCCACCGCGCCTTAAAAGGCGCGGTTTGTCACAGGCCCTCGATTTTGGGGACTTCAGAAACCTCAGAACTCACGGAGATCTGAGGGCTATCAAAATCTAAAGATTTTGAAGTCAAAGATTTCTGAGAGTTGTCAAAGTCATAGACTTTGAAACTTCAGAACTAAAAGTTCTGACATAAAAGAAGCAATCTTCTATTTTTGAAGTTTTGAAGCTTGCACTTATAATCATAAAAATTTGCAAAATCTCCGACTCTGCTATAAATAGCAGAGTTTGTTCGGAGATTTTTCGACAGCAAATTTTTAGGACTTCAAAATTCCTTGAATTTTGATAGCTCTCATCATCTTTGATGATGAAGTCCTGAAAAAACCCCATCCATCTCCGCATTAAAACTTCAGAATTCACGGAATTCTGAGAGTGATCAAAAACCAAGGGTTTTTGACAATGCAGAGTCTTCTGGTTTTTTCTTGATAATTTTTCAGTTAAGTTTAAAAGTGCTTTAGAGATAGTATCCACTATAGCGGGGTAGAGCAGCCCGGAGTGCTCGCGGGGCCCATAACCCCGAGGTCGCATGGTTCAAATCCTGCCCCCGCTATTTATTACTATGGCAAAGAAAAAAGAGATCGAGGAAAATATTAAAAACATTCCCAACGCACTTACGCTTTTTCGCTTTTTGGCGACCTTTGTTATGGCGTATTTAATTCTGGAAGATTTCCCTACGGCAACCATTCTTATTTTTTATATTTCAGCAGCATTAACTGATAAATTGGATGGAACCTGGGCACGAACTTTCCATAGGGTGACAAAATTTGGAGCGAAGTTTGACATTGTTGCTGATCGTGTTTTTTTTGGGACAACAGTCCTTTGCCTGATTGTTTATAACCTTTTTATCAATCTCTCTGGGAAACCCCTGGTCCTTTCTCTTTTCCTTATCATGACAAGGGAGATGGTAACCCTGCCCGCTGTTCTTGTTAAAGGAATCAAGATTCCTGAAGCGAGGTTTATTGGGAAGATCACCACTCTCCTTCAAGGCATTGCGATAGCGCTGATTATCTTGAAATGGCAGTATGTGATATACTTTGCAATTGCTACAGGGATCATCGGCATTTTTTCAGGAAGGCAGTATTTTAATGATATTGTGGAGATGAAGTGAGGATTGTTTAGCTGGCCATTCATCCATAATGCTTATACATCACTAATTTCCCCTGATTATCTCTCAGGAATAAAGAATCTGTATCATCATTCCAGACTGATGCGCATTTATCTTTGTTCTGGAAGAAGAGAGTTATTTTATTTTGTTCTTGCACGTCTTTTCCTTGCCCGCTATATAGAATAATCTCTTGATTTTCTTGCAACTCTATTTCTTTAAAGGCATAGATATGGGAAGCGTCGTCTTTTATGGTCCATCCATTAAGGATGCAGGTTTGGCTGCACTGGTTGAGGAAAGCGATCCACTCATTTCCTGCGCTGCAATCTTCCTTATCTTCCCCGTTTTCAATCTCCTCTAAAGAAATGCAGGATGCGCAAGAGCTCAGGCTTTTCTCCCAGATTCCTTTTTTCTCCTCTCTTGCTGATTGTTCTGCTTTTTTCAGTTTTGAGGTGTATCGGGTTTCTTGGTAGGAGTAGAAGTTTGCGAGGCCTTCTTCAAGGATTTTTTCGTTGATGAAATCTTTATTGAAGAAAGCATATCTCAGCATTCTTCCATACTTATCTTTATTTTCTTTGCCTCTTTCTAGGAGGACTTGTTTTCCTTCGACTTTACTTTTGAGAAAATTCATGGCTTCATCATGATACGGTTGCTTCTTTTCAGGAGTGTTGATGTCAAGGAGCCTTACTTTTACTTTTGATCCCAGAATATCAACTTCTATCGTGTCGCCATCAATGACTCTAGTTACATTTCCTTTCTCTTCAATAACATTTCCAGTAAATGTTTTTTTATAGGCAGATGTGAAAAGAATAAGAGTGAGGAGTATCAAGGAAAAAAGAAATAACCTCGTGACAGTTCTCATAGACATCTTGTGGTAATGGGTTATATAAACTTACTTTCACTGCGATTCTCTTCTCTCATCTTCCAAGGGGTGGTGAGAAAGGATGTAGTTTACTGCTCTTTTTAGAGCTTCACTCGCTATCTCCTTTGTATGAGGATTGAGGCTGTAACCACCTAATTTGAAAAGTATAGCATCTTGTGATATTATTTTCTTTAGCTCTCTGCGATATTGTTTTTTATCAACCTCTGTAGATGCGCCCCTTGCGATATTTTTCTCCAAATGCTCAGTTGGAATACGATGATTCCCCACAAAATATTGGCCGCTAAAATAAAATCCTCTTTGGAGGATTGTCCAAGCCATTTGTGAATTAAAACCTTCTTGGTCCAAGATGTTTTTAATTCCTTCGATCTCGCTTCTTGCAGAATCTGCGGCACTTTCTATTGGTTCTGAAACTGCTTGCTTGACGATTTGGTATAGTTTTCCTTTCGTCTCTTTTAATGCATCAAAACTGGAAAAATTCTGGGGGGCTTTTTGCGGGTTAAAGTCATCTACCATACGGTACTTACTCGACATTTCAACAACCTCCTGGAAACGCTGCATATACTTCCTTAATTGCTCTCCATTCATTAAAAAGAGTTCTGGATTTTTTTTGAGGAGCAGTGTCGCGAGATTGTGCCCAACTTTTCTAGAGAGCTCTCCGCTTGCCCTATCAACATTTTCGTCTCTCGTCAATCGGGCAATGCGAATTGATTCCTCGTAGGAAATTCCAAAATCAGAGATAATAAGCGCCCGCAATTGAATGTCTTCAAGGCTTTCTTTTCCTGCTTCAGAAGATTGAGATTCCCTTTCTAGGATAGATCTCAGAAGGATTGCTTCACTTTCTGTAAGATAACCCTTTTCTGTAAGCTGCTTAAGATGAGACGGGATCTCTTTTTCGAAATGCTGAAGTTCTACAAATTTTTCTTCGGCTTTTCTTAATAAGGATTCCTTGTACATAGGCTCATGTTCTTCCGCCTTTCTGGATTCGAGATGATAAGTGGCAAATTCCATGAGAAGGCCTTCTGGGGTGGCAGAATATATTTTCTTCTGATCTTTAACGGTCTTGCACTCTTCCTCCAAAGAAGCGAGGTTTGATTGCGCAACGTTGAGCATTGCTTCTTTGAAAGAAGGATGCGCCAGTTGAAGAGCTTCCTGAAACGCTTTTGCTCTGGCAACATATTCATTTTTGAGAGAACCTCTTATCTGCTGCACGAGTTCTCTCAGATTTTCATATTTTTCAAGATCAAAGGTGTCGAGAAGATTTTCCAGAGTGTTTACGAGAGGATCTTTTATTTCTCGGCTGATACTCGCATGTGCAGGGTTTTGCATTACTCTTATTAGATCTTTTACTGCTATCTGCAATGGGGAGATGTAACTCTTAAGCTTGTTTTCAGCTTTGGCGTAATCTCTAGTAATCTCTTTAAGTGTGTCTTTTCGAAGTTTTTTCTTAGCATCGGTCGGCATGATCTCATAACTGAATTTTACCAGAGCACTTTCATTCTTGATTATTCCTTCTTTTAGGATGAATTGCGCAATATCGCTGGCATCTCTCTGTCTTTTCCGTAAAAACTCCAAAAATGTTTTTCCTCCCTGATAGTGGAGTATATCTTTTTCAATCTCAGATTCATGATGCAGTAGAAAATCGAGCACATTTCGCACGGTGTCACAGTGTCTTCTTGCTTTCTCTTTATGCTTTGCATATTTCCCTTCCTCTTTCTGCTTATCCTCAATGAAGGATTTCCTTTGTTGGACTCTTTGCTTTTGGTAATCCATATTTTTCCAGAGCAAACTGACTTTATAAATGTAATCTATTTGTCACTTTTTAATGAGTAATTTTAATGCAAAAAGAATTCCACTAGTCTAGGACTAGTGGTAGTAAACAAAAGATAGCTTTTTCTCTAGAAATTATTGATTATGATAGAAGCCGTTGCCGGCTTCTGGAAGTTCCAACCATAGCTGGGGCTTTCTACATATAAACTTAATGGAAGTAAAATGTTAGCGAGGGCTAGCTCTTGTGTAGGCGATTCGTGGTGTCATGCCATGTTCAAAGTGAAGTACTGCCACAAGATCTTTGAGAGCGAAGAGGTAAGATTTTTTGTTTCAGACCTCTTCTATAAGATCGCTGCGGAGTACGACATGCCTATCAAGAAGATTGGTTTTGATGTAGATCACGTTCATCTCTACATCAATATCAAATTGAGAAGTAAGCCAGAAGCTGCCAAGATTCTGAAAGGAATTACAGGAAGGAATATTTTGAAAAGATTTCCTGCAATCAAGAATCAGTTGTTTTGGGGAAGTGGTTTCTGGAATCCGTCGTATTTGATGGATAATGTAGGAAGAGATGAACAGATCGTCGAGAACTATGTTGGTAGTCAACACTATTCTTGTTGAGGCGTACTAACATGCCACCGGTCTATTGACCGGTGGTTCTTGACTCAAAAAGAAATCCCCGCAGTTTGCTGCAGTTTGGAGTGCATTTACTCCTGCCATTTTTCTTTCTTTGGCTTCTTCTAATACTGCTCCATTTCAGGTAACACGCGGATTTTGGAGAGAAAGTTGAGAAGAATCTTTGTTACCTTATAACTCAGATGTTGATTTCAATTGTTTAACAGCCAACAATCTTTAAAAAGAGGCTCCGCCTCCTTGAAAAGAGGAAAAATGCCCCATATAAAAAAACTGGTGTTTGATGGATTTAAGTCCTTTGCCCAGGAAGTTGAAGTTCCGTTTGAGCATGGAATGAATGTTATTGTAGGCCCAAATGGAAGCGGAAAGAGCAATATCGTTGACGGTATTTGTTTTGTTCTTGGAAGGCTGAGCATGAAAAGCATCAGGGCAGATAAAACTACAGGGCTTATTTTTTCAGGAAGCAAAACGAAAAGATCTGCCGCGCAGGCTTCTGTCAAGCTGATTTTTGACAACAAGGATAAGGGATTTTCTTTAGATACTTCTGATGTTATTCTTGAAAGAATTGTGAAAGAGAATGGGCAGGGAATCTATAAGATTAACAATGAGATTAAGACAAGGCAGGAGATTCTTGAGATGCTTGCTTCTGCAGGCATTGACCCTCATGGGTTCAATATTGTTCTTCAGGGAGAGATTTCTGCGTTTGCCAAGATGCATCCTGAGGAAAGAAGGAAGGTAATCGAGGAAGTTGCAGGCATCTCTGTGTATGAGGGGAGGAAAGAGAAATCGCTTCGAGAGCTGGAGAAAACTGATGAGAAGCTGCGAGAGGTTGGCGCAATCCTGCGGGAGAGAACAAGTTATCTGAAAAATTTAGAGGAAGAGCGGCAAGAAGCGCTGAAGTTTAAGAATGCAGAAGACATGGTGAAAAAATGCAAAGCATCGATCCTGCATAAAGATCTTGAGGAGAAAAAAAAAGGCCTCCAAGAGTTGGAAAAGAATCTTCAGCAAGAGCAGAAGGCACGGGAGAAGATTAAAGCGCAGGTAGAAAAAGTTCAGCAAGAGATTCAACAGATTGACCAGAAGATTAATGAGATCACGAATCACATCCAGACTTCTTCCGGGATTGAGCAGGAGAAATTGCATGAAGAGATTACCAATCTTCGGGCGAGTATTGCTGGATTAAGCGTGCGGAAGGAAAATTTAGAGACGCGACTGCATGAAGTCCAGAGAAGAAGAGAAGAATTGAAGAAGAATATTCAGGAATATGAACTGGAAATAAATGAGCTGAAGAAAAAATCGCCTTTGATCGCAAGAAAGCAGGAGGATCTGAGAAAGAAGAAAGAGGAATTCTCGCAGGTTGAAGACCGGAGAAGAAAGTTGTACAGCATGGAGCATGAGCTTGCTTCATTGAAAGATCGGATGAAGGAGAAACATCGAAGCATCGAGCGGATTACACACGAATCCCAGATGACGATCAAGCATCTTGAGTTATTGAGCAAAGATCTTGAAGAAAAAAGTTTTGAGTCCTGCAAGGAAGCTCTTCTTTCTTTGAGGAAAGAGATTGACAGCTTGCGGAAAGAGATCGAGGTTGTTGCAGAGCAAAAAGTCTCTCTTGAAAAGAAGATTTCTATTAGCCATGCTGAGATTCAGCGACTGCAGAAAATTAAGGTTGATGTTGGCAAGATCGATATCTGCCCTTTGTGCCAGAGCAAGATATCAGAAGCTCATATTAATCATGTCGTTGGCGACGCTGATACCAAGATCAAGGATTTCGAGCAGGAGATTGAGCAAATTGGAAGCGAGATCCAAGGTTTGGTAAAAAGGAGAGGCGATTCTCTCGGCAAGATTGCGTCTTCTGAGGAGCTGCTTGCAAAGAAACAGAATGAGCTTCTCAAACTGCAGAATGTCGAGGCAAAGAAAGAGTATCTGAGAAGATTAGTGCAGGACCAGCAGCAGGTTGAGAAAGATATTGCCGAGCTTGAGAAGAAAAGGAAGCATGTTGATCATGAGATTAAGACTTTAGATGAAGTCGAGGCAAGGTATGACAAAATTATGCTGGAGATTCAGGAGATTTCTTCGATGAATGAAGGCAATGTAGACACGACGATCCTCTATAAGGAAAGAGAGCTGGAAAATATTAAGAATATTATCAAGAGGAGCATGAAGGATGAAGATGACCTTGCTCGAGAGAAGGATGAATCATCTGGAGAGCTTTCCTTGAAAGAAGAGATGCTTGCCAAGAAGGCGAAAGAAGATGAGGAGCTTTCAAAAAGATTCAAGAAACTTTTTGATGATCGGCTGAAGATGCAGCAGCTGATGCATGAGAAGAACAGCTCCCTGATGGGAGTGCAGCAGGATGCCAGAAGTGTCGAGGACAGAATGAATAATCTCAAAATTGAGAAAGCCCGATGGGATGCTGAGCTGGAATCAATTCAAACTGAATTCAAGAATTATGAAGCAATTGAGCTGGTGCAAGGAACCCGAGAGCATCTGCGCGAGAGACTGCAGAAAGCAGAGCATGTGATCGCAACAGTCGGAAGCGTGAACCTGCGCGCCCTTGAGGTGTATGACTCGGTCAAGCAGGAGTATGACGCAATTCAGGATAAAGTGAAGACATTAGGCGACGAAAAGATCGAGATTATGAAAATTGTCGAGGAAATTGATCGGAAGAAGAAAAGGACATTTACGAAAACCTTGGAAGATATTAATGAAATTTTCACGAGGAATTTCATGCAATTGAGTGTTAAGGGGCAGGCATTTTTAGAAGTGGAGAGTAAAGAAGATCCTTTTTCTGCAGGGCTGGATATTATTATTAAGGTGGGGCAGGGGAAGTATTTTGATGTCTCTTCTTTGTCAGGAGGAGAGCAGACGTTAGTTGCGCTCTCCTTAATTTTTGCGATACAGGAATACAAACCTTATTCTTTTTATCTTTTTGATGAGATTGATGCTGCCCTGGACAAAAGAAATTCAGAGAAGCTGGCTGCACTTGTAAAGAGGTACTTGCAGGCAGGACAGTACATAATTATCACGCATAACGATGCTTTGATTACCGAAGCATCTACGCTGTATGGAGTGACGATGCAGGAAGGCATTTCACGAGTGGTGAGTTTGAAGCTGTAGTGATACATGCGTTGTGCTTGACGCGTATAGAGAGATTGTAGAAGATTACATCGCCTTCTCAATTTCTTGGACAAATGTCCTTGCATCCTGAAGAGCTATTACAGCGTCTTCTTTTTCCGGCCGATAATCGATTCCATACAATGCCTCGTGTCTCTCATTTCGATGGATGTTCAAAAAATTGATGATGTGAACAGGGATTTTACGGTTGTAGGTTTCCTTCAAATAAATATACACTGCAAAATGGCCTTTCTCCTGAATTCCGTCTTTGTAAAGGAGCGCTCTTGCTGCATGAAACATTGCTGTATACGCTTCGAGAACTACGTGCGAGAAAATTCCTGCCTTTAATATTTCTTCTGAGGTCTTCAATCTCTTTTTCGCAATTTCGAGCGATTTTTTGCTTTTATCTTTATCAGGTGGAATTTTCCGCAACAATCTAAACTTAAAACAATCTTCTACATTTTGAATTTCCATTTTACATTACGATCGGGAGTTCTCCATGGAGCGGAATGCCATGAGCAATGACATCAAAATAAAATGCCCGATTTATCTTTGCCTCTTTATTCCATCTGCTCCATAAAAAAGTATGCTCATTGATCTTTTTCCCGATTTTTTCTTCAAATGCCGACAGAGGGAGGTGTTTCTCTTTACCGATGATGATAAGATCAACATCACTTTTCCGGTCATCTTCCCCTTTTGCCATAGACCCAAAAAGGACAATAGAAGAGAGATTCGCTATCTCTTGCTTCAGAAAATGAATAAGCCCTGACTTTGTAAGCATATTGATACTGTGGGCTATTTTCAGATGTTTGAAAAAGAGATTCCGCATATTTGCCCTGAAATACCTTAAATTCGCCTTTCTTTCTTCCTGGATAATCCCCTCATTCACAAGAATATCAGCATATTTTTTTATAACAAATGGGCTTAGTTTTAACTTTTTTGCAAGTTCTCTTAAATAAACCTCTTCGTAAGGGTTTTCCAAAAAATAAGCAACGATCCTGATCAGCATGGGGGGACGCATGTCATTGTTTTTGTTTTTAGTGTTTATAAAGCTTTTGTTTTTATATAAAAACGATTGTTTTTATAATTAAGTATACGGAATTTTGGCTGTTATGATGCAAGTTCTTCTTTTTTACAGTATTTCTCATCAAAAAAATGAGAGCCACCGCGCCTTTTAAGGCGCGGTTTGTGGCAGGCTCTCATTTTTAGGATGCTCAGAATTGAAAACACCAAAATACTACCACAGACTAAAGTCTGTAGTTTTTAATTCTGACATAAAATTGGAGAATTTCATTTACTTTTTCTGAGTTGAGTGAATCACAAAATCGATGGGCCACCGCGCCTTAAAAGGCGCGGTTTGTCACATGCCCTCGATTTTGGGGATGTTCAGAATTGAAAACAAGATTGGCTACTACCGCAGACTAAAGTCTGCGGTTTTCAATTCTGACATAATGAATTTCATTGGTCTTTTTTGCAGGGAGGACCCATTGAGCTCTTATTAGTTCCTTCAATGCTTGTTTTGTCACTTTTTCTCCCCTAAGATGCGAGGGGAGCCCTTTTAGAATATTCTCAGTATGTGCACCACCCCATTTTTTCCATTGGACAAGTTTTCTTATGATTCTTGCTTTCATCTCGTTGATCGTAGGTTGCATTCTTCTGAAAATTCACAGTTCTATATAAATATTCATGAATTACCCATATGAGACAATGATGTATCAAAATAGAAAGATTTAAATACAAGGAGGTATAAGTTTATCCTATATAAGTCCGCCTTATATAAATGAAAAGCGAATTAATCTTTATGGAAGCCAAATCATTATTTATCGAGTTCATGGGAGATGCTCCCATGATGAAAGTACTAGACTATCTTCTTACTGAAAGGGAGTTGGACTTCTCCATTACAGATATTGCCCTGAATGCAGGAATTGGGAGAGCAACACTCTATAGAATCTGGGATGGTCTCGTAAAGAACAGAATTATTCTCCATACAAGAGATATTGGAAAAGCGAGATTGTTCAAATTGAATACAGAAAATGCAAAAATTAAGAAGCTCATGGAAATTTATGACCTGCTCATCTTGGATGAGCTTAAGAAGCACGCTGAGACGCAGGTAATCAAAGTAAGAAGATAGAGTATTTTTCATTTCTTTAAAGTAGCAACGATAGAAATATTTATAAGGGGGTCTTTATCTCAAATAAGGACTAGGGGATGATTTTTGAAGATGATCAGGACATTTAACGAGCAGTATCCTTCTTTGCAAGAGAAGCAGGTAGACTTCAGAAAAGCGCTGATAGGCATGGTCAATGCAAGAAGATATTTGGAAAGTGAAGGATTTAAAGATATACACCGAGAAGATGACCCTGCGTATTGGTGGTTAATAGAAGGCTCTATTTTCCGAAGCCCTGGTATAAAATTAGATTCTAAGGCCTTTTTTCAATCTAAAAATAAGACTAAGCTTTTGGAGACGATTGTTTCAGGTGACGTTTATTTTATAAGGCCATCTTTCATGAATTATCACCCTGATGGGGGGGTTGTTAAATCATTCCTTGGAAAAGAAAACTATACTATTCATTTACGAGTTAAAGATACAACAAAATCCCCCAATCCGCTTACGTGGTTCTCGTCTGCAAAAAGGTTTGGTTTTTACTATAAAATTTCTCTTGCCAAAGACCTTATTGAGAATCCAGATAACGAAGAATTTGAAAGGTATGTCAAAGGTTTAAGAGAAGCTTCAAGAAGAGATGTTCTTTCCAAGGAACAAGATAAAATTCTCGACAATGAAACTCCTGATCAACCTTCTTCTTTTGTCAATCCCTGGGAAATCGACATCCCAAAGATAGAGAATATTGTTGGAGGAAGAGAAAGATGACCCTTTTTTATAATCTTTTCGGAATCCCGGGAACCGTAAGCGAATTTCTAGATGGGGAGAAAAAGAAATATGGATCAGAAGTAAAGATCAAATTGGAGCGAGAACTACGAAGCTCTGGAAACATCTTTCCTGATGATTTTCGGGCAGGCATTTATCTTTGTTCGATGGATGATTCAAGGAGTATACAAGTGAAGAAATATAGGGGGCACTATGGTCCTGTAAGGAATGAAGTTCCTGAAATTGAACGGAGAATTGATGAGGATAAGAGCGAGTTGATGAGTAAGATTAAAGGAATGGGGTTTGTTGTTTTTGATGCTCATCCTCTCGCCTCGCTGAAAAAAACACCTCTGAAAAAAAATGAGCAAAGTGAAGCATCATCTTCACCTCATAACCAGCCTGAAATCGAGCGACAGCATCATCTCATTAACCCCTGGGATATTGACTTCCCCAAAATCGAAGATAGGAAATTAGGGAGGAATTATGGTATATAAAAAAACTTTAAAAGAAATGGGAAGGAAAACTTTGAAAGGCCTAGGAAGCGCTATTGGGGGAGTGTATAATGTATTCGAATATGTCTACGCATGTCCTACTTTTACAAGAAAGCATCTTCCAATAATAAAGAAGCAAATTCCAGCTCATGCTCTTGACGAGTTTATAGGCAGTGTAGTAGTTGGCGGAAATGCGCTAATTTGGACGGGCGAATTTATTTTTGGTTGTTGTTTTAAGGAGTCTCCATACCTCACTTATGCTTTTCTTCCCTTTGCAACTCACATTGCAGGAAATGCTGCCTCAGGATTATATGAATGGTTTAGATATGAGAAACGAAAAATATCTTCACCAACAACTTCCTCTTCACCGAGTTCAGCTTCATCTTCTAATCTCGAGAAGAAAGTAGAGCAAGAAAAATCAAAACCCATTGTTCCTCGAGACATCCCAAACCCCTGGGACATCGACATCCCGAAGATAGAAAACATTGTTGGAGGAATGAAACATGAATAAATACACCATAGATTTCCAAAAGAAAGCATGTGTGGTCATTGACACAGCGAGTAAAGATACTCTTGCTATTGTCAGGTATCCGCAATTAAAGGAAGAGATTGACTTGCCTGTAAAATATCCTGTGAGCACAAAGGACGACAAGCTTATCGGAGTTCTGCATTCGTATTTTCCTGAAAGAAAAAGAGTCACGATGAAGAATGACAAGCCTCTCTCCACATTAATTATCGGGGGAAATGATGAGATTATTTTTGAGACGCAGGATAAGAGAAGATATGATATTGGGCCAATAGATTTAGAGGATTTGGTGAAGGAAGAAGCTGAAAAGCTCCAGGGCATGCAGTTTAAAGAAGGCTATAAACTTCGGAGCCCTTCTGAAACAGGAGAATTGTACTTCTTTGAGAAAGAGGGCATGAAGCGGGCTCAGTTGAATCTTGACACTTCTGATTTTAAGGCATTTTTGCCCCTTGTTTTGCTCGAAAAAATTCAGGAAGATATTCAAGGTAAGAAAGTGAAGAAAGAGCCTGCACAGAAAACATTCTCGATGAAAAGAACGCAGGAAGAAGAAGGCGCTTATACGCGATTTGTAAAGGAGCATTTTCCTCCTCAGATGCTGAAAGAGGCTTTTCCGTATCAGGATCAGCAAGGAGAGATGAAGCGGTTTTTTGAATATTTTGATAAAGGGTTGAGGCCTGTTATTTTAAATGGGCCGACAGGTAACGGAAAAACCGTGCTTGCAAGGCATTATGCATCTTCCCGAGGGCTCCCCTATTATTTTGATGTAGGAAGCTCTTCGTTCAAATTATCTACAGCAATAGGGAAATTTGTTCCAAGTCCGGGCAATCCAACCTTCTCTCCCGGTTCTTTAACCTTGGCAGCAGTGTATGGCGGGCTTTATGTTTTAGAAGAGATGCCACCGATCCCTCAAGATGAGATGACAGGATTGAACATTTTCCTGGAGACAGGGCAATTGCCTTTGATTACACAGTTTGGGCATGAGGTTCTCACAGCGCATCCAAATTTTAGGTTTGCTGCAACAGGAAATTTCCACAGCAACTATACAGTCAATGAATTTAATGACGCTTTTCTCCAGAGATTTGCCCAAATAAAAATAGGATACCCTACTCGGGAGAATACTATTGATATTGTACAGGCAAGATCTCCTGGGCTGGATTATGCAACTGCTGAGACTCTGGCAGATATTGTTATTGCATGCAGGGATGAGGCAAAGAAATTCTCAAAGGATGTTGGGCTCAAGGGCATTGTAGAGATTGCGCAAAGAGTTGCCATGAAGAGCGATCTTTCCTTAAGAGATTTGTGCGAGGATCAGTTAGTCAATCCCCTTGCAACCTATGAAGAAGTTGGCGGAGGAAATGGAAAACTTTCTGCCCAGCTTATGAAAATTATCGATAAATATGTTTAAAATGCCATCAAAAACACCGAAATCTCCGTCGAATTATGAAGTAATCAAGGAAGTCGGGAAGCATGTACTTGAAGGAGTTAAGATGACAGGAAGTTTTTTTTATCTCTCGCCGACTTTTACGAGGAGGTATAACGTGAAGAACGGGAGAGCAGAATACGGAAATGGTGATGTTGGAGAATCTGTTATAGGAGCTTTTTGGGGCAGTGTTACTCATGATTTTATAGTTCATATTTATAATTATTTTCTTTTCGGCAAGGATATGGAGAGTTGGCCTAAAGAAGCTTTGTTCATGTATGGTATGCCTATTCTGACGCATCTTTCTTCTGGAATATATGAATATATCCGCTACACGAAGAAGAAAATGGCTGGGACGCTCTCTGTCCCTTCAACAGGAAGCGGTGGAGCATCCTCTCCTGCTGGATCTGGCTCTCCAACAGCTCCATCTTCTGGCTCAAGGTCCTCGGGAAAACTCGAGGAAAAGGTTGAGAAGGATGAAATAAAAATAAAAGACATCCCAAATCCTTGGGACATCGACATACCAAAAATTGAAGACCAAAAGATAAGGGGGAGGTATTAACATGGGAGAAAGATCTGAAGCGATTAAAGAAGTAGGAAAGGAAGCATTGAAGAGTCTAGGGAAAGTAATCGGCTATGTCTATATTGCTCCTACTATCTATAGAGAACATTACGATGCACCTGAATACGCTCATCCTTTTATGTCCATGACTTTGAGCTCTATTTATAGCGGCTTGATTCATTGTTTTGGCGCTTTCCTTTCTGATGGACTAGGAAAAGAAAATCTAGCTAAATTGACCCTCATCAACGGAGGATTATCAATCACAACCAATGTAGCTTCAGGAATCTACGAATATCTAAGGGGATTGTATATTGAGAAAAAGAAAATCATTGCTAGAAAACCTTCATCTTCTACATCAACTCCTCCAACCCCAACGCATTCCCCATCACTTGAGGAAAAAGTTGAGGAAAAATCTCTTGAAGAGAAAGTTGAGGATCGAAGTGTGCGCAATATCCCAAACCCATGGGACATCGATATTCCTAAGATAGAAAATATTTCAAGTGGAGAGTATCATGGTAGATAAAAAAGCTTTAAGGGAGATGGGAAGGAAAACTATTAAGCATCTTCCTCAAGTATCAAGAATTGCGGGAGAATTCATTTCTTCTCCTTGGATGATGCCTACGTATATGAGGAGAAATGATCTTGATCCTGCAGGATATTTTATAGGAAATTTTGGCCGTTATATGTATGGGACCTTAACTGTTGCTGTCGGAAATATCGTTTCAACCGTCTTAGGATTTGTAGACGATTCTCGGTATTTTCTTTATCCTGCGACGATGCTCTCAACGAATATTTTAAGCGTATTGTATGAATGGTATGGCTATGAAAAAAACAAGGTAAGCACCCCGGCTTCTCTGTCGCCTCCTCCGGCTTCACCGCCTTCAAATGTCTCTCCTATTGCCTCTTCTGGTTTGGAAAGCAAAGTTGAGAAAAAAGAAGAGAAGGATAGAAATGAGAGAAAAATCCCTCGAGACATCCCAAATCCTTGGGATATTGACATACCAAAAATCGAAGATCAAAAGATGAGGAGGAATTATGATGGATAAAGAACTCCTAAAATCCGTGGCAAAGAAATCTGTAAAATTTCTATTTGAAGCATCTCTATATGCAGCAGCACCTCTTTATCTTCCTACTTTTGATAGGAAATATGAAGATGGAGATTTTGAATTAGATATTGATGATATGTATGTATCTATATATAACACTACGGCGACGTTAGTGGGAGTGGCAATAGATGTCATGGCCGCAACCTCTGCTTTTATGGATAAAAATCCATTATATCTTATCATTCCTGCGATTCATGCTGTTCCTAATGCATTAAGCGGGATTTATGAGCTTTATATTTCAGAAAGAGAAAAACGAGCAGGCTTGCCAAAATCAGCTTCAACTCATGGAACTACAACCTCTCCTTCTCCAGCTTCAGCATCTTCCAGCGCATCCTCTTCCTCGGGGTTGGAGGAGAAAGTAGAGAAGGAAGAAGAGAAACCTCCTCGAAGAGACATCTCAAATCCTTGGGACATCGACATACCAAAAATCGAAGACAAGAAAATTCAGAGGAGGTATTAACATGGCTCTTGCAGTTGGCAAAATTGTAAAGAAATTAGAAGAAGTTGTGCATTTTCGAGTTGGTGCCAATGGCGAGAAACATAAAATTGTTCTTCAGCCTCATGAAAGGATGTATGCAACCGACGGCATCAGCATCTATTTACCGCAGAAAGAGTCTCTTTTCTCCTCGGAAAAAGACAATGAAAGATTTATTGCAGACACGACAGCGCATGAATCTGACCACATCCATGAGTATAAAGAGTTTTTTGGAGGCGCATTTGAAGAGCTTTTTCTACAAGAAAAGAATATTGTTCAGGAATATCTTCAGAAGAATTTCTCTGAATTAAAGGAGAATCCTGCACTTGCAGGATGGATTGATAATATTGTTAAGGATAGAAGGATTGATGCTCAAAGGAGAGAACAGCTTCCAGGATCAAAAAGAGTAGCAGAACTTTTAGATGGTGTTGCTTCCTATCTACGGCCAAGCACTCATGGGATGTCTGAGCTTGACGCTGTACGAGAGCAGTATCTTCAGAAAGCTCTTTTAGGAAAGACTTTGGAGCCTGTGCAGGAGAAATATCAGAAACTTCTTGAGGAAATAGTCAAAATTACAAATACTGCAGAGTCTATTGAAAAAGATAAGGAAGCAGTAACGGGAATTTATAATAAATTTAAAGAAAATTTTGATATTACTCAGCCTATTTCAAAGCTTCCTCCTATGCCTGGAAGATCTGATCAATCGCAAACTCCCCAGCCTCAGCAAGGTTATGGCGGGCAGACGCAGCCTCGCGAAGGCAGGGATGAAGGAGAGAAGAGGCCAAAATCCATGAATGAAAATTATGATGGCCAAAGTGGAAAAAAGGGTGAGAAGAGCGGAGAAGGTAAAATGAAAGAGGAGAAAGAGAAAGATAAGGGCAAAAAGAAAGATAAAAATAAAGGAGATAAAGACAAGAATGAAAAGAAAAATAAAGGAGATAAAAAAGAACCTAAGGATAATCGGGATAATGGGTGTGACCTTAGAGAACCTGAGAAAGAGCGAGAGAGAGATCAATTTTATCGAGAGATGCAGGAAACTCATGGAATGCATGTGCATGTTCTCAAGCCTGATATGAAGAGAGTCGATTATCAGGTAGTTTCTGATTTCAGAAATGAATATACTGGAGAGATTGAGAGCATGAAGAGAGTCTTTAGAAGATTACGTCTGAAGCATTACGGAGAGAAAAGAGACTTTCATGGGCAGGATTTGGATTACGAGGAATTTATGCAGTCTGATCTGGAGCAGAGAGTTACGGGAGTCAGTAAAGTAGAAAAATATTTCAAAGCTGAAATTCAGAATAGGCAGAGAGCTGCGTTTGGCATTCATGCGGATATTAGCGGATCTACTCGAGGGAATATTATTCAAGGAATTAAAGCTGCGTTGTGCATCGTGGGAAACGCGCTTTCAGCTTCAGATCATCAGTACGGGCTGTATGCTTCAAGCGACGATCTTTATGTAATCAAGGCTCCTGATGAAAAATGGAGTGACGGGATTAACGGGAAAATTGCTTCTCTTACTTCTCTCCATGAAGGAATATATTTTCACAAAACAAGCTCAATCATTGCAGATGATATCAAGAGAGTCGGAGGAAATCCAAGGGGTCTTATTATCATTTCAGATTTTGAGCTGAATGATGATCCTGGGGAAGCTAAAAAACTTGTGAAAAGCTTGTATGACGCAAAAATCTATCCTCTTTTGATTGCAATTGGAGAAGAGCATGAAGGAAATGCAAGGATGCTCACAGAAGATCTTGGGCATGAATTCTATTCTGTCGTCCCTGTGGATAAGCTTTATACTCTTCCTCAGGAGATGTTCAGATTGTTTAAAGCATTTGGAGTTGCGAGGTAAGATGGAATGGGATGTTGTGAAGGAGATGGGGAGGAATTCTATAAAAAGTGTATCTCATGGAATTAAAGCAACGGCGAGATTTGTAGGCTCGACATATATGTTACCCTCCACTTTTAGGAGACATCCCGATCCTGACGATTTTTTCAATGTTACGATACCAATCTCATTTCTTTTTGGTACTTTTGAGGGAGTTTTAGCTTTTTCTGGAGAATCCACATCTGGAAAATATCTGTATGCTGCACCTCTTCTTGTTCGAATTGGAACTAATATTGCCTCTGGAATTTATGAATGGTATCGATATGAGAAAAATAAAAAATATGGGCATTCTCCTTCGGGATCAGCGATTTCAGGTTCTTCTCCTTTTGGGAGTTCATCCCCAAGCAAATTGGAGGAGAAAGTAGAAAAAGAAGAGAAAAAAGTACATTTAAAAGATGTCCCTAATCCCTGGGATATCGATATTCCTAAAATAGAAGACCAAAAGGTGAGGAGGTATCACGATGAAAGAAGAATGTAAAGTAATTTATGAAGATATTGTGAAACCCGCTTGCAGGTTTGTCAGATATGGTGGTGAGGGTTTGCTGGGAGGGTTTGCACTTCCCACATTGATAAGAAGAATAAGAAGCAATGCTGGAACTGAATGTCCTAAAGATAGATTTAATTTTCTCGGAATAATTCGTGGCATCACTACAGGAATTTCTGCTTCTGTTGTTCTCGTTTTTGAAGGAACATTTCCCGCTTACGTTCAAGAAAACCCTGCAATGTCACCTTCAGAGTATCATCAGGGATTGATTTATTTTCTTACCCCTATTGCTACAAATCTTTTGAGTGGAGGATATGAGATCTGGAGATACGCCAGAAAGAAAGTCAAGTCTCCTCTTTCAGGCACTTCTGCCACAAGCCCGCCTGTTCTAACTCCTTCAGTGCCTGCATCGCCTGTAGAAAAAGGTAAATTAGAAGAAAAAATAGAAAAAGAAGAAAAGAGACATGATTTGAGGGATATCTCCAATCCGTGGGATATTGATATTCCTGAAATTAAAAACATTTATCGGGGGAAATCTTAAGGAAAATGAATTATGTTGTTAGAACCAATAAAACAGAGAAGAAGACGTATCTTGCCCGGATAAAAGAAGGCAAGCCTGAATGTCTTGGAGTGATTTATACAGACTTTTCCCTTTTTCCCGGAATAAGAGATATTTCGCATGAAGAGGTTGTGGATCCATATACAAAAAAATCAATAGGAGTTATTGAGCTTTATGGAAGGGGGAAATTGATCTCTGTTTTCCAATCAAGAAAATGGGGGAGAAGGAGAGAAGTTGCCTCATTCGGGGAGGATGGAAAGTACTGGGAGAGAAAAAAGATTATTCCTTATAAGAAAATTCCTGCAGCTGCTTTTGATGCTCAGGAGCATAATCGCGAGTCTGGCTTGAAACATGCTTTCTCATTGGAAAAATCATTGCTTTCACAGGTTTTTTGTTTTGAGAAAGATGGAGAGCTTTCTGGAATTGTTCAAGCAAAAGAGGACTCTATTCCGGCAATACTTTCCGGTCTTGTTTTAGTGCTTGCTGAAAGGATTCAGAATCAGGAATATGTTTTTGAATTTTTGAGAGATTAGTCCATAAAAATTCCAATCTCTTCAAAATATTCTCTTGGATTTTGCGCATATTCTTCGAATGCAAGGTAACTTGCCCAGTCATAGACTTCTGGTTTCAAATCAAAAGCAAGGAGAGTATGCCTCAAGAGCCGTGGTTGTGACCTGCTTTGCCTTCCGATCCATTCAGCGATTGCATTATTTTCTTGTCTGATCTGCCGTTCTGGAATAAAGGTCATGCTATCAGCTATCTCCTCACCATAGCAGGCATGGGCAATTTCATGGAAAAGGGTTTTATCTCTTTGATAGGCAGTTGGCTCTGATACCCAGATTTTCTTGGCAATTGCGTCTGCTGCGCCTGAAGACCATGCAAATGCTTCTGGAATTACCTTCCAGCCATCTCTTGCAAGTCCTTCTATTGATTGAGCTGTTATAGGTTTCTCCTTTAACAATGTCCAGATACCTCTTTTAGGATCTCTTCCCTTGATTCTTTGAACGAATGCATTCAAATGCTCCCAGGGTTCATAGGGCCATACTACCATGCGTGAGAATTGAAGAGAGCCTATAAAATCTTTATGAAGAGATTTTCTGTATTCAAAAGAAGAAACAATGCGTCATAGACTGATGCATAATCATTTATCATTCTGCTCTATACTTATTCTTCCTCTTTCTTCGTCAAAACCTGCTCAGCCAAGAAAAACACTTTATTGGATTGAGATTCATGTATTTTCCCGTCTCTTTCATAGACCGCCATCGCTGTAGGAAGCTCGTATTTTCCTACGACAGATATTTTTGAATACACGAGGTAGGTAAGAATGCGCTCTTCACCAGGCTGCAGGCTTTCAAACTGCCATTCCATTCTTCGAGTTTTCTCATCAATTTTTTGAGGAGGAATAGGGCCGAATCTCTCATACAGCTTGACTAAAGGCGGGAGGCGGTCAATGATGACAATTTTTTCTACGAATCTTGAGGCCTTTGCTTTAAGCGTTACTTTGAGCGCAAATTCCCCTCCTTTTGTTTTTACAAAGCTGATTTCTTTTTTTAGTTTGAGATCCCGCGTTAGAGTAATTTTTATTACAAGAGCAGCTATGATAATGACAAGAAGAAGAGCCATGGGAATAAGCCAGTTTGTATTAATCACGACCCGAAGAGACTCTCCTGGCTTAAGCTCCTGCCTCCAGGCGTATGCAATGACAAGCCCTTTGCGCTCTATTTTGTCAGGGGTTTTGCTGAAGGTTGTAAAGAGCCTGGAGATAATATCTTTCTTCACCGCAATCTCAACAGGGGCGATAACATTGCCCTCATTTTTCTTTTCTATGACCTTGCTGATGACGAAAAAGCCTGCTCCCTCCTCCTTTGTTGCAGTGCCTGTTCGCTCGAGATAACGAATATTAGCTTCATAGATTTCTTTTGCAGAATCTTTGCTGAGCTTGATGGTTGCAAGGTAGGTTCCTGCTGTCATGCCTCTCACTTTTTCCTTGTCAAGAGGGATTTTTATTTGGACGCTTTCATAGGGCTTGAGTGATATCTCTTGAGTTTGAGCAACAAGGTTCGAGGAGATTTCTACCTTAAGGTTCTCAAACGAGTAGTTTTCAAGATTTTCTATGGTGAAAACAGCTTCGCTGGAGTCCAAAGTGATGTCTTCTGCACTTATTTTGAAAGATTCTTTAAAGCGAGCGAGTTTTATGGTAAGTTTTTCCTCTGTAATTCCCGATGCTTGGCCCCTAATGTTGAATGCGAAGCTGTAGTCGCCGTAATTTTTCCTGACTCTTTCATCGACAATGACAGTGAGTGGGATAATTTTTGTCTCGCCTCCTTCAATAGTTATAAATCCTTTAGGGAGGAGATCGACGTTGCCTACCAGAGTATAGAATTCAAAGCTGTCAGTTTCTCCAAGATTCTTGATTATGAGGTTGAATTTTGCATTTTTGACGAGTTCTGTGACAACTACTCCCTCCACAGATTCTTTTTGAACCTCGAGAGTTGTTGCAGCTGCTATCTGCATGAGAAGGAGTGATGCCATCAAAAATAGAACCGCTCTTTTTTCCATAGTCTACTCTTAGGGCGCTTCTATTTAAAGTTTTCTGCACGGGATATCAACTGATGAATGATAAAAAGAAGATGCCCTTGCATTCTTGATGAAGATTGGATTAAAGATTTATGAAGATGCGAATTATTCCCTTGCTCCGTATGTTTTTAATCTTGAGCTGAAGTTATAGAATTGCTGTAAAAATAGAAGGCTGTATAGAAAGTTAATATAGTAACTATTTAGTAGTAATAAATAGAAAGGTTTAAATAGCAGTTATTCCTTTAGATAATATGGCATTCAAAGAAGAATTTTGCGAAAAACTTGAGGGATTGATAGAAGCAACACCTTCAAAATATAAAGAAAGAGTTGGCAAATTGTTAGAAGCATTACCCGATATAGGAACAGCATACGGCTTTTTCTATTGCAACGCTCCAAAAACAGAAGTCGAAGCGTACTTGCCTAAATCTAGAGAGGATGCATCAACACCCAATAGTTTAGAACTAGCACTCGAAGAAGGAATTAATCCTGAAAAATTTAATTATGATCCTGAATTAAAAAAACTTGCTTATCAAGCCAAGAATATGGGTAATAATTATGCTATGATAGCAATTTTGCCTCATGCAACTATAACGAAAAGACGGCTCACGAATTAGGAGATATCCAAAATGCACTTTATCAATCTCCTTTACAAGAAAAATTCCATAAAGATGGCGGAAAATTCTGGGGCGGAATTGTATACAAAGAAGCAGAGGAATATCAATTCCTCGAGTAAAGGAAAGTATTTTAAACATTGAGTTATTTTCTTCATCATGGCTCCTAAATTACTGAAGACAACATTGCATGATTATACTGAAAGATGTGGCAAACAGATAAGCGATTACGATTTGATTCATGTCGAACACTCAGGAACGCATAGAATCTGGAAAAATGCTCGTGCACTCCCCATAACAAAATTAGAAGAAAAGGTAAGGCAAGATTTCGTGAACCATCTTCCCAATCATACAGAAGCGGTTGTAGGCATGAGAAAAGATTTAGGAGAAATTCTTCCTTCAGCTTTTTTCCCTGCACGATTGCAATATGTTAGTTATTCGGGAACAGCTTTGGTTCCTAAAAAAGCAGAGTGAATTAGTGCATCCCTTCTATCGATAAGAAAGATTTCATCTGCGCGATAAACTCATCAGCTTCTGAGAAGATTTTTGTTTCATACTGGTCAATTCTTGCCCTGACAATGTAGCGATCATAAATTCCTCTCAGGAATTTTGAAATCGGGTTATTCTCCCAGCGGTGCTCGTAATCTTTCTCAAGGATTGCAGTAACTTTAATTTCAGGGGCTCCTTTGTCCATCTTATTCTTGACGCCATCTTTTTCCACCTCGACACGGGTCATGCCGAGGATTCTCCATTTGACACTTAAGGCAAATCTGAAGTAATCCGATACCTTGCGGTTAGCATTCCATTCAATCTCCACATCTTTTCCCGACGCTCCTATCTTTTCGCTGTAGGTTTTTTCGATAACAAGATAGCCCTGATCTACCAGCCAATTGTAACAGAAATTATAGAATTCCTTGAAATCAAAGACTCCTGACTGCTTGACTTTGCCTTCAAATACTTTGTCTTTCTCCACCATTTTTATCAAAGAATGAAGAAGAAGGGATATTTAAATGTTGCAGTTACGCTTCGGCAAATCAAAAATATAAAATAACTCTCGCTCTTGTATAAAAGAATATATCAGAAATTACTCCATGCAGCTCCCGCAGAGCAAAACACCGTCGCTTTTATAGAGCGTGTCAAAATTACCGCATTCTTCGCACCTGCCTTCGCCGCTCAGCCGTATCCCTTTTATTTCAGAGACTCTGCCAAGTTTCTCCATTTCCTCCCGAATGCGGAAGGCAAAGCTTACTTCTGAAAAGAGTTCTGGATGGATTTTAAGAATGTCTTTGACAGTGATTATTCCTACAATTTCTCCTCCAGCGACTACAGGAAGCCTCTTGTGATAGGACTTTCTCATTTTTGAGAGGGCAGTCATAACATCTTCTTCAGGTTTCACAGTAATGAGTTTCTTGGCAGCGATATCCCTTGCTTGTATCTTGCCGAGGTCTGCATTTTTTCTTCTTACTATTGCGGCAATGATATCTCCTTCGGTAAGAATGCCATGCACTTTCTTGCCGCTCTGTATAATGAGGCTTCCTACTTTATTTTTTACCATGAGCTTTGAGCATTCCAAGAGCGATGCTTCTGGCTGTGCAGAAATAAAGTTCCTCGTCATAATATCGCTTACGTTCATGCCGCTTTGCATCTGAAAGAATATATGTTTTTATTTATAAATTATTCCCTTCTCTCCATAATGGTAAAAGAAGGAGCATGAGCAGCAGAGGCCATCCCTTAGTCTCTGCTGTAGTTAAAAGAGAGAAATATTGCTTTTATCTTTATAGCATATATGATATATACTGTATATACCGATAAGTATTTAAATTTCCGTTCCCTTTACTGAGGTATATACCGATATATATACCGATATATATCCTTGAACATATATATTCAGAGAGCGATGATCTTTAAAAAAGATATTTGCTCAAAACATTGAGGATAGACTAAGGATGGAGCCAAGAAAACTGATCAAGCTTGGAAACTCGAGCTATGCAATTGCCTTGCCTAAAGACTGGGTAGATAAATCCGGCTTAAAGAAAGGAGACAGTGTTTATATCCTTCCTAATTCAAATGGAGAGCTTATTCTTGCCCCGGGAGATAGTAGAGATAGGACAAGTAAAGTCAAGCAAATCGATCTTTCAAATGTTGAAGAAAATATGATCAAGAATGAACTGAATGCAGCATACGTCCAAAATACCGATGTACTTGAAATTTCTGGAATAAAAAATAAAGAAACCATTAAAAATATTATGCGGGGAATGATAGGTTTTGAGATGATAGAATCCGAAGCCACGAAAATGACGATTAAAGATTATTTCAATTTTCAAGAAGTTCACACCGAAAGCTTTCTAAGAAAAATTGATAATTCTCTTAGGAGCATGTTTGAAGATCTCACCATTTTTTTCAAGAAACCTGTCAAGGAAAAACAAATATTTGAGATGTATGAAACTGATAAGGAAATTAACAAATTCTATATTCTTATTACCAAGATATTATTCAGGGGACTCGACAACCCATCAGTGCTCAATCACTTAAAGGTTGATTCAAAAAATCTTTTTAATCAATGGTGGATCGCGTACCATTTAGAGCATATTGCCGATGAAATTAAAAAAATCACAAGACTCCTCAAAAACAGCGATATTAAAAAAAAGAGTATTGACGTTACTTGCGATATTTACAATCAAATTAAAGGAAGCTACATGAATTGCTTGAATGCATTTTATAAAAAGGAAATCGACCTTGCAATGGGCTCATTAAAAGACACAGGCGAATTAAATCTGAAATTGAGCAAGATCTCTCGAGACGAAGAAGGAGCAATACGAGAAATTCTCGTTAAACTGTCCTACATCGTAAATCACATCTATCAGATTAATAAAATACTTATATACGGAGCAGCGTAACATGGGAGAAGTACTAAGAAGATACAAAAACCTGAATTCTATCATGAATGTAGAAGCAAGAATTATCCGACGCAACAGTTATAAAGCAAGAGAAGATTTTTATGAAAGCGAGGAGGTCATTCGTGAAAGACTTCCAAGAACTAATCCTAAAACTAAGATTTGGAGAGTTTCACATCATGGAGAATTATCTGATGGTGCCAAAACACAAAATCGATTCATTGTCAAACAATTTCTATCCCCTGGCAATTTTAAAGCGTCCCAATACGCCTATGATTTCTTAAAAACCTTGAGCTACTATTCAGGAAAGGTTCCTGAGGTATACCCTCTTGATACCAACTCCGGCCTTTTAGTTCTCCAGGATTTAGGCAACGGATCATTGGAAAAGCGTTTTAAAGATCTTCGAAGACATCAGTCTGAATTAAGCGAAAAAGAATACCATGATACCTTAATACGTTTTGTTGAACTTGGCCTTCGAGAATTAAAAACCATGCATACGGTAATGGATAAACATAAGAAGAAGATAAAGTCAATGATACAAGGAAGATTTCCTTCCGTAGAAAGACGACTTACGAGGTATGTTAGGCTTTTACGAACCCCAAAAGATCAGTTAAAAGAGTATGTAAAAGATCAACCTAAAGATGAACTGCAATTTATGGAAAAATTTTCAAGGTTGAGAGAGTATTTGAGTGGGGAAGATTACCCGCTTTGGGGCGATGTTAAAACTTCACACTTTTTGATACCGAAATGTGAAGAATCCTCATCTCCTGAAGAGATTTACATGATTGATCCTGACCCTGCCCTTGGTCCCCATGAACTAGATATAGGACCATATCTCTTCTCGCCCAGTATACGACTGCCGGAAGAAGAATTAAGAGAGATCTATCGTACGCATTATTATTCTCAAGAGTTATCGCAGTCTGAAAATTGTAAACGCGAACTTCGAACTTGTTTTGGAGGACTTTTTGATATTTTACGAAGATGCGCGCACATCAGAAAAGCAGCAGCCCTGTATCCTCAGGAATTTAAGAACTATTCAAAACAACATGAAGATTATGTAAATCCAGAATTATATCGCCAAAGGCATCAGAAACTTATAGATCTTATGCAAGGAAGCGAATATCACGGTCTTATTGACCCCGAACAGCTTCAGGAAATACATGGTGTAATTGGAGGTGTGCTCGTAAATGCTTTATAATACCTCTGAACCTCTTCGAACGAAGAGTTCTAATCGAATTCTCATGGAATCACCTCAACCCACTCTCATGATAGTAAAGAAAGACGACCTTAAGGGTCTTTTATCGAGATGTTTCTCTCGTGAAAAAGAAACAAAAGTTAGTGATTTTTCAATTAAAATTTCACCTAATCTGCCTACAAAACTTATCTCTCTTGAAATTTCTGGAATAAAAACTGAGGATGGACGAGAGCTTCCATCAGTCATCTATGAGCAGTTTAGACCAGACCTTATTATGAGAATTTCAAAATTTTCGGTATCATCAACAGGACCTGCTACATGCGAAGACGAATATCGGATTGAGAAAAAAATGTTTGAATCTAAAGAAATCTTAAGATCTCAGAAAGGTGAAAGAATCCGTACTGTCTACCCGGAAGTCTATGATTATGACGACTCCAGACTCGCTTTGGTCAGGGCTCCTAAAGGCCCGTCGCTGCGAGAGATGACGGAAGACGGGAAATCCTTAGAATGGACTGAATTAAGGCAGTCACTTTACCCATTGGCTTTGCTTCATGCAAGGACTTCCCATATTATGCAAAAAAATCCAGATTTTCCCGCTATGCCTGCAAGTAACATGGCAGAAATTATTGCCCGAAGCATTAAAATGATTCTCAAGAGTAAAGAAAAAGAGCTACATGCCGAAGATCTTGAAAGCATAAAAGATGAGTTCAGAACAATTGCTTTGGAAACACTCTACAAAACAGAACAAGCAGTTATCCATGGAAGCCTCGACTTAAGTCATCTGAACTTCGATAAAATAAGTTATGCGGGAAAAAGTATCTTTGCCCCGGCTTTCTGTGATCTTTCAATTTTTCTCAACCCCGCATTGTTAAAAGAGCCCTATAACACAAGTACTGTGCATGAAAGAATTGAAAGAGTATTCCTTAATTACGCACAGGTTAGGAAAGAAATTGAAGAGGAGTTGGGATTGCACCCTGCAAGAATGCCTTCAGATAGACGTGCTAGAACCTCTCTTGAAGTCGCAGTCTTGGGGGGAGCATTAAAGCGTGCAGCCTCAGTTATCAATCGCTCAGGATATCTCCACTCTGAATTTCCCGACAAAGATAAAACCAAAAACTGGATAAACTCCCAAGTAAATGATCATTTAACAATCGCTCGGGAACTACTCCGATTAGGAATAAGCGATCCTTCGTATGGTATCAGATTAAATAATCTGTATTTACTACTCCAACCAACTGAGATATTTGAACCTTATGAACTCAAGAAAGTTGTAGGGATCCCCGCCCTCAAAGCAATTGTGGAGGAATAACTCAAAAAATATACTTAAAGCAAAGGACGCTGATTTTTTATAAGTGCAAGCACGAAAACTGCTCTCGAATTTCCATTTCCTTTAATACATCTCTGTGAAATGGAAATTCTCGGCTTCAGCCCGCAGATGAAGTGCCCATCCATCATCATCATCAGGAAAAACCAGAAGACTCCGCTTTGTCAAAAACCCTTGGTTTTTGAGCACTTCAAAACCAGAGGTTTTGAGAGCTATCAGAAAGCAAAGCTTTCTGAAGCCATCAGAATTCCTTGTGGAATTCTGAGGTTTAATGCGGAGATGAATGGTGGTTTTTTGTGACTTCAAAGTCATCAGACTTTGAGAGCGTTCAGAAATGCTTCTTGCATTTCTGACGGCTTAAAAATTTGCTGTGGGAAAAATCTCCGAACAGACTTCGCCATGTCAAAAACCGTTGGTTTTTGAGCATGTCGGAAATCATCGTGATTTCCGAGCACTCTCAGAAATCATTGATTTCTGAAGCCGTCAGAATTCTCATCAAGAATTCTGAGGTTTATGGCGGAGTCAGAGATTTTGCGAATTTTTATGATTTTTAGGACAAAATGCACAGGAAACCTCACCCTTTAGGGCGAGGAGGATGTCATTTTTTGCGCCTTTGCTATCAATGGAAAGACATACTAATTTAGTAAATAACTTATGTCTTTCACTGTAAGCTTAGGTAGGAAGATTATACTGAATAATAGCAAAGTTTAAAAATCCCGAGTATTGTATACTATTACTAAATCTTTCAAGATTTCAAAATGGATAAACAACCGATCTTTATTTTACCGGAGAATGTGCAGCGCATGATGGGAAGAGATGCGCAACGAAACAATATCATGGCTGCGCGCCTTGTTTCTGATACCGTCAAGACAACTCTTGGGCCTCGTGGCATGGACAAAATGCTTGTGGATTCTGTAGGTGATATTACGATCACAAATGATGGAGTCACTATCTTAAAAGAGATGGAGATTGAGCATCCTGCGGCAAAGATGATGGTGGAAATTGCAAAAACGCAGGAAGATGAAGTAGGAGATGGGACAACAACTGCAGTCATGCTTGCTGGGAAGCTTCTGGAGAATGCAGAGAAACTTTTGGATAAGAAAATTCATCCTACAGTCATTTCTTTAGGATATCGCTTAGCTGGCGAGAAGGCGCAGGAGATTCTGCAGAGTTTGGCGACGAAGATCACGCCCCAGGACAATTTAATTCTCAAGCAAATTGCGATGACTGCAATGACGGGAAAAGGGGCTGAAGGCGTCAAGGATAAGTTTGCTGATATTGTGGTTAGAGCAGTAAAGCAGATCTATGAGAATGGAAAAATAGATATTGCGAATATTAAGATCGAGAAAAGCAAGGGATATGGAATTAAGGATACTGAACTGATCGAGGGGATTGTTTTGGATAAGGAAAAAGTTTCTGTTGATATGCCTTCTTTTGTTAAGGACGCAAAAATTGCGCTGCTCGATGCAGCGATAGAAATTAAAGGGCCTGAAACTGATACAAAGATCAGTGTTTCCTCGCCAGAGCAATTGCAGGGCTTCCTTGAACATGAAGAGAAAATTCTGAAAAATATGGTGAAGAAAATCAAGGATTCCGGAGCAAGTGTGATTTTCTGCCAGAAGGGGATTGATGATGTTGCCCAATATTATCTTGCCAAAGAAAAGATTTATGCTCTCAGAAGAGTAGCAAAATCAGACATGGAGAAGCTTGCCCGTGCCACAGGAGGAAAGATTGTAAGCAATTTGAATGAAATTTCTCCCGGAGATCTTGGAAAAGCTGCTCTTATTGAGGAGATGAAGCACGCAGATACTGCTATGACGTATGTGCGGGGATGCTCAAATCCTAAAGCTCTTACAATTTTGATTCATGGAGGATCTACCCATGTCATTGACGAGATGGAAAGAGCATTAAAGGATGGGATCGGAGATGTTGCTTCTGCTTTGAAAGATGGATATGTGGTTGCAGGCGGAGGGGCTATTGAAATCGAGCTTGCAAGAAAGTTGAGGGAATTTGGGCAATCACTTTCAGGAAGAGAGCAGTTAGCTGTTGAAGAGTTTGCAAATTCCATGGAATGTATTCCTATTACTTTGGCAGAGAATGCAGGAATGGATCCTATTGATGTGCTTACAGAACTGAAGGCAAGGCATGATCGTGGAGAAAAGCATGCTGGTCTTAATCTTTTCACGATGAAGATTGATGATACGTTGAGGGCAGGGATTATTGAGCCTTTGAGGATTAAGACGCAGGCTGTGAATTCTGCATCAGAAGTTGCGATGATGATTCTAAGAATTGACGACGTGATTGCTTCTTCAGGAAGCAAGGGTGGCGGAATGCCCCATGGTGGCGGCATGGGCGAGATGGATTAGGATGATCAACTATCCTAATATAAGAGTCTCGGAAGGATTTATCATTGGAGATATGTCTCTTCCTGTGGAATATCGACAAGAATGGGTTGCTTATATTACTCCTGATTTCTGTGCGGCTACAGAAAGTAAAATAAGAAAAATACAAGAGGATTTGGTTTCACATGAACCTCTTGATATTACCTGGAAGGCAGAGGGAGGATTAGCGCGTGTTGTGGCGAGTAATGAGTCTGTTTTAACATTCGAAGAAATTGGGACAGTTGGAGTGAGTATGATTCATACATCATCCCGTCAACAAGCACTTGCATTTACAACTATGTTGTGTGGTTATCTCAATGATTTACAAATGGAGCGGATGAAAGTAAAATGAAGAGAAGAGAACTTCTTGCTTTTTTAGGGGGAGCAGCTATTGGAGGAATTGGCGTTGGCATTTATCGACACATGAGATCATCTGCTCCTGATGATGCGTTGGACAACAAGTTTGAAGAGTCTCCTGAAGAATATCAGAGATATCTTGTGGGATGGCAAGAGAATCATGATAATGCTGTGGAGTTTATGCAAAGAACAAAAGAAATTCGGGGCGAAATTATTGATTACTCTTTCTATTCAGATGGTCTTGATCATCCTGTATACCATATCACTGTGCGTCCTGATTCTGGGAAGTCGTGGGACATCCATATTGCGGATAATGACATTCATTACCGCGAAAGACCAAGGGAACTTTTTGAGGAGCGCTTCAAGAAAGGAGTAAGAATCTCTGTAACATTAGCAGGATGGACTCATGATGATGACGATAAGGTAGATCATAATATTTCAGTAATTTATCATAATTTTTTGAATCTTGTCAAGATCGTTCAAGAATAATTCTCTCCTTAAGTACTTACTTCTTCTCAAAAAGAATCGAAACCGTGCACGGCAATTTTGACCTGATTTTATCCAGGATCTCTCGGGCAACTCGGATGTTCTTGTCAGAGTTTGTCGCAACGATGAAAATTTCCTTTCCTTTCTTAACAAGAGCTGCTCTCCCGACGGTAGCGCCGAATGAGAGCTGCATGCCGGTCTGCATACGATCTGCTCCTGCACCGGTCAGCATTTTGTTTTCTCTTAGAATGTGGTGAGGAAAAACTTTGACTCCGAAATAAAATTGGCCAAGAAGTTTTTCATCGAGGAGTTTATTCACGTATTGCCGTGCAGCTTCGATAGCGTTATCGCGCATCTGCACATGCTCAAGGCTGACCATCTTGAGAACGTAATTAAGCTTTCCTGACTCATATCCCTTTACATCTCCCATATGGAGTTTGACTACCTTGTTGGGCGGGATTGTTTTGATGTAGGCCTTGCTTTTGACAGCGCTCTTTCTTGTATATGGCCTCGCATACCACTTTGAATAAGAAGATGCTTTTCTTAATGCCATGTTATTGTATCTCAACCTCCTGCGTTAATGCCTGGCCAGGCAGCCCTTTATCAAAAATTGCTCGGACAAGTCCCTTATTGCCATGGGCTTCTTTGATGACGCCTTTGATTATTTTTCCCGAGGAGGATTTCCAAATAACTATCTTCCCAATCATCTTCTTCGCATCCTCTCTTTTTTTGAGGCCAGCATCTATTAAGAAGTGCCTGGGCGTATAGGTGTGCCTTCCTCTCCTGAATTGAACTACCATTCCTTTCGTCATTTTCTCTCAGCAGCATGAGAAAAAGTACATTTTTAAAGGTTATGATGTCAGAATTAAAAACCGCAGACTTTAGTCTGCGGTAGTAGCCAATCTTTTTTTCAATTCTGGACACTTCATCATCAAAGATGATGAGAGCTCTCAGAAATCAAAGATTTCTGAAGCTTCAAAATTCAAAGAATTTTGTGATCTTTACAAGAGCGCTCAATGTAAAAAGAGTTTTTTCCGGAAGTGAAAAGAAAAATAATCTCATGATCTCTAAGTTAAAATCTATCTTGCTGTGCGCCAGTTATACACTTGAAGTTTTTTTAAGGAAAGGGGTTGACTTAAGGTAAAGTATCTCCGATGAGCAACATTTTGATGGAGGGGAAATCGCCCCAAGATAAAAGTGTACCGAAGAAGCGATTTCAATGAATAGTAATCCGAAGGTTCTTCCTTAAACGATATCGGAGATACTCAAGGTAAAGACTTAAAAAGAAGAAGTTGATTATTCAAAGATGATCTTAAAAATCATTCTTTTTTTTGTCGCAATTGCCACGCTCTTCTTATCAGCGTATATTCTCTACGAGAATCTTCCCATTTCTTTGGATCGTGAAGGAGAGCAGTTTATTGAAGCGAATTATACTCCTTCTTCTCTGCAGTATAGCTACGCGGAAAGAATGCAGTTTTATCCTAATATGCGATTCAGCAGGCCTCCGGTCACATATGGTTTTGATCCTGAATGTTCTCCGAAGAGAAGAGAGAACATCCAGCAGGCAATAAGTCTTCTTGAAAGAAAAACTCATCTGCGATTTGCACCTGCAGAAGCAGATCCAGACATCTTTATTGAATGCAGTGAGAGATATGCAAAAGATGAAGGAATTTTCATTGCAGGGCATGGCGGGCCAACCGTTATTATTAATTCTTCTCTGTACAGTGTGATTCTTAAGGGAAAGATAAAGCTTTTCTCAGAGTCTTGCGGTTACAATGTCGAGTTGCATGAGCTCCTTCATGTCCTCGGGTTTGATCATTCGCCTGAACCAAAGAGCATTATGTATAATGTAAGCAGTTGTGATCAGAAATTAACCGAGGATATTCTTGAGGAGCTTAACAGGTTGTACTCTATTGACTCTTTGCCTGACCTGTATTTTCAGAATGTAAGCTCATTCAAGCGGGGGAGGTATTTGAATATTAATTTTGCTGTGCTCAATCAGGGCTTGGTTGATGCAGGGAATATCCGCGTTGCCCTTTATGCAGAGGATGTTAAAGTTGACGAATTTGTTATCGAAGCGATTCAGATTGGAGCTGGAAAAGTTATCACTGCGCAGAATTTACGCCTCCCTTCAAATACTATTGCCTCATTGAGACTCATTATCGATGAGCATGATCTTGTTGAGGAGCTTGATGAGAGAAATAATGAGATCGAGATGATTCCGGGATAATCCATATCATTCAAAATCTGCGATATATCTTGTTAAGAGAGCTTGATCCTTTGGAGGTCCAAGCTCATTATCATATCCTGACACTAAACTTACGAAATACGCTTTCTTTCCTTGAGGGGAAAACGGTAGCGGGAAGACGCGGGTTTTCGAAGCGATAATCACAGCATTTTCAGTTCTGCCAATGATATCGCTGGAAGCTGCTTCTTTTTCCTCATGAACAGCAACTCTTCCAAAATATCTAGGATTAAGGCTGCCATGCCGGAGCAATGTATTAACGACTTCGAAGGTAAGTTCTCCTCCAGAGGAAGCAACGAAGTAAAGATTAGCGAAAGAACCGTCTGTTGTAGGAACCCGGAAAGAAAGGCCATCCATCTTGCCCTTCAAGCTTGGAATCACTTCTCCTGTAGCAATTGCAGCTCCGGTCTTAGCGGTAACGATCTGATTTAAGGCAGCATAATCATCGCCAACATCAAGTAAATGCTGTGAGTTGGTTGCTGCATGCACCGTGTCCATAAGTAAGGCGTCTATACTCACACCTTGATCAAGAAGGATAGCGAGAGGAGCTGCTAATGCTTTTGTTGTGCAGGAAGCGTTTGAGATGCAGCGATGTTTGCTCGGTTCAAACATGCCATGATTCACTCCCGTAATGAGGGTGGCATATTGCTCTGCATGTTGGTCTCCTTTTGCAGGGTATGAGAGAATAACCCTCTCAACACTCGCTCGCAAGAAAGCCATAGCTGCGTCTGGTTTGGCATAAAAACCTGAGCACTCCTCGACAATTTGAACCCCTCTTTCTTCTAGCGGAAGTTTTGAGGGATCTTTTTCGGCAAGGACTTCGACAGGACAGCCGTTGAGATAAAGCACATTACCCTTTTTCTCAACTTGCCAAGGCAATTTTCCATGGGTGGAGTCTCTGCGAGTGTAGTTTCTGAAGAGGGCATCAATTCCAACAGGATCATTTAAAGCGGCAATTTCCAGAGGGGCTCCTTGCATCATGAGCTGCATTAATCCATAGGTCACTGCTCTTCCGATTCTTCCAGAAGCGCCGTTTACGAGAATCCTCTTCATAAAACTCTTACATAAGCGAGTTTTATAAAGATTTATATAAACCAAAACATATGCGGTATGATGAGAAAAGAAGTTTGGGGACTGCGGAAAAAAGAGTTGGATCTCCTCAAGAGACTAAATACTCCTTCAAAGATCCAGGATTTTTTGAATTCTTTAAAGATGAATTTTGAGGAGAAAGGAGATACGTGCAGGTCTCCGCGCATGGTGCTGCTCCAGAGAGAAGCGCATTGCATGGAAGCTGCAATGCTGGCGGCTGCTGCTTTGCGATTCCAAGGCTATCCACCTCTGGTCGTTGATTTAGAAGCCGACGGAAAAGATGACGATCATGTGATTGCTGTTTTTAAGAAGAATGGATTTTGGGGCGCTGTGAGCAAGACGAATTATCCTTGCTTGCGCTATCGAGAGCCGGTGTACAAGAGCGTCAGGGAATTAGTCATGTCTTTTTTTCATGAGTATTTTGTGAATGCTACAGGAAGGAAAACCTTGAGAAAATATTCGCTTCCTTTAGATCTCTCGCGCTTTGACCAAGAGCGATGGATGACTTTAGAGGGAGATGTGTGGTTTGTTCCAGAATATTTAGCAGACGTGAAACATTATCCTGTCCTGACGAAGAGCCAATTGAGAGGATTAAGAAGAGTAGACGATATTGAGATTCAGGCTTCGAGCTTGAGAGAGTGGAAACCTGGGAAATGAAAACTCTTGATATTCTTGCATACTTTCCTTGCTTGTATAGAATCATCAAGAAAAAGCCAGAAGACTCTGTATTGTCAAAAACCCTTGATTTCCGAGCACTCTCAAAATTCCTAGAATTTTGAAGCCATCAGAATTCTCATCAAGAATTCTGAGGTTTATGGCGGAGTCGGAGATTTTGTAAATTTTTGTGTATAACTTATAGCCCTTTAAAATGTTAAGAGGAAAATTTAACTTGTTATGATCTGAAAATCGGCAAATATTTTTACATTTTTTGTTCATCTTTTTATGTCAGAATTGAAAACCGCAGACTTTAGTCTGCGGTAGTAGCCAATCTTGTTTTCAATTCTGAACACTTCATCATCAAAGATGATGAGAGCTCTCAGAAATCAAAGATTTCTGAAGCTTCAAAATTCAAAGAATTTTGAGAGCTCTCAGAACTTTCAGTTCTGAAGTCCCCAAAATCGAGGGCCTGTGACAAACCGCGCCTTTTAAGGCGCGGTGGCCCATCGATTTTGTGATACAGAGAGAATTGGTTTAAAGGTGTTGGTTTCTATGGAGGTGAAGTTTTGTATTGAGCATTAAGTTAAAACCGCTCTGGAACATAACGCAAGAAGTAATTGATAATCACTCCGAGGAGTTGGTTGTTTGATCTTGGATATCAAAAAAACGAGAGCCACCCTATCTTGAAAGGTGTGGTTTGGGACAGGCTCTCGTTTTTAGGACTTCAGAAATCTTTGATTTCTGATAACTCTCAAAACTTCTGGTTTTGAAGTGCTCAGAATTGAAAAAACCAAAATACTACCACCGGAAAAAGTCCGCGGTTTTCAATTCTGACATCAGATAATTCTTGCATGATTTTGGAAAGATTTTTAAATAGTCCCTTCTGCGCTTAAAGATGACAGAAATTTTAGCTGAAAAAAATCTGCAAAATGGCGCTAAACTTTTCTTAGAGAAACAGCCCCTGCCGCCTGGTGCAGAGAAAGACTTTGGGTACGCTTCAGAAATTGTGGTAAGATTTCAGGGAAACAAATCCTATCGCCAGTCCAATAAGAGCACTCCTGCATGCAGTAATCGTTATTTCAGGGAAAACGATTACCGTTTTTTCTTTGAAGCAGTTCAGGATGAGGCACATTTTTTTAATCTCTGCGGAGCATTGTCAAAAATAAAAGATTGTGCAACAGCGGGTAGAATGAGGGAAGAGGGCTTGGGAAAGCTGATCCATATATCTCCAAGCTATACGCCAAGACAGCGATGGAATCATCAGCATTAAAAATCCCCCCACCCGGATTCGAACCGGGGGTCTTTCGGGTTTTACCCTCGGCTTGTCAGATTTCATCTTATTTCCCATATCGGAAATTTTTATATTTCCAAGTATGATCAGAATTTTATTCTGACATGCGGAAAATCCATCCTAGTCGATAGACTACAGCCGAACGCTTTACCACTAAGCTATGAGGGGCTGGAAACATCATGGAAGCGATGATTTTTAAATGTTCTTCCTGCCTTTAGCTTGTTCTATGGATTAAGAAAATCATAAAAATCTATATTTATCGATGATAACTTCAAATCGGTTCCCTTGTCACCTCATTCTGTTATAAAAATAGGTTAATTTTATCAGAAAAAGCCAGAAGACTCCATTTTGTCAAGAACCACGCCATGGTTCTTGAGCATGTCGGAAATCACGATGATTTCTGAGCACTCTCAAAATTCAAGGAATTTTGAAGTTCTGAGGTTTATGGCAGAGTCGGAGATTTTGCAAATTTTTATGATTGCCTCTCAAAAATGAATAGGATGATATAAATTACAATAGTTCAAGGTAGCTTTGCAACCTCTTCAAATTTTTATGGCTATATAACCTATATACAAAAATTTATCTGGGTAATTTCAAAGGTCTACGTAGTTGGTATGCAAAGAATTATATCTTGCCTTTAACTGCTCTATACTCTTTCCAAGAGCGCTCGAACATCTGCTCCAGGGAAGATGCAAAGAACTCTGTATTAATCCAAACACCAATATCGTAGTTAGGATGCACCTTCTCATCGTCAAGAAGCATAAACATTAATTGTTTTCCGTCAATGATCGCAAAGCGGGCTTTAATGTCATGCGCATTTCGTACTTCAGCAACTTTAGAGAGTGTTTGTGCAACTTTAGCGTTGTTTGCATTAATCGGTGCCGCAATTCTGATCTTAACTCCGCGTTTTCTTGCCTTATCCAAAGAACTCATAAGAGCTTCGAGCTTTCTATTAATCCCTTCAGCAGTGGTTACAAGAGTGATTGATTTCCCGGATTCTCTGATCATCATATCAAGATGGTTGTACATATTCTGCCTTCCCTTAAGGCTTCCGGAAAGATCAGAAGGTTCTATATACTTTACTCCTTGGGTAAAAAGCAGGCCTAATTCTTTTAAGACCTCGTCTCCTTTGAGCTGATCGAGCCGCTTGCTTTTCTCATGACTCTCAACGACGAGATTCTTTTTAACTCTCTCTACGACTTCTTCTGGCTTGAAGGCGATGAATTTAATAGGTTTCCCTATTTTCATAATAATAAACCCTTTTTTCTCAAGGCTTTCCAAAATATCATAGGTCCTGCTCCTTGGCACATCACTGATATTACTTAATTCACCTGCTGTAGAGACTCCGCGAGAAAGAAGCGCTGTCCAGACTTTAACCTCATAAAGATTAAGATCGAAGATTTTTCTGAGCCTACTTAAAAATTCCTCTTTAACAATCATTTTTGCTTGTTACTTTGTAATGTTAAAAAGTTGATACATCAAGAGTATTTAAATCTTTTCCCTGATCTTTTTCTCCATCAATTTAAAGAGTATCGTCGAGTGATGACAAAAAAGCATAGTTCTCTCCGTCGAGAACTACAGGTTTTTCTTGAAAAAAATTGCAAGGCTCTCATTTTTAAGCTCGAATACAGAACTCCAGAGATATCCTTCCTTCTTTTTTTCAGAGAAATTGAGAGAGAAGGCGTTCGTTCTTTTTTGAATGAATTCTTTTTGTGATTCCAGTTTTTTCAGCAGGGGCGCAGAAGCAGTGATGAGAAGATCAATACGGTCTGATTTTACGAGCTGCGCTTGTTTTCTTTCTGCCTGTACTTTTCTGGAAATTTCCCGAGCAAGGCCCTCTGCTTCGAGCTCAGGGGTTATTCTTGTATCTAAATCAACTTGAAGAGTCCCTGTTTTCCATACGATCTTTTTAACATTGAGTTGATGAGCGATAATCTCGCTTAACTCTTCATTTAATTTTCTTTCTGAACTTACAATTCCTTTACTAAGGGGCTGTTTAAGGGAGACTTTTTCTTTATAGCGTGCAAATAAACCCATTTCGATAATCTTAAGAGCAAGCGTAAAATCTCCCTCTAATGCAGGGTCAATGAATTTTTTATTTGATTTTGGCCAAGATGAAAGATGAACAGATCCTTCTTCAAAAACTTGATAAATCGCCTCGGTAATATGCGGAGCATACGGAGCCAACAATTTTACACCTTTCTTTAAGACTTCCCCGACGACTTTTTTAGCATTTTTATCCTCGCGATCTCTGATGATTTTAATATAAGTTTTAGAGAAATCGTTCACAACAAATTCTATGACTGGGTTAAGAGACCGTTCAATGTAATAGCTTTCCAAATTTTTGGTTGATTCTTGGATTACTCTGTTCAAGCGAGAAAGAATCCACCTATCTTCGATATGCACTTCTGCTCTTTTACCAGAATCGAGCTGGTTATAGAATTGGCAGGTATTCCAGAGTACATTAAGGAATGGAAATATCTCTTTTTTAACAAGATCTATACCGAACCTTTTAGATGCCCCAATGTCCACGGTGCAGAACTGCAGTCTCGTTGCGTCCACTCCGACAGATGCAAGAACTTCATGAGCATTAAGGATGTTTCCTTTGCTCTTTGACATTTTTTCCCCTTTTTCATCAATAATATGGCCTGCGCAAATAACGTTCTTATAAGCGATATCATCAAAGAGAAGAGTTGCAAGAACATGGAGAGTGTAGAACCATCCTCGAGTTTGATCAATAGCTTCAGCTATAAAATCATAAGGAAATCTTTTCTGAAATTCTTCTTTATTTTCAAAAGGGTAATGAAATTGCGCAAAACTTGCCGCCCCAGAATCGTACCAGCAATCAATAACATCGGAAACACGAATCATCTCATTTTTACATTGCGGACATGTAATCTTCACGCCATCGATCCAAGGTTTGTGTAAATCGATATCTTTATCTAAAATTTCTTTTGTAGCCTTTTCTTTTAACTCAGAAATGCTCCCGATAACTTCTTCGTGATTATTTTCACATCTCCAGATCGGCAACGGCGTCCCCCAAAATTTCTTTCGGGAAAGTGCCCAGTCTTTTACATTTTTAAGCCATTCTCCAAATCTTCCTTCTTTAATGTGCTTGGGAACCCAATTAATTTTCTGATTTAAAGCTATCAGCCTTTCTTTATAAGAAGATACCTTGATAAACCAAGATTTTATAGCGTAATACATTAAAGGAGTATCGCACCTCCAGCAGAATGGATAGTCGTGTTCGTAAGGAAAGACCTTGAACAGTAATCCTTCTTTTTTAAGGCGTATAATAATTTCTTTATCAGCTTCTTTGATAAATTTCCCCGCATATTCGGGAATTTCTTGGGTAAATCTTCCATTTTCATCAACCGGCTGAAAAAAAGGAAGCCCTTCTTTTTTGCAAGCTTCATAATCTATCTCTCCAAAAGCAGGAGCCATATGCACAAGTCCTGTCCCGTCTTCAGCGCTTACAAAATCTCCTCCAATAATTCTAAAGGCATTTTCTTTTAAGTAATAGGGAAAGAGGGGGTTGTATTTTTTTCCAATAAATTCTTTTCCTTTTTCTGTTTTTATTATTTTTGGATCATTAAAGAAATGAGAAACTAAATTTTTTGCAACGATGAAAGTTTCTCCTTCGTGTTCTACATAAGAGTACATAAGATCAGGGTTGACCGCAATTGCTGCGTTTGAAGGAAGAGTCCAGGGAGTCGTTGTAAAAACTAAGAGATGGGCATTCTCATCTTCGAGCCTGAATTTTACAATGACAGAATCATCTTTCACAGATTTGTATCCTTGAGCAACTTCATGGCTTGAAAGAGGAGTTTGGCATCGAGGGCAAAAATGCACAACTTTATGCGCTTCGTAGAGCAGTTTTTTCTTGTAAAGTTGCTGCAATGACCACCAAACACTTTCGATATATTCATTCTTCAGAGTAATGTAAGGGTTATCGAGGTCTATCCAGTAATTGAGCTGTTCAGTGGATTTGTTCCATGCTTCAATAAATAAAAACACGCTTTCCCGGCATTCTTTAATGAACTTTTCTTCGCCAAATTTGAGAATATCTTTTTTGCTGTTCAGCTTTAGCTTCTTTTCAACCTGCACTTCAACAGGAAGACCGTGGCAATCCCATCCAGCCTTTCGAGGAACATTATATCCCTGCATGTACCTAAATTTATTGATAACATCTTTGTAGGTGCGAACCTCGAGATGATGGAGTCCCGGAGGAGCGTTTGCAGTCGGGGGACCTTCTAGAAAACTAAAGAGTTTTTTTCTTTCTGAGTCGTTCTGTACCGCTTTCTTGATGGCCTCTTTATTCAATATTTTTTCTTCAGCTTCTTTAAAATTATACATGCCTAAGGAAGAGAACGAATATTTTTAAAGGTATCATCAGTTGGAGAGACAATGGAAAACAAAAAAGAACTTCTGAATGTCCGATGGGATCTTTCAGACTTAGGAAAAGAGGAAACGTTAGAAGAGGATCTTGAAAAGATTAAAAAACTTGCATTAGGGATCGAATCTCAAAAGAAGGGCTATATCCCCGAGATTTCGATAGAAAAATTCAAAGATATTTTCAAACACTATGAAGATCTTCTTGTGGCGTTATCTCAATACACAACTTATGCCTATCTTAAATTCTACAAAAATACAGCAGATGCGAAAGCGCAGGCATTAACCGCAAAAGCAGATCAAATCGAGGCGGAAATAAAAAACAAAGTTCTTTTTGTAGAACTCAGTTTTAAGGAATTTGATGATAAAAATGCGCAACGGCTCATCGTAGCATCACCTCTTTATCAGCATTATCTTGAACGTCTTAGAGAACTCAAACCCTTCACGCTTAAGGAGGATGTTGAGCGAGTTATCAATATTAAAGATACTACAGGAATCAGCGCCCTTATCTCTTTGTATGAAGTCTTTACCTCAGATTTCATGTTTGATTTTGAAGGAAAGAAGATCACCAAAGAAGAGCTTGTTAAATTTGTACGGGACCCGTTGCCCGAAATAAGAGAGAGGGCTTATCAAACTCTTATTGGAAGATACCAGCAGAATAAAAACACACTTTCTCTCATGTACCAGACTGTTGTCAACAACTGGAAAAATGAGGCAGAGATGCGCAAATATCCATCTCCTATGAGTATAAGAAACAAGAGAAATGATCTTGATGATCAAGATGTTGAATCGCTTCTCAAGGTATTTAAGAAACATATCCCTTTTTTTCAAGATTATTTTAAAGAAAAGGCCAGATTACTGGGCATGAATAAATTAAGAAGATTTGATCTTTATGCTCCCTTCAGAAAAACAATAAAACATTACACTTTTCCTCAAGCGAAGGAGATGGTGCTCGCATCATTCCAGCCTTTTCCAGAGTTTGTTCAATACGCATCCGCCATTATTGAGAATCACCTTGATTCTGAACCTAATCCTGGAAAAAGAGGAGGCGCATTTTGCCACTATCCTAATCATAGGACAAAGCCGTATGTCATGATGAATTTTGTTGGCGACGTTAATTCAGCAAGAACTCTGGCTCACGAATTGGGTCACGGTATTCATGCAACACTTTCTTCCCAGAAAAATAATTACTTTCACTATGATCCTGTCCTTCCCATGGCTGAAACAGCCTCAACCTTCGGAGAAATGCTTCTTCTTGACTTCATGAAAAAGCAATCTCCTGAACTCATACAGGAGTTAAATTTGGGGCAACTAGATGATGCCTACGCTACTATTGCAAGACAGTTTCATTTTGTTTTGTTTGAGAAAGAAGCGCATGAGCTCGTCAAAAAAGGAGGCTCTCGAGAGGATCTTGAGCAAATTTATCTGAAGATGCTCAGAGAGCATTTTGGAGACGCCGTTGATGTGGATGATATTTTCAAGTATGAGTATTTGTACATCCCCCATATTTACCATACTCCTTTCTATTGTTATGCTTACGGATTTGGTTTGCTACTCTCGCTAGGGCTATACTCAAGATATCTGAAAGATCCTTCTTTTAAGAAGCATATTATTCAAATTTTTTCTGCAGGAGGAAATGATACTCCGAGGAATATCTTGAAAAAAGCAGGAATTGAAATGAATGAGGAGTTTTGGCAGTCAGGATTTGACTACCTTCAGGAACTCTTAAACGAAGTTAAAAACGATCGTTTTGATGCGGTTGGATCATCACCTTAAGGCATTCTTTGCCCTCTCCTGCAAGGCGGAATCCTTCTGCGATCTTCTCGAGGGGAAGCCTGTGGGTGATAAGATCATTAACACAAATCTTTTTTGCCCGAATAAGCCTCATGGCTTCCTGATTATCCGATGGCGCCGCCCCGTATGTCGTTTTTAAGGAGACGTCATTTCTCCAGTAATTATTAAAGTCAATTTCCGGCATCTCTCCGGGTTTTGGAACTGCAAAAAAAATTATGGTCCCGCCTTTACCGACAGAGTCTAGCGCCTGTTCTGCAGCTGATTTTGAACTGGTGCAGAGTATTACTTTATCGACAAGACAGCCTTTATTGACGTCTTGTATTAATCCAGGAGTTGCTTCAGTTACGCTAAGGGCATATGCTGCTCCTGATTTTTTTGCAGCATCTAACCGATATGCATTCAAGTCAGTAGCAATGATATTTCCTGCCCCTAATGTCTTTGCTAAACGGATATTTAGCAATCCTGCAACTCCTGCACCTATAACGAGAACACTTTCACCATAAAGGAAATCTGCTTTTCGGAAACATCTGACAACCGTTCCGAGAGGCTCGATGAACGTCCCTTGTTCATACGTCATCTCATCAGGAAGTCTTAACATCCCTGTTTCAACACTTTTTCCAGAAACTCGGAGATACTCTGAAAATCCTCCGGGAGTGAAATAATTTTTTGTGTGAAAAGCTTCGCATGCAGTTTCATGCCTCATGAGGCAGAGGCGACATGCATTGCAAGGCACATGATGGGTTGCAAAAACACGATCCCCTTTATGATATTTTTCAACTTTTTTTCCTACGTCAACCACTTCTCCAGCAATCTCGTGGCCGAGGACAAGAGGTGCTTTTTTAATGCGGTACCATTCCATGAGATCGCTTCCGCAAATCCCGCTGGCCATAGTCTTAATGAGCAGATCATTATCTCCTACTTCTGGAATCAGCTTTTCCTCAACTCTGACATCCCGATTATTGTAGTACATTCCGACTTTCATTTTTCTTTTTCTGAGAGAGATAGAAATTATGCGCTTCTTCTGGAAGATAGTTGTCGTGCACTACTTTTCTGATTGCCTGAATCATCGCAAGAGAATCTTCTGCCTGGAAAATGTTTCTTCCCATATCGATGCCTTCTGCTCCACCCTTGATAGCGTTGTATGTATATTCAAGTGCCTCTTTTTCATCAACTTTCTTTCCTCCGGCGATGACTATGGGAACTTGAATCCCATCTCTAACTTGTTGAAAATCTTTGCAGTAATATGTCTTTACAATATCCGCTCCATTCTCTTGAATGATCCTGCCAGCGTGGGCAAAATACCTTGCCGCTTCTTCGTTGCCTTTGCCATCTTCGTTTTCCTTCCCACCTTCTCCTTTAACTATTCTTTCAAGTTTCGCACCAACCGCGGTAATACCGAGAACAAGTAAACCATACTTTGCAGCCTGATTTGCTGTTTTTCCTAAATTTTTAATAGTTTGAGCCTGATGCTCTGAATCAATGTATACTGAAACAGAAACTCCGACAGCATTGAGTCTTACTGCTTCTTCTAAAGAAGTAATGAGGTGCTCATCAGAAAGCTCCTCTTTTCTCCTCACACTATTCCCCCCGGTAATGCGCAAGATAACAGAAGTTGTAATTTTTGGATCAAGACAATATTCAAGGGTTCCTTTTGCAGGGCTAATTGCATCTGCATACGGTACAAGAGGCTGGATTGTTTTTCTCGGATCTTTAAGGCCTTCAATAGGGCCTTGAAAATAAGGATGATCTACAGCAAGCATGACAGTATGGTATACTCCTTGCCTATCTTTCTTAAAGACTTGAGCAAACCTATTAGTTTTCCCCCAGCCCAGATTTCCAAAATTCATATTAATTCTCTGCAAGATCACTATATAAAAATTGCTGTAGTGATTTATCACTTAAATATCACAAGAAATCTCTGATAACTCTCTATTAAAGAAATTCATCATTCCTCCTAGAGACCTATTTCCTGAGATCAGAAGCCCGGAGACCACATCTTCAATGCTTTCTCCAGAAATGTAAAACCTGTGCTTGTCGTCTTGTGGCAAGGCAATTCCATAATGTCCTCCTCCATTAAAGAGGATCTCATCCACGCTGTACATGAGAATTCTTTCATCGCTTCCCGCTGATTTTGCAGCTTCTCTCAGCTCAAGAAGATTTTCTCCCTGCATGGAGATGGACTTTTGAGGTGTTCGAGAGTAGTGATAGTTGATGGGCAAGAAATGGCCAGACGCAACGCATTGAATACGAGGATTACCTCTATAGAATCCGTCATGAATAACTGTCTCTGGCGGCGCTTGGAATTCTCTTCTTTCCAATGAGTTGAGATTCTTCATCAGTTCATCATAAATTACAACAAGATATAGATCTGTCCTAAGAATGGAATGTCTGCTAGTCTTATCAGCAGGGCATACAAAAAAATGATCCTGGATTCGCGCACTGAGATTGCCATACTGTTCCCCTCCAGGGTAGACGCCAATAGCACCCATTTCCCACATCACTCTTCTCAATTGATCTAGCTTGCCGATTGCTTGTTGTGTCTTTTCTCTAAAGCCGCTTATAACGCTTTGACGCATTTCTTCTTCTGGCATGGCTTAAGAGGATATTTTTCTTTTAAATAGATTATGCTCTTTCACTATCATAAAAATTCAGCATCTCCTCCTCGAGGAAATGGAGTTTCCCGGGAATGATGAAGCAGAAGGGCTCCTCTATCTTTATCTTTGCATTTTCAAAATTTTCTAGAGCATCATAGAATATTTTTTGCCTTTCTGTTCCCATCATTGAGCAAACGAGCATCTTTTCAAATGAAAGCTCTTCTACTGTTCCTCTAAATTGCCGAAGGGCATCTTTAAAGCTTAGTCCAATGTCGATGAGAACTAACGTATGCGCATCTCTCGACTGATTTTCTTTAATGACTTCAAGGAAGCTCGCCGGTTTGTATGATGAAGACCACTGGGGCATACTCGCGGTTTTGCCGAACTTGTATATTTGGAGCCCTGTTTCTGCGATAGCATCAAAGATACTTGCATTGTGGATAACCCTGTAGGGGATTTTCTCCTTTTTGCACTTCAGGAGAAGAGAGATATGTGTTGTCGCCATGAGCGGAGATCCATAAACAAGAAGAGCTATATTCTTGTTCTTTGCCTCTTGGAGGAAGGATTCTTCTTCAACATCTTTTCTTTCAAGAAAAAAGATTTCTCTTCTGAGCATTGCTTCAAGATCCTCTTTTGTATAGGGCAGTTTTATGGTGTAGGATTCTACATAGATCCTCTCGCACTGCGGGATAATTTCCAGAGCATAAGAGCTTATGCTTTTAAGATCAAGCCCCAATCCTATAAGATAAAACATCCTGAGAGGAAGAAAACAGACTTTTAAATTTATAGTCTCGAGTGAATAAATGTTTATAATAGGTAGATAGAGAAGAGATATATGGAAGAAATGACGATCTCGCCTTTGCGCTCGAAAAAGCGGCAAGGATTCGAAATTTCCCTTGCTCCGGGACATTATACTGCTCGTGATAAAATGCATCGCATGTATGCTGCTGTGGAGAAGATAGTGCGCGATCATAACGGCATGATCCCTGCTCGTGAGAAGATTACGCATGAAGTGATCAACTACCGGGTGATCAAGGATGAATGTTATGAGATTGAAAACCAGCGTCTCAAGCTTAGAGTGTATCTCGGGGAATATCCTCACGGAAAAAAGAGTGTTGGAGTTGAGTTCGAGAACACTGAAGAAAGAGAGGATCGGGCAACTTTGGAGTTTATCGCGAAGACTCTTGATTCTTTTAAAGAAAAAATTTATAACCTGAATTATTGAATCTTAAATTTTTGTGTATAAACTACAGCCCTTAAAATATTAAGAGGAAAATTTAACTTGTCTTTATAAGTAATCTGCCTTGAGAATGAGAGGGAAAAGGCTCTTAACTTCTTACGAATTTCTTGTCGAAGCTTCTGTAAAGGGAAATGAGCGAGACGATCATTGAAAAGATCATGCCCAAGATAATTGCGAAAGCGAGTCTTTGATTTTCCAGCAAAAGAGATGCAAAGAGGACGATCAAGGATGCTATGAGCAAGAGTTCGAAGAATTTTCTTCCTTTTACGAGCTCGTCCCGGGTCATCCAAGCGAGAAGGTATCCTGCAGGAAATGCAAGGATGATGCCCAGCCCTGAAAGCAGCGTCTCTTTGAGTACCATCTTTCTCAAAGGAGAGGGTAGTTTTTAAAGGTTTTACTTCCTGCAACCGGGTGTAATGCCCCGAGGCTCTGCCTCGACCGTCGTTCCCAGTTGGAGGATTAAAAATGCCCTGACCATCTGGGTCGGCTCGGCCGGGATTTTTAATTAGTACCGCAAGAAATCTACCAGCTTTCAAGCTGGAGTGAATTGCGGTGAATATTTATTTCTGAGATGATTATAAAAAGTGAGCGTGTTGCCGCTCACTGAACTTTAGCAGTAGTGGTAACTTTCTTGGATAAATAAACTTTGCGGCGCGCGAACCGCGCTGCCGCGCGGAGAAAAATGG
>Ga0209514_10000777_pt1 | contig 62081 bp, 64 predicted proteins | sample Subgrocontami58m_FD_187452 | JGI IMG/M metagenome (GOLD analysis project Ga0209514, IMG submission 187452) | Subsurface groundwater microbial communities from S. Glens Falls, New York, USA - GMW37 contaminated, 5.8 m (SPAdes) (version 3) | ecosystem: Environmental > Aquatic > Deep subsurface >... | reverse complement strand
GCGGGCGCCGGGTCCTCCATGCGAGGGAGAGTGCGGCCAGCTGCGGCCGGTTCGATGATCGACGGTGAAATCTAACGCGACGGGCCGCATGAGAAAACTGCTGGAATATTTTTGGCCGGCCGTCGGCCTCGTCGCGGTCGTCGCCTCGTTTTTCCTTCTCTATCACGAATTCAAAGGAGAGTCGGTCGGCGCCGAGGTATGGGCCAATCTCCAGGCCATTCCGACAAGCCGCTATCTGCTCGCTGGGCTGTCGACGCTTGTCGCCTATGCGGCGCTCGCCTGGTACGATCGCATCGCGCTGCTGCACTTAGGCGTCAAACACATCAATTGGCTGTTTATTTCGGTCTGTTCGTTCACGACCTACGCCTTGTCGCACAACATCGGCGCAAGCGTTTTCTCGGGCGCTATGGTGCGATATCGCGCCTATTCCACCAAGGGGCTGACAGCGACGCAGGTCGCCACGCTGGTGGTGTTGTGCTCCTACACGTTCGGCTTCGGCAATGTGCTGCTCGCCGGCCTTTTGCTGACCTATGACCCCGCGCTCATGCAAAGACTGTCGGGCTTCCTTCCGGACATACTGACAAACCCGAACACAGCGCTCGTCGTCGGTTTGTCCTGCCTGGCCTTCGTCGTCGTCTACATTCTCGGATCCCTCATGCATTTCCGCGCGATCCGGCTGTTCGGGCGGTTCGAGATTCTCTATCCGCGCCCCGGCATCATGCTGCGCCAGCTCTTCGCGGCTCCCTTGGAGCTCATCGGCGCCGCCGGCATCATCTATTTCGCGCTGCCGGAGCAGGGCAATCCCGGCTTTCTCGTCGTGCTCGGCGCGTTTCTCTTGTCCTTTTCGGCGGCCTTGGTGTCCCATGCGCCGGGCGGGCTCGGCGTCTTCGAGCTGCTGTTCATCAATGTCATGCCGGATGTGCCGCGGCTGAAGGTCTTGGCTGCGCTGCTCGTCTGGCGACTCTTCTATCTCATCGTCCCGCTGCTGATCGCGCTCGTCGTCGTCGCGCTTTTCGAACGCAAGAAACTCGTCGAGCGCTGGCGCCGGATAGAGGAACAGCCTTAAAAAAATAAAACGCCGGCCATCGCGGACCGGCGTTTCGAACGTCTCGGCGTCTGTCGCCGGCGCGCTCACATGCGATATTGCTGAAGGCGCGTCGTCCTCAGTCCGGCAAGGCCGTGCTGGTCGATCGACATCTGCCAGCTCAGGAATTCGTCCACCGTCAGCGTGTAGCGAGTACAGGCTTCGTCGAGCGAGAGCAGGCCGCCGCGCACCGCCGCCACCACTTCCGCTTTGCGCCGTATCACCCAGCGTTTGGTCGAAGCGGGGGGTAGATCCGCAATGGTCAGCGGACTGCCATCGGGACCGATGACATATTTGACACGGGGACGGTGCGTCTCGGTCATCTCACTCACTCGCTACTCAAACAGCCACGTTGTAGCGTCTTTATAGAGGCGCCGCTTTAAGAATTGCCTAAACGGATAGCCTCTATAAGCAATGGAAAATAAACTAAATTTTAGGAATATGCGGCGTTCGGAGACTTGGCGGGCCGACCGCGCCACCGCCAATACCAGAGCGGCGTCTGCTTTTGCCTGGGTTTGCTTGCATCGAGCGTCTTGCGCTGACCCCGCAAGGTTAGCGTCTCGAGCATCGACCGTATTGATTTGGCGAAGCGCTAAAAACGCGTCGTTAACTGCGTCAACCATTCTGGCGAAGCCGTGACAAGCGCCGTCTCCAACGTCTTGTCGTAGCCTGACACGATCAACACGCCAATCAGCACGAGCGACGCGCCGAGCGCTTGCTTCGCCTGTTTCCCAACGGTCAGCAGCCGGTCCCGCCAACGCGCCATCGCTTGCCGCGACAGGGCTCCAAGCAACATCAGCGGCGCAGCCGCGCCGAGACCGAACGCGGCCATCGTCGCGGCGACGGCGCTCAGGTCTTCGCCGCGCGACGCGAGCACCGATGCGGCGCCGAGCGTTGGACCCACGCAAGGGCTCCAGACGGCGCCGAGCAGCAGACCGACGCCAAACTGACCGAACATTCCGCCGCGAGCCCCGTCGCCAAAGGCCGCGCTCAATCTGTCGCTGATCGGGCCCCCGGCGGCGGCGATGCGCGCCTGCAGATCAGGCGCGAGCAGGATCACGCCCAGCCCGATCAGCAAAGCCGCCGCGACGAGCCGCAGCGAATCTCCGTCGAGCCCGACGGCGAAGCCGATCGTCGCCATAAAAAGGCCGATCGCGACGAAGGACATGGCGACGCCCAGCGCCAGAAGCGCCGGCGCGTAGCGATGCTCCGCCGCCGCGGCGCCGAGCACCAAAGGCAAAAGCGGAAGGACGCAGGGCGACAAAATCGATAACAGGCCGGCGACAAAGGCGAGCCCGAAGGCGCCAAGCGCGCTCGCGTCCATCGATTTACAGAGCCTTTGAGAGAAGCGCTGAAATTTCGCCCAGATCGGTCACCCCGACAGAGCGCCCAACTTCCTTATCGCCTTTGAAGACGATGATCGTGCTTTGCCGGTTGGCCTTCAGCGTGCGGAGAGCGCTCTTCTGGCTGTCGAAATCGACGCGGAACATGGCGACGTCGGCATATTTCGGATCGGCTTCGACGCGCTGCACCGCCGGCTCCTGCGCGCGGCAGGTTGGACACCACGGCGCATAGACATGCACGATGATCGACTTGCCGGCCGTTTGCGCGGCGGCGAAGGCCTGCGGCGTAAAACTCTGTTCCGCAGCGCGAGCGGGCGCCGCCGAATAAAGGATCGTGGAAGCGAACAGAAAGGCGGAAACGGCGAGTCGGCGGCGCGAGATCATGTGCTTCCCTCGGAAGGCTGCCCCTTGCGCGAGCGGCGCTCAGGATTATGAACGAACATAATGGCGCCCCTCTTTGAAACCAAACCGGACAGCGCATGAACGACTGCACCGGCGTCATCCTCGCCGGCGGGTTGGCGCGGCGCATGGGCGGGGGCGACAAGCCGCTCGTCGAGATCGCCGGCCGGCCGATCCTTCAGCATGTGATCGACCGCTTGAGGCCGCAGTGCAGGCTTCTCGCGATCAACGCCAATGGCGACCCCGCACGCTTTTCCGCTTTCGGACTGCCCGTCGTCTGCGACAGCGTTGAAGGTTTCGCGGGCCCGCTCGCCGGCGTTCTCGCCGGCATGGACTTTGGCGCGGCGAAAGGCGCGGCGCATCTGCTGAGCGCACCGGGCGACACCCCGTTCCTGCCCGCCGATCTCCTCACCCGGCTTGAAGCTGCACGAAGCCGGACGGGCGCCGAGATCGCCGTCGCCGCATCGGATGCGCGAACCCATCACGCCGTTGCGCTATGGCCGGTCGCGCTGCGAGAAGACTTGCGGCGCGCGCTCGTTGAGGAAGACGAGCGCAAGGTGTCGGCCTTTATCGCGCGCTATGCGAATGTGATCGTCGAATGGCCGGCAGAGCCTTACGACCCCTTCTTCAACGTCAACCGACCGGAGGATCTGGCGCGCGCCGAGGCGATAGCCAGGGCGGAATCGCGCAGCTAAATTGACGCGCAGCCAAGGCTGAAGAGACCGGCGCGGGATAGGACATGAGCGAGCAAGCAAAAAAGGGGTTCAGGGACAAGGTTCAGGAGGAAGCCAGGGCCTTTTTTCCGGTGTTCCTTTATGTGTGGTTCCTGCTCGCCGTGCTTGGGGTGCACAAGTCGATCGTGCTGTCGCAGGCGCATATCGTGCAGCATCAGGGCTTCGCGGTCGCCAAGGCGCTTGCTTTCGCCAAGGTGCTGTTCATCGCCAACAAGTTCGGGGTCTGGCGCGTCTTCGACACGATGCCGCTGATCGTTCCCATCCTGGTAAAGTCGTTTCTTTTCGGCGTGCTGCTCATCGACATGGACATTCTCGAGCAGGCGTTGCTGGAGCATTTTTGGCCGGCCCATGCGGACCATGACCCCGTGAATCTCGACAATCTGCGCACGCTACTGTCGGTTGGACTGGTCACCTTCGCCGCGCTGATCCCGTTCTTTGGCTTCCGCGAATTCGCCAAGCTGGTCGGGGAGGCAGAGCTACGAAAGGCGCTCTTCGTGCGTCGCGAGAATTTCGTTCCGCAGCGCGAAGCCGAGCCCGCGGCGTCGCCCGCGCCGGCGGAACCGATCGAGGACTAAACGAAGCCCGGATCCATCGCGACGGCGCCTTCGAGCCAGGGCGGCGTCGGCAGGTTTTGGCTGCGCAGGAAGTCGGCGTTGAAGAGCTTCGAAGCGTATCTTGCGCCGCCGTCGCATAGCACGGTCACAATCGTATTGCCGGGCCCCATATCGCGCGCCAGTCTGATGGCGCCCGCGACGTTGATTCCCGAAGAGCCGCCCAGCAACAGGCCCTCCTGCTCGGCGAGATCGAAGACGATGCGCAGCGCCTCGTCGTCGGGGATGCGGTAGGCGACGTCGACCGGCGCGCCTTCGAGATTGGCGGTGATCCGGCCCTGGCCAATCCCTTCCGTGATGGATGAGCCTTCGGCCTTCAACTCGCCGGTCGTATAATAGGAATAGAGCGCCGCCCCATACGGATCGGCCAGCCCGATCTTCACATCCGGATTTCTCTCCTTGAGCGCCATGCCGACGCCGGCCAGCGTGCCGCCGGTGCCGCAGGCGCAAATGAAGGCGTCCACCGCGCCCTCCAGCGCTTCGTAGATCTCGGGCCCGGTGGTGGTGAGATGCGCGACGCGGTTGGCGACATTGTCGAATTGGTTCGCCCAGACGGCGCCATTCGGCTCGTCCCTGGCGAGGCGCTCGGCAAGGCGGCCGGAAAGCTTCACATAATTATTGGGATTGGCGTAGGGAACCGCCGGCACTTCCACGAGCTGCGCGCCTTGCAGGCGCAACATGTCCTTTTTTTCCTGGCTCTGGGTGTCGGGAATGACGATCACCGTGCGAAAGCCGAGCGCGTTGGCGACGAGCGCAAGCCCGATGCCGGTGTTGCCGGCGGTGCCTTCGACGATCGTTCCTCCCGGCTTCAGCAATCCTTTCGCCCGCGCATCTTCGACGATGGACAGCGCCGCACGGTCCTTGACCGAGCCGCCCGGGTTCATGAATTCGGCCTTGCCGAGAATGCGGCAGCCGGTCGCCTTCGAGGCGCCGCGCAATTCGATGAGCGGCGTGCGCCCGATGGCTTCGATGACGCTGGAGGCGACGGTCATTTATGATTCCTGGCGAATGGCGGTTCGTTCCTAGCCGACCGGCGGCTCCCGCTCAAAGGCGAAAATCGCGCCATGCCGCGCCTGCGCGCCCGGCGCCAGAATGCGCATCGAGGGCTTTTCGTAGAGATCGCCGTAAAAGTCGTCCGGATCGCCATGGCCTGTCCAAGGCTCGATGCACAGATAGGGGGCGGGCGGCAACGTCCAAAATCCGACATGGGGGAAATCGTCGAGCGTGACCGAAAGGCGCGCGCCTTCGCCATTGTCGAAAACGAGGCTGTGGCTCGCAAGATTGAGAAAGCACAGCGCGTCGCGCGTGAACATTTCTGGTTCGAGCGGCAGTCGCCGGCCGACAAGCGGCGTTTTGCGGATGGGTTTCGAGAAAAGCCCTCCTGGTCCGATGATGGGAACTTCAGCGCGCTCGGCCTTCTCGAATAGGATCGCATGCGGCGAGGAAGAGCCGGCGAGCGGCCAGCGAAAGGCGGGATGCAGTCCGCAAGCATAGGGCAGGGGCCGCGAGTCGGCGTTCGTCACGATGAGACTGTTTTCGAGCACCCCGGCACGCAGCTGGAACTCCACTTCGAACCGGAAGGCGAAGGGATAGAGCGCGCGGGTCTCGGCGTCGTCGACGAGCGCGAGGCGCAAATAATCGTCGCGCCGCTCGGCGACGTCGAAGCGCTTTTTCCAGGCGAAGCCATGGAGCGCAAGCGGATAGGTCTCGCCGTCGACGCGCACGCGGCCGTCGCGCGTCCAGCCGACGACGGGAAACAGCACGGGCGCGGTCTGGTCCCAGACCTCAGGATTCTTCGCCCAGATCATGTCGACTCCCAGCGCGCGCCAGCTCGAAAGCTCCGCGCCGAAAGCCAGGATCTCCGCGCCGTCGCCAGAGGAATGGGTGAGCTGAATCGCGTCGGTCATGGGTCAATTCCGTCGTGAGACACAAGTCCAAGCGAATGCTGACAAAATCAGCGCGTTCCTCCAGTGCGGCGCTTGAGCGGCGGCATTCGCCGCAATAAGGTCGCGCCGCCACGCATGTTGGCGCAGCGCAACGCCAATGAGAAGGCCTTATGAACAGCAGTCTCGTCTCGGACATCAGCGCCGGAGCTTTCAGAACCGAGCTGACGCTCTTTTTCTCGACGTTCACGACGCTGCTGGCGGTCATCAATCCATTTGAGGTGCTCCCGGTCTTCCTTCTGCTCCTGCGCGAAAAAAGCAACCAGGAGCGCGGTCGCGTGGCGTTCATGGCCTGTCTCTATGCGCTGCTGCTGATCCTCTTCTTCTTGTTCTTTGGCGCGGTGATCTTAAAAATCTTCGGCGTCTCGCTCAGCATGGTGCGCATCGCCGGCGGGATCGTGCTGATGAAGATCGGCTTTGAGCTTTTTTTACCCTCGTCGGACGGCGACGGAACGCCGGCATTTGCGCGATCGACGGGCAATATCGCCTTCATGCCGCTTGCGATGCCGCTCATGATCGGCCCCGGCCCGATCGCCACCGTGCTCGGGATGATGGCCACCGTGGAGCACTCGTCCCATGAGGCGTTGGCGTTCGGCGTCATTCTCGGCGCAATCTTTCTCGCCGTGGCCGTCACTTACGCGTGCCTCGCCTTCGCGACGCGGTTGACCACAACGCTAGGGCCGCTGGGGATTGACGCGGCGACCAGGATCGTCGGCTTCTTCGTCTCGGCGATGGGCGTATCGTTGATCTTCAACGGCGTCATGGACGCGCTTCGGTCGGCAGGCTTCGGCGGCTTGCATTAGCCGCTTGTCAGACACGGCTAAAGGCTGCGCAAGGTTTCGCCGAGTCTCAGATAGATCTGCCGATGCGCGTCGCGCAGTCCGGGAACCCACGGTTTGAGCCGGGCGCCAACGACCGCGTCGAAATGGTCGAACCGCTGTCCGATGGCTTTGTCGAGATATTCGTAATACCAGCGCCCCGGCTTGAGTCTTTGGCGTTTGAAAACGCCTTCGCCTCCCACCGGCTCTTCCCGCGCCGTGAAGGGATATCTTTGCGAGATGACGCTCACCGCGCCATCATTGGGCCGCCACTGCGGCAGCGAAAGGTTGCCGCCGCCCCAACCGACGATCGGCGCCTTGGCGAAGTTGGCCTCACGCGCCTGGTAGAGCGCCGGCTGCCAGAGAATGGGATGGATCGTCGGGTCGGGCCGCCAGGTCTTGCTGAAAAAGCCAGATGCGCGAACATGCGTGGCGTTGGTCACCAGCGATAGATAATAGGTGCCCGGATGCGATCTGAAACGGGCGTTGGCCTTGCGGCAGCCCTGCAGCGTCATGTCGAAGGCGAGATTGTCCTCGCCGGCAACGAAGGCGCCAGCGTCCAGACGCGCCATCGCCGCTTTCGCGTCGGCTTCGCCGTTGGTCCATTGGTCGAGATGGAGATCGAAGGGCTTGCGCATGGCGCTCGGCACGCCGGCGGCCATTCCGAGAAAATTGAATGATTCCGCAATGAACTGGCTCGGTCGGCGTTTGAGCCGTCCGTCCTCGCGGTCGCAGCCGAAGCCGTAGGGCAGCAATGAGCCGTTGATGGCGCCGGCGACGCTGATCACCCCCTCCACCCAGCCGGCGTTGGTTCCGCGCTCCCAGAAATCGCTTGCGAGCAGCGCCTGCAACTGCATGGCGGTCTGGGCGCCGGCGCCATGGCCGACGAGGATCACCGGGTTTTCCTCCGACCACTCGGGCGCGAAAGGGTCCGCGTATTCCCGTGAATAGCGGGCGTGGCGGGCCTCATCGCTATGCCGGGCGCCATAGTCCACGCGTCCGCCGGCAATCTGAGCGAAGAGCTCGCAGGCGCGATCATGGAAGGAGCTGACGGGACCTACCTTCGCTTCGTGAACCGCGAAGGGTTCGCCGACCTGATCGAGCGCGTCGCCCCAATAGGGAAGTCCGAACTCTTGAGGCCCCCAGCCGAAGAAATCATGCACGAAAATGATATGAGTGGATTTGAGCGCCATCGCCGATCCGAATTCAATTGAAAATAAATAAGTTTTGGCGCTCAGGGGAGCGCGTCATATTCATAAATTTCGCTCACGTCGAGCGTCTCGCGCGGAGTCGCGCTGCGACCGAGCGGCGAGTTGATCGGATCGTCGATTCGGTGACCCTTAAGATCGGCGCCCGCCGTCATATCGGGAACGTAGACGCGCCCATTTCGCGTCATCCAGCTCTCCCAAAGACGGTCAATGTTGCAATGATTGAGAAAGAAAACCGGATCGTTGGGCGAGGAGCCAAGCAACATCTCTCCGCCAACCCAGACGTGGACGAGATTGTGCAGCCAGGTCGCGGAGACTCCGTCGTCGTTCATCCATCCTTCGATGCGATTGCGGAAACTGTTCGTATCGGCGTCCCAGTCGGGCGAGTCATAGGGCGATAGCGCGAGCGCATGCGTCACATGCGCCGTTCTCGGCAACGCGTCGGCGCTGACGCCAAAGGCGCGCCGGAGACCACGGTTCACCGATCGCAACTCTCCAGAAATATTGGTGGAGATGCGCACTCTGAAGGCGGAAGGATCGCTTTGGCTGAAGGCGAAGGGCCCAGTGGTCACCGGATTGCCCTGTCCGCCCATGCAGTCAGCGCCCCAAATTGCCGCAGCGCTCTGCTGCTCCGGCGGTAGGTCGCCGTCTTCGGCCCAGTCCCAATAGGGAAGGCCGAAGTTTGCATCGTTCAGGACGCGCTGCAGGTTCTGTTCGAAGAGCATCAGCATCACGCGATGCCATGGCGCGAAGACGGGTCCTCGATGCGCCGAGTTTCGTCCCGCCGGATTGCCCGGCGGCGTCTCGAGCATCATGGCGGTGACGTGCCAGATGACGAAAAGATCGTAAGTGCTGACTGAGCGCGCCGCGCCTGGAATGCCGAATTCGTTGGTTTTGCGGCCCGACGCCTCATTTTTTAGTAATTGGACGCCTTGAATGTATTGATCCCGTACATCTGCGTTTTGCGAAATATTTTTCCGGACGACGGCCATCGTCTCCCTCCTGAAAAAATCAATGCTCGTGCTTTGAACCTTTCTTCGCTGCAGGCCTGCTTTTGCGAGCAGGAGCGGGCCGGCGCTTGTGGCTCGCTGGAGGCTGGCGCTTTGCCCCGGCCGGCTTTCGCTCGAATTCCTCGGGAAAGCCGTCGATGAGCGCCCGCACCATGTCGACCGCCGACGCGGTCTGATAGTTCGGCAATGAATGACAATGAACCTGGCCGGAGGCGTCGACGCCGAGCGGCGCGCGGATTTTCTTTCCGTCGACCAGGATTTTGTAGGTCGTGACGATTTCGATCTCGTGGCCGCGATAATTGTCCTCGCGCACCGACTGCGCGCCGCCCATGCCATGACGGGCGTGCGCCGGCGCTTTGTCGCGCGCTCGCGTGAGATAGTCGCTGAGTTTGCGAGGGGCGGCGCCCGTCGCGAGCTTCTTGGTCTCCATAAGCCCTCCGCACAATTCCTTTTATGCAATCCGACGAAGCTGTAGGCGCGAAGGCTTCGAGTGCTCGAAAAAATCTACAAACTTCAGTCGAACGTTCGCCTCATCAAAATGGATTGGATTGGAAATTTTTCACCAGCATTATGACGCAGCCAATGGACAGTGATGTCAAGTGAATTCCCGAGGCGTTCGAAGCGATGAATTATTTTCGCCACTCGGAAATTCCCGCCCACATCGCGATCGGAAAAACTTGCGTCGCTTGCCGGCGAGGCTTAGCGACTCGATCGAGGCATTAATGTCCGATTCGATGGTTCCCGCCTTTCTTGGGGTCGAGCGTTCCGTGCTCGGTCGACGTTGGCGCGGGCGGCTCGACGCTAGAGGCGAGGCTCAGGCGCTCGCGCTGACCCAGGCGCATGGCATCGACGATTTCCTTGCGCGGGTGATCGCCGGGCGCGGCGTGACGGTCGCCGACGCCGCTGGCTATCTCGATCCTAAGCTGCGCGACCTCCTGCCGGACCCCTCGTCGCTGCGCGACGTGGACGCTGCGACGAACCGGCTCGCGGAGGCGATTGAACGCGGCGAGCAGATGGCCGTTTTTGGCGACTATGACGTCGACGGCGCCTGCTCCTCAGCTTTGCTCATCGACTTTTGGCGCGCGGCCGGCGCGCCGGAGCCCTTGCTCCATATTCCCGACCGGATCATCGAAGGCTATGGGCCGAACGTCGAGGCGATCCGCGATCTCGCGGCGCGTGGCGCGACGTTGCTCGCAACCGTCGACTGCGGGACCTCGAGTCACGAGGCGTTCGCCGTCGCGCGCGCGCTTGGCCTCGATGTCATCGTTCTCGACCATCATCAGGCGCCGGAAGTCCTGCCGGACGCGCTGGTCGTCAACCCCAACAGGCTCGATGACCTTTCGGGGCAGGGGGCGCTCTGCGCCGCAGGGGTCGTTTTTCTTGCCCTCGTCGGATTGTCGAGGACGCTGCGCGCGCGCGGCTGGTGGAGCGACGTTCGACCAGAGCCGGATCTTCTCGCCGCGCTCGATCTCGTCGCGCTGGCGACCGTCGCCGACGTCTCGCCGCTGGCGCGGCTCAACAGGGCGCTCGTGGCCAAGGGTCTGATGGTGATGGCGGGACGATCCCGTCCGGGGCTCGCCGCGCTGATGGACGCCGCCCGTCTGGATGGGCCGCCGCGCGCCTATCATCTTGGCTTCGCGCTCGGGCCGCGGATTAACGCCGGCGGTCGGATCGGCGACGCTGGCCTTGGCGCAAGGCTTCTCACCCTCGCCGACGACACGGAAGCGCATCGCATCGCCCTCGAGCTGGACCGGCTGAATGGCGAACGGCAGGTCGTCGAAAGGATGATTTTGGAACAGGCGGTGGCTGCGGCGGAAGCGCAAGTGGCGCGATCCAATCGCCTGTCATGTCTCGTCGTGCACGGTCAGGATTGGCATCCGGGCATTGTCGGGCTGATCGCATCACGCTTAAAGGAACGCTTTAATACTCCAGCATTTGTTATTGCTTTCAATGGAGAATATGGAATAGGTTCAGGTAGGAGTTTAAGTGGCGTCGACCTCGGCGCGGCGGTGCGGCGCGCCGTCGATATGGGCTTGGCGGCGAAGGGGGGCGGGCATGCGATGGCCGCCGGCGTGACTTTGGCCCGGGGCAAAATCGACGATTTTCGCGCCTTTCTCGATGAGGCGCTGGCGGCGTCCGTCGACGCCGCGCGTCTCGACGACGCGCTGGTTGTCGATGCGACAGTCGCCGGACGCGGGGTCTGTCTCGAACTGCTGCGACGGGTGGAGCAGGCTGGTCCATTCGGGCAGGGCAACCCCGAACCCCTATTTGCTCTGCCTGAGCAGCAGGTCACATTCGCTCAGACGGTTGGGGCCGATCATGTCCGCGCCCGTTTGCGTTCGCGCGACGGCGCGACAGTTGACGCCATCGCCTTTCGCGCCGTGCATTCGCCGCTGGGCGAAGCGCTGTTGAAGGGGGACGGCGCGCAGCTTCACGTCGCGGCGAAACTGTCGCGCAACGTCTTTCGCGGCGTCGAACGCGTCGAGACGCGAATCGTCGACCTCGCCCGCGTTCAATGAGGCCGAGAGGACTGTGGCGCCAGGGCCACATCTGTTTTCAATCTCAGCGCGCGCACGCTTTTAAAGGGCGGGTGTCGCATTTTGGTCTCATTCGCGACGCCTGCTGACGCGAGCGTATCTGCGTTTAACGACAACTTCACACATCAACGAGACACTCCGCGGGTTGTGCCGCGCGGCGGTTCCGCGTCGCGCGAAAAATGAAGGAAGCGTCGCGGCTTGCGGGGCGTGCTTCAGAGCAATCGGCGGCGGATCGAAGTTTGATGGCAAGGACCGTCTGGATGCGATTTGTCGTCTTTAAAAACGTTGCTCATGCGCCGCGTCCGCTGGTTCGCTCCTCAATCATCCTTTCGAAACTGCTGCCTCTTGTCTGTCTCGGCGCGCTCGCCGGATGCTCTTCGACCACGGGATCGCATAGAAGCGCCGGCCTCGGCGGATTCGGTCAGATCGACCCGCGTTACGGGGTGCGTCCCAGTCCGCGGGTCATTGCCGAGGGCGAAGAAGTGCCGAAGGGCGGCGGCGCCTATATGGTCGGCAAGCCCTATAAGATCGCCGGCCGAACCTATTATCCGAGCGAGAGGCCCTATACGGCGACAGGAACGGCTTCCTGGTATGGCTCGGATTTCCATGGGCGACGCACCGCCAATGGCGAAATATTCGACCGGGCGTCGATTTCCGCCGCCCATCCCACGATGCCGCTGCCGAGCTATGCGCGGGTGACCAATTTGCGCAATGACCGTTCGATCGTGGTGCGCGTCAACGATCGTGGACCCTATCATGGCGGACGCGTAATGGACGTCTCCCAGCGCGTGGCGCATGCGCTTGATTTTCATGGCGTCGGCACGACGCGCGTCAAAGTGGAATGGGTCGGGCGCGCCGATCTTGAGGGAGACGACGACGATAAGCTCCTTGCGACCCTGCGCGACGATGGCCAACCGGCGCAGATCGACGCCCCGGCGCCGGTGATGACGGCGGCGAACGAGGATCCGGCGCGTGCGGCCGGCTACGTGGAAAGCGCGGACGCCGCCGAACTCTCGGCGCGCGTCGCCTATGAGAATGGGCAGGCGTCAGATGACCAGATGCGGGCCTATGCCAGGCAGGAGAGCGACGCGCCCCTGCCTCCCTCGCGAGAGCAAGCCGGCATCGACAATGAACCCGTCGCTTCGACCCAGAAGGTCAGGAAAGTTGTGGCGCCGCTGCCGCCAGTGCGGCCCGCACAATTCGGCGCCCGTCAAGCTTCCGCTCGCAACGCCATCCGACAGGCGCTGAACTCCTCGGTTCGAACGAACTGAGCGGCCCCACGCCGTGATTGCAATTTTCGGCGTCGCGCGCCATCTTCTCCCGGCTTGCCGCGCTGCGGCGTAAATACGGGAGCGCGTCTTGCCGAAATTTCCCGGGCTTCACCTTATTCTGACGCTCTTCGCATTATGGGCGCTTGGCGCAGCGCCGGCGCGCGCCCAGAATTTTCAAACGAGCGTCCCGAGCGCGATTCTGATCGACGCCGGCACCAACACCGTCCTGTTCGAGAAAGGCGCGGACGACTACGCCAAGCCCGCATCGACCGTCAAAATTCTGACGGCGGAGCTGATCTTTCAGGCTTTGACCGAAGGAAAATTGAAGCTCGACGATGAATTCACGGTTTCTGAGCACGCCTGGCGTACCGGCGGAGCGCCGGCTGGCGGGTCGGCGATGTTCCTCGCGCTCAATAGTCGCGTGCGGGTCGAGGATCTCATTCGAGGTTTGGTGATCCAGTCCGGCAACGACGCCGCGATTACGCTCGCCGAAGGCCTGGCGGGCGCCGAAGAATCCTTCGTGACGCGGATGAACAAGCGCGCCGCCGAGCTTGGCCTTGTCAAATCGCGCTTCGGCAATCCTTGGGGCATGGACGGTCCTGACCAAAAGGTGACGGCGCGCGAAATGGCGAAGCTCGCGGCGCACGTGATCAAGACCTACCCCGAGTATTACCGTTATTTTGGCGAGAAGGAGTACACTTGGAATAAGATTCGCCAGCAGAACCGCAATCCGTTGCTGACGATGAGCATCGGCGCTGACGGTTTAAAGACCGGCAACATCGATAAGGACAGCGGCTACGGCTTAGTGGGCTCCGCCACGCAAGACGGCCGACGCCTGATCGTCGCCGTTTACGGCGCGAGGAGTTCGAAGGAGCGGGCCGAAGAAGCACGCAAATTGCTGCAATGGGGATTCCGCAACTTCGAAGAGAAGGAACTGTTCAAGGCCGGCGAACCCATCGGGCCTGCGCAGGTCTATGGCGGAACGAAGGGTTCTGTCGAGCTGACGGCGAAAGAGGACATCAAGGTGCTTCTGCCGCGCGGCGCGAACGAGCGGCTGATGGGCAAGATCATTTACGAAGGCCCGGTGCTGGCGCCGGTCGAGGCGGGCGCAACGGTTGGACGCCTCGAAGTGAAGCGCGGAAACTCCGTCGTGCTCGAACAGCCGCTGCAGACTGCGGAATCGGTCGAGCAGGGATCGCTGCCGCGGCGCGCCTTCGACGCTATTTACGAATCCGCCGCCGCGGCCATTCACCAGAAACTCTCCGGCAAGAAATGACTTTCCAGGCGACGCCCGAAAAAGGCCGCTTCATCACCTTCGAAGGCGGCGAGGGCGTCGGCAAGTCGACGCAGCTTGCCCGACTTGCCGAGCATTTGCGCGATTGCGGCTTCGAGGTGGTGACGACGCGCGAGCCCGGCGGCACGCCAAAGGCCGAGAAGCTGCGCGCCTTCCTGCTCTCGGGACGCGCCGCGCCGCTTGGTCCGCTCGCCGAGGCGGCGCTGTTCTCGGCGGCGCGCGCCGATCATGTTGAGACGCTGATCGCGCCCGCCCTCAAGCGCGGCGCATGGGTGCTGTGTGACCGCTTCGCCGATTCGACCCGCGCCTATCAGGGCGCGCGCGGCGGCGTCGACGCCAAGACTCTGGCGCTGCTCGAAAGAGCGGCGGTGGGCGATACGCGGCCGGATCTGACGATCATGCTCGACCTGCCGGCGCAAGAAGGCCTCACGCGGGCGGCGTCGCGGCGGAACGGCGAAGAGGTCGATCGTTTCGAAAGCGAAGCGCCGTCCTTTCACGAGGAGCTGCGGCAGGCTTTCCTCGACATCGCCGAGAGCGAGCCGGAACGCTGCTGCGTGATCGACGCCGCCATGTCCATCGACGACGTCGCGCGAGCGGTGCAGCGGCTCGTTCACGACCGCTTCCTTGCGCACGCCGCGCAAGCCGCGCAATGAGCCGCGAAGAGGCGAACCCGGAAAGCGATCGTTACGACGACGCGCCGCATCCGCGGGAGACCCTGGGGCTTTTCGGTCATGCCGCGGCGGAGCATGAATTGCTCGACGCCTACCGCCGCAACAAGATGGCGCAAGCCTGGATCATCGGCGGGCCGGAAGGCGTCGGCAAGGCGACGCTCGCTTGGCGCCTGGCGCGATTTCTCCTGGCGCATCCCGAACCCGCCGCCGCGGCGGTTCAGTCCGCGGAGAGCCTCGAGGCGCCCGCGGACCATCCGGCGACGCGTCGGATCGCCTCGATGGCGCTTGCCGATATTTTCTTGTTGCGCCGCGCCTGGAACGAGAAGACCAAAAAGCATTTCACCGAAATTCGCATCGAGGACGTGCGGAAAGTTATTCAGGCCTTCCATCAGGGCTCAGGAAGCGGCGGATGGCGCATCGCCATCGTCGACTGCGCCGACGATCTCAATCGCGCCAGCGCCAACGCGCTTTTAAAGCTCATCGAGGAGCCCCCGCAACGCTCGCTGTTTCTGCTCGTCGCGCATCAGCCGGGCCGCATGCTGCCGACGATCCGTTCGCGCTGTCGCAGACTGATGCTCGGCGCATTGTCGCCGGAAGACACGATCGCCGCCGTGAAAAATCTTGGGTCCCCCTGGTCCAACGCGCCTGAATCGGACCTGCTCGTCGCCGCCGCGCGCGCCGAAGGCTCGGTGCGCGAGGCGCTGCGGTTGCTCGGCGATGACGGCGTCGCCTTCGACGCCGTCGTGCGCCGGCTTTTCGAAAGGTTGCCGCAGGTCGATTGGCTCGGCGCGCATATGCTGGCCGACAAGCTCACCGGCCGCGACAATGAGGCGGCCTATGAGACATTCATGCGCGCGACGCAGCGCCATCTCGACTCCCGCGTCCGCGCGCTCGCGCAGTCCGGCGCCGCTCCGATGAGACTTGCCCGCTACGCGAGCGCCTGGGACGCTATTCGCGACGCCGCCAGGGAAACCGAAGTGTTCAATTTCGACAAGCGCGCGCTCGTGCTGGGGGTTTTTAAGCGGCTCGCGAAGGCGGAGGGCGGCTGACGCGCTGGAACCTGCGGCGAAGCCCTTGGTTACGAGATGGGGCGCTTGGAAAAAGCCAATGGATAACGGCGAGGAACATTTCTCCGAGGCGGCGGAAAAACGGACGCAAAAGAGCGCGCGCGGCGCTATCGAAGAAGCCAGGATGGTTTTGCCGGGAATTCAGGCGCTGTTCGGCTTTCAGCTTATTGCTGTTTTCAACAACCGATTCACCGAGATCCCGCCTTACGAGCAGAAGCTGCATCTTTGCGCCGCGCTGCTCGTCGCCATCGCTATTGCGCTGATCATGACGCCTGCCGCCTACCACCGTCAGGCGGAGCCGCACGGCGCCAGCGAATTCTTTGTTAGACTGGCCTCGCTTCTCATTACCGCCGCCATGGCGCCGCTGATGATCGGCCTGTGCCTTGAGGTCTATATTTTGTCTGATCTCATTCTCGACGATGGCGGGACGAGCGCGGCGATCGCAGGTTTGCTTTTGCTGTTATTCGCGGGGCTTTGGTTTGCGCTGCCGAATATTCTTCGCCGAGGCGAATCGGAACGCTGGCCGAAGGAAGAATCTGCAAGACAGTCCGGCGGTCGGTAGCACGTCAGCGTCACCGAGCGTCCGTGTCACTGTTCGCCAAGGCGTTTTCAAGAAGCTGCAGAACGACGGCGGGGTCGCGCGGAAACCCGGCGCGAATCCATTCGGCTTGCAGCGTTCTAAGCGCGTCGCCCAATTGCTTGCCCGGCGCGACGCCCCGCGCGATGAGATCCGCGCCCTTGATGGGGAAGGCGGGCGCGGGCGTTTCCTCCAGATAGCGAGCGGCTTCCCGCCAATCCGGATTGTCCGCCGCCGCGGCGCTCTCCGCATGCGCGATCGCCAGCGCGTCGGCCGCGGCGCGCGCGCCGCACAGGAACAGCATCTCGCGCAGATGCGACGCCGGCGGCGGAGCGTCGCGTCCATGCAAGGGCGCGAGCGTTCGCGCCGCCGCCGCAAGCCGCGCGAATTCGTCATTGGAGAGCCGCAGGCGCGCGCGCAGCCGCTCGGCGTCTTCGGCCGTCAGCACCGAAAAGGCCGCCAGCCGCAAAACCGCGTCCGCCGGCTTGCCCAAGGCCGTTTCGCGTTCGGCAAGCCGCTGCAGCCGAGCCGGATAGCCGATGCCGAGAATGACTTCGATAACGCCGGCGTGCGACATGGCGCGCAGCACGTCCGGCGCCCGGCGCGCGAGCAGCAGCTTCATCAGTTCGGCGCGTATGCGCTCGCGCGACAGGCGCGACAGATTTTCCCGCGCGACGATCGACTCATGCAGGCCCTCGCGATCGAACGGACCCTCGCCGTGGGAGGCGTTGAAGCGAAAGAAGCGCAGGATCCGCAGATAGTCCTCGCGAATCCGCGTCGCCGCGTCGCCGATAAAACGGATGCGCCGCGCCTCGATATCGGCGAGGCCGTTCGTATAGTCGTGAATTTCTCCATCGGAAGAGAGCGACAGCGCGTTGATGGTGAAGTCGCGCCGCTTCGCGTCCTGCTCGAAATCGCCGCCAAAGCGCACCTTGGCGAAGCGGCCGTCGGTCTCGACGTCCTCACGCAGCGTCGTGACTTCAAACGGCGTTCCCGCGACGACGATCGTCACCGTGCCATGTTCGATGCCGGTCGGCACGCCTTTCAGTCCGGCCTCGCGAGCAGCCGCAAGCACGGCGTCGGGCAAAGCGGTCGTGGCGAGGTCGATCTCGTGAGGCGGCAGACCGAGCATAGCGTCGCGCACGGCCCCGCCGACCACGCGCGTTTCCGCGCCCGTCTTCGCGAGAGCCGCAAACAGCGTCGCCAGCCGGGGATCGTCAAGTAATCTCTGCGCAGCCTTCATTCGAAGCGGCCCGGCTTCAATTTTCCATTTTCGACATGGGCCGGCACATAAGCGCCCTGGTTAAGCCCGGTCAGGCCGAACGCCACGACCCCGACGATGGCGACGAGGAGGCCCGCAATCGTCAGCAGCGACACGATCTTGCCATGCCAGAGCTCGCGCACGAAAGGCCAGCGCCGCTGCAGCAAATGAAAAAGCGCATAGGCGACGAAGGGCGTGAAGAAGAGCAGGGCGGTTTCAACGATTGCGCGCCACATGGGCGGAAACGCCTTTCGTGATGAGGATGTCCGACGAATATACATGGCGTCCGTCGAAGTGCGTTTAATGCGGGACGCATGAACAAACTGTCACGTCCAAATTGTGGTTTTGGCGGTAAAATGCCTCTCCACCGCGCCGGTTGCGCTTGAATTGCACCGGCGGAGAGACGAAGATTGCGCTTGGCCCTAATTCCCGCCGCTTCGCTTTATATGCGGAGCCAAATGGCGCGGGGGTTTTGAATCGAGTGCGGCGAAACACGGCAGCGCCGCTACGATGCGCCCCATCCTCTTCATAGACAGGCTGCCTGAGCACGCTGAAATGACTTCATTCGACACCAGGACAACCTCGCTCGAAACAGCCGTCGTTCAATCCGCCGAACGCGCCCTCGACCATATCGGTCGTGCCCGCGCCGCTATCGGCGCCGTCATTTTTGGCCAGGACGAGGTCGTCGAACAGGCGCTGGTGACGATCCTCGCAGGCGGCCACGGGCTCCTCGTCGGCGTGCCTGGCCTCGCCAAGACCAAGCTTGTCGAGACGCTTGGCCGCGTGCTCGGCCTGGCGGAGCAGCGCGTGCAGTTCACGCCGGATCTGCTGCCCGCCGATATTCTCGGCTCTGAGGTGCTTGAAGAGGGGGCTGACCGGTCGCGTTCGTTCCGCTTCATCAGAGGGCCGGTCTTCACCCAGCTGCTGATGGCCGACGAGATCAATCGCGCCTCGCCGCGCACGCAGTCGGCGCTGCTGCAGGCGATGCAGGAGCATCATGTCAGCGTCGCCGGAAAGCGCCACGACCTGCCGCGGCCCTTCCATGTCCTTGCGACGCAAAACCCCCTGGAGCAGGAGGGCACCTATCCGCTGCCCGAGGCGCAGCTCGACCGCTTCCTGATGCAGATCGACGTGCATTATCCCGACCGCGCCAGCGAACGGCGGGTGCTGCTGGAAACCACTGGCGAGACGATGGCCGAGGCGAGCCAGGCGCTCGACGCCGAAGAGCTGATGGCGACCCAGCGGCTCGTGCGCCGGCTTCCGATCGGCGAAAAGGTCGTCGACGCGATCCTCGATCTCGTTCGTTCAGCCCGTCCAGACGAGGGCGACGCGGAAATCGCGCCGCATGTCGCCTGGGGTCCGGGACCGCGCGCCGCGCAGGCGCTGATGCTGGCGACGCGCGCCCGGGCGCTCGTTACCGGCCGGCTTGCGCCCTCGATCGACGACGTCGCGAAACTCGCCGCGCCGGTGTTGCGCCACCGCATGGCGCTCAATTTCGCCGCGCGCCGCGAAATGACCGTTTCTGACGTGGTTCAGACGCTCGTGGCGCGGATCGGGTGACGAGCCTTCGCTCGGCTCTTCCCTCTGACGGAGAAAGATGACGATGTTTGCTGACGTCGCCACGCGCGCCTACGATCCTGCACAGCGCAAGCCCGCAGATGGTGCTACGGCGGCCGATCTGGCGAGCCGGATGCCGAGGCTGGTGGCGCGCGCGCATGAGATCGCGGCGAGCCTCGCCTACGGCGTTCATGGCCGCAAGCGCGCCGGCGTCGGCGAGACGTTTTGGCAATACCGGCCATTTGCATCGGGCGAATCGGCGCATCGCATCGACTGGCGCCGCTCGGCGCGCGGCGATCAGCTCTATGTGCGCGAGCGTGAATGGGAGGCCGCGCACGACTATTTTCTCTGGATGGATTGTTCTGCCTCTATGGCGTTCGGCTCGTCTCTCGCCTCCGACGACAAGCTGTCCCGCGGCGTCACCCTGGGGCTCGCGCTCGCCGACGTGCTCGTTCGCGGCGGCGAGCGGGCGGCGGCGCTGGGCCTGACCGCGCCGATCTCGGCGCGCGACGTGATCGACCGGCTGGCGCGCGCTCTGGCGGACAACGCAACGGAGGCGACGCGCGACGAGCTTCCGCCGCAGGCGCCGATCCGCCCCCGCGCTCGCGTGATTCTGATCTCCGACTTCCTCATCGATCCGGACGCGCTGGCCGCACGCCTGCGGCGCTTCGCCGACGGCGGCGTCTCCGGCGCGGTCCTGATGGTCACCGATCCCAGCGAAGAAACCTTGCCGTTCTCCGGCGAAACCACTTTTCTCGACACCGATGGCGGCCCCGCCTTCTACGCAGGCGACGCGCGCAGTCTGCGCGCGGCCTATGCGCGGCGGTTCGAGGCGCATCGCGACGCTGTCCGCCGCGCGACGCAACGTGTCGGCTTCATCTTCTTGCAGCATCGCACCGATCGGCCAGCCTCCGAAGCGGCGCTGGCGCTCGCCATGGGATTGCTCGGAGCGGATGGAGCAAGCTTCGAGGAGCGGCGCTGATGTTTTCCTTCGCCGCGCCGCTCGCGCTGTTTGGCCTCATCGGACTGCCGATGATCTATTGGCTGTTGCGGGTCACGCCGCCGCGTCCGCGCGAGATCGTCTTTCCGCCCACCAAGATCCTGCGCGAGCTTAAGCCCGACGAAGAGACGCCGGCAAAAACCCCTTGGTGGCTGATGGCGCTACGGCTGGCGCTCGCCGCCGCGTTGATTTTCGCGATGGCGGGGCCGGTCTGGGCGCCGAGCGGCGGCGTCGCGTCATCCGCGCCGACGCTCGTCATCCTGGACGACGGCTGGACGGCCGCGCCGACATGGGAACGACGCGCTGCCGGTGCGGCGTCAATCATCGAGGCCGCCGCGCACGCCGGCGGTCCGGTCGCAGTCGCGCTTGCGTCCGAATCCGCGGCGCCTGCTCCAGGCGACGGGCCGCGCGCGATGGAAAAATTGCGTTCGGCGCGGCCCAAGCCGTTTCTGCCGGACCGCAAGGCGATCGGCGAACAGGTCACGGCCTTCGCCCACGCCCATGGAGCGGCGCGCATCGTATGGATCAGCGACGGCGTCGCGCAGGGCGACGCGGCAGGCTTCGTGCGCGCGCTGAAAGAGTCGGGCGCGAGCGGCGTCGAGGTTTACGTCGAGGACCATGCGCCGCGCGCGCTCGCCGCGCCGACAAATGACGCGGCCGCGCTGAGCGTCGATGTGCTGCGCATCGGCGACGACGCGTCGGCGGTCGTCGAGGCCCTCGACGCGAAAGGTCGGACGGTCGGCCGAGCCACGGTGGATTTTGGCGGCGCGCCGCGCGTTCGGGCGAAAATCGAATTGCCGGTCGAACTCCGCAACGACGTTAGTCATCTGCGTATCGAAGGGGAAAATTCCGCCGGCGCCGTCGCGCTTCTCGATGCGCGCTCGAAAGTGAAGCGCGTTGCGCTCGTCGGCGGCGCCGCCGATGAGGCGCAGCCGTTGCTCTCGCCGCTCTACTATCTCGAAAAAGCGCTCGCGCCCTTCGCCCAAATCCGGATGGCGCGTCCCGGCGTTGTGGATCCGGTGCAGGCGCTGCTCGCCGAACAGCCCAATATCATGGGGCTCGCCGATGTCGGGCTCGCGCCCGGCGAGACCTTCAACGCGGTGTCGCGCTTCGTCGAAGAAGGCGGGACGCTCATTCGTTTCGCAGGGCCGCGTCTCGCCAACGCCGACGATGGTCTGCTGCCCGTGCGCCTGCGCCGGAACGGTCGCGTCCTCGGCGGCGCCATGTCCTGGGAGGAGCCAAAGGCGCTCGCCGAGTTTGACGCCGCGAGCCCCTTCTTCGGCCTGCCGGCTTCGAAGGACGTCACGGTGCAACGGCAAGTGCTCGCCGAGCCTGATCCGGGACTTGCCGACAAGACGTGGGCCCGCCTGTCCGACGGCACGCCGCTCGTGACGGCGGAACGCCGCGGCAAGGGCCTGATCGTGCTGTTTCACGTCAACGCCGACGCCAATTGGTCGACCCTGCCGATCTCGGGGCTTTTCGTCGAGATGCTGAAACGGATCAGCGCCATGGCTGGAGAGTCGACGCCTGCGAGCAGCGAACGGTCCGAGATGGCCGTCGATGCGTCGGCTTTGGCGCCGATGCGCCTTCTCGACGGGTTTGGCGCGCTCGGCGTGCCAGGCCTTTTCGCGCAAAGCATTCCGCCCGGATTTGACGGGCCTGCAAGCGCCGAACATCCGCCGGGGCTGTATGGCTCGGGGGAGGCTTTCGTTGCGGTGCAGACCTTGCGCCCGACTGACGAGATCAGCGCTTTCGATTTCGCCGGCGCCGGACTGAGCGCGAGCATGCTGCGCGCCGGCGGCCAGCTTGATTTGCGCGGGCCGCTGCTCGTCTTCGCGCTCGCCGCCTTCATCGCCGATGCGCTGATCGCTTTGGCGCTTGCCGGAAAGCTGCGCCTACGGCCTCTTGGCGCCGCGACCGCCGCGCTTCTAGCGCTCTTTTGCGTAGTGGCGACGATCGATGAAACGCGGGCGGAGACGGCGCCGAAATCCGCCGCCAGCCAGCGCGACAAGGATGCCGCGCTGACGGCGCGGCTCGCCTATGTGATCTCGGGCGACGCCCATGTCGATGAAATATCGCGGCTGGGCCTCGAGGCGCTCACCCAGGCGCTGAACGCGCGCACCTCCTTCTCGCCGGGAGATCCGGTCGGCGTCGATCCGGGGAAGGACGAACTCGCCTTTTATCCCTTGCTCTACTGGCCGATCGTCGCGAGCGCTCCGCAGCCGCCCGCCAAGACGGTGGCGAAAATCGCCGCCTATATGAAGCAGGGCGGCACAATCATCTTCGATACGCGCGACGCTCTGTCTCAACGCGTCGGCGGCGCGCCGACTCCAGAGGCGCAATGGCTGCGCGATCTGACGAAAGGCTTGGACATTCCGCCGCTGGAAGTGACGCCGCGCGATCACGTCATCACCAAGACCTTCTATTTGCTCGACGGATTCGTCGGCCGCTACGCCAATGGCGAGACCTGGGTCGAGGCGCTGCCGCCGGAGCCGAAAGATCAGGCCGCGCGTCCGGTGCGCGCGACGGACAGCGTCTCCGCGATCGTCATCACCTCGAACGATCTCGCCGCGGCCTGGGCGCATGACAAACGCGGCCAGCCGCTGTTTCCATTGACGCCGGGCGGCGCGCGCCAGCGCGAATTCGCGCTGCGCGGCGGCATCAATCTGGTGATGTATACGCTGACCGGGAACTATAAGTCCGATCAGGTGCATGTGCGCGATCTGCTGGAAAGGCTGGGCCAGTGAGCGACCTCACGCTCGCCTTTTCGCCGCTCGTTCCCTGGTCGGCGCTGATCGTCCTCGGCGTGCTGGGCGCCGGCGCGCTGGCGCTGATGGCGGCAAAACGCCAGCGTGGCGCGCCGCTCCGGGCGTTCGCTTTCGCCCTATTGATTGCGGCGCTCGCCGACCCGTCGCTCGTGCGCGAAAAACGCGATCCGCAAAAGAGCGTCGTCGCGGTGGTTGTCGACAAGAGCGACAGCCAGAATTTCGGCGCGAGAAACGCGCAAACGGAGGAGGCGCGCAAGGCGCTCGACTCGGCGCTCGCCAAGTTCGGCGATGTCGAAACGCGCACGATCACGGTCGCCAACGACGCTTCGGGCAATGACGGCACCAAGCTCTTCGGCGCGCTCGCCGAAATATTGAAGGACGTTCCGTCGGAGCGCGTCGGCGGGGCTATTCTTCTGACCGACGGCGTCGTTCACGATATTCCCGTCAAGGCCGAAGCGCTCGGCTTCAAAGCGCCCGTTCAAGCGCTCGTGACCGGACATCAGGGCGAGCGCGACCGCCGCATCGAGCTTGTCGAGGCGCCGCGCTTCGGCATCGTCGGCAAGGATCAGATCATCCGCGCGCGCGTCGTTGATCTTGGCGGCGATGGCGCCCGCATCCCGATTTCCGTGCGCCGCGACGGCGAAGCGCTGCCGATCTTCAGCCCCGTGCCGGGCGACATCGTCAGCATTCCGGTGCGCATCGAACATGGCGGACAAAACGTCGTCGAACTCGAAATTCCGTCCGCGCCCGGCGAGCTGACGCCGCTCGACAATAAGGCCGTGCTGTCGATCGAAGGCGTGCGCGATCGGCTCAAGGTGTTGCTTGTGTCGGGCGAGCCGCATCCGGGCGAGCGAAGCTGGCGCAATCTTTTGCGCGCCGACGCCAATGTCGAACTGGTGCATTTCACCATTTTGCGGCCGCCGGAGAAGCTCGACATCACGCCGGCGAGCGAATTGTCGCTGATCGCCTTTCCGACCGCCGATCTCTTCGGGAAGAAAATCAACGAATTCGATCTCATCATCTTCGATCGCTATTCGAGCCAAACGACGCTGCCCTCGATCTATTTCGAGAACATCGCCAATTACGTCGAGAATGGCGGCGCCTTTCTGGCGGCCGTCGGCCCCGATTACGCGACGCTGCGTGGCCTCTATTATTCGCCGCTCGAAAACATCCTGCCCGCGCGCCCCGACGGCGCGCTCATTGAGCAGGCGTTTCGCGCCCGCGTCAGCAAGGACGGCGAGAAGCATCCGGTGACGCGCGGCCTCGCCGGCGCCAAATCCGAGCCGCCGAATTGGGGCGAATGGTTCAGGCAGGTCGACGCCAATGTGGTGAAGGGCGACTCGATCATGTCCGGCGTGCGCGACAAGCCGCTGTTGGTGCTCTCGCACGAAGGCAAGGGTCGCGTCGCGCTGCTGCTCTCTGACCAGATTTGGCTCTGGGCGCGCGGCTTTGAGGGCGGCGGCCCGCATGTCGATCTGACGCGCCGCCTGGCGCATTGGCTGATGAAGGAGCCGGATCTCGAAGAGGAGGCGCTGCGCGCGTCCGCGCATGGCCGCGAGGTCAGCGTCGAGCGCCAGACAATGAAGGAGCGACCGGCGCCGGTGATGGCGACGGCGCCTTCCGGCGCGCGCGACGAAATCGCCGTCGCGCAGAGCGAGCCGGGACTGTGGCGGGCGCGTTTCGACGCCAAGGAAATGGGTCTGTGGCGCTTCGAGAGCGAAGGCCTCACCGCGCTTGTGAACGTCGGTCCGCCCAATCCGCGCGAGTTCCGCGAAGTGGCCTCGACGACCGAGAAGCTGCAACCGCTGACAGAAGCGACCGGCGGAACGGCCCGGCGTTTATCGAAGGGCGGCGCCGACACTGTTTCGATGCCGCGCGTCGTCGAATTGCGCGACGCCAACCGCTATGGCGGCTCGGACTGGATCGGGATCAGACAGACCGGCGCCTCGACGCTCGTCGGCGTCGAAATCGCGCCGCTGGGTTTGGGTCTATGGGCGATGCTCGCGCTGGTCGGCGTTGTGGTGGCGGCGTGGGGCTGGGAGGGAAAAAGGTCCCGTTCTTGAGACCGATTGTGATAGGGTGCGCCATGAACCAACATCCAGCCGCATCGTTGTTCCCCGAGCCGCAGACTCTAGTGGGAACCTACCGCCGCTTTGGACCATTCGGGCCGGCTTACGAAATCATCGGCGTCGGGAAGGAGGAGAAGGCAGGAGATCGTTGGATGCGAATTCGCGTGCTCGAATCCGGCGAACTCGTCGATTACCGGTTTAGCGATATTCTCGACGATCCGAAAGAACGTTGATGTTCGCCATCGCGTTCGATTTGGTCGTCGCCGAAACGCAAATCCATCATCCAAAGGGCGTTGCGCAGGCCTATTCGGACATTCGTGACACGCTCTCCAAGTTCGAATGGGTAGCCTCTACGTCAGCAAGAATGAAGATTTGGCCAAGCTTTTCTCCGCGATCATCACCCTACGCAACCTGCCCTGGTTTCCACTTGCGGTACGCGACATACGCGCCTTTCGCGTCGAACAGTGGTCCGACTTCACCCAGTTGGTGAAGGGCGCTCCCGGCAATATAGGTTCGTGACGCCTCACCTGCTCGTCTTCTGGCCGACGGGGCACTACCCCTATAATGACGCCGACCGCGCGCTGCTGCGCAATGCGCTCGCCGAAGCCGCGACGCTGGATGACCGTGACGCGCGGCCGGGCGTTCTCGACTTCGTGCCGCGCTATTCGAAGCTCTCCACCGCCACGTCCGCCTCTACCCGCGCGCCGCGACGATCCAGCGTGAGCCGCTTGCGCTCTCCCGGCGCGCCATGTAGCGCCGCGAGCACGTCATCCTTGCTCGCGCCGCGCGCGGCGAGGCCGTCGATCGCCAGCAATTCGTCGCCGATCTCGACATCCAACAGCGCTTGCGGCTTCGCCCGCGTCTGCGCGATCCCGCCAATCAAATAGCGGTCTCCCTGTCGCACAAGTGTGATCGGCGGCTGGTCCAGTTCGGTCGGGTCTGGCGCTCTCTGCCGACGCCAGTAGCTCATGCGGTTGGGATAATCGATCGTCAGCTCATAGTCGCGCAGCGCATTGCCGCCCAGCCAGCCGATGACGGGGGCGGGCGCAGCCTTGCGCCAATTGTCCCAGAAAAGATCGCCGAAGAGTCCCTCGGCGAAAGAGCCGAGAACCGGCGCCGTGCCGAGAAAGCCAATCTGCCTAAATTGAAGGTCGCCGATACGCACGCTCGGAATGCGCAGCACGTCGCCTTCCTTCTCGAAAGCGAAATCCACCATATTGGCGTTGGCCGCGCCAACGGCGCCGTGTACGCGCCGCCAGTCCGGGCGCCGCGTGAGCAGATCGCGCGCGACGCCGCCGCGCATCCAGCTATAGCCGCTGCCGGCGTCGATCGCGAGCGCTCGCGAATCGTTATCGACTTCCGCTTCGACAGCGACGATTCCGGTGTCCCCATTGAGGAGTATTGGAACGGGAAGGCCTTCCGGACGCTTGCCGCCTGGCGCATTCAGCGCGAGGCGACGCCTGCCGTAATCGATACGCACAACGTAATCCGTAAGCATCTGCGCGGGCAGCATCGCTTCGACGCGGCGCGGCGCGAAGAGGTGGGTGAAGGTTGGGACGCCAACGCCGCCGTCGCCGTCGATAACCTTCTCCGCGGGCGCTTCCAGCCGCCGTTCGCCAATAGCAAGGCGCAACGGCGCGCCGCGATCGACGCCGAGTTCGCGATAGAGCGGTTTTGTCAGGACAGGCGTCGACATGCCCATGTTGAACCAAGCGAGCGCGCTGCGCTCATGACCGTCCGGCGTCGTGAAGACGACGTCGAGAAGAATCCGGTTCGAATCGAGAACAAAATGAACGCCCTCTGGCGGGGCTGACTTGCGTGCCGCGGCTACAGGAATGAAAAGGGCCACTGCGAACAACGACGCAATTGCTCGGCGCATGACAACGTCCTTCGTAAATAAGAAAACTATCCAACATTCTGCTGCGCCTCGGCTTGTTCGTCCGGCACGTATTCCAGGAGATCTCCGGGCTGACATTCGAGAGCCCGACAAATTGCGGCGAGCGTCGAAAAGCGCACGCCATTGACCTTTCCCGATTTCAGCAGCGACAAATTGGCTTCGGTGACGCCAACAATTTGGGAAAGGGTCTTCGAGCGCATGCGACGCTTGGCAAGCATGACGTCGAGGCGCATGACGATCGGCATCAGATGAACCCGTCCCTATCGCTTTCAATCTCGTGCCCGAACTCCATGACGTCCGCCACCACATAAGCCAGCGCGGCGAAGACAAGCGCGAGAACCTCGTCGGCGTGAAACCAGATGGGATCGCTTGTCAGCCCAGCGAGCAAGATCGCGCGGTTCGCGCAGAACGGCGCGAACGCATAAGCGGCGAGGCAAGAGGCCATGCATTTAATGAGCCGCGCATTGGCTGGCGTGAAGACGACGCCTTGCGCATAGAGCTGAAAGAGCCGGCGCGCGAAGTGAAGAATCGCCAGCACGGGCGCCGTAAGGAAAGCGATGGCGAAAACCCCGGCGAGCCTTTGCGGGAAAGTCAATGTCGCAAGAGAAATGCGGCCCAGCGCCTGGTCGGGGCCATGGCCGATCCACAAGCCGCCAGGGCCAAAGGAAAGCATCTCACCCCCGTAGAAGAGCGCGGCGGTTATCAGCAGCGCCGTGGCGCAGAGCGTGAGGGCCAAACTCCAGAGCATTACGGTCGCAAGAATGGCGCTGCGTCGTCTGATTGACTGACGGCGCCGGGGTTCGAGCGGCGTGGCTGGCGGCGGGATGTGCACGACATTCGTCATGGCCTCCTCCTGAATTTATCGTAATCATATATAAATTATTGTCAAACAATAATTATAGAGCCTGCCAGTATATGGGCGCACTGCCGTGAACCTTGCTATTCTGCTGATGCTCGGAGAGATTCGCCTTGCCCACCTATCGCTCAATTGGCCTCATGTCCGGCACGTCCATGGACGGCGTCGACGTCGCGTTGATCGAAACCGATGGCGACGCCACTGTCGTTTTCGGGCCGACGGGGCACTACCCCTATAGCGACGCCGACCGCGCGCTGCTGCGCAATGCGCTCGCCGAAGCCGCGACGCTCGAAGATCGAGACGCGCGGCCCGGCGTTCTCGCCTTCGCCGAGCGGATGGTGACCGACCGCCACGCCGAGGCGGTCGAGGCGCTGTTGCGGGATAATGCGATCGACCCGGCGAGCGTCAATATCGTCGGTTTTCATGGCCAGACGGTGCTGCACCGTCCCAAGCAAAGGCTCACGATCCAGATCGGCGACGGGCCGGCGCTCTCCGCCCGTCTCGGTCTCGACGTCGCTTATGATTTTCGCGCCGCCGACATCGCCGCCGGCGGCGAGGGCGCGCCGATCGTGCCCGTGTTCCATCGCGCGCTTGTCCTCGCCGGCGGCATGAAGGGCGAGGTGGCGCTGCTCAATATCGGCGGCGTCGCCAACGTCACTTATGTCGCGGACGGCGAGGAGCCGATCGCCTGCGACACGGGACCCGGCAATGCGCTCATCGACGATCTGATGCTTCAGCGCACCGGCGCGCCGATCGACCGGCACGGCCATATGGCGGCGCGTGGCCGCGTCAATGAAGCGACGCTGCTCAAGATGCTGGCGCATCCGTTCTTCGATCAGCCGCCGCCGAAATCGCTCGACCGCAACGCCTTCGCGCTCGATGCGGTGGCCAAGCTCTCGACCGAGGACGCCGCCGCGACGCTGACCGCCTTTACGGCGTCTTCAGTGCTGCGGCTTTTTCCGCATCTGCCGACTCAGCCGCAACTGCTGATCGTCTGCGGCGGCGGCGCGCGCAATCCGATCCTCGTGCGCGAACTCGTCATGCGCCTGCCGTGCAAGGTGACGACGGCCAACGCGGTCGGATGGTCGGCGGATTCGATGGAGGCGCAGGCCTTCGCCTATCTCGCCGCGCGCCTCTTAGAAGGGCTGCCGATCACCTTCCCGACGACGACCGGCGCGCCCGAAGCCATGACCGGCGGCGTGCTGGCGCGAGCGGCCGCCTAAAGGTCATAGGCCGCGTGTCATTCTCGGCAGGCCGGAGGCCTGACCGGGAATCCACGGCAGATCCAGTAATGCTCGCTTTGCTCTGGATTCCCGATCGCGCGTTGCGCGTCGGGAATGACAATGCGGCGTCAATCGCCCCGCGCGGGAATGGCGATCTTCGGCGGATTGCCAAGACGCCTGTCGAGATAGGCGTCGACATGCGCGATCAGCGGCTCGATTCTGTTTTCGAAGAAGTGGTTCGCGCCCTCGACCACGGCATGTTCGATGAGAATGCCCTTTTGCGTCTTGAGCTTCTCTATCAGCCCGGTCACTTCCTTGAGCGGCGCGACGCGGTCTTGGTCGCCGTGAATGAAGAGGCCCGAGGAGGGGCAGGGCGCCAGGAAGGAGAAGTCGAAACGATTTGCCGGCGGCGCGATCGAGATAAACCCCTCGATCTCGGGACGGCGCATCAGCAGCTGCATGCCGATCCAGGCGCCGAAGGAGACGCCCGCGATCCAGCAGGCGCGCGCTTCCGGATTGACCGCCTGCGCCCAGTCGAGCGCCGCCGCCGCGTCGGACAGCTCGCCCGAGCCGTGGTCGAACGCGCCCTGCGAACGGCCGACGCCGCGGAAATTGAAGCGCAGCACGGAAAAACCACGCTCCGCGAAGGCGTAGTAAAGGTGATAAACGATCTGATTGTTCATCGTGCCGCCGAACTGCGGATGCGGATGCAGAATGATCGCGATCGGCGCGCCGCGCGTGGCGGACTGATGGAACCGGCCCTCGAGCCTGCCGGCCGGACCGGTGAAAATAACCTCGGGCATTCGGATTCCCTTGCGAAACGGGCAGGCGCGCCTTCTACCACGCGGGCTACTGTAAAATGCAAGGAAATTCGGCAGCTCCCGGGCCGCGGCGAAATTTCGCCGCTCCGGCCCAAGGAATTCGCGATCTCACCCGTCAATAGTCTCGACGGGATCAAATAGCGGGGGCGACTTGCCGGGCGAAGACACCGACGGCGAATTGGCGCGACGGGCGGCCGCCGGCGAGGCTGCCGCCTTCGCCGTGCTGGCCGAGCGCCATTACGACCGCGTCTATGCGCTCGCTTGGCGCTGGTGCGGCGCGCGTGCTGAGGCGCAGGACATCGCTCAGGACGCAATGGTGAAGATGGCGACGGCGATGAGCGCCTTTCGCAATGACTGCGCCTTTACGACCTGGGCCTATCGCATCGCTTATACGACCGCGGTCGACCACATCCGGGCGCGGCGCAAAATTGTGGCGCTCGAACCGGCGCGCATGTCGGCGCTCGTGGACGGCGCCGACGGCGACACCCCAGAGGATGGGATGATGGGGCAGGACCTTTGGCGCGTGGTGCGCGCCCTGCCGGATCAGCAACGCGACGCCGTGCTGCTCGTTTATGCGCAGGACCTGTCGCATGGCGAGGCGGCGACGCTGATGGGTTGTTCGGAGAAGACCGTGTCCTGGCATCTGCATGAGGCGCGAAAACGTCTGAAGAACCAGTTGGAGCCCGCGCGATGATCGAACCGGATCTTACGCGCCTCAAAGACGCGCCGGTTCCGCCGCCGGATAGCGACGCCAAGCGCGTAGCGCTCGCGGCGGCGATGGCCGCTTTTGAAAAAGGCGCAGCCGAGGCCCAAGGATCGGCCGCGCCGCAACGTCTCAGTCACGCATCCTCTCCAGCGGAAGGGAAAAGAAAGATGCGTCAGACGTTCTACTTCAATCGCGCGCTCGCGGCCTCGATCGCCGCGCTGATGATCGGCGCGCCCGCCGCCTTCATGCTCTCGCGCAACTATGCGCCGGGCGGCGGAGGCCTATCCAATCTCTCGGGCGGCCCCATCTCGCTGCCGGCCGAGGTCGCCGTAGCGCCGCGCATGGAGGCGCCGGCAGCGATTTCGCCGGCTCCAACTCCCTCTGCGCCCATCGCGCGAGAAGAAAGAGCGAAGACGGCGGGCGCGCTTGGCGGCCGAGCCGATGGCGTCGCCGCGCCGCCTCAGCGCCTCGCCGGTTCGGTCCGAAAGGACGCCGAGCAGCGACTGTCGCGATCTATTCAGCCCGCAGAACCGGTCGCCGCGATTGGCGCCGAAGGCGCTCGGCCGTCGCCGCCGGTCGACACGAATGTCACGCCGGAAAGCGAGTTTCGCGACAGGTTCGAGTCAAAGGAGACGAGCCCCGTCAAGTCAGCGGCGACGGAGCCCGTCTCGACCTTATCGATCGACGTCGACACCGCCTCCTACGCCTTCGCGCGCCGCGCGCTCAACGCCGGGCGCCTACCGCCCAAAGATTCGGTGCGGGTCGAGGAGTTCGTCAATTACTTCCCTTACGACTATCCGAAGCCCGAGAGCGCGCAGACGCCATTCAAGCCGACGATCACGGTGACGCCCAGCCCGTGGAACGCCGGCAATCGCCTCGTGCATGTGGCGATACAGGGCTATGCGCTGCAAAACGCCGAGCGCCCGCGCGCCAATCTCGTGTTTCTGATCGACGTGTCGGGCTCGATGTCGCCGCAGGATCGGCTGCCGCTCGTCAAGAACGCATTGCGGATGCTTGTCGACGAATTGAAGCCTGAAGACACGGTGGCGGTCGTCACCTATGCTTCGGGCTCCGGCGTCGCGCTGGAGCCGACGAAGATTGCCGACAAGGCCAAAATTCTGGCGGCGATCGACGCGCTCGGCGCGGGCGGCTCGACCGCCGGCGCGCAAGGCATTCAGGACGCCTACCGCCTGGCCGAAAGCAATTTTGACAGGTCTGCGGTCAACCGCGTGATCCTCGCCACCGACGGCGATTTCAATGTCGGCGTCACCGATCAGAGCGAACTGAAAGGGCTGATCGAAAGAAAGCGCGAGAAGGGCGTTTTCCTGTCGATACTCGGCGTCGGCCAGGGCAATTACAACGACGCGCTGATGCAGGCGCTGGCGCAAAACGGCAATGGCGCGGCGGTCTATGTCGATACTCTGAACGAAGCGCGCAAAGCGCTCGTCGAGGAAGCGTCGTCGACGCTCTTTCCTATCGCCAAAGACGTTAAGATCCAGGTGGAGTGGAATCCCGCGCGGGTGTCCGAGTATCGCCTGATCGGTTATGAAACCCGCGCGCTGCGCCGCGAGGATTTCAACAACGACAAGGTGGACGCAGGCGATGTCGGCTCCGGTCACCGCGTCACCGCGATTTACGAGATCACGCCGACGGGATCAGAGAAGAAGCTGATCGACGATTTGCGTTACGGAAAAAACATGCCGGCGGCGGCGCAGGCGCATGCGGAAAGCGAGCTCGGCTTCCTCAAGCTGCGTTACAAGCTGCCGAAAGATGAGACCTCACGGCTCATCGAGCAGCCGATCGCCGAGCAGCAAAGCGTGGAAAGCCTGGCGCACGCGCCCCAGAACGTGCGCTTCTCGATCGCCGTCGCGGCCTTTGCACAGCTGCTGAAAGGCGCGCCCTATCTCGGCGATTACAGCTATGACGATGTAATCGCGCTGGCGCAGAGCGCCAAGGGCGACGATCCGTTCGGCTACCGCGCGGAGTTCGTCAATCTGGCGCGGCTGGCCAAGTCGGCGCGGCCGTAAGCCAACCCTTTCCGGAAGGAGCGACGCAGGCACGAAAACGCGCCTGCGTCGCCGCGCTCTGCTAGAATGGCGGCTACTGAAACCGAGGCCCATGTCCGCACGCGTCTATCTCGACCACAATGCGACATCGCCGCTGCGCCCGCAGGCGCGGGCGGCGATGCTCGACGCGCTGGAGACGCTCGGCAATCCTTCTTCCGTCCATGCCGAGGGCAGGGCGGCCAAGGCGCTGCTGGAAGACGCGCGCGCGACGGTCGCGCAAGCGATTGGCGCGGAGCGCCGGGGCGTCGTCTTCACCAGCGGCGCGACCGAGGCGGCAAACCTCGCGCTTACGCCGGCGCTTCGCCGAGAGGACGACGAAGCGCCCATCGACGTCTTGCTGATCGGCGCCGGCGAACACCATTGCGTCCTGCAAGGGCGCCGCTTTGCGCCCGACGCGGTGGAAACGCTTCCGCTGACCTGCGAAGGCGTCATCTCCCTCGCTGCGCTGGAAGAGGCGCTGGCGCGGCGCTCCGGCGGCCGCGTGATGCTCGCGCTGCAGGCCGTCAACAATGAAACCGGCGTCATCCAGCCGGTCGCCGAGGCGGCGGCGTTGATCCATGCGACGGACGGCGTCCTTGTCTGCGACGCCGTGCAATCCGTCGGCCGGCTGAAGACGACATTCGCGACGACCGGCGCGGATATAATGTTCTTTTCCTCACATAAGCTGGGCGGCCCCATGGGCGTCGGCGCGCTCGCCTTTCGTGACGAGAGCCTGCGTCTGGAGGCGCCGGTGCTGCGCGGCGGCGGCCAGGAGTTCGGACGCCGCGCTGGCACCGAGAATGTTCCCGGAATCGCCGGCTTTGCTGCGGCGCTCACGGCGGCGACCGCAGATTTGGCGGGAGAGGCGACTCGACTCGCAGATTTGCGCGACGCGCTGGAGCGGCGCGTCTTGAAAGTCGCGCCCGACGCCCGATTCTACGGATCAAGGGCGCCGCGCGCGCCAAACGCCAGCGCTTTCTCAATCCCTGGCCTCGCCCCACGCATAATGCTGATGGCGCTTGACCTTGAGAATGTCGCGCTTTCAGCAGGCTCAGCCTGTTCATCGGGCAAAATGACGGAATCACACGTGCTTGCGGCGATGGGCGCGGCTGAAAGGGAGGCGCTGAGGGCCAGTTTCGGTTGGTCTTCGACGCAAGAGGATGTAGAAGAGTTTGGAAAGGTTCTTGCACGTGTCGTGGATCGCATGAGATCGCGGCATTCCGCCGCCTAGTCGACGCCAAAAGGTGCTAGGCTGAGGCGGAACGATCGGCCGGCGGGCCTTGAACCCGTCGTGACGAGGAGAAAGACAGATGGCGGCTCGTCAGGAGACCGTTGCGCGCGTCGAATCCATCGACGTCGACGCCTATAAGTACGGGTTTTCGACCGATATCGAATCGGAAAAGGCCCCCAAGGGCCTGAATGAAGACATCGTTCGTTTCATCTCGGCCAAAAAGAACGAGCCGCAGTGGCTCACCGATTGGCGCCTCGAGGCCTACCGGCGCTGGCTGACGATGCCTGAGCCGCGCTGGGCGCGCGTACACTATCCGCGCATCGATTTTCAGGATCTCTATTATTACTCGGCCCCAAAATCCACGCCGGGCCCGAAGTCGCTCGACGAGGTCGATCCCGAGCTGCTGCGCACGTATGAGAAGCTTGGCATTCCGCTGCGCGAGCAAGAGATTCTTGCAGGCGTCGAGACCCGCCGCGTCGCCGTCGACGCGGTTTTCGACAGCGTGTCGGTGGCGACGACCTTCAAGGCGGAACTCGCCAAGGCCGGCGTGATCTTCTGCCCGATTTCCGAGGCGGTGCAGACGCACCCAGAGCTCGTGCAAAAATATCTCGGCTCCGTCGTGCCGGTGACCGACAATTTTTACGCGACGCTGAACAGCGCGGTCTTCTCCGACGGCTCCTTCGTCTATGTGCCAAAGGGCGTGCGCTGCCCGATGGAGCTTTCGACCTACTTCCGCATCAATGAGCAGAATACGGGACAGTTCGAGCGCACGCTGATCATCGCGGATGAAGGCTCCTATGTGAGCTACCTCGAAGGCTGCACGGCGCCCAAGCGCGACGAAAACCAGCTTCATGCGGCGGTCGTGGAGCTCGTCGCGCTCGACGACGCTGAAATCAAATATTCGACGGTGCAGAACTGGTATCCCGGCGACAGCGAGGGCAGGGGCGGAATTTACAATTTCGTCACCAAGCGCGGCGATTGTCGCGGCCGCAACTCGCATATCTCCTGGACTCAGGTCGAGACGGGCTCGGCGATCACCTGGAAATATCCGTCATGCATCTTGCGCGGCGATGGCTCGCAAGGCGAGTTCTACTCGATCGCGGTGTCGAACGGCTATCAGCAGGTCGACAGCGGCACCAAGATGCTGCATCTCGGCAAGAACACGAAGAGCCGCATCATCTCCAAGGGCATTTCGGCCGGACGTTCGCAGAACACTTATCGCGGCCAGGTTTCCGCGCATCGTAAGGCCGATGGCGCGCGCAATTTCACGCAGTGCGACAGTCTGCTGATCGGGCCCAACTGCGGGGCGCATACGGTTCCCTATATCGAGTCGAAGAACCCGAGCGCGCAGTTCGAGCATGAAGCGACCACGTCGAAGATTTCCGAGGACCAGCTGTTCTACGCCATGCAGCGTGGGCTTTCGGCGGAAGAGGCGACGGCGCTGATCGTCAATGGCTTCGTGCGCGACGTGCTGCAGCAGCTGCCGATGGAGTTCGCGGTCGAGGCGCAGAAACTGATCTCGATTTCGCTCGAAGGAAGCGTGGGGTGATGCGCACGTTACACATTTCTCTTCCTGAGGAATTGGAGTCCGAGCTTGCTGCTGCGGTCGATTCCGGCGAGTTCGAGTCTGAGAATGACGCCATTCGCGCCGCAGTTGCACAATGGCGCGCCGAACGCCTTGTCGAGCGGATGAGCGTGGATGAATTGCGAAGACTATGGCGCGAAGGAGTCGAAAGCGGCTCCGGGCGCTTCGGCGCGATCGATGAAATCAAAGCCGAGGCGCGCCGTCGTCATTCACAGAGCTAATTCTCCATGCGCATCGTTCGAACGGCGCGCGCTGAAGAGGATCTAATCGAAATCTGGTCTTATATCGCAAAAGAGAATGAGGCCGCGGCGGATCGGACGTTGGATGCGCTGGAAAGGAAAACGAGATTGTTGGGCTTACATCCGCAAATCGGACGAGAGCGACCGGACATCGGGAAAGGCGTGAGAAGCGCGATAAGCGGCGCCTATCTAATCCTGTATCAGTTGCTCGAGGACCGCGTGGAAGTGGTTCGCTATGTGCATATGAGGCGACGGCTCGAGGGACTGAATTGATGCTCGAAATCAAAAACCTCGGAGTCTCCGTCGGCGAGCGGGAAATCCTCAAGGGCCTTACGCTCAGCGTCAAGGCTGGAGAAGTCGCGGCGATCATGGGGCCGAACGGCACGGGCAAATCGACGCTCTCCTACGTCATCGCCGGCCGCGAAGGCTATGAGGCGACGACGGGCGACGTGCGGCTCAACGGAGAGAATATTCTCGACCTCGACCCCGCGGAGCGCGCCGCCAAGGGCGTCTTTCTCGCCTTTCAATATCCCGTCGAAATTCCCGGCGTCGCGACGATGACCTTTTTGAAGGCTGCGCTCAACGCACAGCGGCGCGCCCGCGGCGAGCCGGAATTGCAGACGCCGGAGTTCATGAAGCGCGTCAAGGAGGCCGCGGCGTCGCTCGGCATCGCGCCGGACATGCTGCGCCGGCCGCTCAACGCCGGTTTTTCGGGCGGCGAGAAGAAGCGGATGGAAATCCTGCAGATGGCGCTTCTGCAGCCGCGACTTGCCATCCTCGATGAGACGGATTCGGGGCTCGACATCGACGCGCTGCGCGTCGTGGCGGACGGCGTCAACGCTCTGCGCTCGCCCGAGCGCGCCTTCATCGTCATTACGCATTATCAGCGCCTGCTTGAATATATCAGGCCAGATTCGGTGCATGTGATGGCGCAGGGGCGCATCATGCGGTCGGGCGGTCCGGAACTTGCTCTGGAGCTCGAAGAGCGCGGCTATCAGGATTACATCGCGCAAGAGGCGGCTTAAGCGATGATCAAGCTGGCGAGCGAAGCGGAAGCGACGCTTTCCTCCTTTTACGAAGAGATGCGCGACAAGGGCGCGCCGCGTCTGCGCGCGGCCGCCTGGGCGGCGTTCTCGGAGTCTGGCGTGCCGAGCCGGCGTGTGGAGGCGTGGCACTACACGGACCTGAAAACGGCGATGGGCCGGCCGGCGCCGCTCGCCACCGCGTCTCGCGCCGCATTGTCGCTGCCGCGCGCGCATGATTCTCTGCGGCTCGTCACGCTCGATGGCGTTTTCCGGCCCGATCTCTCGGATATCGCACGGCTTCCTGATGGCGTCGTGGTGCAATCGCTACGGGACGCGATGGCGCAGGGAGAGCCGCACGTCCTGTCAGCGCTCGCCAGCGCCGATATTGGCGCGCAGGACCCGATCCTGGCGCTCAATGCGGCGCTGATGCAGGACGGCGTCGTCGTTCAGATTGCGCCCGGCGCTGCGATCGAGCGCGCGATCGAACTCGCGACATTGGCGTCCGCGGAAGCCGCGCAGTCGACCTATACGCGGGCGCTCGTCATGCTCGGCGCGGGCGCTCGAGCGACAGTGATCGAAACTGTTGGAGCGCTGTCGTCGGCGCCGGCGCAGGACAATAGCGCCCTCGTGCTTCGTTTGGCGCCGGGCGCACGCCTCGACCTCGTCACCCATCTCTCGGGCTGCGTCGATCAGGCGATCCGCGTCGCGTCGCTGCTCACGCATCTCGACGCGGGCGCCATGATCAATTCCTTCGCGCTGATCGAGGGCGAAGGGTTGAATCGAAGGCAGATCTTCGCGCGCCTCGACGGCGAGAAAGCGAGAGCGGTCTTTAACGGCGCGACATTGGGACGCGGGCGCTTGCACGCCGACACGACCCTCGTCATCGATCACGCAAAGCCATGCGGCGAAAGCCGGGAAGTTTTTCGCAATATCCTCGACGAGCAGAGCGTCGGCGTGTTTCAGGGCAAGGTCATCGTGCGCCCGGGCGCGCAGAAGACGGACGGCGTCATGCAGTCGAAGGCGCTTCTGCTCTCCGAGCAGGCGGCGATGAACAACAAGCCGGAACTCGAAATCTTCGCCGACGACGTGCAATGCGGCCATGGCGCGACATGCGGCAGGCTCGACAAGGATCAGTTGTTCTATCTCACCGCGCGCGGACTGCCGCGCCGCGAGGCCGAAGCCTTGCTCATCGAAGGCTTCGCCAATGAGGCGATGGACGCGATCGAGGATGAGCAGTTGAAGGCGTTTCTCAGCGATCGCGTCAGCGCGTGGCTTTCTAGAAGGATCAGCCGATGAACGAGATTACGCGCATTCAGACGGCTTATGACATCGAAGCGGTTCGGGCGGATTTTCCGATTCTTTCCGAGCGTCCCTATGGGAAGCCGCTTGCCTATCTCGACAACGCCGCCTCGGCGCAAAAGCCGCGCGCGGTGATCGATCGGCTGACGCAGTTCTACGAGCATGAATACGCCAATGTGCATCGCGGACTGCATTATCTCGCCAACGCCGCAACCGAAGGCTATGAGGGCGCGCGCGAGACGCTGCGCCGCTTCCTCAACGCCGAATCGACCGACGAGATTATTTTCACCCGCGGCGCGACCGAGGCCTTGAATCTCGTCGCGGCTTCCTTTGGCCAGGCGCATATCGGCGAAGGCGACGAGATTATTCTCTCGATGATGGAGCACCACTCCAACATCGTTCCCTGGCACTTCCTGCGCGAGCGCAAAGGCGCCGTGCTGAAATGGCTCGAGGTTGACGACGACGGCCGCTTCGACCTCGAAGCGTTCGAGAAGCTGTTTTCGAAGCGCACCAAGGTCGTGGCGCTCACACATATGTCGAATGTTCTCGGCGCGCCGACCCCGATCGCCGAGGTCGCGCGCATTGCTCACGCGCATGGCGTGCCGCTGGTCGTCGACGGCTCGCAGGGCGCTGTGCATCTCGATGTCGATGTGCGTGCGCTCGACGTCGACTTTTATGTGGTGACCGGCCACAAACTTTATGCCCCGACCGGCATCGGCGCGCTTTACGGCAAACGTAAATGGCTGGAGGCGTTGCCGCCTTTCTGCGGCGGCGGCGAGATGATCGAAACGGTGACGCTCGAGGGCGTCACCTATAACGCCCCGCCGCACCGTTTCGAAGCGGGCACGCCGCCCATCGCCCAGGCGGTCGGGCTCGGCGCGGCGCTCGACTATATGGAGCGCATTGGACGCGACGCGATCCGCGAGTATGAAGCCGGTCTGACCGCTTACGCGCATCAAAGACTGTCGCAGATCGAGGGGCTGAGAATTTATGGGCGGGCGCCGGATAAGGGGCCGATCCTTTCCTTCGACATGGCGGCGGCGCATGCGCACGACATCGCCACGGTGATCGATCGTTCCGGCATAGCCGTGCGCGCCGGGACGCATTGCGCCATGCCGCTTCTTTCGCGTTTGGGCGTCACCTCCACCTGTCGCGCATCCTTCGCGCTCTACAACACGCGTGAGGAGATCGACCGGCTGGCGGAAGCGCTCGAAAAGGCCCGCTCTCTTTTCGCCTGAGGAGAATTTCGTGTTCATGAACGATGCTCCCAATACGAGCGAAACCCAACGCGCCACGATGCCGGACCGGACATCTCAGGCCATTGAAAATGAGCGGCTGACGAACGACATCGTTAAGGCGCTCAAGACCGTCTACGATCCTGAAATTCCCGCTGACATTTATGAGCTTGGCCTCATTTACCGGGTCGACATCGCAGAGGAAGGCTTCGTAGAGATCGACATGACGCTGACAGCGCCGGGCTGCCCGGTCGCCGGCGAAATGCCGGTGTGGGTCAGAAATGCGGTGAGCGCTGTGCCTGGCGTCAGCGAGGTGAAGGTGAACATGGTGTTCGATCCGCCTTGGGATCAAAGCCGCATGTCGGACGAAGCGCGCGTGGCGCTCGACATGTGGTGAGCGGACACGCTCCAGAGGAATGGTTTTGCGATGACTTCCATGCAGAAGATGAGCGTGATGAACGTCAGCCCCGCTGCGGCGGAGCGGGTCCGTGGCCTGCTTGCGACCGGCGCGGAAGGGAAGGGGCTGCGCGTCTCGGTGGAGAAGGGCGGCTGCGCCGGCATGTCCTACAAGATGGAGATCGCCGAACCGAAGCGGGGCGATGAGGTCATCGACATCGAGGGCGGTCGCGTGATTGTCGACGCCGCGGCGGTGCTCTACCTGCTCGGCACGACGATGGACGTGAAAACGACGCAGTTCGCCTCGACCTTCGTGTTCGAAAACCCCAATCAGACGTCGGCCTGCGGCTGCGGCGAGAGCGTCGAGTTGAAGCCGGCCGACCCGGAAAAGGTCGGGGCCGCGTCGCAGATTGGGCGTTCCTGATCTCGTCGAGGCCGCCATGGACCGCGCGCGTATCGAGGAGCTTTTCGCGCCCTTTGCCGCAGTGTCCGTCAAGCGCATGTTCGGCGGCCACGGCGTTTACGCCGATGGCCTCTTCTTCGCCATCGAAGCCGGCGGCGAAATCTACCTGAAGGCCGATCGGCATAGCGCCGCGCGATTTCAAGAGGCGGGCTCCCGGCCTTTCGTCTACCAAGGCAAGGACCGGCCGATCACGATCTCCTATTGGAGCCTTCCCGACCAGGCGTTCGAGGACGCCGACGAACTGGTTCGATGGGCGAAGTTTGCGGTTGAAGCCGCGCTCCGGGCAGGCCTGAAAAGGGAGATTCCGGCCACGGGGAGGCGCAAGGCGTCAAATTCCATGAAAAAGACTGCTAACAAGCCAATAAGCATTTGAAATTCATTGATCTTCATAAGGCGCTCGTGCTGGCGTCGCCCGCTCGAATCGCCTATAGACATGTGAACTCGACGCTATCCTTGAACTGGCGCTCACTTGGCCGACGACGACTCCAAGAAAAACGATTCCGACAAGCCCGGCTCCGACATAAGGCCGGTTTCGATCGCCGACGAGATGAAGCGCAGCTATCTCGATTACGCGATGAGCGTGATCGTGTCGCGCGCGCTGCCGGACGTGCGTGACGGGCTGAAGCCCGTGCATCGGCGCATTCTGTTCTCAATGCACGAGAACGGCCATACGCCCGATAAGTCATATGTGAAGTCGGCGCGCATCGTCGGCGACGTGATGGGTAAATACCATCCGCACGGCGACGCGGCGATCTACGACGCGCTTGTGCGCATGGCGCAGCCCTTTTCGATGCGGCTGCCGCTCATCGACGGGCAGGGCAATTTCGGATCGGTCGACAACGATCCGCCGGCGGCGATGCGCTATACCGAGTCCCGACTCGCAAAGCCAGCGCTCGCGCTGCTCGAAGATCTTGACGAAGGCACCGTCGACTTCCAGGCCAATTACGATGGCAAGGAGCACGAGCCGACGGTTCTGCCGGCGCGTTTCCCCAATCTACTGGTCAACGGCGCCGGCGGCATCGCCGTCGGCATGGCGACGAACATCCCGCCGCATAATCTCGGCGAGGTCATCGACGCCTGCATCGCCATGATTGATCGGCCCGACATCACCATGGCCGAGCTGATGGAGATCGTGCCGGGACCGGATTTTCCGACCGCGGCGAACATCCTCGGGCGTGGCGGCATTCGCAACGCCTTCGCGACCGGCCGCGGTTCGATCATCATGCGCGCCAAGTCAGAGATCGAAACTCTGCGCAAGGATCGCGAGGCGATCATCTTCACCGAAATTCCCTATCAGGTGAACAAGGCGACGCTGATCGAGCGCATCGCCGATCTGGTGCGGGAAAAGAAGATCGAGGGCGTCGCCGATCTGCGCGATGAGTCCGATCGCGATGGCATGCGCATCGTCGTCGAACTGAAGCGCGACGCTGTCGCCGACGTCGTTCTCAACCAGCTTTGGCGTCATACGACGCTGCAGACAAGCTTTCCCGTCAATATGATCGCGTTGAACGGCGGCCGCCCGGAGCTGATGACGCTCCATGACGTGCTGCGCGCCTTCGTCGATTTCCGCGAGACGGTCGTTACCCGCCGCACCAAGTTCCGCCTCAACAAGGCGCGCGACAGCGCCCATCTGCAGGTCGGCCTCGCAATCGCCGTCGCGAATATCGACGAGGTCATCCATCTCATCCGCACGTCGCCCGACGCCACCGCGGCGCGCGAAGCGCTCATGGAACGCGACTGGCCGGCCAAGGACATGGCGCCTCTCGTCGAGCTGATCGCCGACCCGCGGCACAGACTCAGCGATGATGGCGCCATCCGGCTTTCGGAGGCGCAGGCGCGCGCCATCCTGGATTTACGTCTGCAACGGCTCACGGCGCTCGGACGCGAGGAAATCTCCGAAGCCCTAAACAAGCTCGCCGTCGAGATCGCCGATTACCTCGATATTCTGCGCTCGCGCGAACGCCTGTTCGGCATCGTCAAGGACGAACTGCTGGCGGTGAAGGACGCCCACGCCACGCCGCGCCGCACGCAGATCCTTGAGTCCGACGGCGAGGTCGAGGACGAAGACCTGATCGCGCGCGAAGACATGGTCGTCACCGTCTCGCACGCCGGCTATATCAAGCGCGTTCCGCTCTCGACCTATCGCGCGCAAAGGCGCGGCGGCAAAGGCCGTTCCGGCATGCAGACGAAGGAGGAGGATTTCGTCCATCGTCTGTTCGTCGCCAATACGCATACGCCGGTGCTGTTCTTTTCCTCGCTCGGCAAGGCCTATAAGGAAAAAGTCTGGAGATTGCCGCTCTCGGCGCCGCAGGCGCGCGGCAAGGCGCTCGTCAATCTGCTGCCGCTCGAACAAAACGAGCGCATCACCTCGATCATGCCGCTGCCTGAAGACGAGGCAAGCTGGGCGACGCTCGACGTTATTTTCGCGACGACAAGCGGCACGGTGAGGCGCAATAAACTGTCGGATTTCGTCGACGTTCGCCGCAACGGCCTCATCGCCATGAAGCTCGACGACGGCGAAGCCATCGTCGACGTCGCGACCGCGACCGAGCGCCATGACGTGCTGCTGACCACACGCGACGGCCAATGCATCCGCTTCGCCGTGCCGGAGGTCCGCGTCTTCCAGGGCCGCACCTCGATGGGCGTGCGCGGCGTGGCGCTGGGACAGGACGATCGGGTGATCTCGCTGTCGATCGTCAATCATTTCGACGCCGCCGGCGAGGAACGGGCCGCCTATCTGAAGCGCGCCAACGCGCTGCGCCGGCGCATGGGCGAAGATGTTTCGCCCGAGGCGGGGAACGAGGCCGAGGAGGCGGCGATCGCCGCCGTGGAGCTGTCGGATACGCGCTTTTACGAGATGCAGGCGGCCGAACAGATCATTCTGACCGTATCCGAGAACGGTTACGGAAAGCGTACAAGCTCGTACGAATATCGTACGACAGGTCGTGGCGGCAAAGGCATCGTCGCGATGGCGGTGAACGCCAGAAACGGCAAGCTCGTCGCCTCCTTCCCCGTTGGCCATGGCGACGAAATCATGCTGGTGACGGACGGCGGCCAGCTGATCCGCTGCTCCGTCGACGGCATCCGCATCGCCGGGCGCGGCGCTCAGGGCGTCATTGTCTTCGATACGGCTGAAGACGAGCGCGTCGTTTCCGTCGAGCATATCGGCGATGTCGGCGAAGGCGAGGACGCCGAAGCCTAATCTGAACGCTCAACGATAGGGTAGACGCATGAGCGAGGGCGGCGACGACGCAGACGGCCCCGTGCTGGTCACCGGCGCGCCGCGTCGCATCGGCCTCGCCATCGCCGAGCGCTTCGCGCGCGGGGGGCGGCCCCTCGTGCTGCACGCCTCTCCGCGTTCGGCCGAAGAGGCGGAGCTTGCTGCGCACGCGATCCGGCTACGCGGCGGGCGCGCGGCGACGGCGATCGCCGATCTTGCCGACGCGGATTCGACGCAGCGCCTCATTGAGCAGGCCAGCGAAGCCTTCGGACCGCTGCGGCTCCTGGTCAACAACGCCTCGATTTTTGAAATCGACGCGGCGCAGGACTTTTCGCTCGAGCTTTATGAGCGGCAGATGCAGGTCAATCTGCGCGCGCCGCTGCTGCTGTCGCGCGACTTCGCGGCGGCGCTGCCGGCAGGCGACGATGGCGCCATCGTCAATATCCTCGATCAGCGCGTTTGGCGTCTAACGCCACGCTACTTCTCCTACACGCTATCGAAATCGGCGCTGTGGGCGGCGACGCGCACCATGGCGCAGGCCTACGCGCCGCGCATTCGCGTCAACGCCGTCGGGCCGGGGCCGGTCTTTGCAAATGCCGCGCTTGGAGAACGGGAGTTCGAGATGGAAGCCCGCGGCGTGCCGCTGCAGCGGGCCGCCGACGTCTCCGGCGTCGTCGACGCCGTCGTTTACCTCAGCCGGGCGAAAAGCGTGACGGGGCAGATGATCGCCGTCGACAGCGGCCAGCATCTGGGCTGGCGCACGCCGGACGTCGGGCCGGAATAGGCCCGGCGTGGCGGGCGCAGCGGTTGACGAACCGACGGTTTGACTTAAGTTATGAACTCGTTGCGGCTTTTTTTTTCGATTAGAGATTGCCATGGCTACGCGTCGAACCGTCCTGTTGCAAGGCTGCGCCATAGGGGCCGGCGTCATCGCTTCCCATCTGACCGGCGCCGCCGCCCTCGCTCAATCCCAAAAGCCTCTGCGCCGCTCCCTTGGCGACCTGCCTTTGAACGATCCCATTCTGGAAGCGTGGAGGGAGGGCGTCGACAGGCTGAAGCGCGCCAACCCGACTGAGCGAATAAGCTGGGCGAGCTTCGCCGCCATTCACGGAACCCGCGCCGGCTTCAACCGCTGCCCGCATGGCAACTGGTATTTCCTGCCCTGGCATCGCGGTTTTCTTCTCATGTACGAGAAAACGGTGCGGGAGCTGACCGGGCATGCAGACTTCGCCTTGCCCTATTGGGACTGGAGCGCCAATCGCCAGCTGCCGACGGCTTTCGCGCAGCCGACCTGGAACGGCCGGCCGAATCCGCTGTTCCAAAGCGGACGGACGGTGACGCCGACAGATTCGCTCAGCGACGAAATCGTCGGCCCGGCCGTCATGAGCAATATTCTGAACCAGCCCGCCTATGAGATTTTCGGCACCAGCCGGCCGCGCGGCCAGAATTCTCTCGATCAGTCGTGGATCGGCCGCAGAACGGGCGACAAGGGCGAACTCGAGGCCAATCCGCACGATCTCATTCACGGCTTCGTCGGCGGCGTGATGGGCGGCTTCCAGTCAGCCCTCGATCCGATCTTCATGATGCATCACTGCAACATCGACCGCATATGGGCCGTATGGAACGCGCCGCCGTTCAACAACGCCAATTCGACCGATCCGCTTTGGACGGGAATGACGTTCAGGGAGCATTTCTTCAATCCCGACGGTTCCGCTTTTTCGCCCAAAGTGTCGGAGCTCTTCTCGCCGGAGACGCTCGGCTATACATACGGCCTGCCCGCCGTCACGGCGACCGCGCGACCGCCCGCCGTCGTCGCGCTCGGCAGGAATCTGGAGGCGCTTGTCGCAACGCCCGAGGCGAAAAACCTGGCGAATGTGAAGACCTTCGCCGCGCAGAACGCGCCCGGCGCGAAGGCCTCGCCCAGCAGGCCGCTCGAGATACCGGTCGATGTCGACCGCAGCCTGATGGCCGAAGTCGCGCGCAGAAGGATCGTCCGTCCCGGCGATCTGGCTCTCGAATCCACCGTGGCGCGGGTGGAGGCTGCGGCCGGCATGCGCGCGCTCGCTTTCATTCGCGACATCGACTTCACCGCGCATGAAAACACGATCTACCGCGTCTTCATCGACTGCGCCTATCTGTCCAAAACGACGCCGATCTCCGATCCTCATTACGTCGGCTCCTTTGGCCAGTTCGGCGATCATGAAGGCCATGGCGCAGAGGCGGATCGGCCGTCGATCGTTCTCGACCTGACAAGCGCGATCAAGCGGGTCTATGGCGACGCGACGGAGCTGAGCGGGCGCCTCAGCGTGCAGATCATGCCCGTGCCTCTCAAGCCAAGCGCCGGCCCGGCCGGAACGGCGGCGCCGAAGAGCGTTGAGGTTGCCTTCGTTTCGAGCTGACACATCTCTCTCCGCCAAGGAGGCGCATGGGTCAAATGACAGGCGATCTGCGACGGGCTTTGTCTTGCGCCGCCTGCGCCCTGACAATGTTGATCGTGAGCGACCGCATGGCGCGGGCCGACGACCACGAGGCGACCGTTTCGCGGCCGGCGACAATCACCGCCAAACCGGGTCCGCCGGATGGTCGCGAGAGCGTGGGCGGCCGCCGCCTCATCATCGTCGTGACGGGTTTCCGTCCGGCGAAGGAGAGCGCCGTGCAAGTGGTGGTGAAGGCCACGACGGCCGGCTCGGGAGAGCAGGAGATCGGCCGCTTCGGCATGTTTCCCGACCAGGCTTTCACCGCCCCCGACCCCTCGCAGGCGCAGCGTTTCAGCCTGACCTTGCCCAAAGCGCTCGAGTCGAGCGGGCCGGTGACGCTTCGGGTTTACGTCATCCCGTTCAAGGGAGAAGGGAAGGGCGCCGCCGTCGAACTCGGCGAGGCCGAGATTCGGTAAGCGGAAATTCGCTGACGTCAATCGGCGCTCGGAAGGCGGCGCATCGTGAACTCGATCCGCCCATCCTCCAGCTCGCGCCAGAACTCGATCTCGGTCATATAGGCGGCCTTGGGGAAGCGCTCGAACCACTCGCGCGCCTTCGCGCGCGCCTCGAGGCGCTCCAGCGAGAAGGTCTCGCGCCGCCAGCCGTTTGTGTGAACGCTCCGCTTCTCGGCGAAGCGCCTCGCAAGATCCCTCGGCGCGTTTTTAGTTACGCTCATACTCATGCTCCGAGCGATCAATTTAGCGCATCGGAGGCGGGAAGGGGAGTCGCAGATCCATAATGCCCTATTCCGTCGGCTTCCCTCCTGCAGCGACACGCGACGCAAAGCTCTTGATTCTTGGCTCACTTCCCGGCCAGCGTTCTCTGGAGCGCCAGCAGTATTACGCGCAGCCGCGCAACGCGTTTTGGACGCTGATGGGCTGCCTGTTTGGCTTCGACGCCGACGCTTGTTACGCTGATCGTCTCCAGAGCCTGAATGCGCGCGGCGTCGCCCTCTGGGACGTCTGCGCAAGCGCCCATCGGCCTGGCAGCCTCGACCAGCGGATCGAACTCTCGACTGTGCGAGCCAATGATTTCGAACTTTTTTTTGAGATGCATCCGGATATCACGCTGATTGGCTTCAATGGCGCTACAGCGGCCAGCCTGTATCAACGGCTGGTTCTGCCCAGGCTGTCAGTTCGCGCCGCGGCGATTGCTTCACGCCGACTGCCCTCGACGAGTCCCGCGCATGCAACGCTGACATTCGCCCAAAAGCAGGAAAAATGGCGATCCGCACTCGCCCCGTTTCTCGAATGACTTTCGGGCGCTTCCCCGCGCGCCCAAACCGCGCTAGACCCGAGCCATGCCTGAACGTCCCCCCTATATGATCTCGACGGCCATTCCTTATGCGAATGGCGCGCCGCATATCGGCCACGCCTATGAGCGCATCGCCACCGACGCCTTCGCCCGATGGAAGAGGCTTGACGGCTATGACGTGCTGTTTGTCACCGGCATGGACGAGCACGGGCAGAAGATGCAGCGCACGGCAGAGAAGGAAGGGCTGACGCCGTGGGCGCTCGCCGACCGCACGGCCGCGCAATTTGCCCGGATGGGCGAGGCGCTGAACGCCCGCGCCGACGACATCGTGCGCACGACGCAGGCGCGCCACAAAGAGACCGTGCTCGAAATGTGGCGGCGCATGGAGGCGAACGGCGACCTCTATCTCTCTAAATACGCCGGCTGGTATTCGGTGCGCGACGAGGCCTATTACGACGAGGACGAACTCTCCGAGCGGGATGGCAAGAAATTCGCGCCGACGGGCACGCCGGTCGAGTGGGTGGAGGAGGAGAGCTGGTTCTTCAAATTGTCGGCCTATGCGGAGAAATTGCTCGCCCATTACGCGGCGCATCCGCGCTTCATCACGCCCGAACACTACAGAAACGAGATCGTCGCCTTTGTGAAGCGCGGGCTCACGGACCTCTCGGTGTCGCGCACGACCTTCGACTGGGGCATCGAAATTCCGCCGAGCGCGCACACGTCCGCGAAGCATGTGATGTATGTCTGGGTCGATGCGCTTACGAATTACGTAACAGCTACGGGGTATCTTACGGAAGGCGGAAACAAGGCGCGCTTCTGGCCGGCCGACGCGCATGTCATCGGCAAGGACATCACCCGCTTTCACGCCATCTACTGGCCGGCGTTCCTGATGTCCGCAGGCGCGCCTTTGCCCAAGCAGGTCGTGGTGCACGGCTTCCTGTTTTCCAAAGGCGAGAAGATGTCGAAGTCGGTCGGCAATGTCGTCGATCCGATTGATTTGGCCGAGCGCTATGGCGTCGACCAGCTGCGTTATTTCTTTCTGCGCGAGATTCCTTTCGGTCAGGACGGCAACTATTCGCACGAGGCGATCGTCAACCGCATCAACGCCGATCTCGCCAATGACCTCGGCAATCTCGCGCAGCGCTCGCTGTCGATGATCGCCAAGAATTGTATGGGCGCCGTACCACGTAAACATGCTTTTACGGACGCCGACAGAGACATTCTCGCGCAAGCGGCCGACGTCCTGGCGAAAGCCCGCGCCGCCATGGAGGATTACGCGCCGCACCACGCGCTGGCGGAAATTTTCCGCATCGTCGCCGAGGCCAATCGCTATTTCGCCGGTGAAGAGCCCTGGGCGAAGAAGAAGAGCGACCCTACGCGGATGGAGACCGTTCTTTACGTCACCGCCGAAACGCTGCGCCGGCTGGCGATTCCCCTGCAGCCGTTTATGCCCGAATCCGCCGGCAAGCTTCTCGATCTCCTGGACGTCGGTCCGGACGAGCGGGACTTCGCGCACGCCGACGCGGCGAACGCCCTGCAGGAGGGCGCGCCGCTGCCGCCGCCGACGCCGGTGTTTCCGAGGTTTCTGGAGGAGGAGGCGAGCTAGTCCCGCTCCAGCGGGCGCCGGGAGCCGATCGCCGGCTTCGACGGTCGCCCTTGACGCGGGCCGCCGCTTGTGGTCGCCATGCGCAGACCATAATCAGCCGTTTCAAATGGCGGCGGCGCAGCGGCGTGCAAATGACCTTCGTCTTTGCGGGCTTGTCGGCCAAAGCGCGGGCGTGCCAGTATGGCCGTCCGGGCTCCTTGTAAAGGAACTCGCGCCGCTCGATCGAGCGTTCGCGGCAACAACATCCGCCTTGGTTGTGTCGTATCTCGACGGCTCTTTTCTTACAGAGGAACTCATGGAATGGCGCGTGGCATTTCAACAATTCTGACGGCGGTTATCTTCGGCGCGATTGGTTTTGGCCTCGGCATCTACGCTGCGCCGACCGAAGGCGTCGCCAATCTGAAAGCCGCGATCGAGGGCCGGTTTAAACCTGCGCCCCCAGCGGAGGAAGCCGCACCGGGCGAAACCCCGGCGCCTCCAGCCGAACCGGAGGCGACGGCCGAACCCGACGCCTCCTCGGCCGCGCCGGCGCCCGAAACGCCTCCGGCGGCTGAGCAGCCGGCGGCCGTAGAAGCGCCAATGGAAAGCGCGCCGGCGCCGGCGCCCGCGCCCTTAACCGAAGCGCCGCCGCCGCCTCAACCCGCGCCCATGGCGATGCCGGAGGCGGCTCCGGCCCCCGAGGCGGTGGTCGAGCAGCCGGTTAAGCCCAAGCCCAAGCCCAAGCCCAAGGCTAAACCCAAGCCGAAGCCCGCAGCTCCGGTCGAGGAGCCGGCTGCCCAGCCTGCGCAGTAAAGCGCCCGGCGCCGAACGCGGTCGCCCGTCCTAGCTCCATGAGCGGGGCGGGCGTCGTGCGGCAGGCGCCCGTCACGCTCATTGAGAGGAATGTCGCCGTGACCAGCGACACAGCGCGCTTCGTCGGCGACATTCCCATTTTTTACGACCGTGGCCTCGGCCCGGTGATTTTTGAGGATTATGCCGCCGATATCGCCGATCGGACGGCCGCGAGCGCTCCAATTGACGTGCTCGAAATGGCGGCAGGCACGGGAATCGTCACGCGCAAGCTGCGCGACTCTCTCGATCCACAAGCGAAGCTAACCGCAACCGACCTCAACGAGCCGATGCTCGAAGTCGCGAAGACGAAGTTCGACGCTGCCGAGCAGGTGACGTTCCGAACCGCAGATGCGACGGCCTTGCCTTTCGCCGACAACGACTTTGACGCGATCGTCTGCCAGTTCGGGCTGATGTTCTTTCCCGACAAGGACGCGGCGCATCGTGAGGCGCGACGGACTCTGCGGCCGGGCGGCCGATATTTCTTTAGCGTCTGGGATGCGCCGCGCTACAATCCTTTCCCTCGCCTGGGGCTCGAGGTGATCGAACGATTTTTTCCTGGCGATCCACCGCAGTTTCTTGCTTTTTCCTGCGCCGAAATCGATCCCATCAAAGAATCGCTGATCGACGCCGGCTTCACCGACATCACCATTTCCGTAAGGTCGCGCGTCAAGGCGGTCGCAGACCCGACGTCCTTTGCGAGAGGATTCGTCTTCGGCAGTCCGCTCTTCGAACAGCTCCGCGGGCGCGGCGGCGTGCGCCCCGAATCGCTTGTCGAGGCGCTGGCCGAGCGGCTCGCGCAAGAACTCGGCGAGAACCCCATGCGCCTGCCGATGCAGGCGATTGTCTATGAAGCCAGGGCGGCGTAGGGCGGCGCTCGTTACTGGGGCATGGTCATCAGCTCGAGGATATGGCCGTCGGGGCTTTTGAAATAGACGCCGCGGCCGCCGTTCCAGTCGTTGAGCTGGCCATCCGTGAATCGACCCGGCGCGCTGCCAAAGGCGACGCCTTCGTCCTTCACGCGCCCGAAGATTTCGTCAAATTCTTTATCGCTGACGTGGAAGGCGTAATGACTGGAGCCGAAGCCCTCATCCTTGTCGAACAGCAGGGTGAACTCGCTGTTGACCTTCACCGGCGCGAAATGGCCCTTGGCGCCGTCGTAGCGCAGCCCAAAGATCCTTGCGAACCAGCGCGCCGCGGCGTCGTTGTCGCGCGCCGGCACGATCGTGTGATTGAGAACGATGGCCATCGATCAATCTCCGCCTGTTTGCTTAGCGATCTCAAATGGGAATTGTAGCCGAGCCAATCACGAGCGTCGCGGCGCTCATTCGCCGCCGGACCAGGAAGCTGACAGCGGGCCGTCGGCCTGGCGCCGGACGCGAACGCCAAAGGGCGCGCTTTCGCGATCGAGCGTTTGCGCAAGCCATTCGGCGTCGGCGGTCGACGCACGTTCAAGGCGCAAGCGCCGCATATGCAGCGGAACCAATCGAAGTTGCAGGAGATCGCCGCTCGCGGCGTCGATATCCGCGAAATACATCAGCGACAGATCGCCGCGAAAGCTTTCATAGCCGCTGATGCCCTCATAGTCGTTCAGGAAATCGCCGCAGCCGTAAAGAACCAAGCGGTTGCGATGGACCTCAAATCCCTTTGCGTGATGTGACGAATGTCCGTGGATCACGGACGCGCCGGCGTCTTCGATCAGCCGATGGGCGAATTGCCTCTGGGCGTTCGAAACGCCATAGCCCCAGTTCGAGCCCCAGTGGATCGAAATCACCAGAATATCTCCGCTCTGCGCCGCGCTCCGTGCCAGATCGCAGGCGAAGTCAACGCAAGCGGGAGATAGGTCGCGCAGAAGATTGACGCCGGGTGACGACGGCGTCGCGGCCCATTCCAAGGGCGTTCCGCTGTCGGGCAGCGCGAAGGACAGGACGACGACCCGCCCCTTTCGCGGGATGTCCAGGATCGCCGGCCGCTGCGCTTCGTCGATCGTGCGTCCCGCGCCGGCGAAAGCGACGCCCAGACGCTCAAGCGTGTCGAGCGTTTGAAAGAGGCCAGGCCGTCCCCAATCGAGCACATGATTGTTCGCCAGCGCGCAGCAGTCGATGCCGGCGGCGCGCAGACATTCCGCATTCTGCGGACTGACGCGATAATTGATTGCCTTGTGTTCGGCCGTTTCGCTGTGCGTCACGCTCGTTTCGAGATTGACGATGAGGGCGTCAGGCGCCTGCGCTTCAATCTCGGCAAGCGCCTCGCCCCAGACATAGGAATAATCGACAGGCCGCGGAATCGGCCCTGACGCCGCCTCGGCCAAACGAACATAGTCTTCGGCCGAGGAAACATATTCCTCATAGAGCTTGGGCGGGCAGGGCGAGGGAAGGATCTGATCGACGCCCCGTCCGATCATCACGTCGCCGCACAGGAAAAGCCGGACGGCTGGCGCGGCGACGCTCATATGGTCGGCGGAAAATTCTCTTCGTCGTCGCCGGCGACAAGTGAGACGATTTCTCCGGCCACGTCCTTGAGCGGCGCGCCCGCGCCGAAGACGTCCTGATCGCCGGACATCCACATGGCCGCCTCCTCGACGTCAGCGATCGTCGGCCGCAGGTCCATGATCGCCGACAGCGTCGCATCGTCGATGTCGCCGAGGACGTCCGTCACGTCCTTGATCGTCGCCAGCGGGCGGCCGTCGCCGTCCGGCGCGAAAGACTGCGTCAAGTTTTTGCTCCTCGCGCTTGCAAGGTCCCGCCCGAGCTTGATCCGTGACGGTCTCGAATGACGCCGGCGATGCGAAAGGCGAGTTGCATAGCCAACAAAATATAGCGTCGCGTGTCTCAGCCGCGAAGGAGTTCGAGGCTAAATATTTGTGTTTTCCGCCGCCCGAGCCATATTGCCGCATTGGCCCAAGCGCGTCATCGAGTCCCCCAGCAGCGGCCGAGGACGAACGCCCCCAGGCCATGCCATGTTGCTCTTTCCTGACCGAGTCTGATGCTCATCGACACCCATTGTCACCTCGACTTTCCCGATTTCGCGCCAGAACTCGCGGAGACGATCGCCCGCGCAAAGTCGCGCGGCGTCGCCAGAATGATCACGATCTCGACGCATCTGTCGCGATTCGATCGCGTGAAGGCCGTTGCTGAAACCTATCCGGAGGTCTTTTGCACGGTGGGGACGCATCCGCACCATTCGCACGAAGAGGCCGAGCCGACCGTCGAGGCGCTGGTGAGTCTATCGACACATCCAAAATGCGTCGGATTGGGCGAAGCAGGCCTCGACTATCACTATGACCACGCGCCGCGCGAGGTGGCGCAGCGCATCTTCCGCATTCACGTTCAAGCCGCCCGCGAAACCGGCCTGCCGCTCGTCATTCATACCCGCGACGCCGACGAAGACTGCGCCGCCATTCTGAAAGACGAAATGGGGAAGGGGGCTTTTCCCGCCCTGCTCCATTGCTTCACCAGCGGCCGCGCGCTCGCAGAAACGGCGCTGCAGCTCGGCCTCTATATTTCCTTTTCCGGCGTCGTGACCTTCAAGAACGCCGAATATCTGCGCGAGATCGCCCGCGACGTGCCGCTGGAGCGCATGCTGGTCGAAACCGACGCGCCCTTCCTTGCGCCCGCGCCCCATCGCGGCAAGCGCAACGAGCCGGCTTTCGTCGTCGACACCGCGCGCGTGCTCGCCGAGATCAAGGGAATCAGCGCCGCCGAACTTGCAATCGCCACAACCGAAAATGCGCTGCGGCTGTTTTCCAAAATGCCGCCTCTGGACGCCGCCGCGTGAGCCTGAGAATCAGGATTCTTGGGTGCGGTTCATCCGGCGGCGTGCCGCGCGTCGGGCAGGGCTGGGGAAAGTGCGATCCGGACAATCCGAAAAATCGGCGCCGGCGCTGCTCGATTCTCGTCGCGCGCGGCCCCGCCGAGGCAGCGACGCAAGTGCTCGTGGACACAGGGCCCGATCTGCGCGAGCAGCTCATCGACGCCGACGTCAAGCGGCTCGACGCGGTCTTCTATACCCATCCCCACGCCGACCACACGCATGGCGTCGACGATGTGCGCGGCTTGGTCATTCTGAGCGGACGGCGAATCCCGGCCTATATGGACGAGCCGACGTCGCGGGCCTTCGCCACGAAGTTCGACTACATCTTCAAGACCCCGCCGGGCAGTTTTTATCCGCCGCTGATGACCGAACATCGGCTGCATCTGGGGCGCGCCGAGACGGTCGACGGACCCGGCGGCACGATCGTCGCCACGCCGTTTCGGTTGGACCATGGCGACATGGACGCCCTTGGCTTCCGCTTCGACAACATGGCCTACACGCCGGATCTTCACGCCATTCCGCCTGAGAGCGCGCAATATCTCGAAGGGCTGAATCTTTGGATCATCGACGCGCTGCGCCATCAGCGGCACGGCACGCATCTGTCCGTCAGTCAGGCGCTGGAGTTCATCGCGCATTTCAAGCCCAAGCGCGCCGTGCTGACGGATCTGCACGTCGATTTGGATTACGACGCGCTGGCCGCGACGCTGCCCGAGAACGTGACGCCGGCATTTGACGGCATGGCGCTCGAAGTCTGAAGTCGCGCGCCTCGCCAAACACCAAAGTTTAGTTCCATAATATGGATTATGCGAATCATGGATGTAGAACCCCATTAGAAAGGTCACAGCTCTCCCCGTTAGAGATGTCACTCATCCCGAGGCGACCCGCTTGGAGAAGTGAGTGATGACGGTCTTGTCGATGAGCCTTTGGGCGTAGAAACAGTGCGGCGTTGGATGCTGGCTGAAGGGCTCTGGAAAGATCGCCGGCAACGTCTCAAACCGGTTCACCAGCCGAGGCATCGGCGCGACTGCGTCGGCGAACTCATTCAGATCGATGGCTCCGAGCATTGGTGGTTTGAGGATCGTGGCCCTCAATGCACCCTGCTCGTTTTCATCGACGACGCCACGAGCCGGATCATGCATTTGGCCTTTGTCGAGACCGAATCGACGTTCGATTATTTCGTCGCCGCTCGCACGTATTTGCAGCACTACGGCAAGCCGGTGGCTTTTTACTCGGACAAGCATGCGACGTTTCGCGTGAACAAGACCGGTGCGACGGGTGGCACCGGCATGACGCAATTTGGCCGAGCGCTGCATGAGCTGAACATCGATATCATCTGCGCGAACACCAGCCAGGCGAAAGGCAGAGTGGAGCGCGCGAATCTGACGTTGCAGGATCGGCTTGTGAAGGAGCTTCGGCTCGCCGGAATCTCGACGATGGAAGCCGGCAACGCTTTCTTGCCGGCGTTCATGGAGGATTACAATCGCCGGTTCGCGAAGGCCCCTTTCAGCGACAAAGATCTTCACCGGCCGCTTTGCAAGGACGACGATCTTGATGAGGTTTTCGCTTGGAAGGAGGAGCGCACGGTCTCCAACAGCCTGACGCTTCAATACGACAAGGTGCTATTCATCCTCGAGCCGAACGAGATCACACGTCCCCTCGCCCGCCAGCGCGTGACGATTTTCGACTATCCGGATGGCCGCTTCGTCATCAAGCACCAGGGCCGCGAGCTGCCCTATCGCATTTTCGATAAGGTGCAGCAGGTCGATCAAGCCGCCATTGTCGAGAACAAGCGATTGGGGCCCGTTCTGGCCTATATCGCAGAACGCCAGAAGCAACTCGGTGAGAGCCGCAGCAAAAAGGCGCCGCGCCGTGGCGCCCAGGCCAAGAGCATTTTCAAGGTAGGCTGAAGGTCTCTGAGAGATTGCGGGTTCCGTTCGAGCAGCGCGGCTGCGCTAACCCGACCGGCTGCGCCGCGCTGCTCGAACCCCGAGATTGCGGGCGCTGCCTGTGACATTTCTAACGTGCACAAGCTGCGACTTGTCTATTGAGTTCTGACAATGGATGCGGGATCCGGCCGGCGCCGTCCGCTCTTGCCTTTCGCTAACCTGAGATCTCGCGCCGATGTCTTGTCGGACTGAATGCAGTCCCGGCTCCTCGGATGACGCTTTATGTTGACAATGCGGCGCGGGCGCAGCGCATGGCGCGTCAATGCCAACCGCGCGACGCATCTAAACTCCTGCAAACGCAAACATTCCCACCGGCGCAGCGTTTGGACGTCAGCTGTCAAACTATGGCGACTGTTTGGATTTTTGGATCACCCCACGGAATTCTCTGGCCTTCCGGGGCGAAACTCTGGTAAAAGGCTCGCTGCGCGGGACTATATGGCATTCAAGAGGCACATCATCGTCGTTTCCGGGCGGGCGCGTTTTTTGAGACGCGCCGACTGGAGCGGTTGGGCGCACAAGGTTGGCATAGCGGTCTTGCCGTTTTTGGCGGAGACGAGCAGGTAGACATGAGCAAAGGTAGAGATTTTCGGGGCCCCCGCAAGCGCGGATTTGATGACGACGCCCCGTATAGCTATGATTCGCCGCGAACCAGCCGGGCGCCGCGATCACCCTTTGGCGGCGGATTTCCTGATGCGCCGCCTCCGATGTCGAATGAGCCAGCAGTCGACGCCATTGTGAAGTGGTTTAAGACGGACAAGGGCTTCGGCTTCGTAGAGCTTGCCAATGGCACCGGCGACGCCTTTCTCCATATCGGCGCCGTTCAGGCGGCGGGTTACGACACGCTGCCGCCCGGCGCGAAGTTGCAGGTGCAAGTCACGAGCTCGGTGAAAGGCCAGCAAGTGGCGCGCATTCTCGAAGTCGACTTGGCTGGCGCCGCTGAACGGGCGCCGCCGCCGCCGCCGCGCGCGGGTGGCGGTTTTGACAGCCCCCGGCCCCGTCGTCAGGCGCCCGATCCGTCGACCGCCGTTCCGGTCTCCGGCAAGGTCAAATGGTTCGACGAGACAAAGGGCTTCGGCTTCGTGCAGTCGAACGACGGCGGCAAGGACGTGTTCGTCCATATTTCGATTCTGGGTCCATCCGGCGTGAACCGGCTCGCCGAGGGCCAGCCGGTCACTATGCAGGTCGTCGATACGGCGAAAGGCAGAGAAGCGCTGTCGATCATCCTGGATTGAGCCTCGCTCCGTAGATCCGCGCGCCGCGATCCTCCTTGAGGGCCGCGGCGCTTTTCTTTTGGGAGACCTCATGTCCGGCCGACCGCACGGCGATGTCGCCAGACTGATCGAAATCATGGCGGCGCTGCGCACGCCCGGCAGCGGTTGTCCCTGGGATCTCGAGCAGGATTTCCGCTCGATCGCGCCCTACACGATCGAAGAGGCCTATGAAGTCGCTGACGCCATCGAGCGCAACGATCTTACCGATCTCAAAGACGAGCTAGGCGATCTCCTCTTGCAGGTCGTGTTCCATGCCCGAATGGCGCAGGAGCAGGACGCTTTCGCCTTCGAGGACGTCGTCGACGCGATCTGCGACAAGCTCATTCGCCGGCATCCGCACGTTTTCGGCGACGCCCAGTCTCTCGACGCCGACGGCGTGAGCACGCAGTGGAGCGCTATCAAAGCGCGCGAGAAGGCGGGCAAGCAGGGCGCTCCGCCGGCCAGTTTGCTTGACGGCGTGCCGCTCGCCCTGCCCGCGCTGACGCGCGCCCTCAAGCTGCAAGAGAAGGCGTCCGAGGTCGGCTTCGATTGGGACGACGCACAGCAGGTTCTGAGCAAGATTCGCGAGGAAACCGAGGAGGTCGCCGCGGAACTCGCGCGTCCCGGCGTCGACGCTTCGCCGGCGCTTGAAGAGGAGATCGGCGATCTCTTGTTCGTCGTCGTCAATCTTGCGCGCCACGCTAAGGTCGATCCCGAGCAGGCGCTTCGCGGCGCCAATACGAAATTCGAGCGGCGGTTTCACCACATCGAGCGCCGCCTTGCAGAGATGGGCCGTTCGCCTGAAGCAGCGTCTCTCGACGAGATGGAAGCGCTGTGGGTCGAGGCGAAAGGCGCGGAGCGCAAGCCGCGTTGATATCTCTCTAACGTCTGAAAATTACACGCCGTCCGTTAAGCGCCCTGCGCCGGCTTCGCGGATGATTTCGGCCTGCGGAAAGCGCCTCGCGAGACCCTCGGAACGTTCAGGATCGATACGCACGACGAGATGGACGCCGCCCTCCGGCAGCGCTTCGCGTTCGAGCACTTCGGTATGGGCGTGAAGCCAGGCGAGCCCCTCGCCGTCGGCGACGTCGAGGTCCATTTCAAAACGAACGCGTCCCGCCGCCAGCGTGGACTCGATCCTTGCCAGCAACGCATCGAGCCCCTGCCCGGTCAAGGCCGATACGAGCGTCGGCCGGCGTTGAGGCTCGATCCCGCCCACGGCGAGCTGAAGCGCCGAAAGCCGTTCCGGATCGAGCGCGTCGATCTTGTTCCAAACTTCCAAAATCCGCCCCTCGGCTTCGCCTTTCAAACCGAGTTCGCTCAGGATCGCCTCGACGTCCTTCGCCTGCGCTTCCCAATCTTCGTGCGCGACGTCCCGCACATGCAGAACCACGTCGGCGAGCGTCACTTCTTCGAGCGTCGCACGGAAGGCCGAGACAAGCATGGTGGGCAGGTCGGAGATAAATCCCACCGTGTCAGAGAGCAGGATGCGCGCCCCATGCGGCAGTTTGATCTGGCGCAGCGTTGGATCGAGGGTCGCGAACAGCATGTCCTGCGCGAGCACCTCGGCCTTGGTCAGACGGTTGAAAAGCGTGGACTTTCCGGCATTCGTATAGCCGACGAGCGCGACCACCGGATAGGGAACGTCGCGCCGCGTCTTACGATGCAGCGCGCGCGTGCGCTTCACCTTGTCAAGATCGTGCTCGATGCGCCGCATCCGCTCCTCGATCAGGCGCCGGTCGGTCTCGATCTGCGTTTCGCCCGGGCCGCCAAGAAAGCCGAAACCGCCGCGCTGGCGTTCAAGGTGGGTCCAGGAGCGGACGAGCCGCGACTTCTGATAGGCCAGATGCGCGAGCTCCACCTGCAGCGCGCCTTCCTTGGTTCGGGCGCGCTCGCCGAAGATTTCGAGAATCAGCCCGGTCCTGTCGATGACCTTGGCGTCCCACGCCCTTTCGAGATTGCGCTGCTGCACGGGCGAGAGCTGGCAGTCCATGCTCACGAGCGCGGCGTCCTTCGACTTGACGAGTTCGCCGATCTCCTCGACCTTGCCCTTCCCCAGATACGTCGCCGGCCGAACAACGTTCAGCGATATGGGAATTTGACCAACGACATCGAGGTCGATCGCCTCGGCGAGCCCCACCGCCTCCATGAGACGCGCCGCCGTGTCGCGCGAAAGCGCCGCGCCGCCTTGAGTCACGTAAGGCCCAATGACCAATGCGCGGGCGCCGGCGCCATTCGGCGTCGTCCCATTATCTGCTCCGCTGTCAGCCTTCAATCGCCTACCGCTGCTTGTCGTTCTGGCCCTCGTCGTCGCCCGGCTCAAACATTTGTATGGGGTGTCCGGGCATGATCGTCGAGATGGCGTGCTTGTAGACGAGCTGAGAATGCCCGTCTCGTCGCAGCAAGAGGCAAAAATTATCGAACCAGGTGACAATTCCCTGGAGCTTGACGCCATTGACGAGGAAGATCGTGAGCGGGACTTTATTCTTCCTGACGAAATTCAAAAATGTATCTTGCAGATTCTGCGAACGCTCTGACGACATCGGCTGTCCTGTTCTGTTTTTTGAGCCGAGCGGAATGACGCCGCCCCCAGGGGATCGTTCTTCTTTTTTCGCCGCCGTGTTCATTAGAACCTTTCAAATGGCGAAGCGCAAGGCGCAAGTCGAACGCTTGCAGTCGCCAATTCTTGGAAAGCTGCTGGCTTTGACTCAGCCCCTGCTCTTGCCGCCAACATAAGGCAACGCTTTAACTAGCTCTGCTAAGTTAATGTTTCTATGACTCTACCGACAGCGACTTCAGTTTTCGGTGTAAGGCCGAGCGCTCCATGCCGATGAACTCCGCCGTTCGGGAGATATTCCCGGAGAAGCGATTGAGCTGAGCGACAAGGTATTCGCGCTCGAAAACTTCCCGCGCCTCTCTGAGTGGCAGGCTCATCAGTTTCTCGCCGCGCACGCCGGCGGGAGTCGCCGGAACGAGTTCGCCGACGTCGGCCGGAAGCATTTCGGCCGTGATCGTCGCGCTGGAATCGCCGGACGTGAGGATCATCAAGCGCTCGACATTGTTTCTCAACTGGCGGATGTTGCCGGGCCAGTCGTGCAACTGCAGGACCGCGAGGGCGTCTTCCGAAATCCGTCGGCGCGGCATGCCGGACGCGAGCGACATATTCTCCATGAAATAGTCGATGAGCGCCGGGATATCCTCGCGCCGTTCCGCCAGCGAGGGAATCCGGATCGGCACCACCGCGAGGCGATGAAACAGATCCTCGCGCAGCGTGCCCTCTTCGATCGCCGACGCGAGATCGCGCGCCGAGGACGAGATGATCCGCACGTCGACCTCGACCTTGTTCGATCCACCGACCCGCTGAAACGTCTGATCGACCAGCACGCGCAGGATTTTCGCCTGGGAGTCCTTCGGCATGTCGGCGATTTCGTCAAGGAACAGCGTCCCGCCATGCGCCTCCTCAAGCGCGCCGATCTTGCGTTCGCCGTCGGCGCCTTCGCGGCCGAACAGCTCGATTTCCATGTTCTCCGGCGTGATCGTGGCTGAATTGATGACGACGAACGGCCCCCCGGCCCGGCTCGACGCCTCGTGGATACAGCGGGCGGCGAGTTCCTTGCCTGTCCCAGGGGCGCCGGTGATCAGCACGCGCGAATTCACAGGGGCGACGCGGCCAATGAGCTGCTGCAGCTGATGCGCCGCCGGGGAATCGCCGACGATGCGGTCGAAGGCTCCTGCCCGCTGGCGCAGCGCGGAAAGTTCGCGCCGCAGCTGATAGGCCTCGAGCGCCCGTTCGGCGACGAGCACCAGCCGATCCGCCTTAAACGGCTTTTCAATAAAGTCGTATGCGCCGATCTTGATCGCGCTGACCGCGGTTTCGATATTGCCGTGGCCCGAGATCATGACGACGGGCAAGCCCTTGTGCTGCTTCTGCGCGAGTTCCAGCACCTGGAGGCCGTCGAGCCGAGACCCTTGCAGCCAGATGTCGAGAAAAACCAGATGCGGACGCCGGGCTGCGATCGCCGCGAGCGCTTCGTCGGAGTCTTTGGCGGTGCGGACCCCGTGCCCTTCGTCGCTCAGAATTCCGGCGACAAGCTCTCTGATGTCCTCTTCATCGTCGACGATCAAAATATCGCTTGCCATCATACCCCGCTCTGTCCCGGCTCACTTGCATGCGCCGGCGCTTTTTCCGCATGTGCGCCCGCCTGGCTCCTCTTTCGAGGGCGTCTCCGCAGCGAGGGGCACGATGAGCCTGACGCAGGCCCCCCGACCCGACGGCGCGTCCAGCAGCTCCAGCCGGCCTCCGTGGTCCTCGACAATCTTGGCGACGATCGGCAGGCCCAGTCCGGTGCCGTCTGATCGCGTGGTCATGTAAGGCTCGAGCAAGCGCTGCCGGTTCATCGCCGGGAAGCCCTTACCATTATCGATCACGTCGATTTCCGCCATGCGATCGCGCACATCCAACTTGATTTCGACTCGTCCCTTTTCCAGAGCGTCTTTTTCTTCGCGTGCGGCGATGCCTTCGACGGCGTTCTTCACGATATTGGTGAGCGCCTGCGACAGCAAGCGGCGATCGAACTGCGCGATGACGGTCGTCTCCGGCAACTCTTCGACGATATCGAGATCGGCGTTGCCGACGCGCATGAGGAACGCGACCTGCCGAATGCATTCGTTGAGATCGTCGCGCGCCGGGCGCGCCTTCGGCATACGCGCAAAGGACGAAAACTCGTCGACCATGCGCTTGATGTCGTCGACCTGGCGCACGATCGTATCTGTGCATTGGTCGAAAATGTCGCGATCCTCCTGGATGACCTTGCCGTATTTGCGGCGCAGCCTTTCGGCCGAAAGTTGAATGGGCGTTAAAGGATTCTTGATTTCGTGCGCGATGCGCCGCGCGACGTCCGCCCAGGCCGAGGTGCGCTGCGCCATCACGAGGTCGGTGATGTCGTCGAGCGTCACCACGTAGTTGTGTTGTCCCGCATCGGCGCGCGCCAGGGTGACTCGCACGTTCAAGGTGCGCTCGGCGACGCCGCGCTTGATGATGATCTGGCTTTGAACGGCGCGCGGAAAGACTTCCGCCGCGTCCTTCAGAATGGGGACGATCTCGGGCAAGACCGACGCCACCGAGGCGCCGACGGTCGCCTGCCCCGTCGCATCCGCCAGCGACAGTTCCTCGGCTGAGCGGTTGAGAATGGTGACGACGCTTTCCGAGTCCACGCCCATAACCGCGACCGGCACGCCGGAGAGCACGGCCTCGGTGAATTCGCGACGTTCGTCATTGATCCGATTGGCCTCGATCAGCCGGTTTTGCTGAAGATTGAGCTCGGTCGTCATATTGTTGAAGACGTCGCCGAGGCGCGCCAATTCGCCATGCTGTTTGTCGACGTTGACGCGAACGTCGAGATTGCCCGCCGACACCTCGTCGGTTGCGGCGATCAGGTCGCGGA
>Ga0209514_10000771_pt1 | contig 62279 bp, 55 predicted proteins | sample Subgrocontami58m_FD_187452 | JGI IMG/M metagenome (GOLD analysis project Ga0209514, IMG submission 187452) | Subsurface groundwater microbial communities from S. Glens Falls, New York, USA - GMW37 contaminated, 5.8 m (SPAdes) (version 3) | ecosystem: Environmental > Aquatic > Deep subsurface >... | reverse complement strand
ACGAGGAACGCGAACAGAAGCAGCATGATGTAGAGATCGCGCTCCGACACGCCGCGGAAGAACTGGAAGGCGTTCTCCAGTCCGCCGACGATGAGGCCGGCGATGATGGCGCCCGGAATGCTGCCGAGCCCGCCGATCACGGTGACGATCAGCCCCTTCACGGTCAAAGGCAGCGACAGCAGCGGCGACAGCATGCCGATGGCGGCCCCGGTCATGGCGCCGGCGATGCCGCCGACCACCCCGGTGACGACGAACGTGAGGACGTTCACGCGCGTCGTGCTGATGCCGCAGAGCCTCGATGCCGTCGGCTGTTGCGAGACCGCGCGCGTGGCAAGCCCCAGCCGGGTCCGGTAGAGCAGCAGCAACAGCAGCGTCATGCACGCGCAGCCCAGCGCGAAGACGAACATCAGGTCGCCACGCAGGCCGAACGGCCCGACCTGGACGATCACGTCGGAGAACAGGGCGGGGTAGTTGAGGGGAACGCCGGCCGTCGTGTGCACGATGATCTCGTCGATCAGCAGCAGGAGGCCGACCGTCGACATCAGGGTGGCCAGCGGATTGGCGAGCGGAATGAACCTGAAGCCGACGAGATAGACGAGGCCGCCGATCGCTCCCCCGGCCACCGCCGCCGCCAGAAAAACGACAACGGCCGGCGCCTGGACCACGGACATGACCAGCAGGCTCGCATAGGCCGCCCCGATCGAGGCCGCGGCGTAGGAAAGGTTGATCTTGTGCATCACGCCGAAGATGAGCGTGAAGCCGATGCCGAGCAGCGCGTAGGTGGTGCCGAACAGCACGCCGTCGGCGACCGATTGCACGGCGTCGATCAGGTCGAGGAGGTCCACGTCAGGATCCGGTGCGGGGCGATGGAAAGGGAAGGCCGGCAACGGACGGTGGGCCGCCGAAGCGACCCACCGATTTGCCTGAAGCCGTCACAGCGTGGGCTTGTAGAGGACCTGCCAGCTTCCGTCCTTGGCATGGACGTAGAGGTAGGGCTTGATCGCCTCGCGGTCCGCCGTGCGGCCGACCTTGCCGAGCAGGCCCTTGGTCTCCTTCAACGCCGCCAGGCCGGCGCGCATCTTGTTCCGGTCCGCCTGCACGGTGTCGGGCTTCGCCATGATCTTCTGCTGCTCGATCACGTCCTTGAGGATGAACATGATCTCGTAGGCCGCAGCGCTGTGCAGGTCGGCGCTGCCGCCGAACTTGGCGACCTGCTCGGCCGCCAGCTTCGCTTCCGGCGTCACCGGCGCGAAGCTCGTCGGAATGATGATGCCTTCCGCCTGCTTGGCGCAGCCCTGCAGCGTCTCGACGCTGGACGAGCTGGTGAGCCCGATCAGGAGCTTGGGCTTGACGCCCTGGCGGGCCATCTCCTTCAGCACGCCGCAGGTCGTGAAGGGATGGGCCGAGATCGCGACGATGTCGGCATTGGCGCGCTTCATGTCGCGCACCTGTGTCGAGAAGGTCGTGTCGTTGAGCAGCCACTCGGAAGTCCCGAGCACCTGGAGTCCGGCGCCTTCGGCCTGGCTCTTCATCACGCCGTAGGTCGCGTTCGAGTGCGCGAAGTCCTTTTCGACGCCGCCGTACATCGTCTTCAGGCCGGGATGCTCCTTCCTGATCCAGGCGATCAGCGACTTGTACATCTCGAATTCGCTCGGCACGTTGCGGAAGGCCCACTCGGAGATCTTCGCAAGGCCGCCCTTGGCCGCGACGTCGGCGATGATGGGGAACTGCAGGCCGCTGTCGGAGGCGTCGCCCACCTTCTTCTGCAGGATGCCGAACAGCGACTCCGCGACGTTGGAGCAGGTCGGGCCGACGGCGACGAAGGCGTCGGTCGAGGCGATGCGGCGCACCACCGAGATGCCTTCCTCGGCATTGCAGCGGTCGTCGAGGAACTCGACGGTGAACTTCGCCTTGGTGCCGTCGCCCAGGGTGACGCCGCCCTTCTTGTTGATCTCCTCGGCGGCGGCCTTCATGGCCGCCTCGCTGTTGATGCCGAACACGCGGACCACGCCGGACTTGGCGCCGAAGCCGGTGATCTTGACCGTGCGCTCCTGGGCGTTGGCCACGCCGCAGGCCGCCAGGGCCGTGCCGGCAACAAGTGCCGCGATTGCAAAGCTGCGCTTTCTCATGAACGTCCTCCCTTGTCGTCGGGTGATCCCCGACAATCTTTTGCCGACCGGTCCGGCGCGACCGATCACCCCATGACCTCGGCGTGAGGACGGCAGGATGCGTTCGCATTTTGACAGGTCGTTATCGGCTTTTGGCCAACGCTATTGGGGTGGGACGGCATCTGTCAAACGAATAGGCGATGCCGACCAGTCCGCTCTCGGCTTCCCAGCTGAAAGTGCGGGTGCCGTTCGACGTCAGGTTGCCGAGGGCGTCGTAGGTTGGAAGGTTTCTGGGCGGGCCGCTCTCCTGCTGGAGCTGCAGCGCGCCCGGGGAACCCACCGGGACGTAAGCGTATTGCTTCGTGTCGGCGATGGCTTGGATTACTCTTTCGAACCCGCGGATCAACGCAGAAGAAATTTCACGTGATGAAGTGCAGTTGCGTCTGCACTCTGCGGCTGATCATCGAGATGCGCTCCGCCCCACGCTTCGCTCATCAGATGCACATGATCGGTTCGCCGCTCTTTCAAAAAGTTGAGTTGTGCCAAGAGAGACTCAAGACCCGCCATATCGAGGTAGATCTCAAGTTCGTCTGGCGCCTCGCTACGTTGTGTTTTTTTGAGTTCGAAGCTGAGCATTGGAAGACCTACATCGGGTAATCACGTGGAGACAGTATATCCCGCACATCGCGGGGGCGTTGAACGCCTACATGTGGGCCTTTGGGCAAGGGATGTGTCGAATCAATGTGATATCCTCGCCCGGTGTTTGGATTGACGTAATTACCTCGCCCTGAGATGGGGGCGGGGTCGCGAGGGACGTAACCCTTCTTGGCGAGCATTTGCGCCAGTTCGTCTGCGGTCTTGCCTTTAAACGGGTTAGTTCCAAGGCCCCGTGCCGCAGCCGCTCGCGCGGCAAGCGTGGCAGCAGCCTTGCGGAAGATGCTGGCAAGGAGCCCCGCACCACTACCCATGGCCGCGCCGGCCAGTGCATCTTTGCCAGCCTGTCCCAAGCTCACACAGCTCAGGTTTCCGCCGCTGTTGTAGAGCTGCCCGCCGACGCTTCCGGCGAAGCCTCCTATCGCACCGCCGATCGCGCCGGGGATAAAAAGATCTCCCGTCGGATCGATCAGGCTGATCGGGTCGCTGCCAACATAGGCGTACAAGTTCGCCGCCGGATCGGTGCTCTCGCCGAGCGGATCGAGAGAGAGCCAGCGTCCTGCGACGGGATCGTGGGCTCGATATAGCGTGTGACCTGAGCCCCAAAAACTCCTCCGCCTTGGGATAGAGTCCGTCTTCGAGGGGAGACGGCAGATGAAGAAGGGTCGGTTCACGGAAGAACAGATCATCGGGATCCTGCGGGAGCACGAGGCCGGTTCAGCGACGGCGGATGTCTGTCGCAAACACGGGGTCAGCAGCGCGACGTTCTACAAGTGGAAGGCAAAGTACGGTGGCCTTGAGGTTTCTGAAGCCAAGCGGCTGCGGTCCCTGGAGGACGAGAATCGTCGTCTGAAGAAGCTGCTGGCGGAAACGATGCTCGACAACGCCATGCTCAAGGACATCGCGACAAAAAAATTCTGACGCCCGCTGCCCGGCGGGAGGCCGTGGCGCATCTGTGCGAAGCGCACGGGGTGAGCCAGCGGCGGGCGTGCCGTGCGATCGGCGTCGACCGGACGTCGATCCGATACCAGAGCTGTCGACCGGACGATGGGGCGATACGCTCGCGCCTGCGGGAACTGGCAGCGATGCGCCGGCGCTTCGGCTGGCGACGCCTTCAGGTGCTGCTTTCGCGCGAAGGCGTGCGGATGAACCACAAGAAGCTGCGGCGGCTGTACGTCGAGGAGCGCTTGCAGGTTCGCCGCCGCATCGGACGCAAGCGCGCCGCACCGATGCGCGTGCCCCTGGCGCCGGCACACGGCCCGAACCAGCGCTGGTCGATGGACTTCGTGCACGACGCCCTGGCCGATGGCCGCAGGTTCCGCATTCTGTCGGTGGTCGACGACTACACTCGGGAGAGCCTGTGCCTGGTGCCGGACACCTCGCTTCCCGGCGTACGGGTGATCCGCGAGCTGGAAGCTGTGGTCGCCAGGCGCGGGCTGCCGCAGCAATGCGTCTCCGACAACGGCCCCGAGTTCACCGGCCTGGCGATGCTGCGTTGGGCACACAGTCTTCGGCTCGACTGGCACCATATCGATCCAGGCAAGCCGCAGCAGAATGCCTTCGCCGAAAGCTTCAATGGTCGCCTTCGCGACGAGTTCCTGAACGAGACGCTGTTCAGTTCGCTCCGCCATGCGCGCGTCGAGCTCGAGGCGTGGCGACAGGACTACAACACTGAACGACCGCACAGCGCCCTCGGCAACCTGACGCCGACCGCCTATGCGGCTCGCATCGCCTCTCTTCCGCAACAGGCCGGGGCGCTGCGCTCAACCGAGGGCTTCGCGCCCCGGCCTGTTGCAACACCGGACCTGATCGGTCCAAATGACGAACGGATTCTACCTGCGGCTGGATGAAACTCGGGGCTCAGGTCACGTGAGGTTCAGCCCACTAGCTGGATGGTTGAATAGGCCCGCGTAGCCGAAGTCCGTCACCGGCGCGGTGAAGGTCCTGACCCGGGTGAAGGCATCGTAGGTGGTTGGCCGGTCTGCGTGCCGGCGGTGGACAAACGACCGCCGTGTCGCTGGGCTGATGGGCACTCCAGGTCGTGGCCATCTGGCTCGATCTAGAATTTTAGCAGTCTGACGAGTCGCCAAAGGCTGCTCGGATGACTGGCATTACAGGTGCATCCTCCTTAAGCCATTCGGATGCGATCTTCTTTACAAATTCCCCGGTGGAGATCGGCCAATGGCACGCCTCCAGCATGTCAGCATAATCCTTCAACACCGCCTCTAAGGCAGCATCGCTATAGACATAGACTGCACCAGACTCGATGCAACTTTCCTCGGCAGAAAAGACCACACTCTTATTGCCAAGCTGCTCGACCTTCGATCGATAGTCGGAAACTGTTAGTTCCAGAACGTTCTCTATAGTCTTTATCGGAAGATAGCTCATCGGCTTCCGACGCCCGACATTGAGGTGCTCATTCAATGTCCGTCGTCGATGTTCTTCCAGGAAATCCTCGTCTGTCATATCCATTACCTTGGCTCGATCGGCACTCGAATGATCTTGCCATTTTCGAGGAGAATTGGAGGACCGCCATTCTTTAGTCGATTGTTGCATGAGGGACAAAGTGGATGAACCACGCCACCCGTAGGTGCGCCGCAGTTCACATTCTGACAATGGAGTGACGGGCTTTTGTTGCCAGCAACCTGCACCCCCTTGCAAGAATCTTGATTGCCAGACGTCTTGGGAGTCTCAAAAGGTGATCCACCGCCTTGGTCTGAGCGGGGGGCAGCTCCCACAAGTCCTAGCGGGTCGGCGACGTTGATTGGGTCTCCTCCTACATAGGCATACAAGTTCATAGCCGGATCGGTCCCCTCCCCAATAGGGTCACGCGACAGCCATCGACCAGCGACGGGATCGTAGGCTCGGTACCATGTGAGATTGAGCCCACTGGCGGCATGGTTGAACAACCCCGCGTAGCCGAAGTCCGTGACCGGTGCGGTCACCTGCAGCGGCACGCCGTAAGCGTCATAGGCATAGGCCGGCGCGCTTGATGTGCTGGCGAAGGCACGCCGCACCGAGCCGAGCTGATCGACCCCGTAATAGTAGGGCTGCGCCGGCGCCCCCGGCACGACCTCGCCCTCGTCGTAGTAGCCGCGAAAGGTCGCATTACTGGCGTCTCGCGCCTGACAAATCGCTTCACCACACCATAAGTACGATTTCGTGACGGCCGCGCCGCCGCCCGGCGGAGTCTCGGCGATGGCGGCGCGCCGTCCGAGCCCGTCATAGGTGAAGGCGGAGGCCTTGCCGGGTTGGCCGGGATAGGTGATGCCGACCAGCCGGCTCTCGGCGTCCCACGAGTAGGTGCGGGTGCCGTCCGACGTCAGGTTGCCGATGGCGTCATAGGTGAGCCCCTGGCCTGAGAGGTTGGTGAGCTGGTTGAGATTGTTGTAGGTCGCGGTCTGGGTGCCGGCCGGCGGATAGACGGCCGTCGTGTCGGCGGTCTCGGTGATCGAGGCGACGAAATCCTCGGGCGTGGTGGTGAAGGCGAAGGTCGAGAACTGGCCCGCGGTCAGGCCGACATTGTTGATCCCCGAGAGACGTCGATCGCCGGTGTTGTTGAGGTAGCTAAAAGTGGTGGCGAGCGTGCTGCTGGCGAGCTGGCGGCTGGTGACCTGGCCAGTCTGGCCGAGATAGGAGAGCGTGAAGGCGCCGAGGTCGTTGCTGCGGCCGGTGAGGCGGCCGATGGCGTCGTACTGGAAGCTCTCGGCGCCGGCACCGGCGACGGTGCGTCCGCTGAGGCGTCCGAGCTCGTCGTAGGCCAGGGCGATGGTGCTGTTGAGGAGCGGGCCGCTCTCTTGCTGGAGCTGCAGCGCCCCCAGCGAACCCACCGGCACGTAGCTGTATTGCTTCGTGCCCGTGCCGTCGGTCATCGACGCAAGGCGCGGGAAATACGGATCGTAGGTGAAGCTGACGTTGGGCGTCGGGTTGGCGGCGTTCGAATAGGCGATGCCAAGCGGCCGGTCGTCCTTGGCATAGGTGTAGATCTTGACCTGCCCCAGGGCGTCGGTGACCGACTTCAACCGGCTGGTCGTGGTCTCGTAGGCGTAGGTGATCGTGCTGGTGTCGGCGGAGGTCTTGGTCGTGAGCCGGCCCTGGACGTCGTAGGCCCAGCCCGTCGTGTTGCTGCGGGCGTCGGTCAGGCTGGTGACCTGACCGGTCCGGTTGTGGGCGAAGGTCGTCACCTTCCCGGCCGCGCCGACACACCTCAGCGGCCGATGCCGGTCGTCGTCGAACTGCGCGATCGCGCGGCGGCCACGACGTACGTGACGTCTGTTGTTGCGTTAAACACCTCCGCGTATCACGCCACACGCAAAAGTAGCGCGTCGTAGCAAACACGTCGCGATGTGGTCCCGCATCGGCAGAGGATCGGCGCCCATTCCCCGGCGGCTCGAGCCCCGTCAGCGCCGCGTCAGTTTCTCCACGACGGTGTCGAGCTGATCGTAGTCGGCGATCTCCAGCGTGAGCGTGGTCTTCTCGCCGCCGCGCGAGGCGAGCGAGGCCTTGAGGCCGAGCGCCTCCTCGATGCGTTTCTCCAGCGCCCGCGTGTCGGCGCTCTTGGGCGCGGCCGAGGCCGCGGCCTTTCCGGCCCTGCCCCCGGCGCCCCGCTTCTGCTGGCCGCCGAGCCGTTCGAGCTCGCGGACCGTGAGCTTCTCCTCGTAGGCGCGTTGCGCCATCGCCGCCGGGTCGGGGACGCCGATCAGCGCGCGGCCCTGGCCGGCGGAAAGCTGGCCGAGGCGAAGCATCTCCTGCACCGACGGCGGCAGGTCGAGCAGCCGCAGCGTGTTGGCGATGTGCGGACGGCTCTTGCCCATCAGGCGGGCGATGTCTTCCTGGGTATGGCTGTAGTCGTCGACCAGGCGCTTGTAGCCTTGCGCCTCGTCGATCGGCGTCAGGTCGGAGCGCTGCAGGTTCTCGACCAGGCCGAGCTGCAGGGCGTCCATGTCGCCGATGCTGCGGATCACCACCGGCACCTCGTGCAGCTGCGCCCGCTGCGCCGCCCGCCAGCGCCGCTCGCCGGCGATGATCTCGTAGGTGTCCGCGGCGTCGCGCAGGGGGCGCACGAGGATGGGCTGCAGGAGGCCGAACTCCTTGACCGACTCGACCAGCGCCTCGATGCCCTCGAAACTGGTACGGGGCTGCATCCTGCCCGGCTTGAGCTGGCCGATCGGCAGCGTGAGCGGCGGCCGGTTGGGGGCGTAGGTGTTGGCGATCTCGCGGCTGGGATAGTCGGGCAGCGCCGCCGGGGCGGGCGGCGGCGTTGCAACCGTGGCGGCAACCTCTTCGTCGCCGAGAAGGGCGGAGAGCCCGCGGCCGAGGCCGCGTGGTTTAGGAGGCTGGCTCATGGGCGGTCACCTGCTCTGCTGCGGTGCGCCGGCGGCGGATGAATTCGCTCGCCAGCAGGATGTAGGCCTGCGATCCGGCGCAGGCATTGTCGTAGATCAGCACCGGCAGGCCGTGCGAGGGCGCTTCGGCGATGCGCACGTTGCGCGGGATGGTGGTGCCGAACACCAGCTCGCCATAGTGGGCGCGGACGTCGGCCTCGACCTGCTGGCTGAGAGTCATGCGGCGGTCGACCATGGTCAGGACGACGCCGGCGATGTGCAACCTTGGATTGAGTCTTTTCCTGATCCGGTCGATCGTGGTACCGAGGGCGCCGATGCCTTCCAGCGCCAGGAACTCGGCCTGCAGCGGCACCAGCACGGCGTCGACGGCGACCAGGGCGTTCAGCGTCACCAGGCCGAGCGACGGCGGGCAATCGATCAGGATCGTCGTCCAGCGCCGGCGCGCCTCGCCGCTGCCGAGGGCATCGACCAGGCGATGCTCGCGGCGCTCCATGTCGATGAGCTCGATCTCGGCGCCGGCCAGCGCGGTCGAGGCCGGGATCACGGACAGGTTGGGGATCTGCGAGGTCCGGACGCAGTCGTCGAGCGGCGACAGGCCGAGCAGGAATTCATAGGAGCCAGGTGAGCGCTCACTCCTTGAGATGCCCAGGCTGGTGGATGCATTGCCCTGCGGGTCGAGATCGATCAGCAGGACCCGCTCGCCGACGGCGGCCAGCGCCGTGGCGAGGTTAATCGCGGTCGTGGTCTTGCCGACGCCGCCCTTTTGGTTGGCGATCGCGAACACCTGTGCCGGACTTGGCACGGTAGGAGCCGATTCGGAGGATGACGGCATCAAGGTCGGTCACGCTGGTAAATGGCTGTCCGGGAATGTCCCAGTCTTTCATGGCCTCGGTCAATTCGGCCTGCCAGCCTTTCCCCTTGTGGAAAAGGCAAATAGCGTTATCCGTCCGGTGCGGCTGGGCCCATTCGAGCAACTGCCCGAGCGGGGCCAGCGCCCGGGCGGTGACCACATCGGCTTTGGCCGGGGCCACCGATTCGATGCGGCCGACGACGATTTTAGGCTGCTTTTCCAGGTCCATGCGCCGGGCGGCTTCACCCAGGAAGGCGGCCTTCCGGGCGTCCGATTCGATCAGCGTGACGTCCAGGTCGGGCCGCATCGCCGCCAGGACCAAGCCGGGGAATCCGCCGCCGCTGCCGAGATCCGTCAGGCTTTTGGCTTCTTTGGGAATCAGGATGACGAGCTGGGCCGAATCGAGGACGTGGCGCGCCCAGATACTATCCATGGTGGTGCGGCCGACCAGATTGATGGCTTTTTGCCAGCGCACCAGCGTGTTCACCAAGGCTTCGAGCCGATCCCGTGTTTCACGTGAAACATCGACTCCGATGTGCCGCATTTCCCGAACAAAGAGATCGCGGCTCATTTACGCCGCCCGGCGCCGGACATATTTCAGCAAGGCCACCAGAGCCGCGGGCGTCACACCCGAGATTCGTGCCGCCTGGCCAAGAGTCGCGGGCCGATGCGCTTCGAGTTTCTGGCGGACCTCGTTCGACAGGCTGCCGATCGCGCCATAGTCGAGGTCGTCCGGCAGACCCAGCGCTTCGTCGCGGCGATAGGCTCCGATGTCCTGACGCTGCCGGGCGAGGTAGCCGGCATAGCGGGCATCGATGGCAAGCTGCTCGGCAATGTCTTCGCGAACGGGACCAAGCTCCGGCCAAAGCTCGACAAGGCGGGGCCAAGAGATTTCGGGATAGGCCAAGAGGTCCGAGGCCGAACGCAGGACCCCATCCTGGTTGATGGCCACCCCGAGCTTGCCCAAGGCGGACGGGCTCAGCTTCAAGCCGGCGGCAAGTTCACGGGCTGCCGCAAGGGCCTGTTGTTTCACGTGAAACACCCGGCGGCGATCCGAGCCGATGCAGCCGACTTCCAGGCCACGCGGCGTCAGGCGCTGATCGGCATTATCAGCCCGCAGCCACAGCCGATACTCAGCCCGCGAGGTGAACATGCGGTAAGGTTCGGTCACCCCCAAAGAGACCAAATCGTCAATCAAAACACCCAGATAGCCGTCGGCACGATCGACGATGAAGGGCTTTGCCAGCACTGCATTCAAGCCGGCGATCAGCCCTTGCGCAGCAGCTTCCTCGTAGCCGGTCGTGCCGTTGATTTGGCCTGCCATGTAGAGACCCGGAACGCGGCGCGTCTCCAAAGTCGCATGGAGCTCGCGCGGGTCGATATGATCGTATTCGATGGCATACCCCTGTCGAAGCATGGCTGCATGCTCCAACCCCGGGATGGTTTGCAACATCGCGAGCTGAACGTCGCCGGGCAGGGAGGTCGAGATCCCGTTGGGATAGACGGTGTCGTCGTCCAGCCCCTCGGGCTCGAGAAAGATCTGATGTCTCTCCCGCCCAGCGAAACGGACGACCTTGTCCTCGATCGAGGGGCAATAGCGCGGGCCCACGCCCTCGATCTGGCCCGAATACATCGGCGCGCGATGCAGGTTGGCGCGGATGATGGCGTGCGTGGCCGCCGTCGTGGTCGTGATGTGGCAGGCAATCTGCGGCGTGGTGATGCGATCGCTCAGATACGAAAACGGCACCGGCGGATCGTCGCCGTCCTGGCGCTCCAGCCCGCTGTAATCGATGGTGCGGCCGTCGAGCCTGGCCGGCGTTCCGGTCTTCAGCCGCCCCAGGGCGAAGCCCAATCGATGCAACGTCTGCGCGAGTGCGGTGGCGGGTTCCTCAACCCCATCGCCGCGCGCGCGGCCGGCCGGGATCTGGGTTTCGCCCATATGGATCAGGCCCCGCAGGAACGTCCCCGTCGTCAGGATCACCCGCCCGGCGCCGATTTCGGCTCCGGATTCCGTGACCACGCCGGCACACGCTCCGCCTGCATCGAGAAGGATATCGGCAACCGCCCCGGTGCGGATCTCCAGCCCGGCCTGCTCCGCCAGCAATGCCTGCACGGCCCGGCGATAGAGCTTGCGGTCGGCCTGGGCGCGCGGCCCGCGCACCGCCGGCCCCTTGGAGAGGTTGAGGGTGCGGAACTGGATGCCGGCCCGGTCGATGGCCCGCCCCATGATCCCGTCCAGCGCATCGATCTCGCGCACCAGATGGCCCTTGCCCAGCCCGCCGATCGCCGGATTGCACGACATTTCGCCGATGGTCTCGATCCGGTGCGTGAGCAGCAGCGTGCGGGCGCCCAGCCGCGCCGACGCGGCCGCGGCCTCGCAGCCGGCATGGCCGCCGCCTACCACGATCACGTCATAGGGAAAGGTCCGCTGCATCGCGCGCCTTAAGTCGGGGATCGCGCCCACCGGGTCAAGGGCCCGATGCGCCCGTCAAATCCCCCGGCTACATTCTCCGTATGCGTGCATTCCACATTCCTCGCACAATCCTGGCAGCCGCCGCGCTGCTGTTCGCCACCGGAGCCCACGCCCAGAGCGCCGGCTACACATGGCTCGTCGATCGCCAGACCTACGCGATCGACGCCGATGGCCGGTGGGCCGGGGTCTTCGAAGCCGAACGCAAGGCGCACGATGCGCAGGCCGCGCGCAACGGCGCACGCATCGACCTGCCCTACGCCGCAAGCTCGCAAAGAATCGAAATCCTGGAGGCGGCGACGCTCAAGGCCGACGGCCGCCGCCTGCCGGTCGACGACGGCAAGATCATCGACATCGCCCCGCAAGTCTCGCGCGAGGTCGCGTTCTACACCGACAACCGGACCCGAAGCATCGTGTTCCCGAATGTCGAGGCGGGCGACTCCATCCGCTTCGCCTACCGTCTGACGACCTTCGACCTCACCTGGCCCGGATACTCCCGAAGCATCGTGTGGCAGACGATGCATCGCGCCAAATTGTCCGAACGCATCTTCGAACGACCCGCGGCAATGCCGCTCGCCGTCGAGCACCACGGCATCGACTACCGAACCGAGCCGGCCGGCGAGCGTGTCCGGCAGATCTTCTCCTGGCGCAACGAAAAATCCGTGCCGGCGGAGGTGGGCTCGACATCGCCCGCCGATTGGGGGCCGCGCGTCGCGGTCTCGACCTTCAAATCCTACGCCGAGATCGGCGACCACTACGCGACCCTTCATGCCGCCGCATCGGCAGTCACGCCGGAAGTCTCGGCGCTCGCCGCCGAAATCGTCGGTTCGACTACCGATCGCACGCAGCAAGCGCGCGTGCTGTTCGGTTGGGTCACCAGGAACATACGCTACGTCGCGGTGGCGGTCGGGCAGGGCAAGCTGACGCCGACCGCCGCTTCGGAGACGATCAGGAACCGCTATGGCGACTGCAAGGCGGTTGTGGCACTGCTCGCCGCCCTCCTGGCGGCGAGGGATATTGCCAGCGAGCCCGCTCTCATCAACATCAATGTCGCCAGGTATGTCCTGCCCGAGACGCCGACAGCGGAATTCAATCATGTCGTTCTCTACGTTCCCGAATTCGATCGCTACCTGGAACCGACCTCGCAATATTCGTCGTTCGGCACCCTGCCGTGGGGCCACTACGACAAGCCGGTCCTGCACGCCGTCGCCGGCAAGTCGCGCACCGCGCGCATGCCGCGTGAAAGAGCGGACGACAATGTCGCCGAGACGCACACCATCGCCACGATCTGGTCGGACGGCCGTATCACCGGAACGACGCACGAGAAGGCCAGCGGCGCCATCGCGACCGACCTCAAGGCTCTCGCCACGGGAGCGGACGAGGCCAAGGCCAAGGCCCAACTGCGGACCTTCGGAACGCCCGGAACAGGCAAATGGACCAAGCGGGCAAAAGATGCGGCCGCCGCCGACGTGGAACTGAGCGCCGAATTCAAGCTCTCCGACGAGATCGACCTCGGCGCGGGCGAGGCGCTGACCCCGCCCGCGGGACTGCGCTTCCTTGTCCGGCCCGGCGTCTTTCTCGTCGGCACCCACGATGCGGCGCGGTTGCATCCGTTTCCTTGCCACGCCGGCCGCCAGATCGAGACGATTGAGGTGATCCTGCCAGCCGGGCTTCGGCCGGCGCGATTGCCGGCCGACAGAAGCTGGAAGACGTCGATCGCGGAATATCGGTCGGTGTATGCCATGCGCGGCGACACCCTTCACGTGCGGCGGGAATTCGTCGCGCATCCTGAACGTCAGGTGTGCGGACCCGAGCACTCGCGCGAACTCGTCGACCTCATGTCGAACATCCGCCGCGACCAGCGTTCCGTCGTCGTGTTCGACAAGAGCTTCTAAGGCCGCCTCTCTCGCCCCTCCCGTTGACAGCCCGGCGACTGCCGCCGAGGGTAAGGTGTGGCGCCGCTCGCACAATCCCAGCCCTTCCAGGTCCCCCTGACCATCGGCGTGACCGGCCATCGCCTGATTGCCGGCAGCTCCACGGCGGCGATCGAAGCCGCGGTCGCCTCCATCTTCGCAAATGTCCGCGCCAAGGCGCCCCACGCGCCGCTGCTCCTGCTGAGCGGCTTGGCCGAGGGCGCCGACCGGCTGGTGGCGCGCCTCGCAGTCGAGCGCTTCGGCGCCGAACTGGTGGCGGTGCTGCCGCGCGCCGCCGAAGACTACCGCCGGGATTTCGCCACCGCCGACAGCAAGGCCGAGTTCGACCGCCTGCTCGCCGCGGCCCGGCTGGTCGTGGCGCCGCCGGCCGATGTCCCCGGCAGCGACCTCACGGCCGGCTACCTGTGGGCCGGCAATTTTACGGCGCTTCATTCCCATCTGCTGATCGCGCTCTGGGATGGCGAAGCGGCGCGCGGCGACGGCGGCACCGCCTGCATCGTCCAGGCCAAGCTGAAGGGACGCTACGCCGGCTGGAACGAGGGCGAGCCGCTGCAGTACGACGAGGGCGGCGCGGTCGCCCATGTAATCACCGCGCGCGCCGGCGAGACGCCACCCGAAGGCGTCGGGCGGGTCGACTGGCTCTATCCGGACGCGGTGCGGATCGGCGCCCACGGCGGCGAACACCGCCATGCCGCGGTCCTGTCGGCCTTCGACACGCTCAATCGCCTGCTGAAGCGCGACGGACGAACGCGCGACGCCTGGACCCCGGAAAGCGCGGCGCCGAACGTCCAAGCGGTTAAGACGGCGGCCGACCACTTCGCCACCCAGTTCCAGCGCCGGACCAACATCGCCGTGCGCCTCATGGTGCTCGCCACCTTTGTCGCAGCACTCGCCTCGTTGCTCCCCGGAGGAATCGCGCCGACCGTCACCGCGGCCGCGCTGGCCACGGGCCTTGCCGTGTGGGTGACTTCGACCCGGTACCGCTGGCAGCGCCTGCACGCCGACCTCCGCGCCCTGGCCGAGGCCGGCCGGATCCAGGCGGCGTGGATCGCCAGCGGCCTCTCGCTCAGCGTCGCCGACAACTACCACCCCGCCCAGGCGACGTCGGTCGCCTGGATCCGGCGCGCGATCCGAACCGCCTTCCTTCTCGACGATATCCAGCCGCCGCGCGAGGCGGCCTCGCCGGCCGACCGCCAGCGTCGCGCCGAGGCAGGGCATGCCTGGATCGACGAACAGGTCGCGTACTTTCTCGGCAATCGCGGCGTCGTCCCGCGCTATCGCCGGCAGGCCCGGCACTTCGCCATCCTGGGGCTCGTCTGTCTCGGCATCGGCCTGCTGATCGTGGCCGGCAACAAGCTGCTCGATCTCGCCCATATCCGGCAGACGGTCCTCGACACCGCGCTGCTGCTGCAGGTCGGCCGCATCGCGCTCGCCATCACCGCCAGCGTCCAGGCCTATCAGGCCTTCATGGCCTTCGGCGATCTCCAGCGCTCCTTCGCCGTGTCGGCGCATCTCTTCAGCCTGGCGCGGGACGAGGCCCGCGCGGCCGCCGCGGCCGACGATCATCCCCGCCTGATCCGCCTGATCGTACAGCTCGGCCGGGCGGCTCTGGTCGAGAACGTGAGCTGGGTGATCCTGCGCCGTCAGCGCCGCATGAAGCCGCCGGCCGCCTGAGAGCCTTCAGGTCTCGACAGGCGCCGCGATGTCGAAGATCGCAGGGAAATGTTCGGCCTTCACGTGCCGCGCGGCGATTTCCCGGCCGATGTCGATCAGCAGGTCGACGCCGCGCGGATCGTCCATCTTCTGGATCCGCGCCACCTGCTCCTGCGTGATCGATATGCCGAGGCGCTCGATCAGCCAGTCGATCTCGAGCTGGCCGTCGTAGCGCACGTAGTGCAGCAGCGGCTGGTGCGTCAGCCGGTCGTCGGCGAGATCGCCGATCTCGCTGTCGATGCGGCGCGGCGTCGGCGTGTCCGACGCCCATTGCAGCAGAAGCTGAACCAGCCGGCTGCCGTCGTCGATCATCGAGGTCAGCGCATTGACCGCCTGGAACACCGACGGCGTGTAGCGCAGGCGTTCGACGCTGTGGCGATGCCGGAAGAAGCCGGTACCGACCGAGGCGAGCAGCAGCCGGTCGTGCCCGAGCGGCCAGCCGATGTTGTAGCCCTTCAGGCTGGCCAGCATGAGAAGGTGCAGCGACGGATCGTTGTGCGGGCTGACGCCGCCATCGACGAAGGCGCCGAGTTCCTGGTCGTTCACCTTGATGAACTCCGGCCGGAAGAAGGTCGGCGCCGCGGTGCTGGCCAGGATGGCCGAGGCCAGCGGAATGTCGCCGTTGGCGGTGCTGCCGGGGCCCACCGACGATGCGGCAAAGAAGCGGCCGCGCGGATTGTTGTGCAGGATCCAGACGCTGCCGTTGTCGGCCCGCTTGGTGACGATCGCCAGGCCCGTCCTGATCCTGTCCGATCCGAGCGTGATGTCGCCGATGATTTCCCCAAGAACGGCCGCCAGCGGTCCGCGCGAGAACCGGGGACCGAAGATGCCGAAACTCCAGAACGGCCGCCGGAACACCCGGGAGGACAGGTTTCGATAGAGCGCGAGCAATTCCTGCGCCGACAGGCCCAGCGCCAGGCCCGAGGCGATGATCGATCCGGTCGAGGTGCCGCCGATCAGGTCGAAGTAGTCGCAGAGCCGGAACGTGCCGGGCGCGGGCGATCGCTCGCGGAGGAGCGCCTCCATCCGCTCGAGGATGGCGAGCGTCAGGATGCCCCGAACGCCACCGCCATCGAGTGCGAGGATGCGCTTGGAGCCCGGCGAGAAAAGATGTCGATCGACCGCAGACATGGATCCCCCCGAATCACGACTGCCTACCCGCGTCTGCCCATTCGAGCTTGCTTGAAATCAGCATGACACGCCGTGCGAAGGCCCGTCACCGCTTTTGCGGCGCGTCGGTGCGCACATGAACGACGGCGGTGTCGTCGGCATGGAAGCGCCGCCAGCCCGGCAGGCGATCGAGTTCGGCGACATGGGGATCGGCGGGATGAAAGAGCGTCCAGCCGATGCCGTAGTCGGCAAGCAGCCCGGGCAGGTCGGCCAGCGCGTTGAACCTGCGGAGCAGCGGCTCGCCGTACATGTCCAGCCGGCCATCGATGAACGGCGCGATACCGGCGAATATCAGATAGCCGCCGACGTCGTAGTCGTTGAACACCCGACCGGCGATGCCGGCGCGCCTGACCGCCTCGACGGCTGCGATGGGAGCGTAAGTACTGGGCACGACGAGACCCGGCAGGCGCCAGGCACCCGCGACGACGGCGAGCGCCACCGCCACGACGAGAGCGCCGCGCGCCAGGTCGGCGGACGGTGCCGGACGGCCGAAGAGGCCGCGCAGGGCCTGAACGAAGGGCGCATCGGCCAGGCGCCGCAACTCGACCGCAAGCGCCGGTGCCACGATCAGCGGCGCGCACAGGCCCAGCAGCTCGGCGTGCCGCTGATGCGCCAGCGCCATGTGCAGGATGACCAGAACCATGACGATCCGGGTGACCGGCAGACGCAGGCCGACCGACAACGCACCCAGCAGCACCAACATCAGCCACACTTCGAGGACATGGCCGCGCTGCATGTCGGGCTGCTGCCATTCGTTGATCCACGACAGCGCATAGCTCATCCGCTGCACTTCGAACGGAAACAGAAGCCCGGAAATCCCATGCGGCGTCGCGAGCGCCGCCGCCACGGCCAGCACGACGAACACGCCCCAGCCGCGGACCGCCCGCCACGCCGCGCGGCGATCCGGGGCGTCGAAGAGCGCCTCGGCGGCGAACATGCCGGCAAGGCCGAGGCCGAAGACGTGGCTGCCGTGGATGTTGGCCCACAGCACCATCACCGCCACGAGCCAGAAGGGCGGCGCCCGGTCGTCGGCGCGGGCCGCGACCAGCGACGCCGTCCAGATCACGAGCAGCGGAAGAACCGCGATGTGTGGCCGCGCCACCAGATGGGGAAAGCACATGCCCCAGGCCACCAGGACGGCGGCAGCCATGGCCGGGACCGGCAGGAACCGCAGCAACGCATAGGCGAGGATCGCCAGTGCCGCGGCAAAGCAGGTCGCCCCGGCGACAGCCAGCCCGGCCCAGCCCGACGCGTCGTGGAGGAGGGCGATGGCGACCTCGACCAGCCACTCATGGGCAACCCACGCCGCCCCGGGCATCGAGTGCGAGAACACGTCGCGGGCCGGGACCTCCCCATGCGCCAGGATCCAGCGCCCGACCGCGATGTGGGAGAATACGTCGGGATCGCGGAGCAATTGTCGGCCGCGGCCGATCGCCGTTGCCCACGCGAGCAGCGCCACGATTGCAGTCGCTGCGAGCCGCACGCCTCGCGGGGTGGAGACCTTGACCGGCCCCATGGATGGGTTCACCGTTTGAATGGTCGCTTTCCGTCAGTCGCGTAAACGACGTGCTGCAACAAGGTAACCAACCATGAAATCGATCATCCTTGCCCTCGTCCTTGCCGTCAGCGGCATCTCCGGCTTCGTCTTCATGGCCGCCAACCAGGCCCAGGCCGACAACGCCAAGCCCAAGGACTAGCCCGCGGACTCCGGTTCACCGTCGAGGCTCTCCTCCGGCCTGGATGATCCGCGCGCGGCAATCCTCGTTCACGTCCACAGGCCAGCGCTCGCGCGGACTCCACGCCAGCTTGTCGACCACGACGGCAAGGCAGACTTGGAAGGCTGCCAACGCACCCGGTTTGTCGCCCTTCAGTTCCAGCGTCAAACCGATCCGCTGGTAGTTGTTGGCCAATGATTTGCGCCACCGCGAATTCTTGACCGTCCGGCTGTCCAGATCGATGGTCATGGCGAGCGCCTCGCGGTAGGCGGCGAGGGCTTCATCGAGCTTGCCGGCCTCGCGAAAACCGTCACCCACCTTCTGCCGGGCATTGGCGACGTCGAAGAAGGCGCCGTTGCTTTGCGGCAGGCGCTCCAGGGTCTCGAGCGTCAGCTCGAGGTAGCGCGCGAACTCCTGCATCGCGGCGGCGGGATTGCCGTCGAGCAGATAGAGATCGCCCATCCTCTGATGGGCGATCGCGAGGCCTTGGCGCCACGTGTAGACCGAGGGGTCGCTGCTGGTGAGCTGATAGGCGGTGTCGCGCGAGACCTGGTATTCGGCGAGGGCGTTCTTCCAGTCGCGCTGCTGCAGCAGGATATCGCCCAGGCGCAGGCTGGTCCCGGTCACCAGCACGAGATAGTCCTTGTTGCCGCGCGCGCGGGCCGACAACTGGCGGGCGATGGCGGCCGCGGCGCGGTAGGCGCTCGTCGACTCGGCCAGCCTGTCGTGCGCCTGCAGGGTGTCGCCCAGCTCCTCGTGCGCCTCCGCCAGATAGCGGCGCCAGCGCAGGTTGGCAGGCTGGCTGGCATCGAGTGTCTCGGCGTGTCGAATCCACGCGTTCTGTGCCGCCGCAGCGTCTTCCATTCTGCCGAGGCTGCGCAAGGCGAGCCCGAGACGCCTGTGACCCTTCATGAATTCGCGGTGCGCCAGCTCCTCCTGTGGAGCCTGCGCGACGAGCGGCGCCAGCCTGGCGAGCGCCTCGCGGGCGTGATCGGCGGCCTCGGCCGATTCGCCGGTCTGGAAGAAGACGTCGCTGAGCAGGCCGCGCGACTGGGCTTGCAGCAATGTCCAGCGCGCATCACCGGGATGCCGGGCGGCAAGGCCGTCGGCAAGCGCCAGGGCCTGGCGCGCAAGGTCGCGGGCCGCCGCGACATCGCCCAGCTCGACACCGGCGAAGCTCAAGACGCCGAGCAGCTGCACGCGCGCGGCCGTCACGTCGTTCGGCTCGCCCGGCAGGCCCTCTACTGTCTTGCGCGAACGGGCGGCCAGGTCGCTCAGCAAGCTCCGCGACACCGCGCCCTCGTGGTAGCCGTCGATCAGCTGCTGCAGGCTGCCCGCCGCCTGGTCGAGGGCCAGACGGTAGCTGTTCTCCGCCTCGTTCCGCGACGCCGTCGCAACGGTGCGCTGGTGCCAGGCGTAGCCGCCGGCCGCCAGCGCCAGCAACAGCAGCGCCGACACGGCAACGGCAAAGCGCCGGCTGCGGCGAAGCTTGTCGCGCAATGCCGCCTGTCCGGCCTCGTGGGCACGACGCTGCCGGTCCTGCTCGGCGGCGCTCGATGCCTCGACATAGGCCACCATCTCGGGATCGAGGTCGGCCCCGTGGCGGAAAAGCACGTCCTCGGCCTCGGCCAGCCTGCGGCCGGCTGGCAGCAGCATGTCGTCCTCGTGCCCGTGCTGCGTCCACGCCGCGGCCTCGGTCTGCAGATGGCGGCGGACGACCAGGAAGTCTCGATGTTCGGCGATCAGCTCGCGCAGGCGCGGCCAATGGCTGAGCAGCGCCTCGTGCGCCAGCCGGAAGGTGCGGCCCTGGCCGCTGTCGTCGGCCACCGCCAGCCTGGCATCGACCAGCATCTGGGCGAGGAAGCGCTGCTCGGGATCGGTGAGCGAGGTCTCGCGCACGACGCGCGACGTCGCAGCCGCCGAGGCGTCGCCCACCTCGACCAGCGAGAGCAGCAGCCCGGGCAATGCGGCGGCACGCCTGGGCGAAAGCTCCTGCACCAGCCGCTCGGCGCGCCGCGCGATCGCGCCCTCGAGCTGGCCGAGTTCGTTGTAGGTCGCATAGGTGAGCAGGCGCCGCTCGCCGCCCTCGACGTCGCGGCGATAGAGCTCATCGAGCAGGAAGGACAGGAGCGGCAGCGACGCCGGGTCGCGGGCTGCGGCCTCGCGAATGACCGCCGCCAGCGAAACACCGCTCCGGGCGTCCTTCTCGAAGGCGATGCCGGCCGCTTCGGCCGGCCGGGTGATGATCAGGTCGATCTCGGCGCCGGTCGGCGGCGCGAGCTGATATTGCCCCAGGCCGCCCGCGAGCTCGGCGAGCTGCGGAAGTTCGGGCATGCGGTGAAAGAAGTCGCTGCGCAGCGTGGCGATCACCCAGACCATGCCGGACGTGGCCAGGCCCGCGACGGCGGCATCGAGCGCGCGACGATCCCGATCGGAGATCGCGGCCGAGGTGAAGACTGCTTCGAGCTGGTCGAGCACCAGCACCAGCCGGCCCACCCGGCGGTCTCCGGGGGCCGCGAGAGGATCGGCGGCCGCGGCGCGCTCCAGCGCCACGCGCAGCGGTCCGGCCCCGACCCCGGGCGGGCCGCCCAGCAGGGCTGCGAGCTCGGCCTGGCCGTAGCCGACCGCCGCCAGCTCCGGCAGCGCATCGGGACGCAGCAGCGCCGCCGCCAGCCCCTCCAGCGGCGCCGGCGCGAGGTCGGCCGGATGGATGACGACATGACGCCAGGTGATCTGGCCATCGACCACGCCGGGCGCCATGAGATCGGGCACGAGGCCTGCCCGCACCAGCGACGACTTACCCGATCCGCTGGCGCCCAGGACCAGCATGAACGCCTTGTTCTCGGCGGCGCGCCTGACCAGCGCCTCGGCGATCTCGCGCTCGGCACGCTCGCGGCCGAAGAAGATGGCGGCATGCTCGCGGTCGAACGCCTGCAGGCCGCGATAGGGCGAGCCCGCCCACCATTCGATGCGCGCGCCCTCGCCCGCCGGCGTGACGCGGCGCAACAGCTCGGGCAGGCGCCGGCGCAGCAGCTCGCGCAGGTGCTGCTCGAGCTGGGTCTCGAATTCCTCCAGCGTCGTGAAGCGGTTGAACGCGGCCTTGAACTGGCCGCTCTCGTCCTCGAAGTGGAACCGCCAGAATTTCTGCAGCGCCTCCCACTGGCTGCGGATCTGGTCGAGCTGGTCGACGCGGCTGAAACGCGCGAAGCCCTCGCCCTGCTTGCGGTAGACCAGCATGTCCGGCACGCCGCTGCGCTGCTGGCGCGCCGCCAGCGCACTCTCGAACTCCCATTCCGTGCCGGTCACCGGCGCGCGCCCGTCGATGCCGCGATACTCCCGCGTCGCCGTGCGCTCGGGCAGCGGCGTGCCCAGCCTCGACCACAGGATCAGCACCAGGATGTCGGCGTCGGCCGGCGGGTCGATGATGTCCTGGAAATGGCCCGAGCTCAGCATCGGCTCGTATTCCCAGAGCACCGGCGTGATATCGAAGAACGAGGCGAACTCGCGCTTCAGCCGGCCGATCACCAGGGCGGCGCGGCGGCGCTCGTCGTTCACGTCTCCAGGCGAGGAGATGAAGATCCGGAAGCGCTGCGACATGGGCGACGGGGTTCCGTTCGAGATGACAGGCAAAGAATGGCGGACAATCTCCGCTCCGTCACGGCGGCTTTTGGCGCAGCTCCCGCCCCCGGTCGAGGCCTCAGGCCGGAGGCAGGTGGCTGGTGTCGTTGATGCAGCCGACCCGGACGTCGCCCGCGGCAAAGACCTCGATCTCGTTCAGTGTGCAGGGATCCTGGGCCAGCCGCCAATAGGCCGAGAGGGGCTGGTCGAGAAGCTGCAGAAGGAGTGCTCGGTTGACGCTGTCGTGGCCGACCAGAACCACGGTGTCGGCGGCATGCCGCGCCAGCACCATCCGCAGGGCATCGGCCGTCCGCGCCACCACGTCCTGCAGCGACTCGCCGCCGGGAAAGCGCACGAGGTGCGGTGCCGAGCGCCACAGCCGGTAGGCCTCCGGGGATTCGGCGCTCACCTCCTCATGGGTGCGCATCTGCCAGGCGCCGTAGTCGATGTCGCCCAGTCCCTCGTGCACCGACGCCGTGACCCCGCAGGCCGCGGCGATCCTGGCGCCCGTGGCCACGCAGCGCTGCAGCGGGCTGGTATAGACGGCCACCGGCTTCCAGTGCGCGGCGATGCGCCGGGCGAGCGCGTCGGCCTGGGCGAGGCCACGGTCGGTGAGGGCGAGTTCGGCGCGGCCGCGAAAGCGCGCCGGGCGGATGCCGTCGACATGGCCGTGGCGGCTCAGAAGGATCCTGGTCATGGGTCCTACTTCCCGATGCAGAAGTCGCGGAAGATGACGTCGAGGAGTTCGTCGATCCGCACCGTGCCGGTGATGCGGCCGATGGCGCGCAGCGCCAGCCGCAAATCCTCGGCGGCCAGCGCGATCTCCGGCGCCACCAGCGCGCGCCCGAGGGCGACATGGGCCTCGGCCAGCGCCTCGCGATGGCGCGCCCGGGTGAGCGGCGGCACGCCAGCGCCTTCTTCCATCAGCAGCCCGGCCGAGCGTTCGAGCCGGGCCAGCAATTCGGCCAGGCCGGCGCCGGTCTTCGCCGACAGCGGCACCGCGCCCGCGGCATCCGCCGCCGCCAGGTCGATCTTGTTCACCACCACGATGTCGCGCGTCGCATCCCAGCGCGCCGTCGAGGCCGTGAGCGTCTGCATCGCCGCCTTCCAGTCGCCCGCGGCATCGAGCACCAGGACGCGGAGATCGGCCTCGGCCGCGCGCGCGCGGGCGCGGCGCACGCCTTCCTGTTCGATGGCGTCGCCCGACTCGCGCAGGCCCGCGGTGTCGGCCAGCACCACCGGCCAGCCGCCGAGATCGAGATGGACCTCTATGACGTCGCGCGTGGTGCCCGCGGTCTCCGATACGATGGCAGCGTCGCGTCGCGCCAGAAGATTGAGCAGCGAGGATTTGCCGGCGTTGGGCGGACCGATGATCGCGATGTGCAGGCCTTCGCGCAGCCGCTCGCCGCGGCGATCGCCGAGATGGGCGCCGATCTCGGCCTGCAGCTGCACGATGCCCTCGCGCACCCGGCCGGCGATGCCCGGCGGCAGATCCTCGTCAGGAAAGTCGATGGCCGCCTCGAGGTGGGCGAGCGTGCCGAGACCCAGCGTCCGCCAATCCTCGTAGAGCCGGTGCAGCGCGCCGTCCATCTGCTGCAGGGCGAGGCGCCGCTGCTGTTCGGTCTCGGCCGCGACCAGGTCGGCGATGCCCTCGGCCTCGGTGAGGTCGAGCTTGCCGTGCTCGAAGGCGCGGCGCGTAAATTCGCCGGGTTCGGCCAGCCGGCAGAGGCCGAGCCGCCCGATCGCCTCCAGCGCCGCGCCGACGACGGCGCGGCCGCCGTGCAGATGCAGCTCGGCCATCATCTCGCCGGTCTCGCTGTTGGGCGCCTCGAACCACACCACCAGACCGCGGTCGATCGCTTCGCCGCTCAGCGGATCGTAGAGCGTGCGCACGGCCATGCGGCGCGGCTCCGGCAGCGCCGGGTCGCGCGCCGAATGACCGCGCTCGAAAGCGCGCGGCTCGGTGAGGAAGACCAGCACCTCGGGCGCACGCGGGCCGCTCAGCCGGATGACCGAGAGGGCGCCCGGGTGGGCGCGAGAGGGCGCGGGCGTGCCCAGCGCATAGATTGTGGCGCTGTCCATCAGGTCCGTTTTTGCGGGGTTGGGCGGGCGGGCGTCGGCGGCGCCGGCGGCGGCCGCGCCATCACCTTGTCGGCGATCTTCTCGTAGAGATGCTCGGGGATCAGGCGCCGCTCGACCAGCTCGGTCTTGGCACGGAACGGCCGCGCCCGGATGATGGCGTCGGCACGGACCTCGCCGATGCCGTCGAGTGTCATCAGCTCGTCGCGGCCGGCATTGTTGAGGTCGATCAGGCCGGACGCCGGCGCCGCCGGCGCAGCACGCGTCTGCGCGAACGAGGGCGCGGCGAACGCCAGCACCGCCAGCACGATCACGGGGATGATCCGGCTCATCCGACCGACTATCGCACGATCTCGTCCCAGGAGGGACAGGCACGCTCGGCGAAGGGCGTTTTCCAGCGATGGCAGTTCGACCGGTCGATCAGCTCGGCCGGCACCATGATCTCGGCCGGCACCGGCTTGCCCTCGAGATGCCGCAGCACCGCACGGGCAGCGACGGCTGCGATGTTGAAGGCGCTGAAATCGACGCTCGCCAGCATGCGGCCGTGCTCGATGTGGTCGATCGCGGCGGGCAGGCCGTTGACGCCCACCACCTGCGCCGTCCGCCCCGATTCGGCCAGCGCCTCCAGCGCGCCGAAGGCCATGACGTCGTTGGCGGTCCAGACGCCGTCGATGCGCGGATGTGCTTCCAGCAGCTCGGCCATCGCCGCCCGCGCCGGCGCCTGCTGGAGATAGCCGATGCGCGCGCCCAGCAGCTCGACGCCGGGGTTCTCCGCCACGGCGCGCTGCAGCCCGACGGTGCGGTCGCGGGCCGTGCGCGCCGACGGCGTGCCGTCGAGGGCGACGATGCCGCCTGTGCCGCCGAGGCCGCCGATCAAAGCCTTGGCGGCGGTGTAGCCCACCGCGATGTCGTCGGAGCCGACGAAGGTGAGGATCCTGCCAACCATGCGGTTGATGAAGACCGCGACCGGAATGCCGGCCGCGGCGAACCGTGCCAGGTCCTCTTCCATCCGCACATCGTCGGTCGGGTTGAAAAGGACGGCGTCCGGCCGCGCGGCCAGCGCCTCGCTCACCAGGGCCTTCTGCTGACCGACATGATCGGGGGTCTCGGGCACATAGTGCACGGTCCGCGCGCCGGCCTCGGCGGCGATCCGGGCGGCGACCAGCCGGGCGGCGTCATAGGCCGGATTGACCCGATTCTTGGTGAAAACGGCGAGCGTGGGCGAAGGCATGGTCCCTATTTTAGACGACCGCCGCCCTGTAGTATCCCGCCGACATGGGCAAGCTCTACGACCATATTCCCGACCGCCGCAGGATCGTGCGCCGCCGCGCGCTCGAAGAGGCGTTGGCGACGCTGGTCGAAGACCTGCCCTCGGGCGGCGAGCCGCCCCGGCCGCCGGTGCTGGCGCTGCTGCGCGACGCACTGACCCAGGGCCGGGCCGAGATCCGCCGCCGCTTCGAGGAGCCCGGCCCGCTGCGCAACGACGGGCCGGCCGTGCTGGCGGCCACCTCTTACCTGATGGACCAGATCGTCCGCGTCCTGTTCGACTTCGCCGACCGCTACGCCTACCCCGCGGCCAACCCCAGCGCCGCCGAGCGGCTGGGCGTGGTGGCGACCGGCGGCTACGGCCGCGGCGAGCTGGCGCCGCTTTCCGACCTCGATCTCCTGTTCCTGCGCCCCTACAAGCAGACGCCCAGGGGCGAGCAGATCGTCGAGTTCATGCTCTACCTGCTGTGGGACCTCGGCCTGAAGGTCGGCCACGCCACCCGTACCGTCGACGAGAGCCTGCGCTATGCCGAGCGCGACCAGACCATCCGCACGGCGCTGCTCGAGATGCGCTACCTGTGGGGCGACCGTGCCCTGTTCGACGAGCTGCTGCGTGGCTTCGCGCAGAAATTCTACACCGGCGACGGTCGCGACTTCGTCGAGGCCAAGCTCGCCGAACGCGACCAGCGCCACCAGCGCATGGGCGATTCACGCTACGTCGTCGAGCCCAACGTCAAGGAGGGCAAGGGCGGCCTGCGCGACCTGCACCTGCTGTTCTGGATCGCCAAGTACCTCTACCACGTGAGCGCGCCCGGCGACCTCGTGGCCAAGGGCGTACTCACCAAGGAGGAGGCCCGCCTGTTCGAGCGCGCCGAGCGCTTCCTCACCACCGTGCGCTGCCACATCCACTACCTGACGGGCCGCACCGACGATCGCCTGTCGTTCGACCTGCAGCGCGAGATCGCCGAGCGGCTGGGCTACCAGGACCGGCCAGGCAGCCGCGGCGTCGAGCGCTTCACCAAGCACTACTATCTCCACGCCAAGACGGTGGGCGACCTCACGCGCATCTTCGTCGCCGCCCTCGAGGACAGTCACAGGCGCAAGCCCAAGCTCGCCGCGCTGTGGCAGACGCTCCGGCCGCGCCAGCTCGAAGGTTTCAGGCTCGACGGCGAGCGGTTGGCGGTCGCGGCGCCCGACGCCTTCACCAAGGATCCGGCGGCCATCCTGCGGCTGTTCCACGTCGCCCAGGAAAACGACCTCGACGTCCATCCGGCGACGCTGCGGCTCATCACCCAGAACATCCGGCTGGTCGATCGCCTGCGGACCGATCCCGAGGCCAATCGTCTGTTCATGGCGATGATGACGTCGCGGCACGATCCGGAGACGACCCTGCGGCGTCTCAACGAGGCTGGTGTGTTCGGGCGCTTCATTCCCGACTTCGGCCGCGTCGTCGCCCAGACGCAGCACGACATGTATCACACCTACACCGTCGACGAGCACACGATCCGCGCCATCGGCATCCTGGCGCGCATCGAATCGGGCGAGCTGAAGGACGATCATCCGCTGGCCTCCGAGGTGGTGCACAAGGTGCTGTCTCGGCCGGCGCTCTATCTCGCGGTGCTGCTGCACGACATCGCCAAGGGCCGCGGCGGCGACCATTCGGTGCTGGGCGCCGACGTGGCGCTGCAGGTCGGGCCGCGCCTGGGTTTGAGCGCCGCCGAGACCGAGACCGTGGCCTGGCTGGTGCGCCACCACCTCGCCATGTCGGGCACCGCCTTCCAGCGCGACCTGATGGACCCCAAGACCATCGAGAATTTCGCCGCCCTCGTTCAATCGCCGGAGCGCCTGCGGCTGCTGCTGGTCCTGACCGTCTGCGACATCCGCGCCGTCGGCCCCAACGTCTGGAACGGCTGGAAGGCGGCGCTCCTCCGCCAGCTCTACAACGCCGCCGAGCAGGTCCTGTCGGGCGGCACGCTGGCCGGCGGGCGCGCCGACCGCATCCGCCAGATCCAGGCCGAGGTCGCCGCTCGCCTCGCAAGCTGGAGCGAACAGGAGAAGGACGAGCATTTCGCCCGCGGCTATGCACCCTACTGGCTGTCGTTCGATCCCGACACCCTGGCGCGCCAGGCCGAGCTGGTGCGCGGCGCCGAACGCAGCCACCAGCCGCTCGCCATAGAGCATCGCGTCGACGCGGCGCGCGCGGTCACCGAGGTCACGATCTACACGCTCGACACCCATGGCCTGTTCGCCCGCCTGGCCGGCGCCATGGCGGTGAGCGGCGCCAACATCGTCGACGCCAAGATCTTCACCCTGGCCAACGGCATGGCGCTCGACACCTTCTGGATCCAGGACCTGGAAGGAAAGCCGTTCGACGATTCGCGGCGCCTGGCGCGGCTCGCCGCCCGGGTCGAGCTGGCGCTTTCCAACCGGCTCGACATCCAGCGCGAACTCGACACGCAACGCAGCTCGTGGCCCAAGCGCGACAGCATCTTCACCGTCGAGCCACGCGTTCTGATCAACAACAATGCTTCCGACACCTTCACGGTGATCGAGGTCAACGGCCGCGACCGGCCGGGCTTCCTGCATGTCGTGACGCGGGCGCTGACGCGGTTGAACCTGCAGATCGCCTCGGCCCACATCACGACCTACGGCGAACGCGCCGTCGACGTGTTCTATGTGAAGGACCTGTTCGGCCTGAAGGTCGTCAACCAGGACAAGCTCAAGCAGGTGGGCGACACGGTCGAAAGCTCGATCCGCGACTTCGACACCCGCTTCGACCCGCTGGCCAAGGCGGCGGAGTAGCCGTTCGGGCGGATCCGGCGCGCTCGCGATCTCGACTGAAGGCGGGAACCGTTCCTCTGTGGACTACGGCTGTACCGAGACCGAGGAAGCACAGGCCTTGCCGCCGGCGGCTTCACAGATCGTGCGCGCGACGCGCCGTGCCTTGACGTCGCCGCACGGTGCGCCGAGAGCCAGCGAAGTATCGAGGTGCTGCTTCAGGGTCGCCTTCCCTCCCGGGCCGATCGGATAGAGCACGCCTTCGCGGTAGGCCGATTTCAGTTCAACGGTGCGTTCCTGGCCGTTGCCCAGCGCCACGACGACATCGACCTGCAGATAGTCGATGGTCTCCGCCGACCTGTTCTCGACCACCAGGCTCGGCACGCAGTTGCCGAAGACCATGGAGTCCGCGCCGCGTTTGACATCGATGCCATTCGCCGCGTGCGCCGATGAAACAGAAAAAACCAACCCAACTGCAATGAGACGAACAAACATGATCGACTCCCTTGTTGTGTCGCTATTCTAGCCGGCTTGCAGCCGCTGCTCCCGACGCACGGCGAGCATCTGCAGGATGGCCGCCGCCGTCTCCTCGATCGATCGCCGCGTGACGTCGATGGTCACCCACTTGCGGCGGGCGTAGAGGCGGCGGGCGTCCTGGATCTCGCGCTGCACCTGTTCCATGTCGGTGTATTCGGTTTCGGTCTCCTGCTGCAGCAGGCGCAGACGATTGACCCGGATCTGCACCAGCCGCTCGGGATCGGTGATCAAGCCGACGATCAGCGGCCGCTTCGAATCCTCGAGTTCCGTCGGCGGCGGCACGGCAGGTACCAGGGGCACATTGGCCGCGCGCACGCCGCGATTGGCGAGATAGACGCAGGTCGGGGTTTTGGAGGTCCGCGACGGTCCGACCAGGATGACGTCGGCATCCTCGAGGTCGTGCGTCGACTGGCCGTCGTCGTGCGCCAGCGTGTAATGCATGGCGTCGATACGGTCGAAATAGCCTTCGTCGAGCTGATGCTGGCGCCCCGGCCATTGCTCGCTCTTGGAGTGGAAATGAACCGCGAGCACGCTCATCGCCTGGTCGAGCACGCCGACGCAGGGCAGCTGCAGCCGCCGGCAATGATCGCGCACGAGATCACGCAGATCCTGGTCGACCAGCGTATAAAGGACGGGTCCGCGATCGCGCTCGACCGCCTGCACGACCTTTTCCATCTGACCGCGCGTTCTTACCAGGGACCAGACATGCTCCTGCACAAAGATGCCCTCGTACTGGACCAGGCAGGCGCGCGCGACGCTGGACACCGTTTCGCCGGTGGAGTCGGACACGAGATGAACGTGAAAATTGCGGTTTGCCACGCTTCGTTTTACCCCACAGTTGCACCGGGAGAAACGCGGGATTGTCGACGGCATCGCGGGGACAGGTGGCGGTTCGCGTCCGAACCGGCCGATTCAGGACCCGACTCGCCTTTGCCCTCCAGACATTCGTCCCTTGCGGACAACCCGGGAGGAATGACCTGCGAGTCGGGAATCAGCCCAATCAACCAAGTGAAACCGGCCCTAGCCAGTCCACAGCGTCCTGGGGAGAAGAGTCCAATAGGGCGCATCCCCACGTGCCACAGGCCCTACTACTGCTACTACCTATTAAGATTAGAGTAAGAGGAAGCATGAGGGACAAGACTTGAGCAGCCCAAAAGCAGCGGGGAAGTTTCTGCAGACGTTAGCCGGAACGCGCTTTCCGACGCCACCGGTCTGGCTGATGCGTCAGGCCGGGCGATACCTGCCGGAGTATCGCGCCGTTCGCGCCACGACCAAATCGTTCCTCGATTTCTGCTACACGCCGGACAAGGCGGTCGAGGTGACGCTACAGCCGGTCCGCCGGTTCGGGTTCGATGCCGCGATCATCTTTTCCGACATCCTGGTCGTTCCGGATGCGCTCGGCCAGAAAGTCTGGTTCGAGGAGGGCGAGGGTCCGAAGCTCGAGGGACTGACCGATCCCTCGCAGTTCGGGCGTCTGTCCCGTGCCCGCATCGCCGATCATCTGGCGCCCGTCTACGAAGCGATCCGCCGGTCGCGCGCGGCGTTGCCCGAGGAAACAGCACTGCTGGGGTTTGCCGGGGCACCGTTCACGCTGGCCTGCTACATGATCGAAGGCAGCGGCAGCCGCGACTTCGCCAAGGTGAAGGGTTGGGCGTACAGCCATCCCGAATCGTTCAGGTTGCTGATCGATCTGCTGGTCGAGGCCGTGGTCGATCATCTCGCCTATCAGGTCGATGCCGGCGTCGACGCCGTGCAGCTCTTCGATTCGTGGGCGGGCGTTCTGCCGGAGGAGCAGCTCTTCCACTGGTCGCTCGATCCGATGGTGCGCATCGCCAAGGGGCTGCGCGAGCGGCATCCGGGGATTCCAATCATCGCCTTTCCGCGAGCGGTCGGCCCGGCGATGCTGATGTACCGGAGGCCGGACACTTTCACCGCATTGTCGATCGACACCGGCATCGGCGCGCACTGGGCGGCCAAGGAGCTGCAGCCGCACATCTGCCTACAGGGCAACCTCGATCCCCTGATGCTGGTTGCGGGCGGCGTGGCGCTGGAGCGCGAGGCCACGCGCATCCTCGGCAAGCTCGGGCATGGGCCGTTCGTGTTCAACCTCGGCCACGGCGTGGTGCCGCAGACGCCGCCCGACAACGTCGCGCGCCTGGTCGAGATCGTGCGCGGCTGGAAGCCGGGCGCGCCATGAGGACCGCGCCGTGAAGATCGCCATCATCCTGTTCAACCTCGGCGGACCCGATTCGCCCGAGGCGGTACAGCCGTTCCTGAAAAACCTCTTCAGCGATCCCGCGATCATTTCGTTGCCGTCGTTTCTGCGTTTGCCGTTGGCGAGCTTCATCTCCAGCCGGCGCGCGCCCAAGGCCAGGAAGATCTACGACCAGATCGGCGGCAGCTCGCCCATCCTCGGCCAGACCGAGGCACAGGCGCGTGCGCTGGAGGAGGTGCTCGGCACCGGGCACGAATGGCGCGGCTATGTCTGCATGCGCTACTGGCATCCGATGACCGACGCGGTGGTGCGCTCGGTGAAGCGCTTTGCCCCCGATCGCGTCGTGCTGCTGCCGCTCTATCCGCAGTTCTCGACCACGACGACCGATTCCTCGGTGAAGGCCTGGAAGGCGGCGGCAGCGGCGGCCAAGCTCGCCGTCCCGACGCAAACCGTGTGCTGCTATCCCGACGAGCCGGGTTTTATCGCCGCATCCGTCGATCTCGTGAAACAGGGTCTTGCCGAAGCCGGCGCTGGCCCGGTCCGCGTGCTGTTTTCCGCTCATGGCCTGCCGGAGAAAATCGTCAAGCGCGGCGATCCCTATCAGATGCAGGTCGAACGCTCGGCACAGGCGATCGCCGACGAGATCGCTAGGCAGACGGGGGGGCTCGACTGGTCGGTCTGCTACCAGAGCCGGGTCGGCCCGCTGAAGTGGATAGGGCCGTCGACCGAGGCCGAGATCCGCCGCGCCGGCGCGGAAGGCCGCCGCGTCGTGCTCTATCCGCTGGCCTTCGTGTCGGAGCATTCCGAAACGCTGGTCGAACTCGATATCGACTATCGCCGTCTCGCGGAAGAATGCGGCGTGCCGGTCTACCGGCGCGTACCGGCCGTGGGCACCCATCCGTCGTTCATAGGCGGCCTGGCAGACCGCGTACGCGCGATCCTCGCCAAACCGCGGGCTGCCGTGTGCCATGGCGCCAAGACCATGCCTTGCAGCTCCCGGCACCTCGGCTGCCCCCTGATCGCCGGAGCGATGTGATGCTCTACGAGGTCCTGAAGGCGCTGCACATCGTGGCCGTGATCGCCTGGATGGCGGGGCTGCTCTACCTGCCGCGGCTGTTCGTCTATCACGCCGATGCGGAAAAGGGTTCCAGGCAGAGCGAGACTTTTAAGACCATGGAGCGCCGTCTCGTCTACGCGATCATGGAGCCGGCCCAGGGCGCGGTCTGGATCCTGGGGCTGCTGCTGGCCTGGCGGGGCGATTGGTGGTCGCACGGCTGGTTCCAGGCCAAGATCGTGCTGGTCCTGTTGATGACCGGCGTGCACCACGTCTACGGGCGCTGGCGCAAGACCTTCGCGGCAGACCGAAACACGAGGCCTGCCAGCTATTATCGCTGGTGGAACGAGGTGCCGACGGTGCTGATGATCGCTATCGTATTCCTCGTGGTGCTGAAGCCGTTTTGAGTGGAGAAACATGACCGCCGTAGCGACAATCGATTGGCACGACCAGATCTTCGAGACCCTGAAAGATCACGACATCAAGCAGGTCTATCACGTGCCCGACGCCGGGCATGGAAAGCTGATCGAGGCCTGCCAGAAATCCAATTCCATCCGCACCGTGCCGCTCACGACCGAGGAAGAGGGCATTCCACTCGCCGCCGGTGCGTGGCTGGGCGGCCAGCGCTCGGTGCTGCTGATGCAGAGCTCGGGCGTGGGCAACACCATCAACCTGATGGGCATGACCAAGACGCTGCGCTTTCCGTTCCTGACGCTGATCACGATGCGCGGCGACTACGGCGAGTTCAATTCCTGGCAGTATCCGATGGGCCAGGGCACGCCCAAGGTGCTGGAGGCGATGGGCGTGCTGCTCTACTCGGTCGACGACGCCGTCGAGGTCAAGGCCACGGTCGATGCCGCGGCGCGCTCGGCCTTCAACGGCGGCCAGGCGGTGGCCGTGCTGCTGCGCCAGAAGTTGATCGGCATCAAGAATTTCGGGAAGAAGTGACATGAACACGGCCACGCTCCAGCGCCGCCCGCTGGTGAAGCAGCTCCTCGATGGCGCCGACGACGACCTGCTGGTGATCGCGGGACTGGGCTCCGCCAACTGGGACATCACCGCGGCGGGCGACCGTCCGCTCAACATGCCGCTGTGGGGCGCCATGGGTGCGCCGGTGGCGATGGGCCTGGGCCTCGCCCTGGCGCAGCCCGGGAAGCGCGTGCTGGTGATCACCGGCGATGGCGACATGCTGATGAGCCTGGGCTCGCTCGCCACCGTGGCCACCCAGCAGCCGGAGAACCTCGCCATCGTCGTCCTCGACAACGAGAAGTTCGGCGAGACCGGCAACCAGGCCACTCACACCAGCCCGCGCAACAACGGCCCGACCAATTCCGGCGCCGGCACCGATCTCAGCGTCGTCGCCAAAGGCTGCGGCATCGCCGACTCGGCCCTCGTGCGCGAGGCGGGCGAGGTGGCGCAGCTCGTGAAGGACGCACGGACCAAGAAGGGTCCGGTGTTCCGGCTGGTGAAGGTGATGGTCGAGAAGCTCGAATTCGTGATGCCGCCGCAGGATGGCGCGCATCTCAAGGACCGTTTCCGCCAGGCACTGCTGGGGCACGCCTAGGAGAGGTTGCATGACCGGCTACGCGCCCTTTCCCCTGATCGATCTCACGGGCTCCCCGCGCGAGCGGGGCCGTACGCACGGCAAGGCTGCCGCCGACCGGTTGCGGCGCGGCGCCAGGATGTACGCCGAGTCGCTGGTCGCCAGCGGCGTCGACTGGAAGGAGCTGGAGCGCCGCGCCGAGGCGATGGTGCCGGCGATCGAGCATTTCGACCCGGCCTATGTCGAGGAGATGCGCGGCATTGCCGAGGGCGCGGGCGAGCCCTTCGCCGCCGTCGTGCTGATGAACGCCCGCACCGAGATGGTGGCGGCGGCGCGCCGCCAGAAGGCGGCCCAGCACTTCCCCGACGGCTGCACGGCGGCGCTGGCGCTGCCCGAGGCCAGCGCTGACGGTGTGCTGCTGCATGGCCAGAACTGGGACTGGCGCGCCGAGTGCGCCGAAACCGGCGTGGTGCTGCGCATCCGCCGCGACGACGGGCCCGATATCCTGACCTTCACCGAGGCCGGCGGCCTTGCCCGCTCCGGTCTCAACTCGGCCGGGATCGGCCTCACCGCCAATGCGCTGGAGTGCGAGCGCGACTACGCCCGCGGCGCCGGCGTGCCGCTGCCCTTCATCCGGCGCAAGGTGCTGGAGGCGGCCCATCTCGCGCAGGCGGTGCAGACGATCGTCTCGACGCCCAAGCCGGGCTCCAATCACATGGCGGTGAGCCACGCCACGGGGGCCGGGGGCGGCGAGGCCTTCGGCTTCGAATGCGCGCCCGACGATACGTTCTGGCTGGCGCCGGACCGCGGTCTTTACGTTCATGCCAATCACTGGATCGCCGAGTCGGCGCGCGCCAAGGTCAAGGACACTGGCCTCGCCGAAACGCCGTGCTCGATCTATCGCGACAAGCGCGTGCGCGACCAGCTGGCGCCGAAACGCGGCAAGCTCACCTTGGAGGATTTCCGCGCCGCCTTCTTCGACGACTGGAACGCGCCCTGGTCGGTGTGCCGGCCGCCGCGCCTGAACGCGCGCGGCGTCAAGACGGCGACGACGGCGATGATCCTGATGCGGCCCGGCGAGGGCCATCTGGAGGCCTGTCCGATGCCGGCGATCAACAAGCAGTTCACGACCTATACCCTGACGCCCGACCGCACTGCGCAGAAGCAGGCGGCGGAATAACAGCCTGGGAGGGCTCACCATGACCCAATCGCCCGAATTCCGCGGTCGCATCTACAACGACATCACCGAGACCATGGGCGCGACGCCACTCGTCAAGCTCAACCGCCTGCCCGGACGGGCCGGCGCCAAGGCCGAGATCCTGGCCAAGCTCGAATTCTTCAATCCGATGTCGTCGGTGAAGGACCGCATCGGCGTCGCCATGATCGACGCCGCCGAAAGGACCGGCAAGATCGTGCCCGGCGTCAGCACCATCATCGAGCCGACCTCGGGCAACACCGGCATCGGCCTCGCCTTCGTGGCCGCCGCGCGCGGCTATCGCGTGATCTTCACCATGCCGGATTCGATGTCGGTCGAACGCCGCAAGATGCTGCGGTTCCTCGGCGCCGAACTCGAGCTGACGCCGCGCGAAAAGGGCATGAAGGGCGCCATCGCCAAGGCCGAGGAACTGCTGAAGACCGTGCCCAACAGTTTCATGCCGCAGCAATTCCAGAACCCGGCCAATCCCGCCGTTCACGTCCGCACGACGGCCGAGGAGATCTGGCGCGACACCGGCGGCAAGCTCGATGTCTTCGTCTCGGGCGTCGGCACCGGGGGCACCGTCACCGGCGTCGGCCAGGCCCTGAAGCCCAGGCTGCCCCACCTCAAGGTCGTCGCCGTCGAGCCTGAAGCGAGCCCGGTGCTGTCGGGTGGCCAGCCCTCGCCGCATCCCATCCAAGGCATTGGCGCGGGCTTCGTGCCCGACATCCTCGATCGCAAGGTGATCGACGAGGTGGTGAAGGTCGCCAACGACGCGGCCTTCAGGACCGCGCGCGACATGGCGACGCTGGAGGGCATTCCCATCGGCATTTCCGGCGGCGCCGCCGTCGCTGCTGCACTTGTCCTGGGCGCGCGCCCGGAGAATGCCGGCAAGCGGGTCGTGGTGATCATCCCCGACTTCGCCGAACGCTACCTTTCGACGGCGCTGTTCGAAGGCCTGGACTAGGCCGGATACCACTTCGGCTTGCGCTTCTCGCGGAAGCTGGCGAGGCCTTCGGTGGCTTCGGGAAGCCGCCGCGTGCGGGCGTGTTCGTCGATCAGGTCGCGCAGTTCGCCGTCGTCGACGAAGGACCGGGCCGCCGCCAGCGTCCGCAGCTTGGTGGCGGTCGTGGCGCCGGGGGCGTTCATCAGCACGGCTTCCACGATCCTGTTTCCCGTCTCGTCGAGCTCGCCGACCGGGCAGACTTCGTGCACCAGCCCCAGCCACCGCGCTTCCTGGGCACCGAAGCGCTCGCCGGTGAGGGCGTAGCGCCGCACCTGGCGCACGCCCATCGCCTGGCAGAGCTGCGGCAGGATGATGCCCGCCATCAGGCCCCAGCGCGTCTCGCTGATGGAAAAGATCGCGTCTTCCGACGCCACCACGACGTCGCAGGCCGCGGCAATGCCGGTGCCGCCGCCGAAGCAGCCGCCATGGATCAGGGCGAGCGTCGGCACCGGGCAGGTGTCGAGCCGGCGGATCGCCTCGGCGGTGAGCCGGCTCACCCGTTCGTTCTCGGCCGCCGACTGCTTGGCGACGCCGTTGATCCAGGCGAGATCGGCTCCGGCCTGGAAATGGCGGCCGTTGCCGCGCAGCACGACGAGGCGCAGTCCCGCCTCGCGGCCGAGCGCATCCATCGCGGCATGCAGGCCGTCGATCAGGTCGCCGTTGTAGGCGTTGTTCACGTGGGGCCGGTTCAGCGTGACCGTCGCCACGCCGCGCGCATCGATTTCCCGGAGAACGGTGTCGTTGCTCATTCTCAGTCGGCCTTCAGGTAGCTGTCCTTGAGGGCGATCCTGCCGTCCTTCACCTCGTAGAGGTCGATGCCATAACGGTCGAACGGCTTGCCGGCATGGTCGATGCCGGTGACGCGGAAGGTGCCGAACAACTTGTCGCCGGCGCGGTGGATGCGCGCCTCGGAGTAGCGCGCCTCGCGGTGGGCAGTGCTCTTGTCGGCGAAGTAGGCGAGCAGGTCCTTCTTGCCCTTGAGCACGCGGCCGGCCGGCGCCCCTCCGGCATTGAGGCGCCATTCGAAATCGTCGGTGACGCAGGCCGCGATCTCCTCGGCATCGGCCTTGTTGAAGGCCTTGCCGAAGCGGCGGAACAGGTCGTCGATGGCGTCGGCCATGGTTTCCTCCCGGGTTGCCGGCAGTAGACCATATTTTCTGCTCATATCTCCCAGGGCGGAGGCGTGAATTTCTCGATGAGGAAATTCACGAAGGCCGGGACTTTGGGCGCGAGATGCCGGCGGTGCGGGTAGACGGCGTGGATCGGCACCGGCTCATCGGCCGAAAAATCTCCCAGCAGCGGCACCAGCGCGCCGTCGCGGATCGCCTGGGCCATGGTGAGCCGCGTCAGGCGGACGATGCCGATGCCCTGAAGGGCGAGCTGCATCTGCATCTCGCCCTCGTTGACGTTGACGCGGCCGGCGACCTCGATCTCGCGGACCTCGCTCCCGTTGGGGCCGTCGATGCGGAAGTGCCAGCGGTTGAGGTAGGCCCGCTCGCGCGAGACGATGCAATTGTGCCGCGCCAGATCCTCGGGGCGGCGCGGCGTGCCGTGGCGCGCCAGGTAGGACGGGGCGGCGCAGATCAAGCGTTTGTCCGCGCCGATCTTGCGCGCCATGAAGCTGGTGTCGGCCAGCCGCCCGATGCGGATGGCGATGTCGACGCCTTCGTCGACCATGTCGACCACGCGGTCGGTCGGCAGCAGCTCGAGCTGCACCAGCGGGTGGCGCGCCATGAATTCCGAGATCACCGGGGCGAGCTGGTGGGTCGAGAAGGCGAGCGATGTGGTGACCCGGAGCAGGCCATGCGGCGTGTCGCGCTGGCCGGAAATCTGGTCCTCGATCGTCTCGATCTCGCTCACGATGCGCCGCGCGGCCGCGTAGAACGCCTCGCCTTCGGTGGTGAGGTGGAGCGCCCGGGTCGTGCGCTGCAGCAGTCGGACGCCCAGCCGGGTCTCGAGGCGGGTGACCAGCTTGCTGACGGCCGACGACGTCAGGCCCAGACTCGGGGCGGCGGCAGAAAAGCCCTTGGAATCGACGACCCGCACGAAGGCGGCCATTTCGCTGGCATGACTGATCATTGCTCAATTAGTGAATTATATTCATCAATAATAGTCAATGCGAACCACTAACACATTCATCGGATGGAATTATGTTGATTTCGATCTCAAGGAGAAACTCATGTTCTCGACGCCCTATCCCTCGATCCCCGAATACCAAGCCTATGCAGCCCGTGCCCGCCGCCTGCGCGCGGCAGCCGTCGCCGGCCTGTTCAGCGACCTCGGCCGCTGGATTTCGAACAGCTCCGCCTTCGGCTGGATTTCCGCCGCGGCGCGCTGAGCCGGGTACATGCCCGCGCCTTGGGGGCACTACGCCCGCTACAACCGGCTGGCCAACGAGACGCTTTACGAGGCTTGCGCCGCGCTCTCCGACGAGGAGCGTCGGCGCGACCTCGGAGCGTTCTTCGGGAGCGTCCACGGCACGCTCAATCATCTCCTGCTGGGCGACCGGATCTGGATGACCCGCTTCGAGGGCGGCACGCATCCCTCGACCGATCTCGGCGCCGTCCTGTACGACGACTTTGCCGCCCTGCGGCGCGCGCGGGCCGTCATGGACGCCCGCATCGAGGCGTTCATCTCGAACCTGCCGCCCGATTTCGCCGCCGGCGAGATCCGCTACACCAACAATGCCGGCCTCGCGTCAGAGGATCCGCTCGACGTCCTGCTGCCGCATTTCTTCAATCATCAGACCCACCACCGCGCCCAGGTCCATACGCTGCTGTCGCAGCTCGGGCACGATCCGCCGGTCCTCGACCTGCACCGCGTGCTCAGGCCGAATCCAGGTTGAAGTCGGGCTTGATCTCCTGCTTGCGCCACTTGAAGCGCAGCTCCGCCAGTCCGGTGCAGATCACGTAGAACACCGGGGTGAAGATCAGGCCGAACAGCGTGACGCCCAGCATGCCGGCGAACACCGCGGTGCCCAGGGACTGGCGCATTTCGGCGCCCGCGCCCTCGCTCAGGACCAGCGGCACCACGCCCAGGATGAAGGCGAGCGAGGTCATCAGGATGGGCCGCAGGCGCGTCTTGGCCGCCGTCACCGCGGCGTCGTAGCGGTTCATGCCGGCTTCGTGCGCCTGCTTGGCGAACTCCACGATCAGGATGGCGTTCTTGGCGGCAAGCCCCACCAGCACCACGAGGCCGATCTCGACCAGGATGTTGCGGTCGAGCCCGCGGATGTTGACGCCGATCATGGCGGCGAGAATGCACATCGGCACGATCAGGATGACGGCGAGCGGCAGCAGCCAGCTCTCGTAGAGCGCCGCCAGCAGAAGGAACACGAACAGCACGGCAAGACCGAAGGCCAGGATGGCGGTGTTGCCGGCAAGCTTCTCCTGCAGCGCGATCTCCGTCCATTCGAAGCCGAAGCCCGAGGGCAGCACCGTGTCGGCGAGCTTCTCGATGGCGGCAATGCCCTGGCCGGAGGAGAAGCCGCGCTGCAGCCCGACCTGGACCTCGGCCGCGGGATAGAGGTTGTAGCGGGCGACGCGGTAGGGGCCGGTGGTGTCCTGGAAGGTCGCGACCGAGCCGATCGGCACCATCTCGCCGCTGACGCTGCGCGTCTTGAGGTTGGCGACGTCGCGCAAGGTCAGGCGATAGGGGTTGTCGGCCTGGGCGGTCACGCGATAGGTGCGGCCGAGGATGTTGAAGTCGTTGACGAAGGCCGAGCCCATGTAGATCGACAGCGTCTGGAAGATGAAGCTGATCGGCACGCCCAATTGCTCGGCCTTGGTGCGGTCGATGTCGGCCCAGATCTGCGGCGTGCGGGTGCTGAAGAGCGTGAAGGCCTGGGTGAGGCCGGGCGTCTGTCCGGCCGCCCCTGCCAGCGCCCAGGTGGCACCCTCGAGCGCCGGCAGGCCGCGGGCGGCACGGTCCTGGACGTAGCCCTTGAGACCGCCGCCCGTGCCGATGCCCGGCACCGAGGGCGGCTCCAATACGAACACGAAGGCCTCGCGCAGTCCGAACATGCGCCCGCGCAGGTCGGCCAGGATCATGTCCTTGGTGATGCCCGGCCGCTCGGCAAAGGGTTTCAGGGTGACGAAGATCACGCCGGTATTGGGCGCGTTGGTGAAGGTGGCGCCGTCGAAGCCGACGAAGGCCACCGCGTTCTGCACGCCCGGCCGCGAGATGATGATGTCGGTCGCCTGCTTCACCAGGGCGTCGGCGCGCTCCAGGGTGGCGCCGGCCGGCAGTTGCATGGCGGCGATCAGGTAGGACCGGTCGAGCTGCGGCACCAGGCCGGTCGGCGTCGAGGCGAGGCGATTCTGCGTCAGCGCCAGCAGGCCGGCATAGATCACCAGCATGATGACGCTCATGCGGATCAGGCGTGCCGTCGAACGGCCGTAGAAGTTCGACAGTCCTTCGAAGCCGCGATTGAAGTGGCGGAAGAACCAGTGCATCGGCCAGGCGAGGCGATCGAGCAGGCCGGGCTTGCTCTTCTCCACCGGCGACAGAGCATGGGTCTTGAGCAGCAGGGCGGCCATGGCCGGCGACAGCGTCAGCGACACGAAGGCCGAGATCGCCGTCGAGGCTGCGATGGTGATGGCGAACTGCTTGTAGAAGGTGCCTTGCAGGCCGGTGATGAAGGCGGTCGGCAGGAACACCGCGATCAGCACCAGCGATATGGCGATCAGCGCGCCGCCGACCTCGTCCATGGTCCTGTGCGCGGCCTCCTTGGGCGACATGCCCTGGGCCAGGTAGCGCTCGACGTTCTCGACCACGACGATGGCGTCGTCGACCACGATGCCGATCGCCAGCACCAGGCCGAACAGCGACAGGGTGTTGAACGAGATGCCGGCCGCCGACATCACCGCGAAGGCGCCGATCAGCGACACCGGGATGGCGAGAATGGGGATGATCGCGGCCCGCCAGGTCTGCAGGAACAGGATCACCACGATCACGACCAGGACCAGCGCCTCGAACAGCGTCTCGATCACCGCATCGACAGAGGCCTGGATGAACTCCGTGGGGTTGTAGACCACGGCATAGTCGATGCCGCTCGGGAAGGCCTTCCTGAGACGCTCCATCTCAGACTTGACGCCCTCGGCGGTCGACAGGGCGTTGGAACCGGGTCGCTGGAAGATGGCGATCGCCGTGGCGTTCTTGTTGTCGAGGTAGGCGTTCACCGTGTAGTCCTGCGCGCCCAGCTCGACCCGCGCCACGTCGCGCAGCCGGGTCACCGAGCCGTCGGGCTCGGCGCGGATCACGATGTTCTCGAACTGCTCGGGCGCGCTCAGGCGCCCCAGCGTCTGCACCGAGAGCGTGAAGGCGCCAGGCGAGACCGCTGGCGCCTGGTTGATGGCGCCGGCGGCGACCTGCAGGTTGGCGGCGCGCAGGGCCACGACGACCTCGGTGGCCGTCAGGTTGCGCGAGGCGACGCGCGCCGGGTCGAGCCATACGCGCATCGAATAGTCGCGCGCGCCGAACAGCAGAACGTTGCCGACGCCATCGACGCGGCTCAGCACGTCCTTCACGTAGAGCGTTGCGTAGTTGGAAATGTACTGCTGATCGCGCGAGCCGTCGGGTGACGTCATGTGCACGACCATCATCAGGTCGGGCGAGGCCTTGCGCACCACGATGCCGAGCCGCTGAACATCCTCGGGCAGGCGCGGCTGGGCGACGGCGACGCGGTTCTGCACCAGCACCTGGGCCTGGTCGATGTTGACGCCCGGCTTGAAGACGACGTTGACCGACAGCCGTCCATCGCCGGTCGACTGCGAGCTTATGTAGAGCATGTCGTCGACGCCGTTGACTTCCTGTTCGAGCGGCGTTGCGACGGTCTCGGCGATGACCTCCGCCGAGGCGCCCGGATAGGTCGCGGTGATGTTGACGGTGGGTGGGGCGATTTCGGGATATTCGGCGACCGCCAGCGAGCGCTGGGCGATGAAGCCCACGATCACGATGATGACCGACAGCACCGAGGCGAAGATCGGGCGGTCGATGAAGAAATGAGAAAGGCGGATCATCGGCTAGCGCGCCTTGGCGGTGATCTCGCCCGTCTGCGGCACCACCTTGGCGCCCGGCCTCACCATCGGATTGGCAAGCCCGTCGAGCACCACCTTGTCGGTCGGTGCGATGCCGCTGCGCACGACCCGCAGTCCGTCGACCAGCGGTCCGAGCACGACGGGCTTCGCCTGCACCACGCTGTCGGGCCCGACCGTGAACACGATCTTGCGCGCCTGGTCGGAGATGATCGACGAATCGGGGATCAGCAGGGCGTCGTATTCGCCACCGAACAGCTGCAGCCGGCCGAAGATACCGGGCGCCAGGAGCTGGTCCTTGTTCTCGACGATGGCGCGGGCGCGAATGGTGCCGGACCGGGCACCGAGCTGATTGTCGACGAAGTCGATCTTGCCGGTGCGCGTCCACTCGGTCTCGTCGGCGAGGCGGATGCGCACCGGAATGACGGTGTCGCCGCGCTCGGAGGGGCGCGAGCCGGACAGGAACAGGCGCTGGTAGCGAATGTAGTCGGATTCGGAGATGTCGAACACGAAGCGGATCGGGTCGAGGGTGACGATGGTGGCGAGCAGCGTGGCGCCGGTCTGGCCGCCGGCGATCAGGTTGCCGGCGTCGACCTTGCGGTCGGAGATGCGGCCGGCCAGCGGTGCCCGCACGTCGGCCCAGTCGAGATTGAGCTGGGCGTTGCGCAGCGCCGCCTCGGCCGACTTGAGCTGGGCGCGGGCGACGGCGAGGCCCGACTTGCGCGAGTCGTTCTCCGCCTCGGTGATGGTGCGCGAGGCGATCAGTGAAGCGCCGCGGGTGACCTGCAGTTCGGCCAGCTCGACCTGGGCCTTGTTGCGGGCGACGTCGGCCTCGGCAACTTCAACCGCGATCTCGAAGGGCCGCTTGTCGATGGTGAACAGCGGGTCGCCGACATTGACGAGTTGGCCGTCCCTGAAATGCAGCTTGTCGATGAAACCGGAAACGCGCGCCCGCACCTCGACCGAGGCGACAGCCTCGAACCGGCCGGAGTATTCGTCCCACTGGGTGACGCGCTTGGCGGTCGGCTCGGCGACGCCGACCGGCATCGCAGGCGGGCCGCCCTGGGCCAAGGCCGGCGTGGCGGCGAGGGCAAGAGCGGCGGCGGCGACGAAGAGTTGGCGACAAATAGACAACGAAACTCCCCCCGCGACTCATTCTGTGTCGCTCCCGCAGATGTGGTTTCGCGTGCTTCCAGTGTCAATTGGCCCATCGAGTCGATCGTTTATTGCGGCAATTGCCTGAACTTGCGCAATCAACAGGTGATCACTGGCGATGATCCCGACAGATGTTCACACTGTGCCTCATGATTGGGCACGCCAGCATTGCAGTCATCGTCAATCCCGCCGCGCACAAGGGTGGTGCTGCGCGGCGCTGGCCGGCGATCGAGGCCGAACTCACGGCACGCCTGGGTCCCTTCGCGGCGCGTTTCACCGAGGCGCCGGGCCACGCAACCGACCTTGCGCGGACGGCGGTGATCGAGGGCGCGCGACGCATCGTGGCGGTCGGCGGCGACGGCACGGTGAACGAGGCGCTGAACGGTCTGCTCGACGCCTCGGGGCGTCTCACCGCCCCCGACACGGTGCTCTGCCCGGTGCCTGCCGGCACGGCCAACGAACTTTGCCGCGCACTCGGCCATCTCGAACATCCGGCGCGGGCCTACGAAGCGGCGGCCGGAAGCGGCAGCCGGCCGGTCGACCTGTTGCGCGTGCGCTGCGTCGATCTTGCGGGCCGGCCGGTCGACCGCTTCGGCTATCTCATCGTGTCGTTGGGTGCCGCGGCCACCATCAGCCACCGCACCTCGCGCTCGCGCTGGCTGAAGAAACTGGGCGAGATCGCCTATCTGCTGATGACACCGGTCGTGACCCTGGGCTATCGCCATCGCGACGTGGTCATCACGATCGATGGTGGCACGCCGCAAACGCAGCGGCTGTTCACGGCGATGGTCGCCAACACCGAGAATGGCGGCGGCGGGATGAAGCTGATGCCGGGTGCGAAGTTCGACGACGGCATCCTCGACCTGATCGAGATGGGCGACGTCTCGCGGCTGGGCGTGCTGCTGGGCGTCATGCCCAAGCTCTACAGCGGCACCCATATCCACCATCCCAAGGTGCGGGTGAGCCAGGGCGCGTCGTTCCGTTTCGAGTCGGAGGTCGAGACCCTGGTCGATCTCGACGGCGAGACGGTGGGCCGCCTGCCGCTCGAGGTCTCGGTGCTGCCCCGCGCCTTTTCCGTGGGCATCGCAGACTCCTGGCCCCGGCCGCCCAGTCGCTGAGCACGCTTCAAGTACCTGCGAGGTAATTGCGGCAACGATGCCGATGGAGGAGATGGCGCGTCGGCACGACAGGAGACCGCAGTGGGTGAATGGCTTGGCGTGCTGATCGCCATCGTCTCGAGCTGCCTGGGCGGAACGGCGGCGGCGGTCACGCGCTATCTCGTGGGCGACGCCGATCCGCTGACGCTCGCCATCCTGCGCTGGGGCATCGGCTTTCTCTGCGTGTTGCCGATCGCCCTGATCCTGCGCGTGCGCTGGCCGGGCCGCGGCGACTGGCTGCCCGTGGCGAGCCTCGGGATCTGCTTCTTCGGCCTGTTCTTCATTTTCTACAACATCGCCATCGGCTATACGACAGCGGCCCGGGCCAGCCTGGCGCTGTCGACCCTGCCGCTGCAGACCATGGTGGTCGGCGCCCTGCTGGGCATCGAGCGGCTGACGGCGCGCAAGGTGATGGGCGTAGGCATTGCCGTCCTCGGCGTTTTTGCCGCTCTTGCTTCGGGCCTTTCCGCCGCGCCGCCGGACGCCTGGTACGGCGAGTTGATCATGAACGGCGCCGTCCTGTGCATGGCCTTCTACAATGTCTGGTCGCGCCCCTTCATCCAAAGGTCGAGTGCGCTGGGCTTTCTCGCGGTCGGCATGGGGAGCGGTGCGGCAGTGCTCGTCGTCGCGGGCCTGTTGACCGGCCGCGTCGCCGTCCTGAGCGCCTTCGGCGCTCCGCAATGGATCGCCGGCATCTATCTCGGCGTCGGCGGTGGTGCGCTCGCGTTCATTCTCTGGGTCATGGCCCTGCAGCGGGCGTCACCCACGCGCGTGGCCAACACCATGACCGTCAATCCCATCACCGCCGCCCTGCTCGCCAGCCAGCTCGTCGGCGAGCCGATCACACCCAATCTGGTGATCGGGCTCGCAGCCGTCTTTTCGGGAATCTGGATTGCGACGACTGTGCCGAAATCGGCCTAGTGGCGGAAGTGGCGCATCCCGGTGAAAACCATGGTGAGGCCCGCATTGTCGGCGGCCTCGATCACCTCCTTGTCGCGCATCGAGCCGCCGGGCTGGATGATGGCGGTGGCGCCTGCTTCGGCCGCGGCCAGCAGGCCGTCGGCGAAGGGGAAGAAGGCGTCCGACGCCACGACGGAGCCGATGGCCGGGCTCTGTGCGAGCTTCGCGATCTCGCCCGATTCGGCGGCACGGATGGCGGCGATGCGTGAGCTGTCTCGACGATTCATCTGGCCCGCGCCCACGCCCACCGTCGCACCATCCTTGGCGTAAACGATGGCGTTCGATTTCACGTGTTTGGCAACGGTGAAGGCGAACAGCAGATCGTCGAGTTCCTTCGCGGTCGGCGCGCGCCTGGTCACGACCCTGAGGTCGCTCTTGTTCAGGTGGCCATTGTCGCGGCTCTGGAAGAGATAGCCTCCGGCCACGCTCTTGATCGTCATGCCGGCGCTTGCCGGGTCGGGCAGCGTGCCGGCCAGCAGCACGCGCACGTCCTTCTTGCGGGCCAGGATTTCGAGGGCTTCCGGCGTGGCGTCGGGGGCGATCACGACTTCGAGGAAGCGCTTCGCGAGATCGGTCGCCGTCGTCGCTTCGAGCGTGCGATTGAGTGCCACGATGCCGCCGTAGATCGACACGGGATCGCAGGCATAGGCCTTGAGATAGGCCGCATACTGGTCCGTGCCGATGGCGACGCCGCAGGGATTGGCATGCTTCACGACGACGACGGCAGGCTCCTTGAACTCCGCCACGCACTCATAGGCGGCGTCGGTGTCGCCGATGTTGTTGTAGGAGAGCTCCTTGCCCTGGATCATGCGCGCGGTGGCGACGCCTGGCCGCTTGCTGCCGTCGGAGTAGAAGGCGGCCTGCTGGTGCGGGTTCTCGCCGTAACGCAGGGTCTGCACGCGCTCGGCCGAGATGGTGAGCCGCTCGGGAAAGGCCTCGCCCTCCTGTTTGGCGAACCAGCCGGCGATCGCCGAATCGTAGGACGCCGTACGGGCATAGGCCTTGGCGGCGAGTTTGCGCCTGAGCGCCAGCGTCGTGGCGCCCTTGCTGGCTCCCAGCTCGGCGATCACGGCGGCGTAGTCGGCGGGATCGACGACGACGGTCACGAAATCATGGTTCTTGGCCGAGGCGCGGATCAGCGCCAGGCCGCCGATGTCGATATTCTCGACGCAGGTCGGGAAATCGGCGCCACGGGCGACGGTGGCTTCGAATGGGTAGAGGTTCACCACGACCAGATCGATGCCGGCGATCTTGTGATCCGCCATCGCCTTCATGTGTCCGGCGTCGGTGCGCCGCGCCAGGATGCCGCCATGGATCGCGGGCTGCAGGGTCTTTACCCGCCCGTCCATGATCTCGGGGAATCCCGTGTGGTCGCTAACTTCCACGACGTCGAGGCCAGCGTCGCGCAGCGCCTTGGCCGAACCGCCGGTCGACAGGATTTCCACCCCATGGGCCGCCAACGCCCGGCCGAGTTCGATCAGGCCTGATTTATCGGAAACGGAGATCAGGGCGCGCTCGACGCGGGCCAGATCGGGAGTGGGCGAGGGGACGTAGGAGGGGGCGGCGGACATGGGTGGTCTTTTAGCCCGGCCGTCGGTGGATCGCTATTGCCACCGGGTCGCGCCAGAGCGGCGCTGGCCTGATAGGGTTGCTGGGTGCGAATTCTGCTGACCGGCGCGAACGGATTCATCGGTGGCCAGCTCCTGGCCGGACTGCGGGCAAGGGGCCACGAGGTGGTCGCCGCCGTCCGCGATCCTGAGGCGCTCCGCCAGAAGCTGCCGGGGATCGAGGCGATTGCCGTCGATTTCAACCGCGATACCTCCATCGAGGACTGGCGGCCGCGATTGGAAGGGATCGACGCCGTGATCAACTGCGCCGGTGTGCTTCACGGCGGGCGTGGTCAGGACATCGAGGCCATCCATGCCGTGACACCAATCGCCCTGTTCGATGCGTGCGCGGCCACCGGCGTGCGTCGTGTCGTCCAGATCTCGGCCATAAGCGCAGACGCCGGCGTCGGTACCGAGTACGCGCTCACCAAGAAGCGCGCTGACGACCATCTGCGGAGCCTGCCGCTCGATTGGACCGTGCTCCGGCCCTCGCTTGTCTATGGCGACGGCAGCTACGGCGGAACATCGGCGCTGCGCGGCCTCGCCGGATTACCGATGGTAAGCCCCCTGGTGGGCGACGCGACGATGGCGTTCCGGCCCCTCCATATCGAGGACCTTGCGGAGACGGTGGTGCGCGTGCTCGAGAGTGAGCGCTTCGCACGATGGACGCTGGAGCCCGTCGGACCCGGGGTCGTGACCCTCCGCGAGCTCGTGGCCAGTTATCGTGCCTGGCTCGGATTGAAGCCTGCCGTCGAACTTTCGATCCCGCTGCCCGTCATGAAGCTCGCGGCGCGCCTGGCCGACATGGCCGGTGGCGGTCCGCTTGGATCGATGAGCCTGCGGCAACTCCTGGCCGGCAATGTCGGCAGTGAACCGGCAGGCGTCTTCGCCCGCGCCATCGGCTTTGTGCCGCGTTCGCTAAATGAGATGCTCGCGCGACGTCCGGCGCAAACCCAGGATGTCTGGCACGCCCGCCTATATTTCCTGCGGCCTGTGTTGCGGTTTGCTCTTGCCCTCATGTGGCTGGGCTCGGCGGTAGCCGGCCTGCTGGCGCCCGTGAGTTCCTACGCCGCAGTGGACGCGGCGCTGACCGCCCTCGGATTGCCGACGCGCTCTCTGGCAGTCGCCTTCTCGATGTTCGATCTGATGATCGCCGCCGCGCTCCTTGTGCGATGGAACGTTCGATTGCTGGCCGTGATCCAGCTCATCGTCGTTTCCGGCTACACGGCGGTTCTCACGATCCTTGCGCCGTCGCTCTGGCTCGATCCATTCGGTGCCCTGCTCAAGAATCTGCCGATCCTCGTGGCGATTGGCATCTGGGCAGCGCTGGAGGATGAGCGTTGATCGCCGGCATCGACTCCTACCTGTGGCTGAAGTGGCTCCACATCCTGAGCAGCACGGTTCTTTTCGGCACGGGTCTCGGCACGGCGTTCCAGATGTGGTCGGCGCACACAAGAGGCGACGTACGGGGAATTGCGGTCGTTGCCCGCAATGTCGTGCTGGCGGATTGGCTCTTCACGCTGCCAGCCGGTGTGGTTCAGCCAGTGACGGGGTTGATGCTGGCCGCGCGCGCCGGCATCGACCTGTCGACATCGTGGTTGGTTGCGACCTATCTGCTCTATGCACTGGCCTTCGTATGCTGGGTGCCGGTCGTGGTGCTCCAGATCCGGGTGCGCGATCTCGCCGCCCAGGCGGCCGACGCAAATCGGCCGCTGCCTGCCGACTATCACCGCGCCATGCGCCTGTGGTTCGTCTTGGGCTGGCCCGCCTTCATCGCCCTGCTTGTCGTGTTCCTGCTGATGATCGCCAAGCCCGACCGATGGTGAGGCACTCCTGGAGCGCAGAGTGCATGCATTGCCAGCATTTGCTCACGCGGACGTGATTTCAGAATAAGCAGGTTTTGAGCCATGTTTTCGATAGCGTCGCACAAGGCCTGTCTTCTAAGGCCGAATGCCGATGCCAATAAATAAAGGCCATACCCCGCCCGGCGCACCCGCCGGGTACGCTCCAATTGAGGAGGAGGGGTCGTCCCGCGATCATCGAGTCGTGCGTAGCAAGCAAAGGCTGCCCCCGCTGGAGACCGTCCAGAGGTGGGGTGGACCGAGGCGCGAAGAAACGCGCCTCAGAAGGAACTATTGACGGTCTGCTGCGGCGCTTGGACCGCAGGATTCACGCGATGTCACAACTGGGTGTCACAACATTTGTCACAACTTGGTGTGACATGGGACGGGGCGGAAGCCCCGGAAACGTTGGCTCTCCGGGCTGCGGAGAGCCGGATGTCGGTCGGGATGAGACAAACCCGCTTCAGGCGTCGACGCCCTCCAGGACGCGGACCTTGAAGCCGTCGGACTGCAGGGCGGCCAAGAGCTCGCCGACATGGGCGCGGTCGCGGGTTTCGACCGTGACGTCGAGTTCGGTCGCCTTGGCGACCACGCCGAACAGCCGCTGGTGCAGCACTTCCACGATGTTGCCGCCGGCGCCGCCGATCAGGCCGGCGACCCGGGCGAGCTGGCCCGGTGCGTCGCCGATCATGAGCCGCAGCCGCACGATGCGGCCGTCGCGCACCAGCCCGCGCAGCAGGACCGAGGCCAGCAGGCGGGTGTCGATGTTGCCACCGCTCAGGACGAGGCCGACCTTGCGGCCGGTGAAATGCTGCGGACAGGCCAGGAGGGCCGCGAGGCCGGTGGCGCCCGCGCCCTCGGCCACCGTCTTCTCGACCTCGAGGAAGAGCGCGATGGCGCGTTCGATGGCCACCTCGTCGACGCTGAGCACGCGGTCGACCAGGGCGCGGGCGATGACGAGCGGCGTCTGCCCGATGTCGCGTACCGCGATACCCTCGGCGATGGTGTCGCCGCCCGCGGTCACGCTCTCGCCGGCCAGAAGCTGGCGCATCGCCGAGTAGCCGGCCGACTCGACGCCGATCACCTTGAGGTCGGGTTTCAGGCCGCGCGCCGCCACGGCACAGCCCGCGACCATGCCGCCGCCCCCCACCGGGATCACCAGCGTGTCGAGTTCGGGCACGTCCTGCAGCATTTCCAGCGCGATCGTGCCCTGTCCCGCGATCACCCGCGCATCGTCGTAGGGATGCACGAACACCAGCTTTTCGGCGGCGGCCACGCGATGGGCCTCGGTGGCGGCCTCGGCGAGCGTATCGCCCAGCAGCACGACCCGCGCGCCATGGTCGCGCGTGTGCTTCACCTTGGTGTTGGGCGTGAAGCTGGGCATCACGATGGTGGCGGGAATGCCGAGACGCCCGGCGTGATAGGCGACGCCCTGGGCGTGGTTGCCGGCCGACATGGCGATGACGCCGCGCTTGCGCTCCTCGTCGCTGAGCTGCAGCAGCGTGTTGAGTGCGCCGCGCTCCTTGAAGGAGGCGGTGAACTGCAGGTTCTCGAACTTCACCCAGACCTCGGCCTGGGCGATGCGTGACAGGGTCCGGCTGTGGAGACAGGGCGTGCGCACCACGGCGCCGGCGATGCGTGCGGCGGCGGCCTGCACGTCGGCGAGCGTGACGGGAAGCGTTGCGGAAGCTGGGGAGGGCATCATGCCGCCAGACGGCGGTCGATCCAGTCGCGGGTGCGGTACCAGGCGCCGATCATCGGCAGGAACCAGGAGGGATCGCCGTTGTAGAGCGCGTGTTCGGGGAAGTCGCGGCCGTCGAGCGGATTGATCGGTTCATTGCGTCCACCCGCGATCTTCTTGGCGGTCTGCGTGCCGAGATAGGTCATCATGGCAACGCCGTTACCGTTGCAACCCAGCAGGTAGTGCAGGCCTTCGTCCTGGCCCATGTGCGGCATGTAGTCGAGCGCGAAGGCGACGTTGCCGGTCCACACATGGGTGATGCGGATGCCGTCGAGCTGAGGGAAGCGGTCGGTCATGTAGCGGTAGAGCGCCGGCGCGCTCACTTCCGGCGGCGCGGCCGTGAAGCGTGCACGGCCGCCGAAGATCATGTGCTGGCCGTCGGGCGAGGGCCGGTAATAGGTCAACACCCGCTTGGTGTCGCCTACGGCGCGCATCTCGGGGATGAGCTTGCTCGCATGCTCGGGCAGTTTCTCGGTGGCGATGATGTGGCTCGCCACCGGCACCACCCGGCGCTTCAGTCGGGGCGTCAGATCGCCGGTGTAGCCGTTGGTGGCCACGACCACTTCCCGGCACTCGACTGGTCCCTTGGAGGTGAGCACGCGCCAGCCGGTCGCGGTCTTCTCGATGCGCTCGGCCTCGACGTTGGCACACAGGATCGCGCCGGCCTTGTGCGCGGCCTCGAGCAGGCCCTTGTAGTAGAGCGCAGGATGCAGGTGACCGGCGCGCGTCGCATGCATGCCGCCGTAATAGTAGTCCGAGGCGATGAACTCGCGCTGGCGTTCGCGCGGGACCATGGCGGCGCCGGCGTTGGCGTATTTGTTGTAGGTCTCGATCTTGGTGGCGAGATCGTCGTAGTGCCGGGGCGTCCAGGCGCCGACGAATCGGCCGTTCTTGTGCAGCCCGCACTCGATGCCCTCGCGGGCGATGATGTCCTCCAGCACGGTGAACGAGTCGGCGCCGGCGCCCATGAGTTCGGCCTTCTTGCGCTCGAACTCCTCGGCGATCGGGCTCTTGCCGCCCAGCCCTTTGCCGAGGTTGGTGCCGCCCGAGATCATGCCGCCGTTGCGCGTCGAGGCGCCGACGCCGAAGTCGCCGCGCTCCAGCACGACCGCGCCGACGCCGTTGCGGCGTAATTCGAGCGCCGTGGCCAATCCGCCGTAGCCTGCGCCCACGATCGCGATGTCGGTGCGCGCCGGCGGGTCCTGCGACAGGGCATTGTTGGGTGTCCATGCCTCCCACCACCAGGGCTGGGCCTTGAAGTCGGGATGGAAGATGTCGGTACGCATCAGAAGTCCGTCACTTTTCCGTTGAATTGCCAGTCGCCGTAACGCGTCGGTTCGGGCCCGGGCGGGCCGCCGATTTCCTCGACCTTCTTGGGCTTTTCGGGGGGTGCGGGCCTGGCAGGCTCGGTTTTCGGCGCCTCGGGCGAGGCTTTGGGCTTGTCGTCGGACATGCCGGCATGATGCCCCGGGCCGCCTTGATTCGCCACAGTTGGCAACCATCTTTCCGGCCATGAACTACTTTCGCACCGCCCTCCTTCTGGCTGCCCTCACCGGCTTCGTCCTGGTGGCGGGCTATCTGCTGGGTGGCCAGTCCGGCCTCGTCGTCGCCCTGGTCGCGGCGCTGGGCATGAACCTGTTCGCCTACTGGAACAGCGACAAGATGGTGCTGCGCATGAGCAACGCGCAGGAAGTCGGCCCCAGCGAGGCGCCCGAGCTCTACGGCATCGTCCGGGATCTGGCCGAGCGCGCCGGCCTGCCGATGCCGCGCGTCTATATCATCGACGAGGAGCAACCCAACGCCTTCGCCACCGGCCGCAACCCCGAGAACGCCGCGGTCGCCGCCACCACGGGCCTGCTGCGGTATCTCAGCCGCGAGGAGGTCGCGGGCGTGATGGCCCATGAGCTGAGCCACGTCCGCCATCGCGATACGCTGATCATGACCATCGCCGCCACGCTCGCCGGCGCCATCGGCATGCTGGCGAGCTTCGGCGGGCTGATGGGCGGCGGTCGCGATTCGGACGGCCGGCCGCTCGTGAGCCCGATCGTGGCCATCGCCGTCATGATCCTGGCGCCGCTCGCCGCGGGGCTGGTGCAGATGGCGATCAGCCGGGGCCGCGAATACGAGGCCGACCGCATGGGCGCGGAGATCTCCGGCCAGCCGCTGTGGCTCGCTTCGGCGCTGGCCAAGCTCCACGCCGGCACGCAACAGATCCCCAACCGGGCGGCCGAAGCCAATCCCGCGACGGCGCACATGTATATTGCCAATCCGCTCTCGGCCGGCGGCATGGCCAGCCTGTTCTCGACCCATCCGCCGATGGAGGAGCGCATCGCGCGTCTGGAAGCGATGGCGTCGGGCGGCTACCGCGCTTCCGCGCCATCTCGGCCGGGCCCCTGGGGCGCCGCCGCGCCGGCGCCCCGCCGTGGGCCGTGGGGCTGATCGGCGGCTAAGGCTTCGGCAATACCGGGGGCTCGTCTCCGAGATCGACCTCGAGAATACGCTGGCCGCGTTTGGTGATGCGGTCGGCCGAGATGTCGACCTCGCGCAGATCCTTCTCGGTCATCGCGAAGTGCGACTTCAGCTTCTCGACCCGATCGTCCAGGCGCTTCACGTCGTCGAGCAGCAGCCCGACCGTCTTCTGGATCTCGCCCGCCTGCTCGCGCATGCGGACGTCCTTCAGGACGGCGCGCACGGTGTTCAGCGTCGCCATCATGGTGGTGGGCGAGACGATCCAGACGCGGGCCTTGTAGGACTCCTCCACCAGGCCGGTGAAGTTGGCGTGCAGCTCGGCATAGACCGCCTCCGAGGGCAGGAACATCAGCGCCGACTCGGCGGTCTCGCCGGACACGATGTACTTGCTGCGGATGTCGCCGATGTGCTTGCGGATCGCCTGCTGGAAGCTGCGCTGGGCGATGGCCAGCGCAGCCGCGTCGCCTGCCGGCACGGCCCGCAGGGCGCTGTAGCTTTCCAGCGGGAATTTGGCGTCGATGGCGATTGAGCCCGGAGGGTTGGGCAGCTTGAGCAGGCAGTCGACGCGCACGCCCGATGACAGCGTCGACTGGAATTCGTAGGCCGAGGGCGGCAGCGCGCTCTGTACCAGGTCGTTGAGCTGGACCTCGCCGAAGGCGCCGCGCGCCTGCTTATTGGACAGAACCTCCTGCAGGCTCACGACCTGGGTCGAAAGCTCGCCGATCTTCTTCTGCGCCTCGTCGATGCGGACCAGCCGCTCGCGCAGGTCGGTGACGATCTGGCCGGTGGCCTTCTCGGTGCGGTCCAGCCGTTCGTCGACCACCTTGCTCAGCGCCTGTTCCTGCTCGCGCAGCGAACGCTCGACCCGCTGCACGGTCTCGGCCTGCTGGCTGAGCGCCAGGGCCAGTTGCTGGCGCATGGCCTCGGCCTCGCTGCTGCCGCGATGGGTGAGCGCGAGCACCAGCACCAGGATCAGCAGCGCGATGGCCGCCAGGAGCACGATCGTCAGGACGTCCATTGGCTCCTTTATAGGCCGCCCGCCCCAGAAGCGCATCGACAAGCGCACGACTGCCCGGTAATCCAGCCCACATGCCCCCTCTTCACGATCCGGATGTCTGGCTGTTCGACCTCGACAACACGCTATACCCGGCGCGCTGCAACCTGTTCGCTCAGATCGACGTGCGCATCGGCCGCTACATCGCCGACTGGCTGAAGGTCGACCCCGAGGAGGCGCGGCGGGTGCAGAAGGACTACTGGCGCGACCACGGCACCTCGATGCGCGGGATGATGACCCTGCACGGCGTCGACCCGCGTCACTATCTCGATTACGTCCACGACATCGACTATTCGCCGGTGCCGCCCAGCCCCGACCTCGAGGCGGCGCTGAAAGCGCTGCCCGGCCGCAAGATCATCTTCACCGCCGGCGACGTGCCGCATGCCGAGCGCGTCATGGAGCGGCTGGGCGTGGCCCATCATTTCGAGGCGATCTTCGACATCGTGGCCGGCGACTACTGGCCCAAGCCCCATCAGCAGATCTACGACAAGCTGGTGCGCCAGCACGGCGTCGATCCGACGCGCGCGGCAATGGCCGACGACATCGCGGTCAATCTGAAGCCCGCGGCCGACATGGGCATGCGCACGGTGTGGATCCGCACCGACGAGAGCGTCAAGCGCGCGGCCGACATCAATCTCGATCACATCCACCACCAGACCGACGACCTCGCGACGTGGCTCGCCGACTGGGTGGCGGAGCGGAACAAGACTGGGAGCAAAGCGTGAAGATCCTGATCCTCGGCGCCGGTTCGATCGGTGGCTATGTCGGTGGCCGGCTGCACCAGAGCGGCGCCGACGTGACGTTCCTCGTCCGTCCGGCCCGGCGCGAGACGCTGATGCGCGACGGCCTGGTCATCAAGAGCACCAAGGGCGACATCACCCAGAAGGTGAAGACGGTTCTGAACGGCAGCGAGGGTGGCCCCTACGACGTCGTGATGCTGACCTGCAAGGCCTACGATCTCGACTCGGCGATCGCCGCCTTGGCGCCGGCCGTCGGCGCCGACACGACGATCGTGCCGATGCTGAACGGCCACCGCCACATCGACACGCTCGACGCCCGGTTCGGTGCCGCCCGGGTGGCGGGAGGCCTCGCCCGCGTCGGTGTCGCCATGAACGACAAGGGCGAGATCCTGCACACCAGCCCGTTCGCTGCCATCTCCTTCGGCGAGCGCGACGGCAAGCCCGCCCGCAAGGCGCTGGTCGAGCTCGATGCCGCAGTGAAGAAAGCCGGGATCGACGGCGGCCTGAACCAGAACATCCTCCAGGATGCCTGGGACAAATGGATCATGTTGTGCTCGCTGGCCTCCATGTGCTGCCTGATGCGCGGCACGTCCGGCGACATCCTCGAGGCCGACGAAGGCCAGGCGATCATGCTCGAGACCGTCGAGGAATGCCGCAAGGTGGCCGCCGCCGCCGGCCACGACCCGGGCGAGAAGGGCATGAACAACGTCCGCTCCTATCTCACGCAGAAGAGTTCGAAATTCGCCGCCTCGATGCTGCACGACCTCGAGAAGGGCGCGATGGTCGAGGCCGACCATGTGGTGGGCGACATGATCGCGCGCGCGAAGAAAGCCGGCATCGCCACGCCCAACCTGCGCATGGCCTACGCCCACCTCCAGGTCTATCTCGCGCGCCGCGCCCGCGGCGGCATCGGCAAGCCGGCGCTTTGATCGCTACTTGATCAGGCCCGCGCTCCTGGGCAGGAACAGCGAGAGCTGCGGGAACAGGATGATCAGCAGCAGCCCGATCAGCAGCGCCGTGATGTAGGGCAGGTACGATCGCCAGTGCTGGCCGACTGTGAGGTTGGCGAATTTCAGCGCCATCAGCAGGCCCACGCCCATCGGCGGCAGGAACAGGCCGATGCCGACGGCAGCGGTCTGGACGATGTTGAAGTGAATGGGATTGATGCCCATTTCCTCGGCGATCGGAAAGACCACCGGGATCAGCACGACGGCGGCCGGCAGGCCCTCCAGCACCATGCCGAACATCATGGTGATCAGCGCGGTGCAGATCAGGAACAGCCAGGGTTGCGATTTCAGCGGCCCCAGCACCTCGGCCAACAGCTTCGGCACGCCCGACATGCCCATCAGATATTGGAACACCGAGGCGACGGCGAGCAGGAAGACCACGGCGGCGGTCAGGATCGCGCTGTCGTAGGCGAGCTTCGCCATCTGCCGGTACGAGACGTTCTTGTAGTAGAAGCGCGCGGCCAAGAAGGCGTAGCCCGCCACCACGGCGCCCGCTTCGGTGGCGGTGAAGACGCCGAGGAAGAAGCCGCCCAGGATGACGACCGGGATCACCAGCGGCACTGCGGCACCTCGCGCCGACGTTACCAGGAATTTCACGCTGGGCTTGCTGTCGACCGGCCAGTCGTATTTGCGGGCGCGCAGGTACACCAGGATCATCAGGCAGACCATGATGGTGGCGGCCGGCACGAAGCCTGCGAGGAACAGCGCGACCGCCGAGGTGTTGGTCACCTGGGCGATCACGATCATGAAGATGGCGGGCGGCACCAGCATGCCCATGGCCGTGCCGGCGGCGATCAGAGATGCTGAATCCTCACGCTTGTAACCGGCCTTGGTGAGCGGCGGCATCAGGGTCGAGCCCAGCGCCGAGACCTCGGCCATCTTCGAACCACAGATGTCGGAGAAGAAATAGGCGACGACGATCACCGACATGCCGAGCCCGCCCTTGACCCAGCCGACCAGCGCCCGCGCGAAGGCGACCAGGGCATGGCTCATGCCGCACTTTTCCATCAGGCCGCCGGCGAAGACGAAGGCCGGGATGGCGAGCAACACCCAGCTCTGCGAGCCCGACACCATGCTCGACGACAGCATCTGCATGTCGTAGCCGCCGAGCCACAGGCCTGCGACGCCGGCGACGCCGAGGGCAAAGACGATCGGCATCGAGAACAGGATCAGGAAGACGAAGATCGCCGCGACGATGATCAACAGCATGCGGGGCGATCTTTCAATGAATGGCGTCGGGGTCGCGCGGCGGCGGCGCTATGACCATCGACACGGCGTAGATGAAAAGCAGCGCGCCGCCCACGACTGCCGAGCCGTAGAGAAGCGCCAGGTTGATTTCCAGACCGGGCGTCACCAGCGTGCGGTTGAGCAGGCAGAGTTTTACGCCATACCAGCTCGCCAAAACGCCGATGCCGGCGATCAGCACATGGTGGATGCGGTCGATCACACCCTGTGTCGCGGGCGAGAACGGCAGCACATGCAGGGTGAAGTGCGTGCGCTCGCGTACGCCGATCGCGGCACCGATCAAAGTGAGCCAGGCGAGCATCATCTCGCCCACCTCCTCGACCCAGGTGAACCGGAACGGATCGACATCGAGCCAATCCGTCACCTCGAGCATGATGTAGCGCAGGAAGACGCCGACCAGCAGGTTGACGATGGCGGCAATCAGCAGAAACGCGACGACGAACTTGGGAATATTGGCGATGAACTTCGGCATCGGGGCGACGCTCGCCCCTATGCCTTGAACCCCGCCACTTCGTCCCACAACGCGCCGTACTGGGTCTTGTAGGCCGGCCAGATCTTCTCCTGGGCCACCTTGCGGAAGGCCTCGACGTTGGCCTGCACCACGACCATGCCCTTGGGCTCGAGCTCCTTCTTTGCCGCGGCGAAATTGTCGACCGATTCGGTGAGCCCACGGCACTTGGTCTGCGCCTCGCGGCTGGTGTCGAGCATCAGTTTCTGCTGGGCTGGCGTGAGGCCGTTCCAGACCTCGAGGTTCATGACGTTCACGCTCGGGCCGTAGTTGTGGAAGGTCATCGAGCAGTATTTCGAGACTTCGTAGATCTTGAGCGCGATCTGGTTGACGATCGGCAGATCGCCGCCGTCGATCACGCCCGACTTGGCTGCCGAGATCACCTCGCCCCAGGCCATCGGCACGGCGTTGCCGCCGAGGCCGTTGATGGTGTCGCCGAAGACCTTGGCCTGCTGCACGCGGATCTTCTGGCCGCGCAGATCCTTGGGTTCGACGATCGCCTTCTTGTTGGTCCAGAAGTGGCGGAAGCCGTAGTCGAAGAAGGTCAGGACCTTGAGCTTGTACTTGTCCTGGAACTGCTTATCGAGCGTGTCGCCGATCTTGCCGTTGAACATCTTGTAGGCCTGGTCGTAGTTCTGCACGAGGTACGGCACCAGGAAGACGCCCATCTCGGGGAACACGGTCGCCGCGGCGCCGGCGGGATTGCCGATGGCGATGTTGCCCGACTTCACCCCGTTCATGATCTCCAGTTCCTTGTTCAGCAGCGTGCCGCCGAAGAACTGCATGTCGAGTTCGCCGTTGGAGCGCTTGCGCACTTCGGCGGCCTGCCAGTCGAACGCCACGGCCCCCGATTCGGGGATCGCGTTGATATGCGCCATGACGAGCTTCTTGCTCTGGGCGCGGGCGAATGTGGGAGCAAGACCCGTCGTCAGGATGCCCGCCATGCCGCCTTTCACGAGGCTGCGGCGATGGATGGACGACAAGGCTCGGCTGCTGATTTTCATGATCGTCATGGCGCTCTCCCGAGGCATTGATTTCACGTATTGATTATCTTGTTGGCGAAAACTCTATACCCGCACGGCCGGGCCGGAAAGCATCGCCGTCAGTGCAGGCCAGGTTGCGGTCTGATGTTTCGCGCGGCGATGGGATTAGAACCCGTAGAGCTTCGCCGGATTGTCGACCAGGATGCGCTTTCGCACCGCTTCGTCCGGCACCCAGTCGAGCAGCATATCGGCCAGTGCGCCGTCGTTGGGCATGGGAATCGGGCACATGGGATGCGGCCAGTCGGTGCCCCAGACGATCCGGTCCGGCCGGCGCGCGACCAAGGCATGGGCGAACGGCACGGTGTCGTCATAGGGCAAGTGGCGGCCAGCCGTGATGCGGTAGGGTCCGCTCAGCTTCACCCAGCAATTGCCGTCGGTCACCCGGTCGAGGAAACCGCGGTAGCGCGGATGGTCGATCCCGAGTCCGACCGGCATATAGCCGAAGTGACCGATCGAGATCGGCACCGGCAGCGTGCCGAACTCGGCCATGTCGGCTTCATGCACATGGAGCAGCAGTTCGATGTGCCAGCCGAGCGGCTTCAACCGGTCGGCGACGCGGCGCAGCTCGGAGAACGACCTGAAGGGATTGCCGCCGGGGTCGGCGATGTTGACGCGGATGCCGCGCGCCCCCCTGCTGTGCATCTTCTCCAGCTCGCGGTCGGTGATGCCAGCGTCCACCGAGACCACGGCGCGCAGGCGGTCCGGATGCGCCGCCACGTAGTCGAGCGTGGCGCTGTTGTCGGTGCCGTAGACGCTGGGCTGCGTGATGACGCCAAGGGTGATGCCCAGCATTTTTTGCAGGTACTCGTAGGCAGCAGGCAACGCTTCAGGCGGCGTATAGCCGCGCGCCGGCGACCAGGGATATGTCGAGGCTGGTCCAAAGATGTGGGCGTGGCTGTCGCAGGCGCCGGCCGGCATCGCGAATTTCGGCTTCCGCGGCGCCGGATCGGCAGGCGGGCAGGGCTTCTGCGGGACCGCCGTCATTGCGCGGTGGCGGCGTGCGGCCCCATTGAAGGGTTGAACGTGTCGAGCACCTGACCGGGGCCCCTGGCGTGCTTCACATAGTCCTTGCCGTCGAAGGTGCGGACGCCGTTGCAGAAGACGCCGTGCACGCCGGTCGGCCGGCGGATGGTGCGCCGCCCGCCGCCCGGCAGGTCGGCCACGCGCTCGGCCGGCGTCACGCCCACGGTGGCGGGGTCGAACAGCAGCAGATCGGCCTGGGCGCCGAGGACGATGCGGCCACGGTTCTGGATGCCGTAGAGATCGGCTGGATGGCTGGTCAGGCGCCGGATGCCTTCGACGATGTCGAAATCGCCGCGTTCGCGCACCCAGTGGCTGAGGAAGTGCAGGCCGAATCCGGCATCGCACATATAGATGAGGTGCGCACCGGCGTCGCTCAGCGCCACGACGCCCGCCTCATGCTTCAGGAGGCGCGCCACGCCTTCGTCGCCGACGTTGAGGAAGCGGCCGAGGAAGGCGGTCTCGAGGTTCTCGTCGAGGCTGAGGTCGAGCATGACGTCGAGCGGGTCGCGGCCCTCGGCCTCGGCGATCTCGTGCAGGTAGCGGTTCACGTACTTGGCGTTGGCGGGCTTCTGGGCGGCGGCCACCATCACGCGGTCCCAGTTGCCCTGGAAGATCATGCCGGGCCGCGGGTTCTTCGCGTTCTCGCGGAACTTGGCGCGCCACGACGGGTCGCGATAGACGGCCGCGAGTTGTTCGGGGGCAAAAGCCTTGATCGGGTCGAAGGCCGAGTGGCTGTAGAACGGATAGGCGTTGGCCATCGTGAAATCGAACGACAGCGGCTGGCAGGGGATCTGGACGTAGAGTCCGTTGCCGCGCCGGATGGCGGCGGCGCAGGCGTCGAAAATGCCGAGCGCGCGCGCCGGCTCCTGCTCGTTGTACATAGCCATGCCGGTGCCCTGGAAAAACGGCCGGCCGTACTTGGCCGCCATCGGCTCCAACTCTGCCGGCGTTTTTACGCCCGAGGCGATGGCGACGACACCCTTGCCGCGCGGACCCATGGCGCCGACCAGGGCGTCGAGTTCCGACATCGGTGCGATGGTCGACGGCATTGGTACGCCGCCATAGCCCGAATGGTTGAGCGAGTACGAAGCGCCGAGGCCGATCGCCCCCTTGCCCATGGCGTCGGCCACCATGGCCTTCATCTTGGCGAGTTCTTCGGGGGTGGCGTCCTTACGTTGTGAAGCGTCTTCGCCCATCACGGCGGTGCGGATGGTCGAATGGCCCGCGAGCACCGCGAGGTTGGCGTAGGCGGGCTTGCGGCGCAGCATGTCCATGTACTCGCCGAAGCTCTCGAAATCCCAATTGATACCGGTGCGCAGTGCATCCAGATCCATGCCCTCGACGACCGAGAGGTTACGGATCACCAGGTCGCGCGCGGCGGGTGGCGCCGGGACGATGCCGAAGCCGCAATTGCCGATCACCGCCGTGGTGACGCCGAGCGACGGCGATGGCGAGAGGGTGGAATCCCAGGTGACCTGCGCGTCGTAGTGCGTGTGCACGTCGACGATGCCAGGCGAGAGCGTGAGGCCGCCGGCGTCGATCGTCTCGGCAGCTTTGTCCTTGATATCGCCGATGGCGGCAATGCGGCCGTCCTTGACCGCGAGATCGGCGCGCTGGGGCTCGTGGCCGAGGCCGTCGACGATGGTGGCGCCGCGAATGACGAGGTCGACCATCCCTATCTCCTTGCCTTGAGGGCGCCGTAGGCCGCCAGCGCCGCGTGATTGACGAGATCGCTGACCGTGGCGCCCATCTGGACGATCTGGACCGGCTTCTGCAGGCCGTCGATCACCGGGCCGATCACCGTGACGCCGCCCAGCCGCTGCATCAGGCGCGAGGAAATATGCGCCGAATGCAGGCCGGGCATCACCAGCACGTTGGCCGGGCCGGTGAGACGGCAGAACGGATAGGTCTCGCGCAAGAGCTCGTAGTCCAACGCCATGTCGGCCTGCATCTCGCCGTCGAACTCGAAATCGACCTTCTCGGCCTGCAGGATGCGGATCGCCTTCCGGATGCGGTCGATGCGCTCGATCTCGCGGCTGCCGAAGTTGGAGAACGACAGGAATGCCACCCGCGGTTCGTGGCCCATCTGCCGCGCATTGCGCGCCATCTGGCGGGCAATGGTGGCGAGTTCCTCGGGCGACGGCGTCTCGTTGATCGCGGTGTCGGCCAGGAACACCGTGCCGTGGCGCGCCACGACGATGGAATAGCCCATCGGCACCCTGTCGGCCTCGACGTCGATGACGCGCTTGACGTCGCTGTAGCACTCGGGGAAGCGGCGGGTGATGCCGGTCACCATGCCGTCGGCATCGCCCATTGCCACCATGCAGGCGCCGAACACGTTGCGGCCCTGGTTGACCATGCGCTGGATGTCGCGGCGCAGGTAGCCGTCGCGCTGCAGGCGTCCGTAGACCAGGTCGGTATAAGGCGTGTTGCGGGTCGAGAGCCGCGCATTGTGGATCTCCATGCCGCTGGTATCGTTGATGCCCAGCGTCTTCATGGTCTCGCGCACCTGTTCCTCGCGGCCGATCAGGACCGGCGTGCCGTAGCCGTTGTCGCGGAACACGACGGCGGCGCGGATGGTGCGCTCCTCCTCGCCCTCGGCGAACACGATGCGCTGCGGATTGGCCTTCACCTGGTCGAACAGGCTCTGCAGCCAGTGGCTGGTCGGGTCGAGGCGGCCGGAGAGCGCGCGGCGGTATTCCGCCATGTCGGCGATCGGTTTGCGCGCCACGCCCGATTTCATCGCCGCCTCCGCCACGGCGGAAGACACCGCCGAGATCAGCCGCGGGTCGAACGGCACCGGCACGACATACTCGGGCCCATAGCGCAGGCGACGGCCCGAATAGGCGCGGTCGACCTCGTCGGGTACGTCCTCGCGCGCGAGATTGGCCAGCGCCTCGGCGGCGGCCACCTTCATTTCCTCATTGATCGTGCTGGCCCGCACGTCGAGTGCGCCGCGGAAGATGTAGGGGAAGCCCAGCACGTTGTTGATCTGATTGGCATAGTCGCTGCGGCCTGTCGCCATGATGGCATCGGAGCGCACCGACTTCACGTCCTCCGGCGAAATCTCGGGATCGGGGTTGGCCATGGCGAAGATGATCGGCTTGTCGGCCATGGACTTCACCATCTCCTTGGTGACCGCGCCCTTCACGGAGAGCCCGAAGAAGACGTCGGCGCCCTTCATCGCCTCCTCCAGCGTGCGTGCCTTGGTGCGCACGGCGTGGGCGCTCTTCCACTGGTTCATGCCCTCGGTGCGGCCCTGGTAGATGACGCCCTTGGTGTCGCACAGGATGGCGTTCTCGTGCGGCAGGCCCATCGCCTTGACCAGCTCGATGCAGGCGATGGACGCGGCGCCGGCGCCGTTCACCACCATCTTCACGTCCTTGAGGTTGCGGCCGGTGAGATGCAGCGCGTTGATCAGGCCGGCCGCCGAGACGATGGCGG
>Ga0209514_10000768_pt1 | contig 62380 bp, 63 predicted proteins | sample Subgrocontami58m_FD_187452 | JGI IMG/M metagenome (GOLD analysis project Ga0209514, IMG submission 187452) | Subsurface groundwater microbial communities from S. Glens Falls, New York, USA - GMW37 contaminated, 5.8 m (SPAdes) (version 3) | ecosystem: Environmental > Aquatic > Deep subsurface >... | reverse complement strand
CGGAGACGCTCTGGCTCGGTGGCGCCCCCGGCGTGCTCTTCCGCTCGGACGACCGCGGCCGCTCGTGGCAGGCCGTCGCTGGCATCCTCGGCCACGCGACGCGCGAGCGCTGGAACCCCGGCGCCGGCGGCCTCATCTGCCATTCGATCACGCTCGACCCGGCCGAGTCGAGGCGGCTCTGGATCGGCATCTCCGCCGCGGGCGTCTTCCGCAGCGAGGACGGTGGCGAGACGTGGACGCCCTCCAACGCGGGCACGGCCGCCGATTTCATGCCCGACGACCTCTTCCCCGAGGTCGGCCAGTGCGTGCACAAGGTGCTCGCCCACCCGGGCCGGCCCGGGCGGCTCTGGCAGCAGAACCACTGCGGCGTCTACCGCTCCGACGACGGCGGCTCGAGTTGGGAGCGGCTGGAGGGCAACGGTCTCCCGAGCGGCTTCGGGTTCGGGCTCGCGCTCGATCCGGCCGATCCCGACGCGGCGTGGGTGATCCCGGAGATCAGCGGTGAGAACCGCGTCACGCCAAACGGGCGGCTCGGCGTCTACGCCACGCGCGACGGTGGGGCGAGCTGGGCGCTCGACGCGAAGGGGCTGCCCGAGCGCGCGTGGGCGGCGGTCCTGCGCGAGGGGATGAGCTTCGACGCGGACGCGCTCTACTTCGGCACGCAGAGCGGCTTCGTCTATGCGCGTCCGCGCGCGGGTGACGGGTGGATCGAGGCGGTCTCGCACCTGCCGCCGATCCTCTCGGTCGAAGCCGCTCCGTGGCCGTAGTCCGAGTCCCCGGCCTGCTCGCCGCCGAGACGGGCGGACGGCGCTCGTTCGAGGTCGAGGCGGCGTCGCTTCGCGAGGCGCTGCGCGCGCTGCCGGTCGCCGACCTGCTGCTCGACGAGACGGGCGCCCTGCGCCCGCTCGTCCACGCCTACGTGGACGGCGAGCGCGAGCGCGACCTCGAAGCTGCGCTCGCGCCCGCCGCGAAGGTGCTGATCGTCGCCGCCGTCGCCGGCGGCTGACCACGGTGGGTTACGGTCGCCGAAAACGCCAGTAGAGAACGGCGCCGAAGATCGACAAAGCGACGCTCGCGCTCGCCCACGACAGCACATCGGCAGCGGTGGCGTCTGCCACCTGCGAACCGATCGTTAGCAGCGCCCCGACAACCGCCACCGCGAGCAGCACCCTTCTGCCCCGTTTGCTCATGACTTCGGAAACACGGATCGCACAATAGGAGATTCGCACGATCCCTTCGTCTGGGCACCAGCGGGCGAGCGTTGCTGCCAGGCCAAGGGTCAGACCCCTGGACGTGTCCCGGCGGCCCGCGCCGCTGGCACGGGAAGACGGGGTGCGCCTTCCCTCCCGCACGCGCACCTCGTCTCCAACGGCGCCGTCCAGGGGTCTGACCCTTGGACGGCGCTGTTGGGGACAGGAGACCTAGCCCGCCGCGACCGCCTTTGGGATGTCCTTGATCTTTCCGGAGGCGATGTCGGCCTTGACCTGCGCGAGCGCGTCGAGGTCCTCCTGCGGCACCGCCGAGCTCACCTTGCCCAGCCCCACGCCATCCTGATCGAGACCGAAGACGGTGTTACCGCCACCCGTCCACGTGCCGTCGAGCACCGACTTGATCGTCAGGAAGACGGCGTTGTCGACGCCCTTGAGGGCCGAGGTGAGGATGTGCGGGCCGAGGAACGACTGGTCGGCGTCGACGCCGATCCCCCACACGCCCTTGTCGGCTGCCGCGCTCAGCGCGCCGAGGCCGCAGCCACCCGCAACCTGGAAGACGACGCCCGAGCCCGCCGCGATCTGGTTCAGCGCCAGCTCCTTGCATTTCGCCTGGTCGTCCCAGTCGCTCGAGTAGTTGTAAAGCACGGTCGTACCCGGTACGGCCTTCGCGGCGCCCGCCCGGTAGCCGGCGATGAAGCGATCCACCGGTGGCTCCTTGAAGCCGCCGACGGCGCTCACGATCTGTTCGCCGCCACGCCGCTGCTGCTCGAGCGCGGCGAGGAAGCCGACGAGGTAGCCAACCTGCTCCTCGCGGAAGAGGAGGCCCTGCACGTTGGCGGGCGCGTGCGCGAGATCGGCCTGGCTGACGTCCACGATCGCGAACTTCGTTCCGGGGAACTGCCGCGCCGCCTTGTCCACCGCGTCGCCCTGGGCATAGCCGACACTGATGATCAGGTCATAGCCCTGGCGGACGAGCGCGGCCATGTTCGGGACGTAGTCGGCGGCCGACTTCGACTCGACGACGCGTCCCCCGATCCCGAGCTCGCGCTGGGCGCGTTTGAGACCGTTGAAGGCCAGCTCGTTGAAGCCGTTGTCGTCGAGCTGGCCGAGATCGGTGATGAGCCCGACCTTCAGCGTCGGTGCCGCCTCGGTCGTCGCCACGGGCGCCGACCCGTCGTTGCCGCCGCAGCCCGCCGCTGCCACCGCCAGCGCAAGCGTGACCGCCGCCGCGCCGATCCACCTCAGTCCCGTCATCGTCTCAACCCTTTCCACGAGGTTTGCGCCTGATAGTCTAAAACTCGTGCCGGAGTCTAGCAGGGTTCTCGACCCAGAGGCGGAAACGCCCGCCCACGCCGTCCTGGCGGTGCTCTTCCAGGTCCACCAACGGGAGCTGCGCGTGCTGCTGTGGCAGCGCGCCCGCGAGCCGTTCAGCGAGGCGTGGGCGCTGCCGGGGGGCGCGCTCGCCCCGGGCGAGACGCTCGAGGAGTCGATCCGCCGCCACCTGGCCGAGAAGGTGGACGTCCGCGAAGTCGCCCACGTCGAGCAGCTCACGACGCTCAGCGACCCCGGCCGCAACCCCGCGGTCCGCGAGCTCGCGACCGCCTACCTCGGCCTCGTCCCGGTAGGTGTCACCCCGGCCGTTCCCGCCGACACGGCCTGGCACACCGTGGACACGCTGCCGTCGATGGCGTACGACCACGGCGCGATCGTGCTCGCCGCGCGCGAGCGCCTGCGCGCGAAGCTCTCGTACACGAACCTCGGCTTCGCCCTCGCGCCGGAGAGCTTCACCCTGCCCGAGCTGCGCGACCTCTACGTCACCGCGCTCGGCTACGAGCTGTCGGCCACGAACCTCAAGCGCGTGCTCCTGCGCCGCGACGTGATCGAGCCGACGGGCGCGCGGCGCGAGCCGGGCCCGGCAGGGGGCCGTCCCGCCGAGCTCTTCCGCTTCCGCTCGCGCTCGCTGACGGTCACGGATCCGTTCGCCGCACTGCGCCCTCGATCGAGTTAAGCGAAACCGGGGGCGAACCCCCCAAACAGGTGAACTTGGAGAAGCGGAAGCGCCATGCACCGCGGGCGGAAGCGGGAATCGCGCAACTGCCCTCCGGCGACGACTCTGAGAGGGCGATGTTCCTGCGGCGCGTCCTGCGGCTCACCTTCGTCCTCGCGGCACTCGCGCTGCCGGGTCAGGCCCTCGCGGGCGGCGGCAACTACGTCTTCGACGGCGGCACGGCACGGGAGCGCGCCACCGTCCGCGCAGCGCTCGATGCCAGCTCGTTCAACTGGAGCCTCGTGCCCGGGACGGTCACGATCCATGTCGCCCGCGTCGGCACGTCGTACGCGACGGCCGGGCACATCTGGCTCGACGCCTGGCTGCTCGCGGGCGAGCGCTTCTCCTGGGGAATCGTCCAGCACGAGTACGCCCACCAGGTCGACTTCCTCCTCCTCGGCACCGACGCCCGCCGGCAGTTCCAGGGGCTGCTCGGCGGCCGGGCCTACTGCGGCGAGACGCCCGGCGTGGCCCACGGCGACAACACCTGCGAGCGGTTCGCGTCCACGCTCGCCTGGGCGTACTGGCCTTCGAGGGACAACACTCTCCGCCCCGCCTCGGCCACTGACGAGGCGGCGGCGATGCCGGCTGCGACGTTCCGGGCCCTGCTCGCGACGCTGCTCGGCCCGAACGTGGCGTCCGTCCTGAACGCGACCGCGAGTGCCCCGAAGCCCCGCGCCGTCTCCTTCGCGGTACGCGGCTAGGAGATCAGGGACTGGCGCAGCGCGGTCGCGACGGCCTCGGTGCGCGTGTCGGCGTCCAGCTTCGCCATGGCCTTGCGGATGTGAGTACGCACGGTCTCCGCGGAGATGAAGAGCCGCTTGCCGATCTCCTCGTTCGCGAACCCGTCCGCCAGCAGGCGCAGCACGTCCCGCTCGCGCTGCGTGAGATTGACCAGCTTGTCGGAACCCGCGCCGACCGAGAGCACGCCGGCGAGCACGGGATCGACGTACGTCTTGCCAGCCGCGACGAGCTCGACCGCGCGCACGACCTCGGCGAGCGGCGCCTCCTTGAGCACGAACCCACGGGCCCCGGCGTCGAGGGCCTCGGTCAGGAGCGCCCGGTCTCCGAACGCCGTGTACAGGATGACGGCCGTTTCCGGCGTGCTGCGGGCGGCCCGCCGGGCAACCTCGATCCCGTCGAGCCGGGGCATGCGAACGTCGAGGAGGGCGACGGCCGGCTTGAGAGCCTCGATCCGATCGAGCGCGTCCTCCCCGTCCCGCGCCTTCGCGGCCACGAGAATGCCGTGCTCGGCAAGGACGTCCGAGACAGCCTCGACGACCGCAGGATGGTCATCGGCGACGAGGCAGGTGATCTGGTCGCGATCCAAGGAAGGGGGTGTCGGCCGGGAGAGCACACGGTATCGGCCCCATCGGCCGGATGGAAGGCGTAGAGTCGGAAACCGGCCCCCGTGCGGCGGGCTCCGGTCGGCAGGACGGACGGATAAGGCGGTTTCTGCGATGAGTCACATTTCGGATACCCCGGCGGACGGCGACCTCGTCGACGTCGGCCGGCTGGCTGCGCTCGGCCGCCTGACGCCCGGCGCGCTGCACGAGATCGCGAACCCGCTCGTCGCTCTGCTCGGCACCGCAGAGCTGCTGCTCCTCGATACGGAACGGGGGACGAAGGCTGCCGAGCGGCTCGAGCTCGTCCTCGACACCGGGCGCGAGATCTCGGCGATCGTCCGCGCGCTGCAGGGCTACACCCGCGACCGGGCCGCTCCGCGCGGGCCGGTCGCGCTCGACCGCCTTGTCGGGGAGACGGTCGAGCTCGTACGGCGCACGAGCGCCGTGCCCGACATCGCGCTCGAGGAAGTGCGCGCCGAGGTCGCGGTGCCGGTGGAAGGCCTGCCCGGCGACCTCAGGCAGGCGGTGCTGACCCTGATCCTGAACGCGCTCGAGGCGCAGGGGGGCGGCGACGGCAAGGTGACCGTCGCGACGGCTGCAACGGACGGCTCCGCGACGGTGACGGTGACGGGCGGACGCGGATCGGGCCTCGGCCTCCACGCGTGCGCCGCGATCGCCCGGGCCCACGGCGGCGAGCTCGAGGAGAACGCCTCCGCGGCGGTGCTCCGGATCCCGCTCCGGACAGCCGGATGACGAGGATCCTCGTCGTGGACGACGAGCCCGTCGTGCACGAGCTCGAGTGCGCCGTGCTCGCCACCGTGGGGCACGACGCCGTCGGCGTGTCCACCGGGGAAGAGGCCGTGCGACTGCTCGACGGCGACTCCTTCGACCTCCTCGTGACCGACGCGACGATGCCGGGGCTCGACGGGTTCGGACTGCTCGCGCATGCGCTCGAGCACCACCCCGGGCTGCCCGTGCTGCTCGTCACGGGGGCCGTCGACTTGAGCCGCGCGCTCGCAAGCGCGCAGGGCGCCGCCGGGGTGCTCTACAAGCCGTTCACGCACGCCGAGCTGCACGACGCGGTAGCGCGCGCGCTCGCGACGGCCTAGGTGCGAATCCGCTCGCCCTTCGGGTCGTAGAGCGGTTCGGCCGCGACCTCGCCGGCCACCCACTCGCCGAAGATCTCGACCTCGACCTGCGTCCCGGCGACGGCGCAGGCGGCGGGCAGGTAGGCGTACGCGATCGAGCGCCCGACGGTGTAGCCGAAGCCCCCGCTCGTGACGCGACCGCGAGCGACCCCGGCGACCCGGACCGGCTCGGAGCCGAGCGCGACCGAGTGCGGGTCGGCCAGCGTCAGGCAGGCCAGCCGGCGCTGCGGCTCGAGCCCGGCGGCGACGAGCGCCTCGCGGCCCACGAAGTCGCCCTTGTCGAGCCGTACGGCGAAGGCGAGGCCACTCTCGTACGGGCTGTCGCCGGGCGTCATGTCCGCCCCCCAGACGCGATATCCCTTCTCCAGCCGGAGCGAGTCGATCGCCTTGTAGCCCGCGGCGACGAGCCCGTGCCCGCGGCCTGCCTCCCACAGCGTGTCCCAGAGGCGGAGGCCGAACTCGGTCGGGCAGTACAGCTCCCACCCCAGCTCGCCGACGTACGTCACCCGCAGTGCCAGGCACGGGACATGTCCGACGGGGACCTCGCGCGCGCGCATGTAGGGGAACGCGGCGTTCGAGAGATCCGCCGTCGTCAGCGGCTGCAGGATGTCGCGGGCGCGCGGCCCCCACAGGCCGAGGCACGCGTAGGCCGACGTCACGTCCTCGACATGCACGGAGCCGTCCTCCGGTGCGTGCTGGCGGATCCAGGCCAGGTCGTGCCGGCCGAACGCGGTGCCCGTGACGATGCGGAAACGATCCTCGGCGAGACGCGTGACCGTGAAGTCGCACTCGATCCCGCCCTTCGAGTTCAGCATCTGGGTATACGTCACGGCGCCGACGTCCCGGGCGACGCGGTTGTCGCACAGGCTCTCGAGGAAGTCGGCGGCGGCGTCTCCCGAGACCTCGATCTTCGCGAACGACGTCTCGTCGAAGAGCGCAGCCGACTCGCGGCAGGCGGCGTGCTCGGCACCGATCGCGGGCGACCAGAGCTTGCCGGCCCAGCCGCGCGGGCGCAGGCTCTCGTCCCCTGAGGCGGCATTCGGCTCGAACCAGTTCGCGCGCTCCCAGCCCGACTTCTCGCCGAAGACCGCGCCCAGCTCCTGCAGGCGAGCGTAGGTCGGGCCTGTCCGCAGCGGGCGCCCCGCCTGCCGCTCGTGCCCCGGATACTTGACGTCGTAGTAGGTCGAGTAGACCTCGGTCGTGCGCGCGAGCGTGTAGTCGCGGCTCCGGTAGGCGGCGCCGAAGCGGCGCGAGTCCATGTGCCAGACGTCGAGCGAGGGCGTCCCCTCGACGATCCACTCGGCGACGAGCCGCCCGAGGCCGCCGGCGCCGGCCAGGCCGTGCGCGCAGAAGCCGGCAGCGACCCAGAAGCCGCGCACGTCGCTCGGGCCGAGGATGAACTCCCCGTCGGGCGTGAAGGCCTCCGGCCCGTTGATCAGCCGGATCACCTCCATGTCGCCGAGCGAGGGCACGCGCCGCAGGGCGTTCTCCATGAGCGGCTCGAAGCGCGGCCAGTCCTCCTCGAGCAGCTTCGAGTTGAAGTCCGCCGGGATCCCGTCCAGCGACCAGGGGGCGGGGTCGCGCTCGTAGCCGCCCATGATCAGCCCGCCCGACTCGGGGCGGAAGTAGACGAGGAGCGTGGGGTCGCGCATCGTCGGCATGTCCGTCGGCAGCCCGGCCGGCTTCGTCACGAGGTACTCGTGCGCCATCGGCACGAGCGGCACCGTGACCCCCGCCAGTAGGCCGATCTCGCGCGCGTACATGCCGCCGGCGTTGACGACGATCTCCGTCTCGATCTCGCCCCTGTCGGTCTCGACCGCGGCGACCCGCCCCTTGACCACGCGAACACCGGTCACGCGCGTGTTGGTGTAGAGCTCGGCGCCGCGCCGGCGGGCGCCCTCGGCGAGCGCGAACGTGAGCTGGCTCGGATCGATGTAGCCGTCGGTCGGGAGGAAGGCGGCCCCGAGGACGCCGTCCGTCGTCATCGGCGGGAAGAGGGCCTGCGCCTCCGCCGGCGAGACCAGCTCGAGCGGGAGCCCGAAGGTCTTCGCCCAGCCCGCCTGGCGGGAGATCTCCTCCATGCGCTCCGGCGACGAGGCGAGGCGGAGCGAGCCGACTTCCTTCCAGCCCGTCTCGAGCCCGACCTCGTCCTCGAGCGTCCGGTAGAGGTCGACCGAGTTCATCATCATCTGCGTCAGCGCGAGCGAGCTGCGGAGCTGGCCGACGAGACCGGCCGAATGGAAGGTCGAGCCGCTCGTCAGGTCGGCACGCTCGCAGAGCACGACGTCGTCCCAGCCGAGCCGCGTCAGCCAGTAGAGGATCGAGCAGCCGCCGACCCCGCCGCCGACCACAACCGCACGCGCACGCGACTTCATGCTCCAAGCCTCTCAGAGAAGCACGAGCCGGCGTCCGGCGAACCGCTCCGAACGCCGGCTCGTGCTTCGGCCTAGGACGCAGCTTCGGCCGCGAGCGCCTCGCCCTCGGGCGCCTCGAGGTGCGCCGGCTTGCGGCGCTGGAACGCGCCGTAGTACACCACTCCAACGAGGACGATGGTGATCGCCACCGTCCAGAGAACCGGCTTGCCGTTCAGCCAGCCCCAGTGGAAGTCGAGCGTTCCCGGAAGCTCGGTCGGACGGGGGTTCGTCGCGGCGCGGGGCCACGCGAAGTTGATCAGCATGCCGCCGCCCCACGCGAGGCCGAGCAGCGACACCGGCATCCCCCACTTGCCGAGCGCGAAGGGCGCCTTGACAGTTGGCCAGCCGCGGAGCCGGGCCCGCAGCACGGCGACCCCGCCGAGGAAGTAGCTGAGGTAGATCATCCCCGTGGCCGCGATTGCGATGATCGAGGCGCCCGCGTACTGGAGCATCGGGATGAACGCGAGCACGCCGACGCCGATGCAGTTGAAGACAGGCGTGTGGAACCGCGGGTGCACCTTGTTCGCAAACCTCGAGAACGGCAGCGCGTTGTCGCGGGCCATCCCGAACGACAGCCGGATCGTCGCCGCCTGGATCGCGAGGCAGCAGACGAAGATCGCCGCCGCGACGACGAGCAGGTAGACCGTCGCGAACGCGTTCGAGAAGTTCGCGTCGATGATCGCCGCAGGCCCGAGAGCCCCGGCAACACCCTCCTTGAGGTCGCCCGGGATCGCCATCAGCATCGCCCAGATGAAGATGCCGCCGATCACGAACGCACCTGCGATCGACATCAGCACCGCTTTCGGCGCCTCCTTGCGCGGATCGCGTGTCTCCTCCGCGAGGGTCGAGGCCGTGTCGAACCCGTAGATGACGAACAGGCTCATGAACATCGCGACGAGGAACAGCCCGAGCGTGCCGTCCACGCCGCCCGTCTCGAAGATCACACCGACACCCTGGTTGTTGTGGAAGAGCGCCAGGATGAAGGCGAAGACGACCATGCCGAGGATCTCGAACAGCACGCCGGTGTTGTTGACGATCGCCACGAGCCGCACGCCGAAGACGTTGAGCGTGGTGATCGCGACGAGCGTGATGACCGCGATGATCCGCTGGTTTGAGAGGCTGTTCTGGAGATCCCAGCCCATGTCGTTGACCATGGGGATCAGTGCGAGAGGCAGCGTCACGCTGACCGCCGTCACGGTGAGGATCCCGGCGAAGAGGTAGATCCAGCCCGCGAACCACGCGTACGTCTTCCCCGACAGGTATTTCGTCCACTGGAAGACCGAGCCGGCGAGCGGGTAGTGGCTCGACAGCTCCGCAAAGGTGAGCGCGATCATGAACTGGCCCAGCGCGACGAGCGGCCAGCTCCAGAAGAAGACGCCGCCGATCGTGGAGAGGCCGAGCGCGAACAGCGTGAAGATGCCCGTCGAGGGCGAGATGTAGCTGAACGCGACCGCGAACGAGCTGAAGCCGCCGAGCGTCCGCTTCAACTCTTGGGTGTAGCCGAAGCGCGCGAGGTCGGCCTCGTCGCGCGCCTCTTGCTGGGGCGTTCCGTGGGGAATGTGCACGGTGCTTCTGCCTCCCAGTCGAATTCGCGCCCGCCCGCTGCGGGCGTTTCGCGCGACCCTACGCCCTGGAAGCGCCAGTTGGAACCCCAGTCGTGCGAAACGGCTCAAGTCCGGGCTGTCGCTGCCGATTTCTCCTCGTGTGAGGCCCTCGCGCTGGCCGTCAGCCGGTGAGCGCGGCCCGGAACGCCCGCTCGGCAGCGGTGCGCTCGAGTCGCTCGAAGTGCTCGTCCGCGTAGCCGACGAAGTCGAAGTCGAGCTCGGAGATGCCCTGCTGGACGACGCCCCACATCGCCTCGCGGAAGTCGGACATGAACCGCATCAGCCGCAACGCCCGCTCGTCCTCGATCCGCACCGCGCCGAAGTAGGCGGCGAGCAGTGCCCGGTTCGCATCGTCGTCGAGCTCGTGGTTGATCGAGAAGTTCGCGAGGTCGAAGAAGCGATCGCCCATGCCTGCGTACTCCCAGTCCACGATCCAGAGGCGGTCGTCGCGGGCGATGAAGTTGGCGTTCAGCAGGTCGTTGTGGCATGGGCGCAGCTCGGTCCCGCCGCGCAACGCCTCGATTCGCCCGGCCACCTCGGCTGCGAGTGAGTACCCGGCCGGCGTCGGCACGCCGTGAGCCGCGGCGGTCGCAAGGTATGTCTCGACGACCCGGAACGAGTCGAAGCGCGAGGGGATCGGCGGGCCCCCGTGAAAGGCCCGAAGGGCCGCTGCGACCGTCCCGAGCAGCGCCGGCTCGCGCAGCTCCTCCGGCGGAGGGCTCCGGCCCTCGACGAAGCGGATGACGAGGTAGCCCTCCGGCTCGAGGCAGGCGATCACCTCGGGTGCCACACCGGCCGCGTGGGCGGCGAGCGACGCCGCGTGCTCGGCGACGCGGTCGACCCCGAGCAGCTCGGTGTTCCTGCCACCGATGCGGAGCACGTAGGTGCCGTCGTCGAGCGAGACCTTGAAGTTCCGGTTCGTGATCCCGCCGTCGAGCCTCTCCACCCGCGCCGCACGGCCGGGCCAGACCCGCTCCACGATCGCCTGCACGTCCAAGGCGTGATCTTCTCAGCAAATGAGGCGAACGAGCGCCGCGGCGACCCCGGCGACGACCATCGCCGGCAGGAGGCCCGCGCCGCGCCAGAGCGCGAGCCCGGCCGCGCCGAGCCCCGCGAGGCGCGCGTCGAGCACGAGCTCGCGGTCGCCGCCGACCGCCTGCACGGTCACGAGCGCCGCGAGCATCACGGGGGCCAGGACCTCGACCAGCCGCAGGGCGAGCGGCGGCAGCACCCGCCTGCCGAGCAGCACCGGGCCGGACGCCTTGGACGCGACGCTCGCCACCCCGACGGCGAGCACGGCGATCCACGCGGCGCTCACCGGCGCAACCCCAGCAGGCAGACGGCGCTCGCCGCGACGATCGGCACGCCAGGCGGCGCGACCGGGAGCAGCGTGAGCGTGACGGCCGCGGCGGCGAGGGCCGCCCCGAGCGCCCGCCGCGTGCGCAGGTACGGCACCAGCAGCGCGAGGAAGAGGGCCGCGAAGGCCGCGTCGAGCCCGTAGTCCCGGGGGTCGCCGAGCGCGCTGCCCGCGAGCGCGCCGAGCGCGGTGCCCCCGACCCAGACCGGGTAGAGCAGGAGCCCGGCACCGATCAGGATCGGGTAGTGGAAGGTGCCGCTCCGGCCCGCAAGTGCCCACGACTCGTCCACGATCAGCTGCGACTCGACGAGCCGGCGCGCCGCCCGGCCGGGGAAGATCGAGGCGACGGTCACGCTGATCGGCACGTAGCGTGCGTTGAGGAGCACGGCCGCGACGACCGCCGCGACCACGCCGCCGCCCTGCTCGAGCACCGACGCGGCGGCGAACTGCGCCGAGCCGGCGAACGTCGTCGCCGACATGACGATCGCGGCGACCGGGCTCATCCCCGCCGCCTGCGCGAGCAGCCCGAAGGAGGCGCCGAACAGCATCGGGCCGGGCGCGAGAGGCGCCGCCGCCCTCACCCCGTCGCGCAGCCGGGGGGCTACGTCTGCGTGTACCGCAGCTCCCACGCCGACGGCTCGAAGGCCTTGCCGCGCTCCGCGCCCACGACGAGCACGGTCGTCCCCGCGGTCACGCCTTCGGCCTGACGATGCGACTCCCGGCTCACGTGGACGAGCGTACCGGCCGGCGCGTCCACGAGCTCGCCGTCGATCGTGAACCGCGCGTGCCCGTCGAGCACCACGTAGAGCTCCTCGTGGCCACCGGCCTCGTCGTGCGGCTCGATCAGGTCGCCCCCGTCGGCGCGCGCGACAAAGGCGTTGACGCCGAAGGCGCCGATGCCGAAGTGGTGCCGCACGGCCTTCCAGGCCGCCTCGTTCGCCTCCGTCGGCTGCCAGACCTCGGTGATCTCCGAGACATGCGTTGCCCTGTGGCTCATCGTGCCTCCCTCGGTAACTTGCGAAACTCGATACGGATATTACCGGAGAGAGCGGTGCGGGGGCGGGCGAAGCCGCCCCCGCACCAGCGTTGCCTACGGAACGAGCGTGATCCTGTTCTGCGGGCCCGGGGCGATGCCGCCCGGGTTCGCAACCAGGTAGTTCTCGAAGGCGTCCGTGTCCACATTGCCGGGGATGCGGTTCGTCCCCTGCGTGAGCACGCCGTAGTTGTCGCCACCGTCGGCGAGGAAGCTGTTGACGGTGACGCGGTAGGTCGTGACGGGGCTGATCGGGAAGCCCTGGAGGGTGATGTTCGTCACCTTGTCGCCGACCGGGCCCGAGGTGGTTCTCACGTACGCGAGACCGTCCGAGATCTGGAGGATCCCGTTGCCGCCCGTGAACTGCCGTTCGAGCAGCGCGTCGATCTGCGCCCCCGTGAGCGTCATCGTCACGAGGCTGTTCCCGAACGGCTGCACGGTGAACGCCTCGCCGTACGTGACGTTCCCGTCGCCCTCACCCACCGGGCTGCTCGGGTAGAGCAGGTCGGCGCGGATGCCGCCCGCGTTCATGAACGCCATCTGCGAGCCGGTCCCCGCCTGCTGCGCGTCGTAGCTCTGCGCATCGGCGATCACGTCGCCGAGCGCCGACTCGCCGGCGGCGTTCGCCGTCCGCGTGATCGTGGCCGTGATCTTGCCGATGACGCGGTTCGCGAACGGAGCCGCGAGCGCCTGGTACTTGGCGATCAGGGCGGTCAGGTCGGCCGCCTTCGGAACCGTGCGCGTGACGATCACGTTGTTGACGGTCGCCGCGACGACGTCCTTGGACGCCCGGCTCACGGTCAGGTCGATGTCGGTGACGAGGCGACCCTGGTGCGCCGCGCCGGTGACGATCTTCCCGTCGATTACGCAGTTGACGGCCCAGTTCGTGTGGCCGGTGATCACGACGTCGACCTCGTCGTCCATCGCGGCCACGATCGGCGGAAGCGGGCCCGTCGGGTTGACGCAGCTGTTGATGGTCGTCTCGTTGAGCGGCGCGGTCGTCGAGCCGCCCTCGTGCAGCAGCACGATGATCGTCTCGATCCCCTGCTGCTTCAGCACGGGAACGAGCGCGTTGACCGTGTCGGCCTCGTCGAGGAAGTCGACATGAGAGATGCCGGCCGGGGAGACGATCGAGGGGGTGCCCTCGAGCGTCATACCGATGATGGCCACCTTCACGCCCGGGAAGTGGTGGATCGCGTACGGCGGGAAGATCGTCTCGCCGTTCGACTTGTACTTCACGTTCGCCGCGAGGAAGCCGAAGCTCGCACCGGCGAATCCGTCGCCGTCACGGCAGCCGTCGACCGGGTGGCAGCCGTCGCCGCCGAGCTGGCTGCCGTACTGCATGCGCAGCAGCTCGCCGACGCCCTCGTCGAACTCATGGTTGCCGACGCCGTTGTAGTCGAGGCCCATCAGGTTGAACGCCTCGATCGTGGGCTCGTCGTGGAACAGCGCGGAGACAAGCGGCGTCGCGCCGATCAGGTCGCCTGCGGAGACGAACAGCGTGTTCGGGTTCGTCGCGCGCAGGGCACGAACGTGCGTCGCAAGGTACTCGGCGCCGCCTGCGAGGGTGGTGCCGATGCGACCGCCGGAGCCGCTCGGCGGCTCGAGATTGCCGTGGAAGTCGTTCAGGCTCAGGATCTGGATGTCCGTCGTCGGCGCCCTGTCCTCGGCGCGCGGCGACGGATCGCCGGTCGCTCCGGCCGCGCCCACGGCTGCGAGCAGCAGCGTGAGCGCGAGCAGGAGGGCGGCTGTCGTTCTCTTCTTCATCGAGTATCTCCCCCTTGTTCCTTGTTAGCCGTGCAGAAGACGCGCTGCCTCGGCGACGAGCGCGTCGGCGGCGGCCTGCGTGATGAAGCGCGGGGCCTTCCCGCGCACCTGGTTGATGAACGCTCGGAGCTGTGCGTCGTGCGCGATCAGGGACTGCTCCAGGTGGTGTTGGAGCTGGGTGAACGTGTTGTTGCCGGTGATCGCCCCGCTGTCGCGGTAGTAGGCGAGCAGCGCCTCGAGCCCCTCGAGCGTCGCCTCGAGCGCGAAGCGGGACGCCATCGGATCGTGATCCGAGAGCCCGCGGGCGCCGTCGCCGGCGAAGTCGGCCGGCCAGTCGGAGTTCACGTGCGCGACCCGGGTCTGCTCGAGGTCGGCCAGAATGGAGCCGGTCACGAACTGCCCGTCGAGCGTCTGGGCCTGGCCGACGAACACGTACGAGTAGGCGGCCGCCGGAACCTCCGCGACGAGCGTGTCCCAGAGGTTCGAGAGACCCTGGTCGTACAGCGGCCCCAGCTGGTCGCTGGCGGGCTGAAGCGGGTCGTCCGGCCGCGGGTAGACGTTGAAGTCGCCGCCGGCGATCACACGGCCCGGGCCGAGGGCAGCGACGATCGCCGCAAGATAGGCCGCCTGCTCCCGCCGCTGCCCGACCCGCCGGTCCGGCGTGCTCGAGAAGTGGTTCGAGATCGCGTACACGTCGACCCACCCGCCGAAGCCGACCGCCTGCCGCCAGACGCGGAAGAAGCCGACCTGCGGATCGCGGGTGTATACCTGGCTCCCGTCCACGCCGGTCGAGGTGTCCACGTCGCCCGGCAGCGGCGCGTTGAGCGCCTTCGGGTTCTGGACGTCGCTGTTGTACGCGTTCCCGGGCGCGCGGTAGACGACCTGGGGCGAGCTGCCGAGCACGGGATGAGCAGCCGTCGCCGGCAGCAGCTCGACGCGGTCGGTCCGGTACATCAGTGCCGCCACGATGCCGCGGTCGTCCGAGCCGTCGCGGTCGTAGGCGGCGTCGTACGCCGGGCCGCCCTGCTGCTCGATCCGGAGCGCGAGCTCCTGCAGCGTGTCCGGCTTGCCGTCGGCGTTGTCGGTCGCCCCGCAGGCGAGCGCGCCGCTCGAGACGGTGCAGATGTCCTGGTCCTCGGCCTCCTGGACGAGGATGATGTCGGGCGCGTGCAGGTCGCCCGTGATCTGCTCTGCGATCAGGCCGAGCCGCTCCTGATACACCGCGTCGCTGGCCGGCACGTAGTCGAACGGCGGGCTGACGCCCGGGCAGCCCGTGTTGCCGGTGAAGTCGCAGCCGTCGAACGGGTCGTCGCGGTAGTCGTAGAGGTTCTCGACGTTGTAGTCGCCCACGGAGTACTCGTCGGCGCGGGCGAAGGCCGTCGGCGGCCCGTTCAGCGCCGGATCGACGCCGTGCACGAGCACGGGCTGCTCCGCCGTCGCGATCGAGTACTTGTCGAAGCTGACGTACACGCCACCGACGAGGTCGTTCGTGACCGTGTCGAACGTCCGCGACGGTGAGAGCAGCACATGGCTGTCGGCCGCGGTGGCCCTGACGCCGTAGGACGAGACCATGATCCGGTATCCGTTGCCGTCGTCGAAGAGCTGCGACGGGTCGTTGTCGAGCGGGTGCGCGTCGCGGAACGGCCGCTGCGCGTAGGGGTCGAGCCGGGAGGCGAGCGGGTTGTCGCCGCGCATCAGCCACATCTCCGTGTCCGACGTGCTGACGAAGTGGTCGAGCCCGTCGGTCACCCGCGCGCCCGCCGGCACGCGTCCGCGCGCGCCCTCGCGGCGCTCCCAGTACCGCCCGGCCTCGACCGCGTCGTCCGGCGGGTCGGCGTCGAACGCCGGCACGGCCGCGTCGACGTCGAGGACGCCGGACGAGAGCACCTGGACGATCGCGGAGCTCGTGAGCTCGGTGAAGTTGAAGAACTCCGTCACGCGCCCGGTCAGCACGATCTCGTCGCCGACCTGGGGCGTGTACCCGCCGCCGATCGCCGTCGCGCTGCCGATGAACACGAAGACGCCGTCCGAGGTGAGCGGGTCGCCGTCCGCCTGCGCGGCCGTGTTCTGGAGAAAGAAGCCGTTCTGGAGCGAGCCGCCCGAGCTGCGGGCGAGCGTCTTCTCGTAGACGACGCCCTGGACCGCGACGGTCTGGCCGGCGCCGCCACCCGTCGGCGGCGCGAACGGCGAGCGGTGAAGGATCCCGACGCCGCCCGTGACGGCGCCCTGGACCTCGCCGATCGTCCGGATCGGGATGACGTTCACCGACAGGGTGCAGCTGCCCGTCTGCGCCGTCGGGACGTCGTTGTTCGACGCCGAGACGACGACGCTGTACGTCCCGGCCGGGACGGAGCCGTCGACGGTTACCGTCGCCGTGGCCGGGCCGCCGAAGCTCGCGGACGGCGAGAAGCCGCCGAGCGCGATCGAGCCGGGAGCAGGCGAGGGCGTGACGGACACGATGCTCATGCTCGTCACGAAGCCGTCGGCGTCGGCGGCCGACACGTTCCGGCTTGCGGGGTAGCCGACGACCGTCGAGAGAGCGGAGCCGCACGTGGCGACGACGCCCGCGACTCCCCCGTGGCCGCCCAGGCCGTCGAAGGTGTTCTGCGCGAAGCCGTCCCACTCGACCGCGGGGTCGAACGCGTCGGCGCCGTTCGTGTCGCCGGCGGTCACGCCCAGCTTGCGCCGCAGCGTGTTGTCGGCGGTGCTCGTGAGGCCCGTGCCCCACTCGGTGCCGGGGTTGAATCCGATCTGGCCGATGACGTCGATGGCCACGCCCGCCTGCCGCAGCACGACCGCGTCGTTGCCGTTGAACCACCCGGCCCCGTTCGTCTGGTCCGGCACGATCGGGAGCGCGGCGGAGGAGTGTGCCAGCACGAAGACGTCGCCTGGGGCGACCGTCCCGACGAGGGAGATCGTCAGCCCGGCCGACGTGCTGCCGTTGAAGTACATCTGGACGTCGTACCCGGCGAGGTTTACCGCGGCGGGTGTGCCGTTGTAGATCTCGAGCGCCTTGTTGTTGCTCGAGCCCTCGATGTACTCCGAGAAGAAGAGCTGTGTGGAGGCGGCGCCGGCGGCGCCTGCGCTCCCGAGCGAGACGACGAGCACGCCAAGCGTGCATGCGAGCAAGCGCAAGTGCGACACGGTACGAACCTCCCCTGTTGAACCGGACCTCTCCCGATCGCGGCGCGTCCCCGACGACCGCGGGCCGATCCTAGCGCGGAAACGGAGGCGTGCCTATACTCAATATCTGTCCCGACTTCGGAGGAGGTTCGAACAGATGACCGATGCCCGTACCTGCTCCGCCAGCGCCGCGAGGCCCTGACCTAGTCGGCACTCTTCTCCGGCGAGTCCACCCTCGCGAGCACGCGTGCCTGACGGCGCGCCCGTTGACATCCACTCGCACAAGGAGACCCGCTTGAACCTGGAATCGCTCGGCTGGAACGACGAGTTCCGGTCGCACTTCGAGCCCCACGCCCGGGAGGGCCTCGCCGCCGCACGCGTCGTCGCCCAGCACCGCGGCGAGTACGACGTCGTCTCCGAGGACGGCGAGCTGCGCGCCGAGATCACCGGCCGCCTGCTGCACGAGTCGGCCTCCACGGCGGAGCTGCCGGTCGTCGGCGACTGGGTCGCGCTGCTCGCGCGTCCCGGAGAGCGCACCGCGACGATCCAGGCGATCCTCCCCCGCCGCACGAAGTTCTCGCGCAAGGTGGCCTGGCAGGCCGCCGAGGAACAGGTGCTCTGCGCGAACGTGGACACCGTCTTCATCGTCAGCTCGCTCAACGAGGACTACAACCTGCGCCGGCTCGAGCGGTACCTCACGCTCGCCTGGGAGAGCGGCGCTCAGCCGGTGATCGTGCTGACAAAGACCGACCTCAGCGAGGAAGTCGAGCGGCTCGTCACCGACGTCGGCCTCATCGCCTACGGCGTCCCGGTGCTGCCGATCTCCAACAAGACCGGCGAGGGGCTCGACGCCGTGCGGGCCTACATCAAGCCCGGCGAGACGGTCGCGCTGCTCGGCTCCTCCGGCGTCGGCAAGTCCACGCTCGTGAACACGCTCGCCGGCGAGGACCTGCTCCGCGTGGCCGAGATCCGCGAGGACGGCAGAGGGCGGCACACGACGACGCATCGCCAGCTCATCGTCCTCCCCGGCGGCGGGCTCGTCGTCGACACGCCGGGAATGCGCGAGCTCCAGCTCTGGGATGCCGAGGAGGGCCTGCACGACACCTTCGAGGACGTCGAGGCGGTCGCGACCGGCTGCCGCTTCTCCGACTGCGCGCACAAGACGGAGCCCGGCTGCGCGGTCCAGGCCGCGCTCGCCGACGGCCGGCTCGCGCCCGAGCGCTGGGAGAGCTACCTCAAGCTCGAAGCCGAGCTCGAGCACCTGACGCGCAAGCTCGACAAGCGGGCGCAGGCCGAGTACAAGCGCCGCTGGCGGGCGCTCGCCGCCGAGGGGCGCGCGAACATGCGGCTGAAGGGGAACGACGGCTAGACGGACTGACCTCGATTGAGGGTTCCCATCCGGGCCGGCGGAGGCCACAATGGCGCCATGGCTCTCGACGTGGGCGCTGCCCGCAACCAGCCGCCGCCGCTCGAGGGCTACGACCTCTTCACGGAGAACCGGCCGCTCGTCGAGGCGCTGCGGCGTGAGGGCGGCGGCGCCTGGGAGGAGCGGGCCTCCGCGCTCGGCGCCGAGCTCGGCGGCGAGCCGCTCGAGTGGGGCCGCCTCGCCAACGTCCACACGCCTCTCCTGCGCAGCCACGACCGCTACGGCGAGCGACTGGACGAGGTCGAGTTCCACCCCTCCTGGCACTCCCTCATGGCCCTCGGCGTCCGCCACGGCCTGCACGCGCTCTCGTGGCGCGAGCCCGCGCCCGGCGCCCACGTGGCCCGCGCGGGGATGTTCGTCACGTACTCCCAGGTCGAGCAGGGCTCGGGCTGCCCGCTCTCGATGACCCACGCGTCCGTACCCGCGCTCCGCGCCCAGCCGGAGATCGCCGCCGAGTGGGAGCCACGCCTCGCCTCGCTCGCCTACGAGCCCCGCCTGCTGCCGGCGGCCGAGAAGGCGAGCGCGCTCTGCGGGATGGCGATGACCGAGAAGCAGGGCGGCTCCGACGTGCGCGCCAACGAGTCGGTCGCAGCGCCGCTCGACGGCGACGGCGAGTACCTGCTCGCCGGGCACAAGTGGTTCTGCTCGGCGCCGATGTGCGACGCCTTCCTCGTCCTCGCCTACGCGCCCGGCGGTCTCTCGTGCTTCCTGCTCCCGCGCGTGCTCCCCGACGGGACGCGCAACGACTTCCGCCTCCAGCGGCTGAAGGACAAGCTCGGCAACCGCTCGAACGCCTCGGCCGAGCTCGAGTTCGACGGAGCGTGGGCACAGCTCGTCGGCGAGGAGGGCGCAGGCGTCCGGACGATCATCGAGATGGTCAACCACACGCGGCTCGATTGCGTGCTCGGCTCGACCGCGATCATGCGGCGGGCCGTCGCCGAGGCGACCCACCACGCCGCCCACCGGGCGGCCTTCGGCCGGCTGCTGGCCGAGCAGCCGCTGATGACGAACGTGCTCGCAGACCTGTGCGTCGAGTCAGAGGCCGCGACCGTGACGGCGCTGCGCGTCGCACGCGCCTACGACGAGGGCGACGCCGACTTCCGCCGGCTCGCGACCGCGGTCGCCAAGTACTGGGTCTGCCGGGTGACGCCCGGCCACGTCGCCGAGGCGCTCGAGTGCATCGGTGGCAACGGCTACGTCGAGGAGTCGGTGCTCCCGCGCCTCCACCGCGAGGCGCCCGTCAACTCGATCTGGGAGGGCGCGGGCAACATCCAGTGCCTCGACGTGCTCCGGGCCGCGCAGAAGCAGCCGGAGAGCCTCGAGGCCTTCGTCGCCGAGGTCGAGCTGGCCGCCGGCGCCGACCTCCGCCTCGACGCAGGGCTCGCAGAGCTCCGGAGCGAGCTCGCAGACAGGGAGGACGTCGAGCTGCGGGCCCGCCGCATCGTCGAGCGCCTCGCGACCTGCCTCCAGGGCTCGCTCCTCGTCCGCCACGCCCCGCCCGAGGTCGCCGACGCCTACTGCGCGACGCGCCTCGCGGGCGAGGGCGGACGCGCCTACGGCACGCTCCCGCGCGGCGTCGATCACGCCGCGATCGTCGAGCGCCACCGCCCGCACGTCTAGAGCGGCTCGAAGCGGGCCTGGAAGAAGCGCAGGTAGCGCGGCTCGTAGGTCATCTTCAGGCCGCGTGCCTTCTGCCGCGACGCGTACACCGCCTCGACCGACTCGGCGACGACGTCCATGTGCGCCTGCGTGTAGACCCGGCGCGGGATCGTCAGCCGCGTCAGCTCGAGCTTCGGGTAGTAGTGGCCGCCCGTCTTCGAGTCACGCCCCGCCGCGACGATCCCCCGCTCCATCGAGCGGATCCCGGAGTCGAGGTAGAGCTCCGCGGCGAGCGTCTGCCCGGGGAAGGCGTCCTGCTCGAGATGCGGGTAGAAGCGCCGCGCGTCGAGGAAGATCGCGTGCCCGCCGACCGGACGCACGAACGGGATCTTCGCCACGTCGAGCAGCTCGCCGAGGTAGTAGACCTGGCCGATCCGCGAGCGCACGTGATCGTCTTGCACCGACTCCTCGATCCCGATCGCCAGCGCCTCCATGTCGCGCCCGGCGAGGCCGCCATAGGTGTGCAGCCCCTCGAAGACGACGACGAGGTTGCGCGCCTCCTCGAAGATGCCCGCGTCGTTGACCGCGAGCCAGCCGCCGATGTTGACGAGCGAGTCCTTCTTCGCGCTCATCCACGCGCCGTCGGTGTACGAGCAGAACTCGTGGAGGATCTCGGCGACGCTCTTGCCCGCGTAGCCTGCCTCCCGCTCCTGGATGAACCAGGCGTTCTCCGCCATCCGCGTCGCGTCGAGGAAGAGCCTGATCCCATGGCGATCGCAGAGCTCGCGCAGGGCCTTCACGTTCGCCATCGAGACCGGCTGGCCGCCCGCCATGTTGACGGTGCCCGCGAGCGACACGTACGCGATCTGCTCCGCCCCGTGCTCGGCGATCAGCGCCTCGAGCTTGTCGAGGTCGACGTCGCCCTTGAACGGGTGGGTGCTCTCGGGGTCGTGGGCCTCGTCGCAGATCACGTCCACGAAGATGCCGCCGGCGCGCTCCTGGTGGAGCCGCGTCGTCGTGAAGTACATGTTCCCCGGGACGAACTGGCCGGGCGTGATCGCGATCTGGCTGATCAGGTGCTCGGCGCCACGGCCCTGGTGGGTCGGTACGACGTGCGCGTAGCCGTAGAAGCGCTGGATCGCGGCCTCGAGGTGGTAGAAGTTGCGGCTGCCGGCGTAGGCCTCGTCGCCGAGCATCATCCCTGCCCACTGGCGGTCGCTCATCGCGCTCGTGCCGGAGTCGGTGAGGAGATCGATGTACACCTCCTCGGAGCGCAGGAGGAAGGTGTTGTAGCCGGCCTCGGCGAGAGCCCGCTCGCGCTCCTCGCGCGTGGACATCCGCAGCGGCTCGACCATCTTGATCTTCCAGGGCTCGGCCCAGGAGCGGCGGCCGAGCTGCTGGCCGGTGGTGACGGGAACGTGCTCGTTCATCGTGTTCACACCTCGTGTGTCGGTCGGCGGACTATCGTAGGCTTTCCTCGTGCGCAGGTTCGAGGGTAAGACTGCACTGGTCACCGGTGCCGGGCGCGGGATCGGCGAGGGCGTCGCCCGCCGGCTCGCCGCCGAGGGGGCCGCGGTCTGCTGCGTGGACATCGACGGGCCCCGCGCCGAGGAGGTCGCCGCCTCGCTCGGCGGGCGCTCCTTCGCCCTGGCCGCGGACCTCTCCGTCCGGGCCGAGGCCGAGAAGGTCGTGCCCGCCGCCTGGGAGCGCTTCGGCGCGCTCGACGTGCTCGTCAACAACGCCGGCATCACGCGCGACGCGATGCTGCACAAGATGAGCGACGAGCAGTGGGACGCCGTGATCGCGCTCAACCTGACCGCCGTCTTCGTGCTCACGCGCGCGGCGGCGACCCGCATGCGCGAGCGTGGCTCCGGCCGCATCGTCAACATCTCCTCCACCTCGGCGAACGGCAACCCCGGCCAGGCGAACTACGCGGCCGCGAAGGCGGGCGTGATCGGCATCACGAAGACCGCCGCCAAGGAGCTCGCCGGCAAGGGCGTGACCGTGAACGCTGTCGCCCCCGGCTTCATCGACACCGAGATGACCCGCTCGATGCCGCCGGAGGTCTACGAGGCGGCGCGCTCGCGCGTCCCGGTCGGCCGCGCCGGCACGCCGGACGACATCGCGGCGCTGATCGCGTACCTCGCCTCCGACGAGGCGAGCTACATCACGGGCGAGCTGCTGTACGTGCGCGGCGGCTGGATCTAGCAGCGTCGTCGCGGGAGGCTCGGAGTGCTACGATGATCGCGCGCGCCGTAACTATCGGCGTCGCGAAGCATCTCGCGGCGGTCGGAGCAATCGACCCCGCCTAGATCCACCCTCAACAACCGGGTCGGAGTGGCTTTCGGCCGAGGTTGGGAGGATCGGGATGGACATGCGGATCGTGGTGCCCGACGAAACGAGCGCGGGCTCGCTCGTCCAGCGACTGACCATTGTGTTCGGCCCGGAGCGGGTCTCGCTCGAGGACGAGCGCTGCGCGGTCAACGTCCAGGTCACGCGCGAGTCGGATCGCACCGTGCTGCGCGTCCTGGACACCGTCGAGCAGTGGCTCGACCAGGCCGGCGTCCCGTCCGCCGAGATGTGGCTGGGAGACCACTCGTACCGGCTCGCCCGGTGGGCGCCGCTCGCGAGCACGCTGTGAGCGAGAACGGGCAACCGGGGAACGCCTCCGGATGGCTCCGCCTGCTCTCGGAGCTCGAGGCACGCGACGGCGGCTACGCCGTGCTTCGGCCGGCCCGAAGTCCCTCCCGCCCACGAGACCACGGCGAAACCTTCTCCCCCGAAATAGATGCATCCAACCGCTTGGAGGAACGATCATTCCGAATCTGAAGACACTCCGCCTGCTTGCCCTGGGAGGGCTGATCCTGACCGCGGCGCTCTTCGCGACAGCCGCAGGCGCACGCTCCCTCGCCGCTCCGGTGAGCTCATCGGCGCCCACGATCGAAGGAAAGCTCGTCGCCGGTCAGACGATCACGGCGAGCAATGGGCTCTGGGTGAACAGCCCGACGAAGTTCACGTACCAGTGGCTCCGCTGTAACACGCTCGGCGCGGCCTGCGCCCCGATCACCGGTGCGACCAGCGCGCCCTACAAGCTGACGAACGCCGACGTCGGCAGCACGATGATCGTGCTCGTGACGGCGTCGAACAGCGACGGGTCGTCCGGCGCGGTGAACTCGAAGCCGAGTGCGCTCGTCTCCTCGGCGACCCCGCCGAAGAACAAGGTGCCGCCGTCGATCGTCGGCGACGCCTTCGTCGGCGTCCTGCTCTTCGCGGATCCGGGCACGTACACCGGCGGCATCCCCGACAAGTACACGTACCAGTGGCAGAACTGCAAGAGCAACGGCTCGGCCTGCTCGGACGTCTCCGGACAGACGAACCAGACCTACACGGTGCGCGCCACCGACGTCGACCGTACGCTGCGCGTCGCCGTGAAGGCCTCGAACGACTATGGCTCGGACGTCACCACCTCCGACCGCACGCCCGTCGTCAAGACGGCGCCGGTGCCGGTGGCCGTCACCACGTCGATGACGGCCTCGAAGCCCGCTGTGACCTGCTGTGCGGCGGTGCTGCTGAGCGGCACCGTCTCGACGGCCAAGGCCGGCGAGCTGCTGACGATCCTCGCCCGCCCGTACGGTGAGCTCGCGACCCGGCCGATCGGGACTGCGACGACGACGACCGGCGGCACCTGGACCTTCAGCGTTCGGCCGAGCATCCAGACGCTGTACCAGGCCAAGACGAGCAGCTCGACGGGCCCGGCAAAGACGATCAACGTGCACCCGCGCGTCGGTCTCGGCTACCAGCTCGGCGTCTTCAGCACGAAGGTGACAGGGGGCGCCGGTACGACGTCCTTCGCCGGCAAGATCGTCTTCTTCCAGCGCCGGAACGCAAGCGGCAACTGGGTGACACTCGACAAGGTCGTCGTCAACCTGACCTCCCAGGCCAAGTTCAAGGTGAAGCTCCCGTCCGGCGTCTCGTACACGCGCGTGTACATCTCGCGTGCGCAGGCCGGTGCGGGCTACCTCGACGGCGTCAGCACGATCCGCCGCTTCACCAGGCCGTAGCGACCGCACGCGCCCGGCACCAGGGCCTGGCGCACGGTCGTGACAAGCGGGGCCCGCAAACCGAGCGGGTCCCGCCCTACCTGCGCTTCGCCACCCGGCGGCGCAGCGACCAGGCGTGCTGGGCCTCCTCGACCGCCTCCTGCGCCTCGCGGCTCTTGACGAACTCGAGGAACGCCGCGACCGGCTCGCGGACGGGCCCGACCGACGAGCGGAGCGCGTACCACTCGCGCGGGGCGATGCCGCCCCGCACGGCGATCGTGCCGAGCGCCCCCGACTCGAGCTCGAGCTCGACGGCGATCCGCGACTCGATCGAGATGCCGAGGCCGAGACGCACCGCGTGCTTGATCGCGCCGTTCGAGCCGAGCGTGAGCGTTTCCGGCCTGAGGCCGTGCTGCGCCAGGAACTCCTCGACCATCAGCCGCGTGCCGGAGCCCTCCTCGCGCAGCAGCCAGGTCCGGCCGGCGAGCTCCTCGACGGGAACGGCCCGCCGGGCGGCGAGCGGGTCGTCGGGTGCGGTGACGACTACGACCTCGTTGTGGAGGAAGGGCGGCCCGACCAGGCGCCCGTCCTCGGGCGGCCTGCCGCCGATCCCGACATCGGCCACATGCCGGTTGACGCGCTCGAACACGTCGGCCCGGTTGCCGACCTCGAGCGTGAGCGCGATGTCGGGCCGGCCGACCGCGAAGGCGTGGAGCAGAGGTGGAGCGACGTACTCGCCCGCCGTCGTGACGGCCGCGATCCGCAGCCTGCGCTCCGACGAAGAGGCCGCCTCGCGAGCCGCCTGCCTCCCCTGGTCGAGCAGCCCCAACACGTCGGTGGCGTAGGGAACGAGAGCGCGGCCCGCCGCCGTCAGCCGGATCGCGCGGCCGTCGCGCTCGGTTAGCTCGACTCCGAGCTCGCGGGCGAGCGCCGAGAGCGCGGCCGACACCGACGGCTGGGTGACGACGAGCTGCCGGGCCGCGACCGAGACCGAGCCCTCCCGCGCCACCGCGAGGAAGGAGGCAAGTTGACTGAAGGTCACCGGCACGGAGACAACTCCTTATTCATAGATCTTTGCCTATCTATCATACCCAAAGTTTGCTTGTTCTATCTATACCAGCGGGCTAGCCTTCGCCGATCGCAGCACGCGTCCGAGACGAGGAGAGTCCTGTGCCGGAACCGACCACGACCGCGAAGAAGGACCGCTGGGGCTCCGGCGTGGCGCCGTATGCGGAGATGGGGTACTACGACCCCGACTACGTGCCGGGCGAGACCGACGTCCTGGCGGCCTTCCGGATCACCCCCCAGCCGGGCGTCGATCCGATCGAGGCGGCCGCCGCGATCGCCGGCGAGTCGTCCACCGCGACCTGGACGGTCGTCTGGACCGACCGCCTGACCTCCTACGAGCACTATCAGGCGAAGACCTACCGGATCGATCCCGTGCCCGGCGCTCCCGACCAGTTCATCGCTCGGATCGCGTACGGCCTCGACCTCTTCGAGGAGGGCTCGATCGCGAACCTCACATCCTCGATCATCGGCAACGTCTTCGGCTTCAAGGCGGTCAAAGCACTCCGGCTCGAGGACATGCGCATCCCGCTGGCGTATCTCAAGACCTTCCCCGGACCGCCGCACGGGCTCGTGATGGAGCGCGAGTACCTCGACAAGTACGGCCGCCCGCTGATCGGCGCCACGGTCAAGCCGAAGCTCGGCCTCTCGGCGCGCAACTACGGTCGTGTGGTCTACGAGGCCCTGCGTGGCGGGCTCGACTTCACGAAGGACGACGAGAACATCAACAGCCAGCCGTTCATGCGCTGGCGCGACCGCTCGCTCTTCGGCATGGAGGCGGTAAACCGCGCCACCGCCGCGACGGGCGAGATCAAGGGCCACTACTTCAACGTGACCGCCGGGACGATGGAGGAGATGTACGAGCGCGCCGAGTTCGCCGCCGGGCTCGGCAGCGTGATCGTCATGGTCGACCTCACGGTCGGGTTCACGGCGCTCCAGTCGATGTCAGCGTGGGCGCGCCGCAACGGCGTCCTCCTCCATCTCCACCGCGCCGGGCACAGCACCTACACCCGGCAGAAGAACCACGGCATCAGCTTCCGCGTGCTCGCGAAATGGTGCCGAATGCTCGGCGTCGACCACATGCACGCCGGCACGGTGGTGGGCAAGCTCGCCGGCGACCCGGGCTCGATCAAGGGCTACTACGACACGCTGCGCAAGTCATTCGTGCCCGAGGACCCGGCGAGCGGCATCTACTTCGACCAGGACTGGGGCTCGTTCGCGGCCGTCATGCCCGTCGCCTCCGGCGGGATCCACGCCGGCCAGATGCACCAGCTGATCGACTACCTCGGCGAGGACGTCGTGCTCCAGTTCGGCGGGGGAACGATCGGCCACCCGCTGGGGATCGCGGCGGGTGCGACGGCGAACCGCGTCGCCGCCGAGGCGATCATCCAGGCCCGCAACGAGGGGCGGGACATCCTCGCCGAGGGCCCGGAGATCCTCGCCCGCGCCGCCAAGCGCTGCCCCGAGCTCGAGGCCGCGCTCGAGACCTGGAAAGACGTCACCTTCGAGTACGAGTCAACAGACGCGCCCGACGGCGCCGTCGAGCCGACGTTCAGCCTCTAGGAGGGCACCGTGACGATCACGCAGGGCACGTTCTCATACCTCCCGTCGCTCACCGACCAGCAGATCGAGGCCCAGGTGTGGTACGCGATCGACAACGGCTGGTCCGTCTCGCTCGAGCACACCGACGACGCGCACCCGCGCTCGAGCTACTGGGAGATGTGGGGCCAGCCGCACTTCGACCTCGAGGATCCCGACGGGTTCATGCGCGAGCTCGCCGCCTGCCGGCAGGCGCACCCGGAGCACTACGTCAAGGTCAACGCCTTCGACCGCTCGGTGGGCCGCCAGAGCCTCAGGCTCAGCTTCATCGTCAACCGTCCAACCGAGGAGAGCGGCTTCCGGCTCGAACGCCAGGAGACGGCCGATCGGCAAGTCCAGTACGCGCTGCGGCCTTCCGGCGGAGCCTAGGGAGGAACGCGCGATGCCTCGTCCGATCATCCTGGGCGTCGTCGGCGACTCGGCCGCCGGCAAGACCACGATCACGCGCGGGCTCGTCCGTGTGCTCGGCGAGGAGCACGTCACGCACGTCTGCACCGACGACTACCACCGTTACGACCGGAAGCAAAGGGCGGAGCGCAACATCACGCCGCTCGACCCCGAGTGCAACCACATCGACATCATCGCCCAGGATCTCCGGCACCTGCGCGCCGGCGAGGCGATCCTGAAGCCCGTCTACAAGCACAGCGACGGCACCTTCGGCGCACCGATCTACGTCAAGCCCGCCCGCTTCACCGTCGTCGAGGGCCTGCTCGGGTACTACCTGCCCGAGATGCGCGAGGCCTACGACGTCCGTGTCTACCTCAAGCCGCCGGAGGAGCTGCGCCGCCGCTGGAAGGTACAGCGCGACTGCTCGCGCCGCGGCTACACGACCGGCCAGGTGCTGGCCGAGCTCGACCGCCGCGAGCCCGACTCGCAGGCCTACATCCGGCCGCAGGAGCGCTACGCCGATATCGTCGTCTCGTTCCAGCCGGAGGATGGGCCGGACGACCAGGAGCACCTCGACGCCGACCTGACGCTGCGCCCGACCCTGCGCCACCCCGACCTCTCGCCGTTCGTGAACGGCAACGGCGGGATCACGCTCGTCGAGCGCGGCGCCGATCGCCACCTGCTGATCCCCGGCGACATCGATCCGGAGCGCGCCGAGGAGATCGAGGAGGCGATCTGGGAGCGCATGCACTTCGCGAGCCATCTGCGCTCGGAGCGCCTCGGCGAGTTCACGATCGGCACCGAGCTGCATCGCTCGGACTCGCTTGCCCTCGTCCAGCTGCTCGTCCTCTACCACCTGGTGACGGCGAAGGCGAGCATCGCGCTCGGCGCCGAAGGGGCCCGCGCCGGCGCAGACGCCGAGGCGCACGATCCGGTCGAGGCCTGACCCCGGCCAGCCGGGCCGAGCGCAGCCGGCAGCATCCCCGCGATAATCGCGGCGCCGTGCCGCCGACGCCGCGTCGCCCACCAGGGCCTGCAGCCCGCTTTGCCGTCTACGGCCTGGCGGGTCTCGTCGGCGAGCTCGCCTTCACCGGGCTGCGCGGCCACCCGCGCACGAGCGCCTGGATGCTCCCGGTGTACGGCCTGGCCCAGCCGCTCTTCGAGCCCGCCCACGACGCGCTCCGCGCCCACCCGCTCGCCGTGCGCGCCGCCGCCTACGCCGCAGGCTTCTCCGCGGTCGAGTACGCGAGCGGCCGCGCCCTCCGGCGCCTCCGCGGCGCGGCGCCGTGGGACTACTCGCATGCCCGCTGGAACCTCCACGGCCTCGTGCGGGCCGGCTACGCGCCCGTCTGGGCGGTCGCCGGGCTCGGCTTCGAGCGGCTGCACGACCTCCTCGAGCCGGAACCGGACGGCGGGCGGAAAAGCCGCGCGGAGGTTGCTCGAAAACCCCGATGCACGCGCGCGGGAGGTGTGAGATGAAACCGGGTGCCGAGCGACGGGAGACCGGCATGTCCACGACGGCGACACCTTCCACCGGAGGGCCCTCGCACCTCGACGTCACGCAGGGCGAGTTCCAGCGCCGCCTCGCCGCCCACGGGCACAGCGAGAGCGAGATCGGGCTTCTGTGGGACGAGCTGGTCGCCGCCGGGCCGCCCGGCGCGGAGCGCCCCCTCGGTCTCGGCCCGACGATCGCCGTGTACCTCGGGGCGCTCCTGGTCGTCGCCGCGTTCGCGTCGCTCGCCGGCACATACTGGAAGACGTTCGACCCGTGGGGCGTGCTCGGGCTCGGCATCGTCTATCTCGCGGGCTTCGCCGTCGCGGGCGAGGTGCTCCGGCGCCGCGGTCTCGTCCAGCCGGGAGCCCTGCTCCAGACGGTCGCGGTCGGCTTCGTCCCCGTCATCACCTATGCGGTCATGCGAGCCGCGGGGCTCTGGCCCGAGGGCGCGAGCGACCTCGGCTACCTCCACTACGGCATCACCAGCATGGCGATCGCCGGGCTCGTCGCCGGGCTCGTCCGGCTCGCGGTCCGGCCCGATCCGCTGGCGCTCGTGCCGCTCGGCGTTGCGACGGCGGTGCTCGCGGCGGACTTCGGCGAGCTCGTGTTCGGGAACGACACGAGCTCCCGCAAGACATTCGCCTTCGTGCTGCCCGTCGGGTTGGCCTGGATCGCGGGCGGTCTCTGGCTCGACGTCACGCGCCGCCGCCCCTGGGCGACCTGGGCCAACTGGGTGGGGCTCGGGGCCACCGCCGCCGGCCTGCTCGGAGTGCTGGCGCCCTTGACGGTGCCCGGGTTCGCCGCGATCTGCGTGCTCGGCGCCGTGGCCCTGTTCTTCTCGGCGTTCGTCCGCCACTGGAGCTTCACCGTGTTCGGCGCGGCCGGCGTGCTGATCGGCGTGAGCGGCCTGCTGGGGGAGCTCGGCGGCGTCGCACCGGTCGCGATCGCCGTCCTCGGCGTGGCCTTCATCGTCGCCGGCCTCCGCTGGGCGCGCTGGCGCGACCCGATCCGCGCGGCGGTGCTCGCGCGGCTGCCGGCCGGCGCGCGGACGTTCGTGACGCGGCTCGCGCCCTGAGGCTCTTACGCGTTTCTTACCGCTGTCACAGGCTGCTCTCATGGAGCCGCGCTTTGCTCGGACTGTGACAGCGACGAATCAGCTCCGGTCCCGGCCGTCGGGCGACGTCTCCGCTTTGATACGGGGTATGACCTCGAACGGGCCCAGGCGACTGCTCGTCGTGGACGACGAGCCCGCCGTGCGGACGTCGCTCGAGCGCGCGCTCGCGCTCGAGGGCTACGCCGTGGAGCTGGCCGCGGACGGCGCCGAGGCGCTCGAGCGGATCGAGGCGCAGCCGCCCGACGCCGTCGTCCTCGACATCCTCATGCCCGGCCTCGACGGGCTCGCCGTCTGCCGCCGCCTGCGCGAGCAGGGAAACCGCCTGCCCGTGCTGATGCTGACCGCACGCGATTCCGTCGGCGACCGCGTCGCCGGGCTCGACGCGGGGGCCGACGACTACCTCGTCAAGCCGTTCGCGCTCGAGGAGCTGCTCGCACGCGTTCGCGCGCTCCTGCGCCGCACCGCGCCGGACGAGGGCGAGCTCCTCCGCTTCACGGACCTCGAGCTCGACCCGCTCACACGCGAGGCGCGCCGCGGTGCGCGGGAGATCGAGCTGACCCGCACCGAGTTCAACCTGCTCGAGCTCCTCCTACGCAATCCGCGGCAGGTGCTGACCCGCTCGCTCATCTTCGAGCGCGTCTGGGGCTTCGACTTCGGCCCGTCCTCGAACTCGCTCGACGTCTACGTCGGCTACCTGCGACGGAAGACCGAGGCCGCGGGCGAGCCGCGGCTGATCCAGACCGTGCGCGGCGTCGGCTACGCGCTGCGAGAGCGATGAGCCTGCGCACCCGGCTCGGGCTCGCCGCGGCCGTCGCCGTCGCCGTGGCGGTCGCGCTCGCGACGGGCGCGACGTACTTCATCGTGCGCGGCGAGCTGCGCGGGCAGGTGGACGACGCGCTGCGCGAGCGGGCGGACGTCGCGGATCACATGGGCCGCGGCCCCGGGATGATGGGCGGGCTCGGGCGGGGCGGCCTCGACATGCCGGCGCCCGCGCTCGGCGGCGCAGCCGGCTACCTCCAGCTCGTCTCCGCCGACGGCTCGACGGCGCGGCGCGCCGGCGAGGATGTCGCGCTGCCGGTCACCGAGCGGACGCTCGCGGTCGCCGCCGGCAACGGGGAGGGGTTCCTCGCGGACGCGACCGTCACGGGCACGCACATCCGCGTGCTGACCGTGCCCCTCGCCACCGGGGTGGCCCTCCAGATCGCTCGCCCGCTGACGGAGGTGGACGGCGTGCTCGACCGCCTGCGCCTGATCCTCGCGCTCGTCGGAGCCGGAGGGATCGGCCTCGCGGCGCTGCTCGGCTTCGGCGTCGCGCGCACGGCCCTCGTGCCCGTGCGCCGCCTCACCGAGACCGCCGAGCACATCACGGCCACCCTCGACCTGACCCGCCGGGTGGAGCCGGTCCAGGGGGACGAGCTCGGCCGCCTGGCCGCGAGCTTCAACACGATGCTGGACGAGCTCGAGGGCTCGCTGAAGGCGCAGCGGCAGCTCGTGGCGGACGCCTCGCACGAGCTGCGCACGCCGCTCACGAGCCTGCGCACGAACGTCGAGCTGCTTTCCCGGAGAGGGCTCAAGGCCGGCGAGCGAACGGCGCTGCTGGACGAGATCGGCACGCAGATCGCGGAGCTGACGGCGCTCGTCGCCGACGTCGTCGAGCTCTCCCGCGACGGCGAGAGCGAGCACGCGCTCGAGGACGTTCGTCTCGACCTGCTCGTGCGCGACGCCGTCGAGCGGGCGCAGCGGCACGCCCCCTCGCTCCGCTTCGAGACCGAGCTGGAGGAGACGATCGTCCGGGGCGCCCCCGAGCGGCTGCACCGAGCGGTCATGAACCTGCTCGACAACGCGGCGAAGTGGAGCCCGCCGGACGGCGTCGTCGAGGTCGTCGTGCGCGGCGGCGAGGTCAGCGTGCGCGACCACGGGCCGGGGATCGCGCCCGAGGACCTCCCCCATGTCTTCGACCGCTTCTACCGCGCCGCCGCCGCGCGGGCGCTGCCCGGCTCCGGGCTCGGCCTCGCGATCGTGCGCCAGGTCGCGGAGGCCCACGGCGGGTCCGCCACCGCCGAGCCGGCCGAGAACGGCGGCAGCGTCCTCCGGCTCCGGCTCTCAGCGACCTCTTAGGACATCCATGCGGAACCTTTACACCCCTCTCAGCCGCCTCTCAGGATCGTGCGCTTTGCTTGAGGGGTAGACAGGCAAGCCAAAGGAGAACCGATGAGATTCGTCAGAGCACACGCCCTCGCCGTCGCAGCCGTAGCGCTGGCCATCGCCGGCGTGGGCGCAGGGGTCGCGTACGCGGCCACGTCTGGCCAGACGCCGCAGCAGCGGCACGACGCGTACATTGCGAGCGTCGCCAAGCATGCCGGTGTCTCGGTCGACGCGCTGAAGGCGGCCATGAAGACCGCCGGGATCGAGCAGGTCGATGCTGCGCTCGCAGCCGGCGAGATCACGAAGGCGCAGGCCGATGCCGCGAAGGCGCGGATCGAGTCCGGCGTCGTCGGGCCGCTCGGCGGCTTCGGCTTCGGCGGTCACATGGGCATGGGCCCGGGCATGGGTCACGACGGCGGCTTCGTCGTCGCCGCGGCCGACTACCTCGGCCTGACCCAGGTCGAGCTTCGCACCCAGCTCGCCGCCGGCAAGTCACTCGCCGACATCGCGAAGGCGAAGGGCAAGACGGTCGACGGTCTGAAGCAGGCGATCGTCAAGGCCGAGACCACGGAGCTCGACGCCGCTGTGAAGGCGGGCACGATCACCTCCGACCAGGAGAAGCAGATCCTCGCCCAGCTCGAGCTGCGGCTCGACGACATGGTCAACGGCACGGCTCCTGCCCGCGGCGCGTTCGGCGACCGCGGCGGGATGCGCGGCCACGGCGGGATGGGCGGCTTCGGCGGGATGGGCGGCTCCGGCATGTCCGGCGGCTCTCCGGCCGGCGCCGGGTTCAGCCTTTCCTGAACCGGACTTCTGGCCGGTGCCTCCAAGCGAGTGAGGCCCGCTCCGGCGGGCCTCACTCGTTCAGGGCGAGGCGCACGCCGGCGGCGACGGTCTGGAGCCGCCGCTCGCCGTGCTCGCCGGCGGCCTCCGCCGCGGCCTCTAGCGCCTCCACGGGGAAGAGGCCGAGGTCGCAGACGGCGGCGGTGAGCAGCGCGAGGCCCAGCTCGGTGCGCGAGACGCGCACCCCGGCGGCGGCCGGGTCGAGCACGCGCAGCCGCGCCCGCGTCTCCACGCCCGCGTGCTCGGGGGTCACGTAGACGACGCCGTCGGCCCCCATCGCGGCCGCGAGCGGCGCCGCCACCTTCAGCCCGTCGCCGCTGACGATCGCGAGCGCGTCGGGGACGGTGACGCCGGTGAAGTCGATCGGCTCCGGGCTCAACACGAGCACCGACACGCTGTGCCCGGTCTTCACCGTCACCGGGAAGTCGTCGCGCTGCGCGGCCCAGAGGCCGCTCGCGATCGCGGCCTGCGCCACGAGACGGGCGGCGGAGCGCACCCTCCCTCCCGCCGAGCCGGCGACGACGAGCGAGACGGGGCGCGTGAGGGTCGAGGCGAAGCGCGCGGGCAACGGGCGCGGCGCGGGCGCTGGCGCGCCGAGCTGCGGCGCGTGCGCGGCCCGGTAGGCGGCGGCGTACTCGGGCAGGTCGCGCTCGTGGAGGACGCCGGTCGGGAAGGCGAGCCGCTCGAGCAGATCGTCGAGCCCCGTGCGCGTGACCTTGTTCGCGGGGACGAAGTAGGCGGTGCAGAGCTCCCAGATGTCGAGCAGGGCGAAGCCGGGGTGCCGGATCGCGTCGGCGACCCGGTCCGGCAGCTCCTCGTCGAACGTCGTTCCCCGCCAGACGTAGGAGGCGCCGTTGGCCCCCACCGTGGCGCAGATGTCGAGGGGCCGCTCGAGGTTCCCGTCCGGGGTGGTCGCGGTGACGGCGCCTGTCGGTGTCGTCGGCGAGTGCTGGCCTCCGGTCATCCCGAAGTTGAAGTTGTTGAAGACGAGCACGGTGACGCCGATGTTGCGGCGGGCAGCGTTGATCAGGTGCGTGCCGCCGATCCCGCAGCCGCCGTCGCCCATCACGACGACCACCTCCAGCTCGGGACGGGCGAGCTTGATCCCGGCCGCGTAGGTGACGCTGCGGCCGTGCAGGCCGTGGAAGGCGCCGGTCGCGAAGTACTGGTCGGAGAGGCCGGCGCAGCCGATGTCCGAGACGATCACGACCCGCTTGGGGTCGAGCTCGAGGTGGACGAGCGCCGCGTTCACGGAGTCGAGGATCGGCCCGTGCCCGCAGCCGGGGCAGAACGGGTACGGCGTCTCGTTGCGGTAGCCGGAGAGCGGCGTGACGGTGGTCATCGCAGCAGCTCCAGGAACTGCTCCGGGGCGATCAGCTCGCCGTCGGTGCGGTTCAGCCCCGCGACCTCCCGGCCGTCTGCGAGCCGCTCGAGCTCCCGGCGGTACTGGCCGAAGTTGAGCTCGGCGACGACGACACGCTCGACGCCCTCCATGGCCGCGCGCAGCGCCGTCTCGGGGACGGGCCAGAGGCTCTGCACCGTCGCGGCCGCTATCCGGAGGCCCTCCCCGCGCGCGCGGCGCACGGCCTCGCGCATCGCCCCGGCGGTGACGCCGTAGGAGACGAAGAGCGTCGTCGCACCGTCCTCGGGATCGACGTCCACGAGCTCGATCTCGTCCATGTGCTCCTCGATCTTCGCCCGCAGGTGCTCGTTCAGGGCAGCGACGGTCGCGGGCCGCTTCGTCAGGAAGGCGGCCTCGTCGTGGGTCGAGCCGGTGAGCCGGACGAGCCGGTCGCCGCCGTACTCCTGCAGCGGCGGCACCCCGTCGGCGGGCTCGTAGCGGTACGGGCGCTCGCCGTCTCCGCCCGTGGCGCGGTCCCGCACGGGGATGTGCGCGTAGCCGCCCACTGCCACGGTGTTGAGCGTCAGGTTCAGCTCCTTGTCGGTGACGAGGAAGACGGGCGTACGGAAGCGCTCGGCGAGGTCGAAGGCGCGCAGCGTCAGCGTGTAGCACTCGGGGATCGACGAGGGAGCGAGCGCGATGATCGGGTAGCCGCCCGACGTGCCCCAGCGGACGAACTGGACGTCTCCCTGCGCGACCGTCGTGGCGCCGCCGGTCGCCGGCCCGAGCCGCTGCGCGTCCACGATCACGAGCGGGATCTCGCCCATGATCGCGAGCCCGACGTTCTCGCTGTAGAGGCTGATCCCGGGGCCGCTCGTCGCCGTCATCGCCCGCGCCCCGGCCATCGCCGCGCCGAGGCACATCCCGATCGAGGCGATCTCGTCCTCCCCCTGGATCGCGACGCCGCCGGCCTTCGGCAGCTCGCGCATCATCGCCGCGAGGATCGACGAGGCGGGCGTGATCGGGTAGCCGGCGAAGAACGTGCAGCCCGCGTCGAGCGCGCCGCGCACGATCGCCGTCGCGCCGTCCACGAGCTCGCGCGGAGCGGTGTCGGCGGTCATGGGGGCATTATCGTCGGCGCGGCTTCCGGCTGGCCACGATACCGCGGCGTCGCAGGGTAAGACCTGGCCCCGTCTCCATCGGCAGGCCGACCGACGAAACGTCTACTCTAGTCATACATGCCTCAGGCGACCAGACCCAAGCCTGCGTCGATGGGCATCGCGCAACTACTCGACCCTGATTCGCCTTTGGCGACGCCAATCATTCAGCGGCCGTTTGCGTGGAAGAAGGACGAGGTGAGGGACTTCTGGAATGACCTCTCAGCCGCTCGAGGTGGGGATCGATATCACTTCCTCGGACTCATCGTCATCGACCTTGAAGGGAAGATTCAAGATGGTCAGCAGCGACTCGCCACTACCTATGTCTTGTTGCAGGTGATGCGACAGCATCTCGCCGCCGCGATGACGCAGCTGACAGTTCAGGAGACCGAGGACTCAGGCGCCAACCGCTTGCTGGCTCAACTCGTCCCTGCCATCGAAGGCAGAGGAGGCAATCTTTCTCCCCCGTTGAGGCTCGGCGGCGATGACCAGGCCGTCATGATCCAGCCGAGTATTGGCGTGTCAACCACGCGGGAATCATCTCAACGACTGCTTGCGGCGAGGGACATGCTCGACGTATTCCTCTCAAGAGAACTCATCGAGCTCTCCTCGCCCCAGCGGGTCTCCCACCTCTGGTCATGGTGGGACCTGCTGAATGACAGGGCCTCAGTGGTGAAACTCAGCGCGTCGGCCCAGACCGCCAACAGCATCTTCGAGACGCTCAACACCCGCGGCATCACCCTCTCAAACGCTGACCTTGTGAAGAGCTACTTGCTCGCGAACGTTGACGAGGGCAGCCAGGAGCAGGCAACGTCGATCTGGCGCAACATTACTCTTGCGCTGTCTGACGGCCAGGGTCGCTTTGAGACGTTCCTCGAGGAGTTCCTGTTGCACTACTGGGGCTCGAACTACGGGAGGATCACAGGCGGCAAGCTGTTCGCAGACCTCAAGGCAAGGGTTCCCGCCCAGCACCCAGACGCGATGAGACAGCTGCGGGCCTACGAATCAAGCGCCAACCTTTATGCACCGCTCCGCGACCACAACCATCCGTTCTGGGGGCAATTTGCCGGGAACGCCGACAGCGTTCGGTCCGCGATCAGACTGATCAACGCTCTCGGCCTAAAGCAGCTCAGATATCTACTGCTCTCGATCCTCGAGTCGTACCCCAGGGTGCAAGCCGATGCGTCTGAGGTGCGGGCGGCCAGGGCTGATGTCCTCGAATGGCTCTCCGCCTGGGCCGTACGAGCGGTCGTTACGAACCGCACGGGTGGAGCTCCTGCAGAGGGCGCATACCTAGACGCGGCACTTGGCGTGCGTGCGGGGACGATCAAGACGCTCGCAGCTATCAAGAACGTATTCGAGAGCGCAGGCAGAACGGTCGACGATGACCAGTTCCGGTTCGCACTAGCGAGATATAGCTTTAAGCCCAGAGCTGCCAAGGCGATCCTCCACAGCCTCGAGGTCCACAAGCTCGGAGAGCAATCGCCGGTGATGCCTCAACCAACATTAACCCTCGAGCACGTGCTGCCTCAGAAGCCAGACGAGGAGAGTTCGGACTGGACTCATTTCAACATCATCGAACACGCGCAATACATGCCGCGGCTTGGAAACATGCTCTTGCTGACTGGGGTCACGAACAACGAGCTGAAGAACAAGGGCTGGCCCGAGAAGAGGGCCATCATCCTTGGCAAGAACGTCGACCAGCTCCCACTCACGAAGGCTGTGCTCTCTAAACCGCGTTGGACGAAGCAGGTCATCGACAAGCGGCAAGAAACGATGGCTGAAATCGCGACCCAGATCTGGACCGCATAAGGCGTTCGCTATCGCGGCGGGTGTTACCGCTGGCAGCAGACCAGCGAGCAGCGGGTCCCTCCTCAGGGCGGATGAAGATCCGGAGAGCCCGTGGGCAGGAAGCTCTCCGAGTCAGTCCTCGCGAGCAGTCGAGGAGCACGGTGTGTGTGCCGCAGGACCCGACCCCATCTTCATGGCTACGTGCTGGACGTGGTGTTCACTGACGGACACGGCTACGGTGGAGACATGAGGAAGCAGGAGTCGCGCGGCGCCGGAACCACCCTTCCTCTCGTCCCACCTCCTCCGCCCGCATCGTCTGAGGCTGCGCGTTCCGTCATGCGAGGCAACAGCCGAGTCGTCACACGCCCCGAGCGAGCGCTGCGTTCCCTCCTTCACCGCCGCGGCCTTCGCTTCCGAGTCGACGTCGCTCCCGAGCCTCGCCTGAGGTGTGAGGCGGACATCGTGCTCCGACGAGCGCGAGTGGCGGTGTTCGTCGACGGCTGCTTCTGGCACGGATGCCCAGAGCATGGGACGCAGCCGGTGACGAACAGCGACTACTGGCTCGCGAAGATCGCGCGGAATGTCGCGCGGGATCGTCGTAACGACGCCGCTCTGAAGGATCAGGGGTGGACAGTCGTCCGGGTGTGGGAGCACGAGCCACCCGAAGATGGGGCCAGCCGCGTTATGGCAGCTCTGTCGCAGATGCGAGGCGACGGCAGAGATCAGCCCAGTACTGCTGACCCTCTGGGCTCACTCCGTGCTCCTGCATCCGTCTGAGATAGGCAGCTGGAACATCGCGGGCGAACTCCAATGCCGAGATCGGCGCCTGCATCGCGATCTCAGACACGAGCTCGCTCACGCCTTCCCAGACGGAAGTGAGAACGCCATGCTCCCGAAACGCATCGCGGCGGATGCTCTCCCTGTCCAACGGCCTCTGGTCGGGCGCGAGCGCGACGAGGAGCGCCTTGTCCACCTCGCGCTTCACCGCCTCGGCAGCGAGGTGTAGAGCCGTCGCTTCGAGAACCGGCTTCTGCTTGACCTCGATGCCGAGGAGAAGCCGACCTTCTTCGCTGACCGAGACGTCGAGGCCGGTCGGGTCGTTGATCGGGGCCAGGTGGACCTCCCCGTTCCCGACGTCCAGGAGAGCCGCGACGAGCGCCTGGCCGCGCCGGCCGCCTTCGGGATCCTCGCGGAGGAAGATCGTCAGGATCTCGATCAGCTCGCCGAGGCCGGATGAGAACTCGACCACGAGCCGGCCCGCCGCCTCTCTCTCCTGCTCTGCGAAGTGGATTCGCAGCCGGAGGAACGCGGCAAGCGCCCTCAGCGCCTCGTCTGCCGTGGCGCTGTTCAGATCCGTGAGGTAGCGCACCATGTCCCGCTGGTACGGCTGAACGTCGCGTCGCACATTCTCGAAGCGATCCACACGATCTGACCCGAACCACGGCTGGTTGTTCAGAGGCTCGGGGCCGGTTCTTCCGAGGTGATACCCATAGATCTGCGCCTTCTCAACGAGGACCTTCACGACGCCGCGCATCGAGTAGGCGTTCGGCCCGGCCTTGCTCTTGACGCTGAGCGTGTCGATCTTCGGCTGCGTCGCCTTCGCGAGCAGCGCGGTTCCGAGAGCGGCCACGTACGTCTTCGACGGGCACTCTGCAATCCGCTCCACGCGGCTCGTCCAGATGCCCGGCAGCTCGACGTCCGACTCAGCGAGCACGACCGCCCGTTCGAGCACCTCCGCGAGGCGATCGGTGGAGATCCGGATGCCCACGCGACGAGCTTACGCCGCGGCGGCGACGGGACGATCGATCCCGGCCGCCCCTAGCCTCGTCAGCTCAGCCGCCACTCGCTCGGCAACGACCTCGCCGAGGCGCGGCGGGACCGCGTTTCCGAGCTGAAGCTGTTGCTCGCGGCGGGTCCCGAGGACAACGAAGGCGTCCGGAAAGCCCATCAAGCGCTTCAGCTCAGCGACGCGAAGCCGCCTGCTCTCCCAGTGGAACGGCCCCACCCACGGCCCCGGCTGACCTTGGATGGTCGGCGCTGGCTTCTCGGGGTCGAGCTTGAGCAGAAAGCTCCAGTAGCGAGAGCGCCACTTGAACCTCGGTGCCGGATGGCCTCGCTCGGCGGTCCAGAACAGATAGTTCTCGCCTGGTGGAACTGCGCGAAGCTCCTCCGCGTACGTCCCGGCGACTACCTCCTCCTGCTCGGCCGGATTCGCGTCACGGGTCAAGCTGTCCAAGGCGGCGCCTGCGGTCACGTGACGCGGCAACGCAGCGTTCCAGCCCTTGCGCGTTTCGTGCGGGCCCGCGTGCGTCGCATCCGGCCATTCGAGGCGCCACTCTCCAGCCGGGACATCCAGCATGTCCTGTCGAATGCCCACGCACACCAGTCGCTGTCTGAGCTGGGGAACACCGTAGTCCGCCGCGAGCAAGATGCGATGGTCGAAGCTGTACCCAGCGTTTCGGACCCCCTCGATGAATCGAGAGAGCACCACTCGGTTCTGGTTTCGGTAAGCGAGTCCGTAGACGTTCTCCATGAGAAACGCCTTTGGTCGCGCCCCGGCCAACACGCGGACGTACTCGTCGAGGAGAGACGCCTTGGGGTCTGCTCCCAAGCGCTTGTACTCCAGCCAGTAGCCGCTCTTGGAAAACGGCGTGCAGGGAGGCCCGCCATGCAGAAGGTCGACCTCCCCCTCGTCGCACCTCGCCCGGTCGAGAAGCTCTCCGACATCCAACGTCGTTACGTCGCTCAAGAGAGCCGACTGCTCAAGAGTCGGAAAGAAGCTTGCCCGGTTTGCAAGCATGGTCTCGCGCGCCTTCGGGTTCCACTCGACGGCGGCCACGGTCTTGAAGCCAGCACGCTCGCAGCCGAGATCGAGCCCGCCTGCGCCCGAGAAGAGAGAGATCGCCTTCATTGCTGAGAGTCGAGTCTAGGACTCGGAGTGGATGCCCCAAGCTCACCCATCAGGGCCACGCTAAGGGAGCGTCAACGCTTCGGGCTCGAGCTCCTTGGGAACAGCGAAGTACGTCTGCTGCATGAGCTTGCGGCCGAGGGCCTCGAGCTCGCGCTCGGCCTCCTCGAGCGCGGCGACCAGGTGAGACTCGGCGTCGTCCCGCCGTAGCTCCTTCGCCGCCTTCTCGGCGCGCTGCCTCGCCTCGGAGATGTAGAGGAGGGCCTTCTCGATCTCCGCGAAGTGGGTCTCGACCATCAGGAAACGATCCTAGCCGGGAATCCGGACGGCGATCGAGCCGCCTCTGTGCCGGCTTTCACACACGCGAGCCCCCGCCTTCGCAGAGTCAGCCGCAGGAATCGCCGCTGCTTCCATCCCGACAGCGTGGCGTTTGCGGGCCTCGCGCCCTAGCGCAGGAGATCTGCATCGAGCAGCTCGAGGAAGCCCCGCGCGGTGTGGATCGGCAGCCGTCCCCCCAGCCCGAGTAGGTGCTGGTCGCCGGAGACAAGCCACGCATCTGTGCTCTCGGCGAGGGCGAGCAGGTAGTCGTCGCCTGGGTCGGGCGAGCGGCGAGGTGCGTCCGGCCGGTCGGGGGCGCGCTCGGCGGCGGCCCTGAGGAGCGCCACGAACTCGGCTGCGTCGCCGGCGGCGACGCGGGCGCGCAGCTTGGGGTAGGCGAGCGCTCGCTCGAGCTCGGCGAGCAGGGACTCGGACACGACGAGCTCGAGCTCGCCGGCGAGCCAGCGGGCGACGAGCTGCGCCGGGGCGCCGCCCCGCGAGAGCAGAGCGGAGACGAGGGTGTTCGGGTCGAGAACGGCGCGCACTCAGCGCTGCCGCCGCCGCGTCTTGTGCTGAGCCTCGACCGCGAGCGCCGTCGCCTCGTCCTCAGGCAGATCGTTGCCCTGCCAGAGCCGTTCGAGGAGATCGAGCCCGAGCTCGCGCCGGACCGCCTCCTCGATCACCTGGCTGTCCCCCTTGCCGGTGCGCGCCCCCCGCACCTTGACCGCGCGCAGGACGTCCTCGTCGATCGTGAGAGTCGTTCGCACCTTTGCCATACATACATCATAGCATCATGATGCTAGCGTCTGGGCGTGTCGACGAGCCTCCATTCGATCCGCTTGCCGAGGACCGACGCGAGACGTTCGACGGTGGAGAGCTTCGCGTCCCCGCTCGCGGCCTCGATACGCGCCACCTGCGATTGCGAGGTGCCCATCCGCGCGGCGACCTGCGTCTGCGTGAGACCGGACTCCTCGCGGACGTGGGCCAGCGATCGGAGCAGCTCGCGCCGCGCGATCGCGGCATCGACGAGCACGGGGAAGTCGGGGTTGCCCTCGGTGCGCGTGCGGATCAACTCGGCGAGGAAGTCGTCGCCGGCGGGCCCTCCCGTGACGTTCTGGCGTTTGCTCATACCACGGATGATATCTCATGGACGGTATACACGTGCGTGCTCACCGCGTCGTGCCGGCGCGCCCGCGTGAGCGCCAGTCGCGAAGCCGCCGCTTCGCCAGGTCGATGCGGTCGCGCGGAAGCCGCTGCTGCTTCTTCGAGAACGCCTCGAGCGCGAGCAGCACCTGGTCGTGCGCTCCTTCCTGCGCGAAGAGGATGCGAAACGTCTGACGGCTCGAGTCGGCTTTCACCTCGTAGATCTCGCCCTCGACATGCTTGGCCGCAGCGATGCCGTCCCGCTCGACCTCGTGCAACGCCGCGGCGATGTCGGCGGCCTCGTCGTCGGTGAGGGAGCTCACGAACTCGCTCACCGGCCCCCGGCCCGAGCGCGTCCGGTACTCGCGCCAGCGCCGCTTCGGCTGTGGGCGCGGCCGCTTCCGTCTCATCGCCCCGCTTCAAGCCCTTGGGGGAATGCCACATCTCAGGACTACCCGAGATGGCGTGACGTCTCTGCACCACCTTCGCCTCAGCTCTCGCAATGGAGCGCGGGCCTCGCTAGCGGTTCACGCAGAGCCGGCGGTCACCTGACGACGACATCGCCGAGCGCGGCGTCGATCTCCGCGAGCGTTGCGGCGTCGAGCTCGATCCCCGAGGCGGCCGCGTTCTCGCGAACCTGCTCGGGACGAGATGCACCGACGATCGCGGAGGCGACATTCGGTTCGCGGAGCACCCACGCAAGCGCGAGCTGGCCCATCGTGATGCCGAGCCGCGCCGCGATCGGGACGACACGCTGCACTACTTCGAGCACGGCGTCGTCGCGCCACTGGCCCATCATCGCGCCCATCCGCTCCGACGTCGCGCGCGTTCCCTCGGGCGGCGGCTCGCCCGGCGTGTACTTGCCGGTGAGCGCCCCCTGCGCGAGCGGAGACCAGACGATCTGCGAGCTGCCGTTCGCCTTGCAGAGCGGGATCACCTCGGCCTCCGGCACGCGCCAGAGCGCCGAGTACTGCGGCTGCGACGAGACGAACCTTTCGTAGCCCTTCTCCCGGGAGAGATCGAGTGCGGCCTGGATCTGCTCCGCCGTCCACTCGCTGAAGCCGAGGTAGCGTGCCTTCCCGGCGCGGACGACCTCGGTGAGCGCCGCCATCGTCTCCTCCAGCGGCGTCTCCTCGTCGTAGCGATGGCACTGGTAGAGGTCGACGTGGTCGGTGCGCAGCCGTGCGAGCGACGCGTCGATCTGCTTGAGGACCTGCGCGCGCGAGAGACCGCGGTCCTCGTCGTTCATCGGGAAGAAGAGCTTCGTCGCGAGGATGTACGAGTCGCGCGGCCGTGGCGCAAGCACCTCGCCGAGGAACGACTCGGCAGCGCCGCGCGCGTAGACGTTCGCCGTGTCGATGAAGTTGATCCCCTCGTCAAACGCGGCCTCGACGCACGCCTTGGCCTGGTCGTCTGCGACGCCCCCGCCGTAGGTCAGCCAGGAGCCGAGCGAGATCTCCGAGACGTGGAGGTCGCTGTCGCCGAGTTGCCGGTAGCGCATCAGGTCTTTCTACCTGAGGAAGGCAGGCTCAGCACGTCCAACGAGTGTCACATGAGTCAACTTCCGGCCGCCGGGCGCCGATGGTGTCCCGATGAGGGCTGATCCGGCAAACCCTCGCTGGGCCGCGTCGCTCCTGACGGCGGGGGGCGCGCTCGTGCTCGGCTACTTCGCGTTCGTCGAGGGGCGGCGCGTGCCGCTCTTCGGCTGGGTCGACCTCGGGGTCCACGAATTCGGGCACCTGCTCTTCATGGCCGCGCCCGACCTCGTCACGGCGATGATGGGAAACGGCCTGCAGACGCTGCTGCCGCTGCTCGCGGGGCTCGGCTTTGCGCTCGGCCGCGGCGACTGGCCAGCCGCGGGGTTCTGCCTCGCCTGGGCGGGCACGACGCTCCAGGACGCATCGGTCTACATCGCCGACGCTCGGGTGCAGGACATCCCGCTCCTCTTCGCGGGAACGACCCATGACTGAGCGTACATCCTCGGGCCGCAGCAGTTCGACGCGCTCGACCGCGCCGGAGAGATAGCGGCCTCCGTCCGCGGCGCCGGAGTCGTCGTCCTTCTGCTAGGGCTGTGCGTCTGTCTCGGCCCTGCGCTGGCGCGGCAGCTTGCGCCCGAGTCGCTCGAGGCCACGTAACATCGCCCGGCCCAGCTCCGCGTGCGGACCTACCCCGGTCCACTGCAGGTGACTCCGTAGTTCGTCGCATCACGATGCGTCCTTACCCCCGATGCGCGAGCAGCGGGCCAGTGGAGAACCTAGCTTCAGGAGGTGGTTCGTTGTGCACGTCGTGACCAGAAGGCCGCCGGTCGCCCTCGAGGGTGAGCTGGCACCGCACCTGAGCCGGTGGCTGTGGCTCGTCAAGTGGCTTCTCGTTATCCCGCACGCGCTCGTGCTCTTTTTCCTCTGGGTCGCCTTTTCCGTGCTGACGCTGATCGCGTTCTTCGCGGTGCTGTTCACGGGGCGCTATCCGAAGGGGATCTTCGACTTCAACGTGGGCGTGCTGCGCTGGTCGTGGCGCGTCGCCTTCTACACGTTCGGTGCCCTTGGCACTGACGAGTACCCGCCGTTCACCCTCGCGGACGTGCCCGGATACCCGGCGCGGCTCGAGATCGAGCATCCACAGAATCTGCGCCGCGGCCTCCCCCTCATCGGCTGGTGGCTGCTCGGCATCCCGCAGTACGCGATCGCTGGCATCTTCGTCTCGGTCGGATGGGGGGTTCACGGACTCGTCGGCGTCCTCGTCCTCGTCGCCGGCGTCATGCTGCTGTTCACCGCCAGATACCCGAAGGAGATATTCGACCTCGTGCTCGGCCTCGACCGCTGGGTGCTGCGCGTCATCGCCTACGCAGCGTTCATGACCCGCGAGTACCCGCCGTTCCGGCTCGATGCCGGCCCGCACGAGCCGTCCCTCGACATCGCGCAGGAGACGACATCGTGACGCCGGCTGCGGTCCAGGACGAGGTGAGGGCCCGCACTCCGGGGATCCGTGCGTCGGCAAAGCGAGTCGCCGCGCATGCGAGCTCGCTCGTGCGGCTGCAGAAGGACCTCGCGCGGTCCGAGCTCGGGCGCAAGGGCACGGCCGTGGGCGCCGGCGCGGGAGTCGCCGTCGCCGCGGGCGTTCTCATGCTCTACGCCGTCGGGTTTGGTCTGGCCGCGGCCGCCGCGGCGCTCGCGCTCGTCGTGGACTGGTGGCTCGCCCTCCTGATCGTGTTCGGAGCTCTCCTCCTCCTCGTGCTGGTCCTCGTGCTCGTCTCGCGGAGCCTCTTCCGCAGCGGCACGCCCCTGAAGCCCGAGCAGGCGATCGAGGAGACCCGTCTCACGAAGCAGGTCCTGAGGGGCACCCGTGCCGGGTGACCGCCGTACCGTCGAGGAGATCCGCCGCGAGATCGCAACCGAGCGCGAGCAGCTGGTGGACGCGCTCGCCGACCTGCGCGAGGGCATCGGCGAGAAGAGCCGGCTTGCGGCCGTCGTCGGCGGAGCGCTCGCGGTCGGACTCGCAGCCGCGGCGGCGGTCTGGGTCGTTCGGCGCCTCAAGGGCAAGTAGGCGGGCGACGTCCTACCGCCCGTTCGCCGAGAAGTGCTGGTAGTCGCGCGTGCCGGGCCAGTCGCCGCCCCAGCCCCAGCCGACGGCCTGGAACGCCGAAACGAGGGCCCCGCGCGGTGTCGCCATCCCCGGGCGGGCGCGGCTGCGGTCGAGGTACGGGCGGCTGGCCGGATGCGAGGTCGTCCCGGCCGAGGTGACGTACGGGTTCTCGATCGGGTTCACGTCGATCGCGCGGCCGTAGGCGTGATTCGACCAGCGCGAGGTCCCCTCGACGCGGCGGCAGTTGAACGCCGAGGTGTTGTCGGCCTCGATCGAGCGAAAGTCGCTGCCGCCGTAGGCGTCCACCGGCTGCATGCGGCGGATCGGGAAACGTGCCGCGTAGAGGCGCCGGAACACGTTGACAAGCGCGGCCGCGGCGTCCCGGTGCGCGACGAGGCGGCCCGTATGAGGCTTCCCGTCGAAGCCGTGGTAGGCGAGCGTGAGCAGACGGAGGTCGGCGAGTGCGACCGGGCAGCCCGGCCGCCACGAGACGCCGGTCATCCGCTCCTGCTGCGCCGCGTCGAGCCGGGAGACCGTCGCCTCGAAGCCCGCCGGCGCGCCCGCGGTCGGGCGTGCGAGGAGCGCCGCGACGACGGAGGCGGTGACGGCCAGAACTCGCATACGGCCATTGTGCCCTCGCTCGGCGACACGCACGACCCGCGTTCAGAGGGAAACCTCCACGCCCGCCCGCCTACGGCCGGCTCGGCCAGGGGTAGAAGGCGAGGTGCAGCAGGAGGATCGCCAGGAGGGCCGCGATCACGGACGCGACGAGCTGGAGCCGCCGCCCGAGGCAGCGGATCGTGAAGAAGAGCGTCGTGAACGGGACGTCCTTGCCCAGCCAGAAGGCCGCGGCGTTAGGGACGATCACCCAGAAGACCGCGATCAGCGAGTAGAGGACGTAACCGACGAGGAAGCGGTTGTTGCTCTCGGCCGCGACGATGCTCCCAACGACGACGGTCAGCGTCGCGAACGCGAAGTACGGAACGACCCGCCACTCACCGCGCGCCTCCAGCGGAGGAGCTGCGCCACCGGCGAGCTGCGCGAAGGTCACGTCCTGCCTGACCAGACGTCCCTGCGTCGTCCGTCCGAACGCCTGCTCGTCGGCCTGCAGCGTCAGGCTCGAGGCCCGGAAGCGAAACACCGAGTAGCCGGCGATCACGATCAGCGCCACGGGACCGAGCGCCACGACCGGCCACCGATCCTGGAGGTGGCCGACGGTCGTCGAGATCGTCGGCCAGACGAAGTCGCTACCGGCGGCGGCCGCCCAGATCTCGGGAACGCCGATCACGACGCCCATGGCGCCCCAAACCGCGTAGCCCCAGGCCTCGCTCCGCGTGACGTCGCCGAACCGCGCCTGGAGAAGACGCCTCACGCGTCCCGGCAGGCGCCTCCAGAGCCAGGCGAGCGCCGCGTGCCGGACGGAGAGCGGGCGGTTCCCCACGGTGACGCTCAAGAGTACAACCTCGATCGATGATCGAGGCCACGGGGGCTCAGGAAGCTCTACCGGCTGCGGTCGCGCCCGGGACCTCGACAAGACGCCCGGTCGACACGTCGTAGACGTAGCCGTAGATCGGTATCCCGGACGGCACGAGCGGATGCGCTCGGATGCGCGTGACGTCCTCCACCACGCTCCCCTCCCGGTCGGAGATCGTCAGCCAGTCGATGTACCGGGCCTCGGCCGAGCCGGGCCCGCTGCCGACGTCCCGGAACCCATCGGGGCCGAGCTCGGCGGTCTCGAGGCTCTGCGCGAGCAGCTCTCGCATCCGTTCGTCGTCGAAGAACTCCATGCCGCAGTCGGTGTGGTGGACGACGAACCACTCCCGCGTGCCGAGCAGCTTGTAGGAGATCACGAGCGAGCGGATCGCATCGTCGCTGGCGCGGCCGCCGGCGTTGCGGATCACATGCGCGTCGCCCTCGCTCAGCCCCGCGTACCCGGCGGGGTCGAGCCGGGCGTCCATGCAGGTGAGGATTGCGAACCGCCTGGCGGGCGGCAGAGCGAGCTCGCCTTTTGCTCCAAACGAAGCGGCGTACGCGTCGTTGGCGGACAGGACCTCGTCGAGGACGGGCATTCCCAGTCTCCCCTCAATTGGAGTGGCTCGACATGCTCCGTCGACCGATCCGAGGCGCCCGCCTGTCGCGTCAGCGACAGGATCGACCTGACGGAGCCCGGACTCTAGCGTCCATTACTTCATTTGTCAAAGTGACGTTCCTCATTGCAGTCTTGGCCGACCGGAGATCGGACGCGTGCCCCGATGTCGGGTGGCTCAGCCGGCCGTGAGCTGGTCGGCGATCGAGGCGGCCCACGTCTCGATCTCGTTCCAGTCGCGGTAGTCGCCCTCGCTCGCGCGCACGGCCGCCATGACCGCTCGGTCGCGGAAGCCGAGCACGCTCCTGTCGACCTTGCCGGCGAAGAGCCGGTGCTCGCGAGCGCGCGTCTGGGTGAGGATGTCGTCGATCTGGACGGCGGTTTCCGCCGGCGGCTTGGGCGGGTCGCCGATCGGCCCGCTCGAGAAGAGCCACACCGGCCGCCCCGTGAGCTCCTGCACATGTGTCTCCACGAGCTGCTGCGCCTGCTCGAGCCAGCTCCCGACGTAGACGGCGCTGCCGAGGATCACGGCGTCGTAGCTCTCGAGCCCGTCGACGTCCTCCGCGCGCTTCACCTCGGCGTCCACGCCGCGCTCGCCCAGCGTCCGCCCGATCGCCTCGGCGATCTCCCAGGTTGCCCCGTGCTTGCTTGCGACCGCGACGAGAACCGTCATCTCTCGCCTCCCGCCAGGTTGCCAAAGGTGTTGTCGCCAACGCTGCACCTCGCGCGCGCGAGGTGCATCGGGCCGGACACCGACCGGCGATCGGGGTTTCCCGCACCGCCCATCGGGGCACCGACCGATGTGCAGCCGGCGCGAGTACGGTTCGCTGGTGGCACAACCGACCGAGAGAGGCGTTTCCGACCATGACTGACCCTGCATACCCCGTCCGAGTCCGCGGACGGCTCGAGCCGGGCCTGAGCCGGTGGCTCTGGCTCGTCAAGTGGCTGCTCGCGATCCCGCACTACATCGTGCTCGCGTTCCTGTGGCTCGCCTTCGTGCTCCTGACGGCCTTCGCGCTCGTCGCGATCCTGTTCACGAGGCGCTACCCGCGCGGCCTCTTCGACTTCAACGCCGGCGTGCTGCGCTGGACGTGGCGCGTCGCCTTCTACTCCTACGGCGCGCTCGGCACCGACCGCTACCCGCCGTTCACGCTGGCCGAGAAGCCCGGCGACCCGGCCACGCTCGAGATCGCGTACCCCGAGCAGCTGTCGCGAGGCCTGGCGCTCGTCAAGTGGTGGCTGCTCGCGATCCCGCACTACCTCGTGGTTGCCGTGTTCGTTGGCGGTGGAACCTGGTTCGCCTGGGACGAGGACCCATGGCGGTTCGCAGGCGGCGGCGGGTTGATCGGCGTGCTCGTCCTCATCGCGGCGGTCGTGCTGCTGTTCACGGGGCGCTATCCGCAGTCGATCTTCGACTTCGTGCTCGGCCTCAACCGCTGGGCGCTGCGCGTCGCCGCCTACGCCGCCCTGATGACCGACAGCTACCCGCCCTTCCGTCTCGACCTGGGCGAGGGCGAGCCGGGCGAGCTTCGCACCGAGCCGGCTCCGCCGCTCCCGTCGCAAGCCGCCGCCGCAGCCCCCTCCGCCGGTTCCGGATGGACCGGGGGCCGGGTCGTGCTCGTCGTGCTCGGCAGCCTCGCCGCGCTGATCGGCGCCGCCCTGCTCGCGGGCGGCGGCGCCGCCGTGGTGCTCGACCAGACCCAGCGGGACAGCGAGGGGTTCCTGATGACACCGACGGAGACGTTCTCGAGCAGCGGGTACGCGGTGGTGTCCGAGTCGATCGACGTCGCCGTCGCCGGTCACAGTTGGGCCGCCGACTGGCTCGTCGGTACCGTCAAGATCCGCAGCGAGTCGCCGCGCAGCGTGTTCGTCGGGATCGCGCGGGCCTCCGATACCGCCTCCTACCTGGGCGCTGTCCGCCATTCGGTGGTCACCGATATCGGCGATGGGCGCCCCCGCTACGCCGAGCAGGCGGGGGCGGCGCCCGCGACGCCGCCCGGGGACCAGCGCGTCTGGACGGCCACTTCCCGCGGCTCGGGCACGCAGTCGCTGACCTGGAAGCCGCAGGACGGCGACTGGAACGTCGTGCTCATGAACACGGACGGCTCACCTGAGGTTCAGGCCGACCTCGCCATCGGCGCCGAGCTCGACCCGCTCATCTGGATCGGGATCGGCCTGCTGGCGAGCGGGCTGCTCGTCCTCGGTGGCGGCGCGGTGCTGATCGCCGTGGCCGCCCGCCGCGCGTCGGCCCCACGAGGCTCGATGGCCCGAGAGTCGTGATGCAACGCGATCGGTAAGGAAGCCTCGACGGGAAGTGTGGCGTCCGCGAGCCGGCCGGGTTCTGCCGGCCGGCTCGCGGAGCCCGAACGTGAGCTACAGAACTACTTCAGGAACTCCGGCCGAAGCTCCCACTTGAGCGCGCCCGGCGTGCTGATGTTGCCGGCCGTGAAGACCTGACCGGGGATGATGGTCTTCTTCGGGTACGCCTTCCCGTTGAGCAGGTTCGCCGTGACGATGACGACCTCACGGGCGTAGACGACGGAGGGGACTCCGACCATGAACCCGATCCGACCCGTCTTGATGTCGGCGACGTTTGCCTTGGAGCCGAGCAGTCCCGAGACGGTGAAGACCTTGCCCTTGGCACCCGCAACCTCGATCGCGTCTGCGGCGCCGCTGGCCATCACGGCGATGCTCGTAATGACGCCCTTCAGGTTCGGGTTACGCGTGAGCTCGTCCTCGACGAGCGTCTGCACTTTCGCAGGGTCGAAGTCGGCGATGGTCTTCGTGATCATCTTCACGTTCGGGTACGACTTCGCCGCCTTGGCGGCACCCGCCGTCAGGTCGGTCTGGTACGAACCACCAGCCCCGCCCCAGATTGCGAGCACGTCACCCTTCTTGCCGATCTTCGTTGCGATCGCGTGCACCATCAGCCCGCCGTCGATGTGCCAGTCGCCGCTGACGAGGGCATCGGTCGTGGCCTTCGGCGGCGCAACGAAGCCGATCACCTTGATTCCCTGGGCCCGAGCCTTGTCGACCGCACCTGCGACGGCAGTCGGATCCGTTGTCCAGAGGATGATCGCGTCCGGCTTCTTCGCGATCGCAGCGTCGAGCTGATCGAGCTGCTTCGACACGTTCTGGTAACCGCCCGCGTCCTGGTTGATCACCTTGAGGCAGTGCGATTTCCCGTAGACGTTGACTTCCTTTGCGGTGCTCTGCGCCCAGGCGTCGGCCCGGTGAGCCTGGAACTCGTACACCGTGTACATCTTCTTGCAGGGGCCGAAGAACGTCGAGAGCTGATAGTTCACAAGGCCGTTCGAAAGCCTCTTGAAAACCGGCGCGTTCCCTGGGCCGGCACCGGCCGCGAGGCCGGCGGTGATCAAGACGAGTAGCGCGACGGCGACGAACCCGAGAATACGACGCTCCGCTGGCTGTTTCACGAAACTGCCCTCCTAGGACATCGGGATTGACGGGACGATCGGTTACGCGGCTCCTGCCGCCCGCATCACCTCCTCCTTCTGCCCGGGTAGTTGGGCTCGGACGAGCTCTTCCTCGCTCACCGAGCCCTGACGGAACTCGCGAACGATGCGCCCCTCTCGCATCACAAGAATCCGATGGCAGAGGCCCATCAACTCGAGCACGTCGGAGGAAACAACGACGATCGCGGCGCCCTGCTCGGCGAGCTCCACCAGGATCTCGTAGATCTCGGCGCGGGCTCCGACGTCGACTCCCGCGGTTGGCTCGTCGCACACGAGGACGTCGCTCCCCACGACGAGAACGCGGCCGAGAACCACCTTCTGCTGGTTGCCGCCGGAGAGCGTCAGGATCGGCGCTTCGATCGAGCGCGTCTTGATGTCGAGCCGCTGCGAGATCTCGTTGGCGGCGCGCCGCTCGTTCCGGTTGATGACAAACCCGAGCCGAGAGAAGCGCTGGAGCCCCGCGAGTGTCATGGAGGCTCGAACCGAGAAGGTCCGGATGATCGCCTGTGCCCGACGGTCGGGAGGAACGTAGCCCACGCCGTGCGCGAGAGCTTCGGAGATGCCCCGTCCTCTCAGCCGGCTGCCTCTGACCTGAATCCAGCCTCGGCTCGGCGCTTCGCTCCCCGCCAGCACCCGCGCGAGCGCCGACTTACCGGAGCCCTCGAGGCCGGCGATGCCGGCGATCTCTCCGGCCTGGACGACGAGAGAGACCCCTCGAAGTTCCCCAGGCAACTCGAGATCTCTCGCCTCGAGCATGACTTCCTCGGTCGGTATCGGCAAGGCCGGGTACAGCTGATCGACCTCACGTCCGACCATGAGGGGCACGATCACGGCCTCGGTCGCGCCGGCCGCCCCCATCGTTCGTACGAGCCCGCCGTCCTTCAGAACCGTGACGGTGTCGGCGATCCGCTCGACTTCCCGTAGCCGGTGCGTGATGTACATGACCGCGATGCCCTTCTCGCGCAGCCTCCCGATCAGCGAGAACAGGTTCTCAGCCTCCTCGCTCGTGAGTGCCGCGGTCGGCTCGTCGAGGATGAGAAGCCGGGCGTTCAGCGAGAGCGCCTTCGCGATTGCCACGAGCTGCTGCTCGGCCAGTGGAAGCAATGCGAGACGGCGGCCGGGGTCGACAGACACGTGGGCCTGATCGAGGAAGGAGCGCACGAAGGACTGCTCCCGCCGCTTCTCGATCAAGCCGAACCGGGATCTCTCGTGGCCGAGCACGATGTTCTCGCCGACTGTCAGCTGCGGGACGAGCGCCCGTTCCTGGTAGATCGTCGAGATGCCTGCGCGCATCGCATCGGACGGCGTCCTGAACTTCGCCGGGGCGCCGTCGAGCGTGACCGTGCCCGAGTCCGGCGAGAGGACGCCCGACAGGATGTTCACCATCGTCGACTTGCCGGCCCCGTTCTCGCCCACGATCGCGTGGACGGCGCCCCCAGTGAGCTCCACCGTGACACCGTCGAGCGCAGCGATCGACCCGAACCGCTTGGAGACGTCGAGCAGGCCTGCCACGGAATTAGGCACCGCTCACACTCTTTCGCCTCGCATTGAGCCCGACCGCAAGCACGACGAGAAAGCCCGTGATCTCTCATCCGACTTCGGATGAGACGGCGGCGAGGTCGAGCCCGTTCCCGAGCACCGTCACCAGAGCCACGCCCAGGAAGGCGCCCACGACGGAACCCGCGCCGCCCCCCCACGCCACACCGCCGATGAAGACCGCTGCGATCGCCTGGATCTCGATGCCGCCGCCCAGGCCGGGCAGGCCGGAGCCCACGCGCGAAGAGAGCGTGATCGCACCAACCGCGGTGAAGACGGCGCACGTCACGTAGGCGGCGATCGTGACGAAGGTCGTGCGAACACCCGAGAGGCGAGCCGCCTCGAAGTTGCCTCCGAGGGCGTAGACGTACCTGCCGAACCGAGTCCGCTTCAACAGGAACCAGGCCAGCGCGACGACGGCCACCGCAAGGATCGACGCCGCAGGCATGAACCACACGTTGTCTGCCCCGAGTGCCCTGTAGGACTCGGAGAAGTTCCGCACCGGCAGGCCTTTCGTGTACCAGAGCGTGAACCCGACCATCACCTGCCACGTGCCGAGCGTCGCGATGATCGGCGAGATCCGTCCATAGGTCACGAGCAGGCCGTTCAGGAGCCCGATGCAGGCGCCTATGCCAATCACGAGCAGGAAGGCCGCCGGGACGGGCATGTTGTGTGAGAGCTGGACGGCGAAGATGGAGAGCATGGAGACCTGGCCGCCCACCGAGAGATCGATGCCGCCGATGAGAATCGGGAAGATCGAGCCCGCTGCCACCATCGCGAGCACGGCCCCGTGACGCGATACGTTCTGGAGATTCACGCCTGACCAGAAGACCGACTCGTAGAAGCCGAACGCGATCGCGAGAGCAAGCACGAAGAGGAGAAGCACCACTTCCTGCGACAGGCGCGCGCGCAGGCCGGCTGTCAGCCCGGCGCGGGACCACGGCCGGTCGCGCGCGTTGTCCTCGCCCGGTTCGGAGCGACCGTGCTGCAAGCCGGGGTCGGCCGGAGGCTCAGTGGTCATGGCCAAGGGCGGCGGCAACGCTGATGAGAACCTCAGGCTCCTCAAGCGACGAGACGTCGCCCGGATCCTCTCCTGTAGCCAAGGCGCGGAGTGCGCGGCGTACGATCTTGGCGCTGCGCGTCTTTGGAAGGGCGTCGACGAAGACGATCCGCTCGGGCGCGAAGCTCTTGCCCAGCGCGGAGACGACGTGGTTCGTGAGCTCCTCGGCCAGCTCGGGGCTGGGCTGCGCGTCCGGCGTGAGGACGCAGAAACACCACGCGACTTCGCCCTTGACGTCATGCGGGATGCCCGCGGCCGCCGCTTCGGCGACCGCAGGATGCTCGACGAGGGCCGACTCGAACTCGGTCGGACCGATCCGCTTGCCGGCGATGTTGAGCGTGTCGTCGGAGCGCCCGTAGAGGAACCAGTACCCGTCGTCATCGATGAGAGCCCAGTCGCCGTGTGTCCACACACCGGGGAAGCGACGCCAATATGCATCGAGGTAGCGCTCCGGATCGCGCCACACACCTCGGGTCATGGCCGGCCAGGGCTTGAGGCAGACGAGCTCTCCGACCTCGCCCCGGACCGGCTTGCCGTTCGGGTCGAAGACGTCGACGGCCATGCCCAGTGCCGGCCCGCCCAGCGAGCACGGCTTGATCGGAATCGCCGGCGTCGGGGAGAGGAAGCAGGCGCCCACTTCTGTGCCGCCGGAGAGGTTGATGATCGGTAGCCGTCCGCCCCCGACGACTTCCGACAGCCACCGGTACGGGTCCGGATTCCACGGCTCACCGGTCGAGGCGAACAGTCGCAGCGAACTCAGATCGTGCGATCGCACCGGCTCCTCTCCGAACGGCATGAGGCCGCGGACCAGCGTCGGCGACAGCCCGAGAATCGATATGCGATGGCGCTCGCACAGCGACCACACGCGGTCTGGAGGCGGCGTCGGGGCCCCCTCTGCGACGACGACGGCGCCGCCGAGCGAGTTGGCCCCCACGATCTCCCAGATCCCCATCAGCCAGCCGAGATCGGTAACCCAGAACAGGCGATCGTCGGGGTGAACGTCGGTCTGGAACGCCGCCTCCTCGGCCAGCTTGACGAGCAGGCCGCCCGTCACGTGCACGGCGCCCTTCGGTCTGCCGGTCGTGCCGGACGTGTACCCGAGGTAGCACGGATGCTCGCTGTCGAAGGCCTGCGGCTCCAGGTGGTCGGGTTGGCCTTCGACCAGCTCCGACCACCAGACGTCCTGTGCAGCAGAGGTGAGCGGCCTCCCTCCAAGCCGCTCGAGCACTACGACGGACTGCACGCAGTCGACGCTGGCAACCGCCTCGTCCATCGTCGCCTTCAACTCGAACGCCTTACCGCGGCGGAGCGTGCCGTCCGCCGTGAGCACGACCTTGGCGTCGGCGTCGGCCAGCCGAACGGCGACCGCCGGGGCTGCGAGGCCGGAGAAGATCGGAACCACGACGGCACCGACCAGCGTGCAGGCATGAAGGGCAACAACGGCTTCGACGACCATCGGTAGACACAGCGCGACTCTGTCGCCCGGCTCGACACCGAGCGACCGAAGGCCGGCTGCCAGGCGGCACGTGTCACGCCACAGCTCGGCGTAGGTCAGCTGGTTCGCCTGACCGTCTTCGGTCTCACCGATGGCGGCGAGCGCGTCCGGCGTCCGGCTCGCCCAACGACCCACACAGTTCCAGGCCATGTTGAGCTGTCCGCCGACGAACCAGGTCGCCCACTCGGCGCCGTGCGACACGTCCATGACCCGCTCGTAGGGGGTGGCGAACTCGATCCCGAGGTGGTCGACGACCGCCGCCCAGAACCACTCGGGATCGTCCTGCGAGCGCCGGACGAGTTCCCAGTAGTCATCGATGCCGTGACGGGCGGCGAACTGCATGACGTTCGTATCCCGCGCCTGCTCGGCGCTCGGCCGCCATGCGTACGCGGCCGAGCTCCTCGCCGTCGTCATCACGCGCGCTCCCTCGACACGACGCTCACTGCCCTACCCGACGGCCTGGCGGATGCGAGGGAGGGTCGCCTTCATCTCGTTGATCTCGGTCAGCAGACCCCTGAGCGCGTTGGCAAACAGCGTCACATCCGTGCCAAGCGCGATCAGCTGGGCGCCCAGCTTGATCTTCTCGAGCGCCGACGGCACGTTCCAGGCCAGATCGGCGATCGGGAGGTTGTTCGCCTTGGCTGCGGCATAGACGCGCTCCCGCTCTTCGGAGACGTCCGGCTCGAACGCCGAGGCCGGCTTTCCCATCGACACCGCGAGATCGAACGGGCCAAAGAAGATGCCGCCGAGATTGGGGACAGCCGCGATCTCCTCGATGTTCGAGACCCCTTCCCACTCCTCGATCAGAGGGAAGACGAGCGTCTCCTCCAGGCCCTGCTTGTGATACGTCGCCCAGTCGACGAAGCCTCGCTTCGAGCCCAGGGTCGGAGGCGCCGCGCTACGCCGGCCTTTCGGTGCGTAAAACGCCGCCGACACTGCGGCGGCCGCTTCCTCCGCGGTATTGACGTGCGGCACGACCACGGCGCTCGCGCCCATGTCCATCGCCTTCAGGATCTGGCCGCGATCGTTCCACGTCGTCCGTACGATCGGAGCGATATCGGCCGACCAGGCCGTGCGGATCAGGTTCTCGAGCTCCGTTCCGTACGGACTGATCGGCGCGTGCTCGGTGTCGATGATCGTGAAGTCGAATCCCGCATAGCCGATCGTCTCGACCACCCCTGGTGAGCCGGAAACGGCGAATGGGCCGACGAGGACCTCGCCGTTGGCCAGCGCTTGCTTGATGTTGATCATGCTTCGGCCTCCCTGGTCACGTTCGTGTTCCGGGTTACGGCGACGTGCGTGCTGGAGACGGCCTCATGCGTCGGTTTCCTTGACGATCCAGATGCCGTCATTGGTTCCGGACAGGTAGATGTAGCCCCGCGGATCCACGAGGACGTCCTGCGTGCACGCCGTCCTCGAGCCGCCGTGGAAGATGTCGAACTCCCGGTCGAACGGACGCGGATCGACGATCGCCTCCGGGTCGGGTGGGACGAAGAACGCCTTCTCGCGCGGGTTGCTTGCATCGCTGATGTCGAAGATGCGAAGGCCGGCGTTGCAGTACGTCGCGTAGACCTTGTCGACCGTGCGGAGGTGGTTGACGTGGTTCTGGTTGATGCAGTGCGGACCGAAGCGCTCGCCCCGCTCGAGATAGGTCGCGTACGGCTCCTTGCTGCTCGGCACCGGAGTCGGCAACTGCGACACGACCTCCGGCTTCTCCTCGTCGGAGATGTCGTAGATCCAGATCTTCTTGGGCCCTTCGCCGCCGAAGTTGGCGGTGTTCTCCTCGGCGACGACGAGCAGGTTCCGCTCCGGGAGGGGGACGCAGGTATGCGTGTTGCCGTCGGAGACTTCCGGGAAGGTTCGAACGTGCGTGATGAGCTGCGGCTTGGTCTTGTCGGAGATGTCGAGAATCGCGAAGCCGCCGTCCCAGTATGCGACGTAGGCGCGGTCGCCCTCGACCACCGGCTCGTGGACGTAGAGGGTCTCGCCTTCACCAGGTTTTGGGTCTTCGCCCCTCTGCTCGGGAAGCCAGAAATCTGAGACCTTCCGCGGGTTCCTCGGATCGGAGACATCGAGAATCGTCATGATCCGCGTCAGGTCCGGAGCGCCGTGCATCCAGATGCCGGGAGCCGCGGCTCCTGCCGACAGGTACGCGTACTGGCCACCGTTCCACCAACTGCGATGAACGCCGATCCCGCCGGCCTCGTAGAAGGCAAGCTCCTCCGGCTCGGTCGGATTCGAGACGTCGAAGATGCGCACGCCGCTCTTGGCCTGCGTGGGATCGACATCCGGCGGAGCGAAGAAGTTGAGCTCAGCCGGCACGAGCATCAGCTGCTCGGCGACCTGAACCTTGATGTGCCAGGTGGCGTCGTTCAGCGTCGGCACGAAGCCGGCGACCCGCGGCTGGGTCGGATCAGTGACATCGAGGATGCTGACGCCGCCTGACCAGAAGTGACCGGCGTACAGGTAGTGGCGGCCCCCGACCTCCTGGTAGTTCATCTGCAGGGCGTCGCGCTTCCCATTCATGTCGGAGAAGCCCACGACCTCGAGGTTGTGCGCAACCGGCTGCTCGAGAACCGGGCCGCGGACACGAACTCCGACTCGACCTGACGCGCTCTTGGTAGCCATGACCAGCCCTCCTTCGATTGGCGGAGACGAGGACGATTCGATCGCTCGTCCCGACTTCTTCAGGATCAACTCGATGGTTTGTTCGGAGAGGTACGTTCTTGCGGCGGCTCGCGGCGGGCCTTGACCGGACATTGCCCGGTGAGGAACGATGGTTGAGACTGATGACTCGTTCGTTTCACGAGACTATTGTTCGCTTTACGACGCTATCGTTCGGGCAACGCTAACACCCTTGTCCTGAAAATTGCAAGAGGCCCTCCGCCCACTCGCCGAGAACATCCACCGCCTTCGCGTTCAGCGAGGGTTGTCGCTGTCCGCCCTGGCACGCGAGGCGCACGTCTCGAAGTCAACCCTGTCCAAGCTCGAGCGCAGACAGGCCAACCCGTCGATGGACACACTGTGGTCGCTGGCCGAAGCTCTGAACGTTCCCTTCGGTTCACTCTTCGTCACCGACGGCCGGCACCCGATGATCGAAGTGCTTCGCCAGGATCAGGCGGCCAAGGTCGTCCGTGATGGGCGCGGCGCCTTCCTCTCGAGGAACACGAAGCTCGACTCGCGCTTCATCGTGCGCCATATGCTGAGCCGGCACACCCGCGGAGAGCTCGAGGTCTACTCCGTCGACATCGCGCCTACAACCGAGCGAGAGGCTTCCGCGCACAGCAAGGGCGTGATCGAGCACGCCTTCGTCGTCGCCGGTCGCGTCGAGATACGGGTCAGCGGTGTCGTGGAGGAGTTGAACGAGGGCGATCGGATGTCATTCCTCGCCGACCGCCCACATGTCTACCGTGCACTCGACGAGGGCGCGGCACGGCTCGTCGTTCTCTTCGACTACCCGCAGTAGCCGACCCCTCCGGACCACGGTTGCGAGATCGACCGAGGCCTCACACGGTGATGATGATCTTTCCCTGGGCGTGGCCTTCGCCCAGGTACCGGAAAGCGTCGGCGACGTGGCTCAGCTCGTACCGCCTGTCGATGACCGGTGTCACCTTTCCGGCCTCGAGCAGCTCTCCCAGGACCTCCAGGTCCTGCCGGTTCAGATTCGCGATGAAGAAGATGGCCTTCCGGCTGCTCCGCACTGCCGCCAGGCGAACCTTGAGGATGTGACTCAGCGGGCCGAGGAGACGGCCGCCCTTCGGTGCTCCGATGATCACGAGGATCGCCTGCGGGTTGAGGATGCGCCTGCACGCCCGCCACGACCTGCTCCCGGCGACATCGAGCAGCACGTCGTAGCGCCGGTCGCTCCGGGTGAAGTCCTCCTGGGTGTAGTCCACGACGTGATCGGCGCCGAGCGAGCGCACGAGGTCGACGTTCCGCGGGCTGCAGACGCCGGTCACCTCCGCCCCGAGCGCCTTGGCGATCTGCACGGCGAACGTGCCCACGCCTCCCGACGCGCCGTTGATCAGGACCTTCTGCCCCGGCTGGACCTGCCCCTTGTCGCGCAGGCCCTGCAGCGCGGTGAGCCCCGCCACAGCCACGCCCGCCGCCTGCTCGAAGGTCACGCTGGCCGGTTTCGGCGCGAGTGCTCCATCCGCGCGAACACAGACGTACTCGGCGAAGTCTCCGCTCCTGCCGAAGACCTCGTCACCCGGTCGAAACTCGGTGACGTTTCCGCCGACCGCTTCCACCGTCCCCGCGAAGTCGGTGCGCACGCTGCTGCTCTTCGGCTTGCGGAGCCCCATCAGGGCGCGGCCGACGTACGGCCTGCCGGCCACGCCGTACCAGTCCGCTGGGTTCACCGAAGCCGCGCGGACCCGTACCAGTACCTCGTCGTCCGTCGGGTTCGGCCTGTCGACCTCCTGGAGCTCGAGAACATCGGGTGAGCCGTACCTGGTGTGGATGATCGCTTTCATCGCCGCGGCCACACAGTCACGACGACGTGCCCGGCCCTCTGCATCGCATCGCGATGTGCGGTGCGCAGTTGCTCGATCTCGCTCGCCAGAGGCAGCCGGCGTGAATGATGCGGGCGACCGTCGCGTGCCTGCAGCGCCAGGCGCTCGGCCTCGGCCTCGGCCCGGTGCTCACGGATCAACTGTCGAAGTGCGTCGTAGTCGAAGATGGGGAGCATGGCTTTCTTCCTTCCGCGGACTAGGACGTCCGGCTTGGGGGAGTGCCGTTACGGTTAACCGTCAGGACGACGTTCCCGGTCTTCTGCTGCGTTTCCACATACCGGGTGGCCTCGACGACGTCCTCCAACGGGTAGCACCGGTCGATGACCGCCCGGTACTCCCCGGCCTCGATGAGCTCCTTGAGCAGGAGAACGTCCTCCTTCCTGTACGTGCCGATGCCGAGCTTCGCCCTCTTGTCCCCGACCCACCGGGTCAGCAGGGCCAGCAGCGGGACGTGCCACATGAACCCGAGGTCGGCCGTGAGGTAGAGCCCGCCCGGCTTCAGGGCGCGCCTGCTGCGGCGGAACGAGTGCTTGCCGACCGCGTCGAAGATGACGTCGTACGTCTTGCCTTTCTTGGTGAAGTCCTCCTGCAGATAGTCGACGACCTCGCCGGCTCCGAGCGATCTCACGAGCTCGACGTTCTTCGTCGCGCACACCGCATCGACCTCGGCCTCGAAGTGCTTGGCCAGCTGCACTGCCGCGACCCCGATGGATCCGGAGGCGCCGTAGACGAGGATGCTCCGCCCCTTCCGGAGATCTGCCGGCTTCAGGCACGTCCGTGCGATGAGCGCTCCGTCGCAGACCGCCGCAGCCTCTTCGAAGCTCAGGCCGGCCGGCTTGTGCGCCACCACTCCGCCCTCGCGGACGCAGATGTACTCCGCATTGGCACCCCCGCGGATGCCGAAGACCTCGTCACCGACCTCGAACTCGCTGACCGCCGTGCCGACCGCCTCGACCACTCCGGCCAGCTCCATCCCGGCGATCCTCCTCTTTGGTCGGAGGAGACCGGTGAAGACGCGGGGGAAGAAGTACTCGGAGCCGCGAAGCCCGCAGTCCCCCCGGGTGACCGTCGTGGCGTGGACCTTGACGAGGATCTCATCGTCGTTGGGTACCGGCCGCTCGACCTCCTCGAGCCGCAGCACGTCCGGCGGTCCGTACCGGTCGTGGACAACGGCTCTCATCGCGTTCGCTCTCACGCCGGCGCTCCTGCTCCGCGACGGCCGACCGTCAGGACGACGTTCCCCGTCTTCTGCTCGGTCTCGACGTACCGGGTCGCTTCGACAACGTGTTCCAGCGGGTACGTCCGGTCGATGACCGCCCGGTAGCGCCCCGCCTCGATCAGCTCCTTGACGAAGAGGACATTCTGCTTCGTGTACTTGGGTATCGGGAGCGTCACCCGCTTGTCGCCGATCCACCGGGTCAGCAGGGCGAGCAGCGGGACGTGCCACATGAACCCGAGGTCGGTCTCGATGTAGAGCCCGCCGGGATTCAGCAAGCGCCTGCACCGCCTGAACGACTGCTTGCCCACCGCGTCGCAGATGACGTCATACGTCTCGCTGCTCTTGGTGAAGTCGTCCTGCGTGTAGTCGATCACCCTGCCGGCTCCGAGCGATCGCACGAGCTCGAGGTTCTTCGTGTTGCAGACGGCGGTGACGTCGGCCTCGAAAGACCTGGCCAGCTGGACCACGGCGGTCCCGATGGATCCGGAGGCGCCGTAGACGAGGATGCTCCGGCCCTTGCGGAGGTCCGCTTTCCTCAGGCAGGCGAGCGCGAGGGCTGCTCCGTCGCAGACCGCCGCAGCTTCCTCGAAGCTCGTGCCGGCCGGCTTGTGCGCGAGCGCGCCGGTCTCGCGGACGCAGACGTACTCCGCGTGTGTGCCTCCACCGATGCCGAAGACCTCGTCGCCGACCTCGAACTCGGTGACGGCCGCGCCAATCGCCTCGACTTCGCCGGCCAGCTCGCTGCCGAGTATCCTCCTCTGCGGCCGGCGAAGGCCGGTGAAGAAGCGGGTGATGAACAGATCGGCACTGCGAAGCCCGCAGTCGGTCCGGGTGACCGTCGTGGCGTGGATCCTGACGAGGACCTCGTCGTCTTTGGGTACCGGCCGCGCGACGTCCTCGAGTCGCAGAACCTCGGGCGGCCCATACCGGTCGTGGACAACCGCTCTCACGAGGTCACGTCCTCTCGTCGCTTCGCTGGAAACGGTGGATGGGCCCGCCGTGGCTCCACGCTCGCCCCGCCCGATAGAGCTCCGCGGGCCTGCCGCCGGCCGGGCCGGGCCGCGCCCGGCGGCCGGTCGGGATCACCCACCCGTCCTCCGCGACGACGCTGCGCCGGAAGTTCGCGGCGTCGAGCTGCACGCCCCAGACGGCCTCGTACACGGCCCTCAGCTCGGCAAGGGTGAACGTCGTTCCCACGAACGCCGTCGCGATGCCCGAGACCTCGAGCTCGACGCGCACACGCTCGATCGCATCGCGCACGATCTGGAGATGGTCGAACGCCAGGTCGAGCTTTCCGTTGAGCACGTCGGACACCGGAACCAGGGCGGCTGCTGCCGCGTCCGTGCCCGCCACGACCGAGCCCACGTCGCGAAGCACCGCGAGGTACGCGATCGTGACGACGTTCATTCGCGGGTCGCGCTCGGGATCGCCGTAGGCTCCGAACTGGGTCAGCAGGCTCGCCGCGTCGACGCCGGTCTCCTCGCGGAGCTCCCGCTTCGCCGCCTCGTCCAACGTCTCGGTGGGACGCTTGAAGCCACCCGGGATCGCCCACATCCCTTCGAACGGCGCCTCGCCACGACACACGAGCAAGACATGCAGCGTGCCTTCGGACATGGTCAGGATCACCACGTCCACCGTCACGGCGAACGCCGGGAAGGTCGCCGGGTCGTAGTCCCGAGGCACTCCCGGATCGTTGGTTCTTGTCGCCACGACTCTTACCCTAGCAGGGGGTTATGGTCGTGTCAACCAGAACCCTCGCGGCCCGTCCTGGGTTCGAGCCGTTGCTGCTCGTGCTGGTTCGCCACGCGGCCCGCGCCCAGGGGCGAGGCCGCGCCGGAGGCCGGCTCCGCCGGCCGGGAGGCGACGCCGACCGGGGACGCAACGGCGCAGAAACGAGAGCCGCTGCCCCTCGCGTTCCCGGCACGTCGCTGCGCGTGCCGGGCCGGAGGGGACAGTATGCGAATACGGCCCCGGAGAGCCCGGTGCGCGC
>Ga0209514_10000761_pt1 | contig 62732 bp, 69 predicted proteins | sample Subgrocontami58m_FD_187452 | JGI IMG/M metagenome (GOLD analysis project Ga0209514, IMG submission 187452) | Subsurface groundwater microbial communities from S. Glens Falls, New York, USA - GMW37 contaminated, 5.8 m (SPAdes) (version 3) | ecosystem: Environmental > Aquatic > Deep subsurface >... | reverse complement strand
CCCCATAGCTCAGCCTGGTAGGCTTAGAAAGTCTGGGAAATTAGAGCGCTGGTCTTATATGACTACTACCGTTTCATTTCACAATACGATAGTGCGCGAAGTGAGCCAGAGCGCCCGAGTTCAAACTCCGTATGCGGTGTTCAGAAAACCGTATGCCGATGATAGTCTCGGTGGGGCCACTCACTTTCTTTCCCATAACCCAAAATCAATGAGAACAACTCTATTCCGTTTTGGTTGATAGATAAAGTTACCAAAACTAATATCTTCTGTAATGTAACCTAGGCGGTGAGCTTTACTCAACTCTCTATCTCTAAGCTGAATCACTACTTCCTTTTCTCTTTCATAAAAGTTTTCTTCTTTTGAATGTCCAGAAACATACTCCATAACGAAAGTAGCTGGCCGAGGAACAGCATACCATTCTCTTTTCTCCGGATTGACAAAATTTACCGACATACGATATATCCCTCTGGGTTTTGGAACCGACACCCCATTGGCGAAAAGGTGTTTACAGATTTCGTATTCTTTTTGAAGCTCACAAATTCTGAACCTTGCTCTCCGTTCATCTGAAGCAAAGAGAACTTTTCCCGCAAGACTTTTTCTTTTATTTACCAAATACACATCACCATACCCTCCCTCATCAATAAATCGTGGTCTATTAATATCTGTGAATTCCGGAAGCATATCTAGTGTTGGAATAATGTCACTTAAATCGTCATCAATTGTCATAACTCTTCTCTTCCAGAAGCCACTTTAAAAGAATTTGCTCTCAAAATTCAATAAAATAAAAAATGGCCCCTCCCAGACATTCAAAGCTGCGCTTTTCGGTCGTTACCGCAAGCGTTAACTATTTGAACTGGGGACCTCACGATGTCTACACGTATATATCAGTCGTGCGCTCCACCGGACTAAGCTAAGAGGCCATTTCTCAATCAGAATAAGAGCCTCTTTTTAAAGATTACGCCCCGATGAACGTAGTCCACTAACAATCAACCCATATATCTCTTCCCGATGCTTTTCCTGCAAAGGATCAATCACTGCTCGATCAACTTCCACCAACACTCCATTGTGCAGTCCATATTCTCCAACCTGCCCCGGAAATTCGCGGTAAAACTGTTCCATTGGTTTTAAATCTCGCTCCAATTGCCAGCCTTCCAGTTCTCCCGGGCGACCACGTTTCTCAATACCTTCTCGCGCCAGTTCGGCCGAACCTTGTAGCACTATCATAATTCCGGATGTTGGAGTCTTTTTCACTTGCGCTTTCCACAGTCCTTGTAAATTATCATATTGTTTTTGTTCAAGATAACCATTCTTCAAGAACAAACGATGCAACACCACTGGATCTTCTTCTGGTGTGCGATCTTCAATGAAACTTCTTCTTGATATCCATTTCCCCCGCCGTGCTTCCAGTCTTCGATAACACAAATCATCTTGCAGTACATAACAATGCTCCGGCTTCTCTTCCGCTGATGCGCCGACAAACTTCCATAACAAATCTTGATTTAACACATTATTATCTAATTCCCGAGAAATAAGAACTCCTAAATCTGCGGCAAGCGCTTCTGCCGTTGTTGTTTTGCCTAAACCAATATTTCCTGCAACTGTAATTATCGTCGGATTCTCACTTAAGTATTGTTGTAATTGTTCTTTAGCGTTCATGAACTTTCATCCCCTTCATTGTTGACGTAATCGTTTGCAAAATATCTGTATGGTAAGTTGAATGTTGACGGAAATCCAAATTTGCATTAATTGTGATGACTCGCGGCGCGTTGACACCATAGCTATCATATACCTTATCTATATTTTCAATCCATTCGTTATAGCGGCGGTTCAACCGTTCCAAATATCCTGCTGGGATAACTTCTCCTTGCGTATCTCGTTTTCGTTGACGTTCTTGCAACAGCGTTACATCTGTAACTTGAAGATACACCACCAGCTGTTCCAGCCATGACTTTTGCTGTGTTCGATCTAAGGCATCAAGACTTTCTTTTAAATCACTAATGTAACGGTTGTATCCCGCATGGGAAAAATATCCCTCGCAAAACGAATTCTTGGCAAATGTTTCTGCTCCGCCAATCATACTGCGATCAAAAATGTAAACTCCTTTCCCTTCCTTTGCTTTCATTTGACGAACTTGCCTGCCGGTGAGGCAGCTATTCTCAAAAATATCTGTATAGCGACGCATGTCGTGATAAAATAATTGCAACGCTTCGTGGTCGACAAACTCAGGAATACTTACTACCTCTCCTTCTTCTGGTTTGAGAAACGCTGCAAAAGCGTCTTTATGTTGATCCAGATAACGCACAAATTCTGATTTTCCTGCGCAAATATTTCCTTCAACTAACAATACAAATTTTGCCATTGTCGTCTACCTCATTAAGTATTTTTCTGATTTCCCAAGATCTTTAAGAGTTTGATTAACAATTATTCTAACCCACTCTTCCCGTAGATGATCTTCTTGTGCTGGTCGTGGAAGATTGTTATAGGAAATCCCGTGCTTTCCAAAGAAATCTCTAATCTTGATATCCATCTCTCTCTGGAATTCTTGATCCGTTGAACGAACTCCCTCTCCCTCCGGAATTTCTTCATTGACAACGGGCAGGACGTAAATTTGATTGTAGGGGAAATCTCGAACGTGGCCGAGAGTCATCTGCAGAGCATATTCATCAGCTCCATAGCGGCGTTCTAAATAACAATAATTATCAACTCCTCGATCGCAGATAATCACATCATAGAGCGGTGCTGTCGTCCGCGCTTGATAGGCCAGTTCTTCGGCGAATTGAGAATGAAGAATCCATAACTGTGTCTCTCGCGTTGTCACTTCGTTAATGGGCAGTCCTTTTTCACGTGCTAATGTGGACATTTCAGAAAGCGCTCGTGCTTCTACCTGGCGGCGCTTTAGTTCTCCCGCAACGAGTGTTGCTAACGTCGTCTTGCCCGTACCCTGTGTTGAAGAAAGACTAATTTTGTATACCATCATCAATCTCTTTTTGTTGAACTGAGGAATAATCAGCGTTCTTAAAAGAGTTGTTGTTCTGAAAGATGAGTATTAGAACAAATAAAAGAAAAAACTTCTCTATACACGTCTGCAAGTAATGTACGCAACCTTAATAATATCACTTAATTCAGGGATCTGAACTGCTGATACTTGATATTTGTATCCCGCTGTACTATAACCAATCATTCCTGCGTTTGAATGGTCTTGTTCGATTTGAGTTTGAAATAACCGTTCATATGTGGCTCTATCTGTTTTAGCACAGAGAGTGGAAGCAGTATAGTTATAAGAGCAATAACCCACATTTTCAGTAAGACCATCAATCCTTTCTTTGGCAACAGTAGGATCTGTTTTCATTCCTTGCGCATCAACTAAGTACATCGAAAAATCAACATCACCGACAATTTCGGCTAACCGTTCAGGAGTATCAGCTGTAAAAGAATATCTTGGTTGTTTTGGTCTAGTTGGTATTTCCATTTTAATCTCCCACTATTTATCCTCGATTATCCATTTTCAACCAGAATATTTAAATCTTATCTCTAAATAACACTAAAATATGCGCTACACCATCCTCGATTGTTACACCGATGAAGCCTCCGGTTTAGGTGTACCACCTTACTTAGGGACATATCCTCGTTACATCTACGGTCGTTTGAAAAAAGAAGGGCATGACATCACATACTTAACCATCGACGATCTGCGTCTCTGGAAGAAATACCACGGTGAAAAGAGAGAGACAAAAGGACATCAAAAGACTAACATTCTAATTTACAATCTTACTACCAACAATGCTGAAGAAGTTCTGCGAAACACAGACGTTCTCGTTGTCGTTCTCGGCGTGCACGTCCCTGGAAAATATCTCACTGCTTTACCAGGCACATTACATGAAGTCATTCCTCTCATCAGAGATCTATCGATGAAGAAAGTCCTAACTGGGCCAGCCATCTTTGGCACACAGTTGGAAGGCGGAAAAGCATTTGAGAAAGAAGATCTCTCCCTCTTTGAGGAAGTGCACAAAGAAGATGCTTCATTCGAAGAGATTGAAGAGTACGCTGCCCTTGGCGCCGAAATGCTTGACCAAATTCCTGACAAGAGAGTTATTGAAATTGAAACGGGGCGCGGCTGTAACGTCGGGAAGTGTAGTTTCTGCACTGAACCGTTAAAGAGCAAGTTCATTAATCGAAAAAAAGAAAGTGTTCTTCGAGAGGTAAAAGCCTATTACGATCACGGTGCGCGTTTCTTCCGTCTCGGCAAGCAAGCTGACTTTTATGCCGCTGATCGTCCTATTGGACTGCTTAAAGAAATCCGCCAATCCTGTCCCGAAATCGAAGTACTGCAAATTGATAATGTTAATCCCAATTCTGTTGTTAAGCCTGGTGGAGAAGAAATCACCAAAGCCATCGTTGAATATTGCACTGCCGGAAATATCGCGGCGTTTGGTGTTGAGAGTTTCGATCCCGAAGTTGTCAAATCAAACTTACTCAATACTATGCCCTTAATCGCCATGAAAGCGATTCGCATTATCAACAAATATGGTGCGGAACGCGGCGAGAATGGATTGCCTAAATTTCTGCCCGGTATAAATCTTATTTTTGGTCTGCTTCACGAAACGAGAGAAACACACAAAAAGAATATTGAGGCGTTAAAACAGATTATAGATGAAGGATTATTACTGCGTCGAATTAATGTTCGTCAGGTTGCCGTTCTTCCCAATACTTTTTTAGAAAAGAATGGAGGTCAGAAATATTTGTCTAAAAATAAAAAATATTATTGGAAGTGGCGCGATGAAATCCGCCAGACCATTGACAATCCCATGTTATCACGTATTCTGCCAAAAGGCACAATCATCAAAGATGTCTTTACCGAGATGTACGATGGAAAGACAACATTCTGTCGGCAGATGGGGACGTATCCATTGGTCATTGGGATTAAAGGAAGATTACCCCTGGGGGAGAGAATTTCAGTTCGGGTGACGGGATATATGTTACGGAGTATTATCGGGGAGAAAGTATGAGTGGAAGAATTCCTCACAAATATTTATAAAACACTTTCTTTTTAACACTTAATAATCACTGAGGCTTAGAACATGGATTTTCAAATAAATGATAATGAATGGAACGGTAAATCTGTTTATAGAACCGAACGAAAAGTATTTACAGTTTCCCGTCACCACCTAGACTTATTGACGGATCAACTTTGGGATAAGATGCAAGAAGTGAGAGAAGAAACGAAAGGCTATGTCTCTCTTCGCTTTATGTATCGGGGAGAGGGAGCAAGTCCAGTGGGTATTGGAACTCTTCCCTATGATTGGGCGAAGATCGGTGAATCACCGAAATACAAAGGACTAGACTCGTTGGAAGGGAACAGACTCGAGATAATTGTCGATGTTCCAGGAAAGAAAGGGGGCTTGGATTTTGGCTGTTTAGCGGTGATTGAGAAAGAAGATAAGGATTATGCGTTGGTACATCTTAACCAAGTTAACGCTTTAGTAAATCCTCAACCGTTTTATGAAATGATACGAGGACATTCTCATTCTGAAGAGTCCACTCAGAAAAACAGAAGTGAGTATGTTTCTAAAACCCGCCTTTTTTTTGGTTATTGGTTAAATCGTTTGAGGAGAGGAAATCCTAATAAACTGGACAAATCTATAACGGAAGATATTCGCAAAAAGATGGACGAAGAATAAGGACGGGAAATTCTCACAAAGTTTTATAAAGTATTATCTGGTTTTTCTTCATCAGTGATATACTATGTATGACGATCAGGATGATATTTACATTTTAGAACTAGCGAGAGATGATTTCCTAAAAGATAAAGTCTCCGATCGAGAACGGCAATTGCGTTCAGCGACGATCGATTCTCTCGTTTCTCGTGAATTAAAAGAGGAAAAAGCATTAACTGGTTATGGAAAAGTTCGAGCGAAAGTTAATGATTTCGCTCTTTCTGTAGGTGTGGCTTCGGGGGTATCTGGTCTTGTTGGCTATCTTCACAACGAATCTGTTGCTGAATATGCTCTCAAAGGTGGATTGGTTGCACTAACATCAACTGTCGTACTGTATGGTGTTGCTAAGATTATTCAACACTTTAGACCATCTCCTGAAAAAACTAACGAAGAAAAACGAGAAGAGAAAATAAACGAGTACGACGGATTGCTTTCTGCGCGGGAAAAGTATCAAAAATCTAACCACAAAGTAGCGATCGTTGGTGCAGCTGCTGGTGTTTTCACCATTATCAGTGGAGTTGTTATTGCTGCCCCTTATACTGTTCTAGCAGCACTGTCCGGTATTGGTGCAGGAACTGGTTTAGCGGCGGGAACGTCTAATATGGGTGTTGTCGCAGCCAGAACGCTCTTCCTCACAAAACAAAAGTTAAACCGATATGATCTTGAACGAGCCCGTCTTGTCGGCGCAGAACTGTTCAAGAAATAATCTCTCTTTTTTTTATCTTCTCTAATATCCTAAAACAACACAATAATGTCCAGAATAAACAATAAAACAATAATTATCTCCAACACGAGCATCCGCCTATTACTTGCTTCTTCTTGAAGCATCGTATAAATATTCTGTACCGTATTTAACTTCTCTTTCACTGAATTCTTCCAATTCTGAAGATAGAAACGATTAGCTGCAGTTGTATACACCCGAGCTAAATAAATATCACCCACTAACTTCAATGCATTCTCAACTTTGTCCATAAAACTCGAGATATCCACTTTAATCCGATACAATCCATTGAGCGTCTTCCCAAAAGGCGTAAGTCCAAAGAGCGTTTTTTTTCGTTTCTGGCCGATATCATCATATGCTTTATCTAAAACCGTATCCAGTACATCATCATACGTTCGTAATTCCAGCAATTCAATAACGGCATATTCCAAAACATCTAAAACATCATAACTCAATTGTGGGTCGTAAATAAATGCTGCATTCCAATCTGCTAACAGCAAATCTTGCGGAGTATACGATTGCGGATTTTTAACTGCATCTGTAATCTCTTGTTCACTAAGATTTTGTTCTGAACGGAGAATAGATGCAATCTGTCGTGAATATTGGGTGAGAAAATCTTTCGCCGTAAGTTGTCTTTCCATTTCATTGACAATAAAGATGGAGTAATCTTCCCACTCCAATTCTCGATACGGTCTAATCAGTGCGTAATGAATTGCCGTTTTTATCTTCTGGGCAATCGCCTCGGCATTTCGCTGTATCTCTTTATTCTCAATAAATTCTTTGCTCTGACGGCCGACATCATCTATTGTCATCGCAATCGGCAGGATCATCTTTATCGTGACAACCCCAAACTCGTAAATCTTGGCCACAATCTCAAATTCATTATTACCAATTTTCAAGAACCCTAAATTAACCATCAACGGTGGGGTCTTGTATTTAATATACTTCGGAGTCAACCTCCGATATTCTAACAGCGAGAAGACAAAGGATTTACCCAAGACGTTTTGATTCTTTTCAATCTTTTCCAGAGAAATCTCATTCGCTACTTCAAAACAAAAGTACAACTGAATGCTTCCCTGCGTGATCTTCATTTGAGATCAAGACAATCGTTATTTTATATACCTTTAGGAATGAAAATCTCACATTACTCTAATCTGTGAAACATGATTTTAGTTCTCGATTAATTATTCTATCAACTTTAAATAGCTCCTCTTAACCTATTCTCTTCAACGTTTTTCAATAACGAGGTGCTATCATGAACTATACAAAGAGAGTATTCAGAACCCATCTATCTAACAATAATGTTGAGCAAGAACTGCGGCGTGTGTTAGATAATCTCGCCGGCAGCGCTAAATATATCGGAGAAACAATTCGTAATTCCGTACGCGGTTTAACCGGGACAAAAAACATCTACGGCGAAGATCAAGCAACATTAGACGTTCTCGCTGACACCATTATCCGTGAGCGTCTGCAGTTTGAGACTAGTTTTCGTGTTAATGCCTTGGCTTCAGAAGAACAAGGACAGATTGTTCAAATTGAAGCTGACAAAGGGCGTTACTCTGTTACAGTTGATCCTCTCGATGGGAGCTCACTTCTTGACGTTAATCTTGCTGTTGGATCAATCTTTGGAGTGCATGAGGGCGGTTTGTTAGATCAGCGCACAGGGAGAGAGAGTCTCGTTGCGGCTATGTATGTGCTCTATGGTCCTGAAACAACATTAATGTACACGACCGGGCAGGGCGCCCACGAACTTACATTGGATAATGTTGGCAATTGGGTTCTCGCCCAAGAACATATTCAGATGAATGGGAAAGGAAAAATTTATTCTCCTGGTGCTAAGCGCAGTGAGTGGACAGCGAATCATTCTACTTTCATCGAAGACATCGAAAAACAAGGACATACTTTGCGTTATAGTGGGGCGCTTGTCGCTGATGTTAATCATATTCTAAAAAAAGGCGGCGGCATTTTTTCTTATCCGGCACTCAAAGGAAAACCAGAGGGCAAACTCCGTTTACTTTTCGAACTTCAGCCGCTGGCGATGATTGTAGAACAAGCCGGAGGAATGGCCACCGATGGAAAAGAACATATCCTTAATCTTGCACCAGAACAGTTAGATCAACGCAGTCCGATCTATCTTGGCAGTACTTTTGAGGTTGATTTGGCAAATCAATATCCGGGGTCGGGAAAATAGTCATTTTCCCTGGTCTCATTTTAGACAGAGTCAACAAAAATTTTATAAACTAGGTAAACTTAACTATTGTTAATATTAAAGAGGTGAATATATGAAACTAAAATCATCGTTAGTATTAGTGTTATTTGGGGTGCTTCTTCTTGTTAGCGCCTGTGCACCACAACCAGGAGGCGAAACAGTTCCAAATAAAGAACAGTATAAAACCATGCCCTCAGGAGAACAAACTGCCGGTGAAGGAAGAGTTGTTTTTACGATTACCGATGCTGCAGCAGATATGGGCTCAGTTACGAGTGTAATGGTTACCATCGATTCTATTCGTGTCCATAGCGATACGGAAGGTTGGGTTACCGTCTCTTCAACAGCGAAGACCTTTGATCTGCTGAAATTAAAAGCAGAAGCAAGTCAAGAGTTAATGGCAGATGTACAATTAAAAGAGGGCTCTTATCAACAACTTCGTTTAGACATCTCTAAAGTAGTAGTCGTCGATGCCGATGGAGAACACCAAGCAAAACTACCGTCCGGTGAGTTAAAAGTTGTAGGTGGTTTTGATGTGAGCGCTAATTCTACAGCAGTAGCAAAATTTGATTTTATCGCAAATGAATCGTTGCACGTGACTGGAAACGGAGAATATATCCTTGCTCCCGTTGTGCAGTTAGAAACACGGGAAGATGCCGATGTTGAAGTGAAAGCTGATAAAAAAGTTGAAGTCAAAAGTGGAAAAATAAAGACTAATGTAAAAGTTGGTATGGATGTTGACGGCAATGTTGGCGTTGGTCTTCGCATTCCCAAAGAAGCAAAAGTTTCGCTGAGTAACGGAAAAGTAAAAGTAGAAACTGCTTTAGGTGTTGGTTTGGGAAAAGAAGCTGGGAAAGATGAAAGTGCTCAGGAGAATACGAATGCCTCTGCTAATGCTGCTGTAAAAGTAAAAGTTGGTTACTAAGTCTCTTTTTTTTAATCTTTTTTTTTTCTTCATTTTTTTGTTTGTTTCTCAGTTTTTTAACCTTTATTTCCTCAACATTAATAAAGAAAGGGTCGAATTTTTATTGAATGAATAAACTAATTCCTGCTTTGCTTCTTGCAAATCTCTATTTTGCCTCTCCTGTTCAAGCAGAGAATGTTCCATCTGTCCATTATAAAAGTGATCATCTATCCACAAAAACACTTCGAGGAACTTGTAATACGTTAACCATCGATACGTTTCGCGAAGGCTATCTCTTTCCCGTTACTGCTGATGACATTAATACCACCGATGGAAACGCTGGAGCGATGTTAGAACTCTTTGTCGATAAAATTTATTCATCTCACCTAAAATCAGTTGGTGTTAGTTCCGACTATCTTCGCCGACAGATTCTGGAATTGAACCCTGACTTTCTAGGAAGAACATTCCGTCGCGGTGATGTTCTCTATTTCGAACGTGCATTGGTTGAAAAATCGATGGATTCAAATTTGTGGTGTGCTTTAATTCAGGGTAATAGTGGCGTCAATTCATATACTCGATAAGTATGATTTTCTTTTGTCGTTTCAGCGATTCTTTGAATTTTATAATTCTCTTTTCGCACGAGATTTTCAAAGAAGTAGAAATCAGCAAAGTTTGCCCAAGACACATATATCCTTCCTATTGGAATGAGATATTTTCTCGCACCAGATAATACTTTTTTAATGACTATATTATCTTTATCCCATACTGACATTTCAACGACATCTTTTGCTTCTTTATCTGTATAGGGTGGATTAATTACCAGCACATCAAATTTCTCATTCGTCTCTGGGAAGACATTCGCTATCATCGCTTCCATTTTGCCGGTCAAATAGTGCTTTTTAATGTTTGCATTGATATTATCAATGGCATGTTGATTAATATCTGTGGCGAGAATTCTTCTTGCTCCTTCTGCGAGAAAAAGAGAAATTGCGCCAGTTCCTGCACATAATTCTAAAACGCTTTCATCCGGATTTATTCTAGTTGTTTCGATCAGTAGTTTCGTGTCAGTGGCCGGGTAGAACACGTTTGGCAGAACAATAATTTCTTTTCCAAGAAGAGTGATAGTATACGATGCAGAACATGACCTCATCCTTTCAAGTCGTTTCTCTTGAAGAGAAATCGTTTCTTTGGTCATCTCTTTCTTCTATTTTTTATATCCTTGTCTCAAGCATTGGCGTTGCTTTGTATTCTAATGGAAGAGCAGAAAGTGTAGATCCGATCGTTGACGCAATTAGTCCACCTCTTTGTTGATATGTTCCACTTACACCAAGAGTACAATCAAATTGGTTTTCTCTCACTTTAAGACCGAGGAACAGTTTGTCTCCATTACTCGTTTCTAAAGTGTATTCAAATGGAACTTTCTTTCCCATTAGGACTCCTGCTAACCAACCTTTGAATCCGTCTCCCGCTAGTCCGTGAACAAACCGCTGTTTATATTCTCCAAATGCTTCTCCTTCTTTTGGGACGAAGAACATTTTTAAGACTCTTCTCTCTAATTCTTCTTGTTCACTGAAGAAAGAAAATAATCCTGTCAAATCTCTCCGTGCCGGTCTTGCCGTTGAGGAAATTGCTTCTTTTGTTGCTGTCGTTGCTTGAGCAATATAAATCCACTCTCCTTCAGCATGAAATCGATATTGATTACCCATTAACGTATTTTGATTTTTCATACTTTCACACTCCCCACTAAATGTTGTAAAAATATGGACCTGCCGGGATTTGAACCCGAACTCCTCCCATGCCATGGGAATGCGCTTTTTCGCTTCGCACAAAGTAGCTTTGTACAAAGTACCGGATTACGCTACAGGCCCACTGTTAGAGTGAATATCCTCATTCATTTAAAAAATTATCTCCACTACAACTCCAACAACTTATTCATCTCACTCTCAATCCGCGCCTGAAAATCACCACTTGTCTCTCCTTCATTTTTCATCGTATTCATGCAGGTGAGCAAAGTCTTCGTCAATTCTTTCTCTTTTTCTAAACCGAACAACGACACTTGCTGTAGATGTTCTTTAATTAGCGCCTCTTCAATATCCTCTGGATTCTGTTGCGCCAAGGCAATTTCTTCAAATTCTTCTGATTGTAATTTCGCTGTATTCTTGAGAATGCAATACGCTCCCTGCGACATTAACTTTTCAAAGATGTCTTTGAAATTAATATTACCAACTTTACCGCCTTGCACCGTCCCTTTCAATCGCAGAGTGATCAAACAATTGTGTAGATCTTGATTATGAAACGCTTCGGCAATTTCAAACGCAATAACTTCCGGGGCTTTATCCGTACAATCTAAGACTAACGCTTTATGTTCCATAACCTTTAATGGCATCCATTCCACTTTCTGCGTCTGCGCTCGCGGCGCTCCGTGATCAACGGTAATAAGATAATAACCGCCGTGGCTGTACTTCTCGATTTCTTGAAAGTTATTTGGGAAGAGCGCTCCGCTGTACGTTACAGTTCCATACTCAGGGATTTCTTTCTTCGTCGGGTGATGAATATGTCCGCCGGCATAATAGTGAAACTTCTTTGGAAAAACAGAGATCGGCTGTGACTCCATCATTTCTAAATGTGGTGGAAGTAATTCTGCCACTGTCGTATGAAACATAAATATTTTGTATCCTGGTTCTTGTTCCAGAGCCTCGCGATGCAGACTGTCATAATAGGTCTTATCAAGTAATCCTCTTCTTCCCAGGACCCCCGTGATCTTCGCCCCCGTTTTGCGATCAATCGTAAACTGGAGATGCAGTTCTTTTGTTTCGGGATTGACTTTCCCTTTACAAACATTCACCAACAACCCCGCGCTCTCCAACACATCGATCATCGTCTTTCCACTGGGCGAAAAATCATGCGAACCAGCAATGACGTACACGGGAATATTTCGATCTACTAATTCTTTTAATTTCTTCGTAACAATCTTGAGTGTATCTAACGATGGAAGAGAAGTATTAAATAAGTCTCCCGCAAAAAGAATAAAATCAACCTCTTGCTGGACACACTGATCAATTGCCAGAAGAAACGCTTTTGTTGACAAGTCGCGCATCTTCTGTTCGCGCCAAGCACCTAAATGTAAGTCTCCCAGGTGAGCATATTTCATGACTATTTTAGGAAAGAAGATCTTTATATGAATTATGGTGGTTCTAAAGTATATTCATACATATTAAGTTAAGGGCTGGCGAGGTCAAGAATGTCTGCCGAGCGTTGGTTGATTACTGAAAATTAGGTTCTCGCTATTTTTTTCATATCCCCTTTTCTACAGTCAGAAAAAGAATCTAAGCGAGACGAGGCAGACTGACCCGCCAAAGCCCGAAGAAACTTAATCCGTACGTATATTCAGAACATTTTTATACTTTCTAATCGTCCTTTCATCAGCAATGACAGAAAAAAGAAAGGTGTTGGTCTATACTGATTTTGATAAGACGATGATCAAAGAGGACTCTCCCAAAATTCTTGCCAGAGAAATGCTTCTCTTTTACAAGAAAACGTTTGGCTGGTTTTTCCTCCCCGCTCAACTTACTAAAACGATCTACCGCTTTCTTCTCTACAAAGCCACGGGCAAAACTGAACATTTCTATAAAGCTTTTTTCTTTTTTGACGATGACGCTTTAGGCCGTGTTGTAGAGAATCTTACACTTAACCCCAAGTGGATTGCCGGCATTCAAGATATCAAACGAAGAGAGAGTAAAAGCGGCGAAGTGGACGTTGTTCTGACGATTCTCTCGCGCAATGTCATCGAACTCATCCGCCGCTTTGTTGCCAGACCAGAAATTAAAGCAAAACTTACTTCTCTTAATTGTAACGTTAACGAGATTATCGCCCATGCCGATATTTTTGTTGGCGGCCAGACAATCATTACTGCGGGCGTTTGGCGTGAAGGAATGAAGCAGCCTTTTATCAATGCCGGAGGAATGATTTCCCGTTCTATCTCTCGGCAGGAACTACGAAGAGTATCTGTCCTTTCCATCCAGCCTTTTGAAGTATATGAAGCGCGAATTAAAGGCACAATTGAGAAAGACAAACAGCACTATCTTCAGAAATGGTTTGAACAGCATGCCTATTACCTTGGCGATAAAGATGAAGAATACCTATTGAAGTACGGTTTTCCAGAGGAACGATTTTATCGAATTTGAGATGTCTTTTCTACTGTTTAAAATCTACTCCACTGTAACGCTCTTTGCAAGATTCCTCGGTTTATCAATATCACACTCTTTAACATTGGCAATATGATACGCTAATAACTGCAACGGTATTGCTGCGAGAATTGGTGTTAACAGTTTATCGCTTCGTGGGATATAAATCACTTCATCACTGATAAGATCAATTTTTTGATCACCTTCTGTGGCAATTGAAATAACCTTTCCTTTCCGCGCTTTAATCTCTTGAATATTGCTAAACATCTTGTCATACACTTCATCTTTCGGGCAGATCGCCACCGCTGGTACTTCTTCCGACACCAACGCGATTGGTCCATGTTTCAATTCCCCAGCAGGATATGCTTCAGCGTGAATGTACGATATCTCTTTCAGTTTCAATGCTCCTTCCAACGCCAATGGAAAATTTCTGTTTCTCCCAATATACAGGAAGTGCTGATAGTGAAAATAGCGTCGCGCAATGTCTTGAATTTGTTCATCTAACTTCAACGTTTTTTCAACAAGAGAGCGTAGTTTTCCTCCAGTCATCTTTTTCCCGGCAAAGTGGTGCGCAATTTTATATAATATCATTAGCTGCGCCGTAAATGCTTTCGTCGATGCCACTCCGATCTCGGGTCCAGCGCGAGTATAAATCACGGAATCAACCTCTCGCGCAATTGTACTCTCTACCACGTTAACAATGCCCAGCGTCTTTACGCCGTGTTCTTTTGCTAAGCGCACTGCTGCAAGTGTGTCTGCCGTCTCACCGCTCTGTGATATAACAATTACTAAATCCTCAGAATCAAACAACGCTTCTTTATAACGAAACTCTGACGCCGTTTCGTGAATAACGGGAATTTTTGCGATTGTCTCAATAATATATTTTCCCACCAGACCCGCATAACTTGCTGTGCCGCAGGCCACGATGATGATCCTCTTTGCCGCAGGCAAAATGGGAAGTGGTGCTTTCAGTGTTTCGTTAATTGTCTGTGGCTGTTCCATAATCTCTTTAAGCATAAAGTGGGCGTAGCCTTGCTTTTGCGCTTGTTCAACATTCCATTGGATCTCTTGGACTTTAGGAATTTTTTTCTTACCATTAAAATCGTAGACTTCTGCTTGCGCTGATGTTATCCGTGCCAATTCAAAATCGTTGAGATAGACAACTTTTTTCGTTTGTTCAATAAATGCCGCCACATCGGATGCTAAGAAATGTTCGTTTTCTCCAATCCCCATGATCAGGGGGCAGCCGTTGCGTGCGGCAATAATCTCTTCCGCATCTTTTCTCATCACGACAAACGCATACGCTCCTCGTAACTGTTTGACCGTCTCTTGCACTGCTTGCAATAAATTACCGTGATCTGATTGAGCTATAAGGTGAACAATCACTTCTGAATCTGTTTCTGATGTGAACGTTGTTCCCTTTTTTCGCAGCTCTTCTTTTAATTCTAGATAATTTTCAATAATTCCATTATGAGCTACGGAAAAAGTATTCTCTGACAGAAAAGGATGTGCGTTCTCTTTCGTAACGCCACCATGTGTTGCCCAGCGTGAATGGGCAATCCCTTGCGTCCCGGGAAGAATTGTGTTTTTAAGTTGTTGCACTCTTCCCACATTCTTTTCAATATGAAGTTGTTCTCCATCGCTAGTGCAGATGCCTACGGAATCGTAGCCGCGGTACTCTACTTTTTCTAGTCCTGCGAGAAGAATGGGGTACGCCTCTTTTTTGCCGCAATAGCCGATAATGCCACACATCGTAATCATTCTTTTTGGAAAATTGCTTTAAGAAGATTGTGAATTAGGAGTAGAGAATGGAAAGAGATTAGTGATTACCCTCTGCCGAGAACTACTTAGTAATAGTAAACAGTCACAACTTTTATAAATAAACTTCTTTATTTCATTTGAAATGGCAGGTTACCCTATCAGCAGACGTACATTTATCGGCGATCTAGTTTCGGCTGCAACTCTTTTTTGGGCCGGAGGCGGGATTACTGGATGTCGTGAGGATAAATATCATCAATCCCCGGGTGTAGAAGAAGAACCATTAGCTAGATCGAAACAAAGAGAAAATATTCCGGAGGATGTCGACCTTACTCGCTACATCCACTCCATTTCTTCTCTCGAAATTCCTCAAAAACTTCCCTCACTCTCCTCACAACTTTATCAAAAAGCATTACGCGGTGATGATTCATTTCTCATTCGAGATATTTCTTTTGGTAATGGTCTAGAAATAAAAACGGATATTCGTCTATCTGATTACCTAGCGCTGCGCTCACAAAATCATCGTGTTGCTTTTAGTCCAGAGTATGGGCGTTTTCTAATACCCCATTCAGTGATTAATGATCTTTCTTGTACGATGACTGAAAGCAGTTCTTCACCAGAACAAGCCGCGCAGCAAATTTTAGATTACGTCCACGGCGGAATCATCTACAATGTCAGTATCGAAAAAGAAAAAGATTACGTCCGACATCCACTTGAAACAATCGTTGAAGGAAATGGTGATTGTGAAGATACAACCATTTTGGGTGCAGCATTGTCTCGAGCGAGAAAGTTGGATGTTATACTAGTTCACTTTGGTCCTCCTTTCGGTAGTTCAGAAGGTCATATTGGTTATGCTGTTGCTGGAGATTTTCATGGGACATATTTTATGGTTGAGGGGAAGAAATATTTCTATGCCGAAACAACCGCAACTTTTAGCTTTCATGAACCCGCAAAATGGAAAATAGGACAATTTCCTCGCGGCTATGAACACCGAGTCATTGATATTTATACTCTTCATGACGCCGTTCCGTCTAAAATTAAAGAACCCAAAACGAAGAAACATAAATCTCAGAGAAAATGACACCAACCCTAAAAACAAGACGTACTTTTCTCACTGATCTAGCTTCAGCCGTCGGTCTTCTTTGCGTTGGTGGATCTTGTCGTGACGGGGAAAAAGATGAACCTGTCTTCCCCGACGATCTTGATCTCACCTCTAATATCGGCACCATCCACTCTCTTGAAATACCTTTAGAACTTCCTTCCCTTTCTTCGCAACTTTTTCGTGATGCGTTACGTGAAGATGATTCGTTTATCACTCGAGATGTCTATTTTCGTAATGGTAAGGAAACTAAAACGAAGATTCGTCTCTCTGACTATTTAGCGTTACGGTCGCGAAATCATCGAGTAGCTTCCGTTTTAGAATATGGTCCGTTTCTAACCACGCATCCTACCATTACTAATCTCTCTCTCGTGTTAACGGACGACTGCTTCTCATTGGAGCAGGCAGCACAACGAATTTTAAATTATATCCACCAAGGAATAGTCTATGACCTGAGTATTGAAGGGGAAGGTCAGGATTACGTTCGCCACCCATTAGAAACGCTTGTAGAAGGAAATGGTGACTGTGAGGATACAACTATTTTGGGCGTTGCTTTATCTCGAGCTCGAAATTTAGATGTTGTTCTGATTGAATTTCCTCCTCTTCCCGGAAGCGGACTCGGTCACATTGGTTATGGCGTTGTTGGTGATTTTCATGGGGCCTATTTTGAAGTCAACGAAAAGAAATATTTCTACGCTGAAACCACCGGAACAGAATGGTTAGCTAATCCTTCTACCGGGGAGATCGGGGGGATTTCTTCCGATTCTATTCATCAGATGGTTCACATTTATACTCTCCACGACACATCCCCTCTCAAATCCCCTCAGAAACCTTTATAAAAGAACGCCCTTTCCAAACAGAATACCAATGAGTTGGTGTCTATTGATCAACGAGGTAACTGAGAGTTTTCTTTTACCTTTCCCATGATCATTGGTAGACTATAAAGTAATAAAACATATTTAAAATCCCCGATGCGGAGGTACTAAAAATGGCTGATGAAGCAAAAGTTTTGGAAGCGGTTGAGATTGCTCGTACAACCGGTAAGATTCGTAAAGGAGCAAATGAAGCAACGAAAGCAATTGAAAAAGGCGATGCTAAATTAGTAGTGTATGCTGCTGATGTAAGTCCTAAAGAAATCGTTATGCATCTGCCTCTTCTTTGTAAAGAAAAGAAAATTCTCTGTGTTGAAGTTTCTAAGAAAGAAGATCTTGGTGCAGCAGCAGGCTTGCCTGTATCTACAACTGCTGTCGCTATTGTCAAAGAAGGAGACGCTAAAACGCTGATTGAGAGCATGCGTTAAGTAGGTTGAGATCATGGCAAAAAACCCAGTCACAACTGAAAAACAACCGGCTGCCGCAACAGAACAGCGTGCAGAAAGTGGAGAAATCCGCTTCACCCCAGGTATTCCTGCCGAAGTAAAAGAAATTGTCGCGCGCGCAGGTAGTCGTGGTGAATTGACGCAAGTAATGTGTCTCGTTCTTGATGGACGTGATAAAAACAAAGCCATTCGACGAAATGTCAAAGGGCCAGTTCAAATCGGCGATGTCTTAATGCTCATGGAAACAGAGATTGAAGCACAGCGTCTTGGTGGCGGTCGCCGCAGCAGCAGCAGTGGTAGCGGCAGTAGCGGATCAAAATCAAATCATAACTAATGTAGGTGAATCTTATGTCAATATGCACATTTTGTGGAGAAGAAATCTTAATCGGAACCGGAAAGATGTTTATCTATGCAAACGGCAAGATTGCTTACTTCTGTTCCAAGCGTTGTGAGAAAAATTTGTTTAAGCTCAAGCGCAAACCGTTGAAGACGCCGTGGACAGCTGAATACCGTAAAGAGCATAAGAAAGGAACGAAAACGGAGTAAAGATGATCGAACGAACACTCGTTTTAATCAAGCCTGATGGTGTCAAGCGTGGATTAATGGGTAGAATCCTTTCTCGCTTTGAAGATACTGGTATGAAAGTTGTCGGCGCGAAAATGGTCTGGCTCGATGATACCTTTGGTAAGAAGCATTATGATGACATTGGTAAAGTAGGTCAAAGACACGGAGAAAAAGTTCTCCAATCTTTGTTGCGATTTATGTCTTCTGGTCCAGTTATGGCGTTATGTTTAGAAGGCGTCAATGTCGTCGAGAATGTTCGTAAGATGTCCGGTAGTACCGAACCAAAATCAGCCGCTCCCGGCACGATCCGTGGCGATTTTTCTCATATCAGCTATTCTCAAGCGGACAATCAGGGAAAAGCTATTGAGAATATTGTCCATGCTTCAGGCAATGTCGAAGAAGCAAAACAAGAACTTGCGCTCTGGTTTAAGCCGGAAGAATTGCATACGTATAAGACGGTGCATGAGACGCATGTGTTTTGATGAATAAAAATGACACCCCCTCAAAACCATCCGGAAATTGAAGCGTTACAAAGATTGCACGACGCTGGTCTAGAACTGCAATTTCTTTCAGATCCTTCATTTTCTTCTCAACGAACACACCTCATTCTCTCTGATAGCCGTCATCCCGTCTACGAGGGCGCATATCGAGTTAATCCCGCAACATCTCTTTACGTTAAAGAGACGTTTCGCTTACAGTTTCCTCATTTTCATCTCATTCCCGGAAGGGCGGGAGTTCGTCTTTCTCTCGATTGTCGAGAAATAGTTGGAGAACGGAAAGCATCACTTCTTCACGATGCAAGTGAGAAAGATTCTCCTCTTCACCTAGGGCCGCGAAGGTTACTTCAGATTGCTGACGATAACGACAATATGTATGCCTATTCCATTTATAGCAGATGGACTCATCGCTTCTTTGAAGGGTTCAAGCATAGACCACCAATCGATACATCACATTTAGACTTTCAACGGAGGACATAAAAATGGCATCAGAAAAAATGGTTGATCGAGTAATGAGAATTACTCAGAATCCAAAATATATTCGTAACATTTGTACCAGCGCGCACATCCATCACGGGAAAACCGCGTTTACTGACAATCTTCTTGCAGCTGCAGGAATGATGTCAGAGCGATTTGCCGGCCAGTTAGAAGGTGGAATGACTACCTGGCAGCATAAAGACGAGCAAGAACGTTTAATGACTGTTGACGCTGCAAATGTTTCTATGGTTCATGAATATGCTGATAAAGAATTCTTAATTAATCTTATCGACACGCCTGGTCACGTCGACTTTGGTGGAAACGTTACGAGAGCGATGCGTGCTGTTGACGGAACCGTTGTTTTAATCTGCGCCGTTGAAGGAATCATGCCGCAGACCGAGACAGTTGTTCGGCAAGCTCTGCGCGAGCGTGTAAAACCCGTTCTCTTCATCAATAAAGTTGATCGTCTCGTTAAAGAATTAAAATTATCCCCCGAAAAAATTGCAGAACGAGTCATGCTTTTAGTTGTACAATTCAATAACATGATTCAACGTATCGCTGAACCCGAATACAAAGAAAAGTGGAAAGTCAGCGTTCAAGACGGCAGTGTTGCCTTTGGTTCTGCTCGAGAAAACTGGGCTCTTTCATTCCCCTACATGAACAAGAAAGGCGTTAAATTTGCCGACATCTTGCGCATTTACGAAATGGATGAAGCAGCACGTAAAGATTGGGTTTGGGAAAACGCTGCGTTACACGAAGTTATTTTGGATATGGTCATTAAGCACCATCCTGATCCGATTTTCGCCCAAGAATATCGTATCCCTAAGATTTGGCACGGAGATCCTGACTCGGAATTTGGTAAAGACTTAGTCTCCTGTAATCCCAATGGAAAAGTAGGATTTGTTATTACCAGAATTGTTATCGACCCGCGTTCCGGAAAAGATATCTCTGCCGGTCGTCTCTTTAGTGGAACGATCAAGAGCGGGATGGAAGTCTATCTTAACAATGCTAAACAACGACAGCGAGTTCAGAATGTCTACATCTACAATGGTATTCGACCAGAGATTCTGGAATCATTACCTGCTGGAAATGTCTTGGCTATTTCTGGTGTTGTTGGTGCTGCTGGAGAAACCGTAACGTTAGAACCAGAACAAGCGTTTGAAGAATTGAAACACATCTTCGATCCGGTTATTACCAAAGCAATTGAACCAAAGAAGTCTGCTGACCTTCCTAAGTTAATTGAAGTTCTGCGCAAAGTAAGCCGTGAAGACCCTTCTATTAAAATTGAGATCAACGAAGAAACTGGTCAGAACTTAATGTCGGGTATGGGAGAACTCCATCTCGAAATTATCGAGAACAGGATTATCACCGAGAAGGGCGTCGAAGTAAAAACCTCTTCGCCAATTGTTGTTTATCGTGAGACGATTACCAAGCCTTCCCCTGAAGTAGAAGGGAAATCGCCTAACAAGCACAACAAATTGTACTTTAAAGTTGAACCTCTTGAACCAGAGATTGCTCGAGGGATCAAAGAAGGACGTTTACCTGTTGGCCGCTTCCGTAAGAAAGATGATTCTGTCACTGCGTTCTTGCGTGACGAATGTGGTTGGGATGCTAAGACTGCTGGTATGGTCAAATCATTTTACGAAGGCAACATGTTCATGGATCAAACCCGTGGTATCGTCTACATTAACGAGATCATGGAGTTAGTCTTAGATATGTTCGAAGACGTCATGAAACAAGGACCTTTAGCACGTGAACCATGTGTTGGTGTAAAAGTTAGCTTAACCGACTGTTCGTTGCACGAAGATGCCATTCACCGTGGTCCAGCGCAAATGTATCCAGCTGTCCGTGAAGGTATTCGCGGAGCAGTTATGCAAGCAGGTCCGGTCTTGTTTGAACCATTGCAGATTATGCGCTTAGAAGCACCGACGGAATACACCGGTGAACTATCAAAACTTGTTTCTTCAAAACGTGGTCAATTGTTAGAAATGAACCAGGAAGAAGATCAAGTTGTCGTTGTCGCTAAGATTCCAGTTGGAGAAATGATTGGATTCAGTAGTGATTTACGTTCGGCAACAGAAGGTCGTGGTAGTTCTTCACTTGTCGACCAGATGTTTGAGAAGCTGCCGATGGAATTGCAGGAGAAAATCCGCAGTAGCATTGTTCAGAGGAAAGGACTTAGTGCTGGAGAATTGGGAGCGTAAAGATTTATTTTTTTTATTTTTCTTTTTACTTCTTATTTCTTATTCTTAGAATTTTATAACTTTCTGCAACAAGAAATATTCTCATTAAAAGATCTTATCTCTTCGTATTCTTTAATGACGCCACTTCACGAATCTTCCTACGCGCAAGGATAAGATGTATACCCAAAGGACGTTTAACTTTTTTAAATGCGACTCTTAGAATATTTTGCTTTCCTGAATTTTGGTTCATACCATATCTCTTCGCACTTTTAACTACCTCTTCAGAGGGTTTAACAATTTGCTTCAAAAAAACTCTAACTCTGGATAGAATAACGTTAAGATCCAGCAAATTACTTTTTATTTTTCCTTCTTCAGTATTTGCTTTTTTTGAAACAAATCCCTGCAATATCTCCAACTGTCCAGAAAGAGATGAGAGGTGGCTTAAGAACTCTTTTTCTGCTTGAGTACGTGCTTTGTCGAGATCATCTTGAAAAAATCCTACAAACTGAGGGGGAGCTTTCAGCCTGTTAAAGCTTTTTACAAATGTATACCACACTTCAGCAAAGTCATCTCCTAAAGCAGAACGCGCAGACCTCTTTGCAATTTTATAAATCATAATTCCTAGTAATCACTTCATCTTTAAAAAGATTCCGATTTGCTAAGTCTTAAATATCTCTTTTACTTTCATTTATTCCATGCTTCCTCCATCGTTCTCTCTCAATGGTCTACTGAAACCAATCAGTGAAGCGGTCATCTCTCTTGACAATCTGGAATTCTCCTACGGCTTTGGGGTGTATGAAATAATAAAAGTCAGAAACAAGATTCTCTATTTTCCCGAGAAACACATCGAACGATTATTTCATTCAGCAAAAACCATTAATCTCAACGTGCCTCTCCCTCCAGAAGCCGTATTCTCGGCACTGCAAGACTTCACCAAAGCAATCCCCGAACAATCATATAACATCAAAATTCTCTGCGTCGCCGGCAATCTCTATATCTTTGCTACTACTCCACTGTTTGTCCCGGATAAATTATATCGCACGGGTGTCAGCGTTATTACCTATAACGGTGAGCGCCTCTTTCCACAAGCCAAGACATTAAACATGCTCATGAGTTATCAAGCCTATGCTCAAGCCAAAGAGCAGCAGGCTTATGATGCTTTGCTTGTTGACAATAATGGTTTAATCCGTGAAGGAACGAGAACTAATTTCTTTTTTACTGATGGTGAAACGATTTTTACACCACCGGCAGAGCATGTTCTGGAAGGCGTCACCAAATTGACGTTAACCGAGGTGCTTCAAAAGAGTGGAATAGAAATTGTTGAGAAAAAAATTGAGCTTACTGAACTTCATCATTATACTGGCTTCTTCTTGACAAGTACATCTTCAAAAGTCTTGCCGATTACGTCTATTAATGAAATTAATTTTACTATTCCTGAGATCATTAAGACAGCGATGAAAGTGTATGATGATTATCTCACGGAGTATGCCAGAACTCAAATGTTGAAATCGTTTTGATCATCTAAATCTTTAAAAACTAACTTATTTCATTAATTATAATGAGATTATATGATTGCTTTGCAATAGCGCCTGATATCCCTGTTTGGTCCGGTTCTTTTGATCTTTTCAAGAGCGTTGATATTACTGATGTCATCGAAGAACTTTCGAGTCACGTTACTCCTCTTCCTCGTGAAGACGCTCTGAAGAAATTTGAAGTTTTGGGAACAAATCCTCGTGAAACCTATACCGTTCCATTAGACAATCCTCTTTTAGAAAATCAGCGCGTCGTTGGCTATGTTCTTCGTGATCATCATCGTATGGTTGAAGTTTCAATTGCGCCTTTTTTAAGTGAAAAACGTTATGATGGTCGGGAGTCTGTCGGTGTCATTTGTACTCTTAATCTTCAGTCGTGGCATTCTACAGAGGGGAATCTTTATAGTCTTAAACTTTCTCTTGAAAGTTCTCTTAAGAGGTTGTATCCTTCTTGTGATCCCGGAAAAAAGCAAAAATAAATGTAAGCAAGTTATTTAAATCAACCATTAAATTTACATTCCATGAAGAAATTTCTCCTTGCCGCCGCTCTTGCTGAAACACTCCTTACCGGCTTTCATCCTCCCCAATTGGAAGTCAAAGAAGGTTCTGGCACAGTCATCACAAAATCAGAGAAGAAAGCAGTTAAAGATTTACAGCGCCTAGTTCAAACCGCAGAAGTAGAAGAATCGTGGGCGTATGCTCCTCTGCCGCAGAAGTGGTATGATATTGGTACGAAAACAAATCTTATTGAAGGGGAATCAGTCACTGTTGACAACGATGAAGATGAAATCGAGGCGTTAGCAAAACAATACACTCGTTTGGTCTTTTATCACATTCATCCCGAGAAAGCAATTCTTAAAGTAATAAAACCGACATTGGATGATCCTGGCGATAGCGGATTAACAATTCCTGAGATAATCTATCTCTCCCAATTAAGCGCCGTTCTTCCATCATCTAATGATCTAGCTAACTCTCTTTATATCGGTTGTCGTTATGATCGGCAGAAGTTGCACCATTACAGAGTTGCCTCTCTCTTCGGCGTTACAGATTATCATCCTAAGAAAGACACAATCTCTGACTTCTGTTCTGAGGAAGATGATTTTGCCCTGTTATTTAGCGCGCGATTCTTGGGCGAAATAATAATAAATACTGTTGACCTTTCTTCAGTAGGAAAAGTGGTCAATACTGCTCTTAAGAACCGTCAATCCGTCTCGCTTCTTCCAAATAATTATTTCACAATTACGTTTACTCCCTATTCTGCATACAAATAAATTCAAATTTTCTCGAGAACATTTTTAAAGTAAGATCAGAAATAACTCTCAATGAGAAAAATTGCTGCCGCTCTTAGTACTGTACTTGCATTATCCAGCTGTTCTACCAACTACAAACATCTTGCCATCAATCTTTCTCCACAAGCAGAAGTCGTTCAGAAGAACGAATACGAAGGCATCAAAGATTTACGTCAGCTCGTTGAAGAAGCAGAGTTGGAAGAAGCCTGGGCGTATATCCCTCGAACGAATGATTGGCATGATATTGGTCTTAAAGCAAAAATGGAGGATGACAACAGCAGTGTAGAGATTGATGCCGAAAAATTAATCTCTTTGGCAGCAGATCATTCCAGTCTCCACCTCTGGCATATTCATACACGTAAAGGAAACTTAAAACTGTGGCAGTCGTTCATTGACAACCCGCCGAAGAGATATATCAAGCAACAATTTTTGGATTATATTACCGCAGAGGCCGCAGTACCCTCTTATGCGGACCTTGGTCTTGCGTTTGTTTTTACTTGTTCACAATATGCCGATTCTCATCGCGATGATCGTTATTTTCTCGCCTCCCCTCTTGGTGTTACGGAATTCAGACCGTCTCATTCTAATCTTTATGATTTTTGTACACTTACGCCAACAGAAGATGTTATTTCTGCAGCGAACATTGCTGGTAATCTCACTGCCCGTAACTTTGATACTGATAAAATGGTGAAGCAAATAAATAAAGCTGTAGTTACTAAAACTCCAACTCAATTATTTGATAATAGTTATATGAAAATAACTTTTACTCCTTATGAAGCTCTGTCAAAAGATCTAGAATCGGATTAGGTACCATTTCTCACCAAATTATTTATAAATCAGCGCTTTTCGTAATCATTGATGAGAAAAATAGCCTTAGCTCTTAGTACCATACTTGCGTTATCTAGTTGTTCTCAGAAAGATCTTTCCGTTAACCCTTCGTCAGACACTAAAATTGTTCGAAAGAATGAACGAGAAGGTATAGTTGATCTGCGTAGACTTGTCGAAGAATCTGAGGTTGAGGAAGCATGGGTCTATATTTCTCCTACGGTTGAGGACGCTTGGTATTATCATCCGATCATACCAGAATGGCACGATATCGGTCTTGAGGCAAAAACAAAAGATGGGATGAGTTCCGTCGAACTAGATATCCCTAAAATCAAAGGGCTTGGTGATCTCTATTCGTCTATTCACGTTTGGCATATTCACCCACAAAAAGCGATTAGGGAATTGTACTCCTCATTCCTTGATGATCCTCCAAAAGGACTCACAAAAGAACAATTTGCAGAAAAAATTACTCTTGAAGGCGCAATCCCTTCTCGTAATGATCTCACTCTCGCAATTTATTTTAATTGTATACTGAACTCTCAGCGATCACACTACGACCGCTACTTTCTTGCCTCTCACTACGGTATCACTGAATTCCAGCCAATCTCTTCTAATCTTGTTAATGTTTGTCAGTCTTCAGAACCTTCTCTCTCTCTGAAAGCGAAAAAACTCGGTCTACTACTCGAAGCAAGCTATGATGACTTTAGAATGAGAACAAAAATTAAGCAAGCAGTAAATACAAGAACATCTGCTGAATTGTTTCACAAAGAGTATATGAAAATCACATTTTGGCCGTATGCTGCTTTGCCAACAGATTTGAAGTGAAATTATTATCGAGTACCTTCTCTATTTAACAAGATCAATAACATCTCCTACTTCATACACTCTTTCAACAGCCAACTCCACTACATACTTTCCTTTCTCAGAACTATTCCACACCGTAAATGGTTTAAAATTTCTTTTAATCTCAACAACTTTATTATTCTCGTCAACAATCAACACATCAATTGGATAAAAGACGAAAAACATATGCAGCGAAATCTTTCGCTCGCTAGGAAAAACCATCACCAGATTTCTCTTCCCTCTGAACATTAACCCTCGCATCTGAGAAAAAAAACTAGCACAAACAATCTCCCTTTGAGAAATAACTCTCCCACTCGTTTTGTTAATAATCATCCTGCCTGCCAGATCTTGTCGCCAACATAATGGATGTTCTTGATTACTTTCCCAGAAGTAGCTTTCTTCATTTCTCCGCCAGATAACAACGTAATACCAACCGCAATCGGCTTCTTATTATTAATATCAACAATAACGATCACTTCATCTTTAACAATCGTTTCATCAATTTCAACAATTCCCGGCCGCATTACGTCTGCTCCACCAATGAGAAATTTAATCGCACCCATATCAACGACAACTTTTTTGAGAACGTTATTTGTCTGCAAGTAGCGCAGGGTTGGGATCCATCGCTCTTGAAGTTTAAAGAAGGCATTAAGATCATTAATTCTCAACAGCGTCAATTCATCTTCTATCAACTCCACGCGGTCTTTCTTTGAGAGATCAACATTAAACAATTCTAGTTCTTGACGTACATCTTTGCTCCGTAGTTGTGTTCGTTTCATGATTTACAATATTGTATCTGAAAGTAAAGACTCTCTCCTAGAAATTGGCTTCGCTCTCGTTCCACTGTTCCAATTACCTTCCCTAACGTAAATTGATCATCATCACGTAATGAGGCTTCTGCCGTAATCTCTCCATTAACGTACGTCTCATTCGGGAAAAAGCTTCTTAGAATATATCTCTGTGTTTCAGCATCCCAATGCAATAGGGCGTGATCTGGACCGATCAATTGGGTTGTTCCTAAGTTAGCAATCGTAATTTTATGTCTCTTTTTTGCAACAATCAGCGCATCAAGATGTAATTGCATCCGGTCTGAGCGGCCAATGATTAGGTCTCGTTCATAAAGGGGAAATACTTTTCTTCTACCACCGTCATTAGCGAGAAGCCAAGCTTTCTCCTGCCTTAAACGATCCAACAGATTTAGCATAGTCAATCATCTTCGGTAATATTCTCATTTCTCTTTTTTCTCTTTCCAATTGACAAAATCATCTTTCTTACGGTTGATGAAGAAGAGCATGGCAAAGAACGTGAGAACCAAGATCAGGAAACCGATTTTGCTTCTCGTGTCAAAGTATCTGATTGTTCCGCCAAACGTCGCGGCAATACTTCCTAAAAAGAGACCCATTGTCACAGAGTCTTGTAATTTTGGAAGAAACAACGCGATAAAGAGGATGATTAAGTTAAATAACGCAACGAAGACGTATTTCGTCCCTTCATATTTCAGTTTCTCCTGTTCCCACGCAAGTTGTTTAGTTTGAAATTCTTTTTGACATAGTTCTTGTTTTTCAGCAATCACTTTACTTTGTGTTTCATCTACTGCTTTATCCATCGCTGGATAAGGATATTTTTGGTAGCAATCCGTATAGGGTTGGTAATACGACTCTGATCCCGTATACTTCGGAAAGAAGACATTAGCGCCAACGAAAACCATTGGTACATACAGTAAAACAATAATCAACACATAGAGCAGTTTTGTCCAGTTCATAGGTGGTTATAGGCGTAAGTGGTATTTAAGGATTGCGAAAGAAGAAAATAAACACAGAAATCATAAAATCGCCCACCCACCGTTCGCTACGCTCACTTCGCAGCACAAGAAATACAACAACATTTGTATTTCAGTACTGAAAATAAAAATCCCAATCGCCCAAAGGGGTGGGGTATTTGTAACAAATCAATAATTATTCTTTTAGGGCCGCATCCCATTCGTTAACAGCTTTTCTTAAAAACGATAAGTTCACACTAGCTTCTTTCCATCTCTTTTGTTTAGTCAACTCTTTGATTGACGGACCAAGTATCCCTATCTCTTCTGCCCAATAATTTGCATCTTTTTTCATAAATTCACCTCTCTTTATAAAAAGAAAAGCAGGCTAAGATTTTAAAGATTTCTATTTTCAAAGTGTATATCTAGAATAACAATCCAAAAAAGATTAAATAGTCTATCACTAAATATCCAAAAATGCTCTACACCAAATGCATTCTCCACGAAAAAGAAGAAACAGACGGTACAAGAATATCCGTCATGAGTAGACACACATTAAACGATGGGATAACTCCCGACCAAAGAATCATCTCTACTTCTTTTGACGAATGGATGCCAGAATTAGCCCCTCCTGCAAAATTAGTTGGTGATCATTATCTTCGCAATTTGCCATGGATGGAATTCGAGCGAAGATATTTAGAATACTTATCCCACCCATACATTAATTCGCAGGTCTCCACTTTAGCAACACGTAGTCTCACTCGTGACATCACCATCTTGTGTGTCGAAGAAACAGCTCAGTATTGCCATCGGCGACTTCTTGCTGAAGAATGTCAGAAATATCAACCTTCTTTGATTATAGAACATCGATAGAAGTCATAAATCTTTAAAACCTAAAACTCTCTTCTCTACTCTACTAAAATCCCAACTCTTCCCGGCATCGCTCCCTTTGCCTTGGCATGCGTACTCTCGTCCGCCAAAATAATCTCCACACCACACCCAAACTCTCTCTCCAAAAAATCCTTAGCCTCACGCAACATCAGCAATTCCTCTTCTTGAGACGTCACTACAGACGGCAATTTCGAAACGTCTTTTAACACCGAAGTCACAATTTTACTCACATCCTTGCCGCGTACTTTCAACCCCTCAACTTCCAAAACGCGCCTCATAATTTCACCAATATTCCGTGTCACACCTATCTCTTTATGCAACAATGAAAATAATTCATAGCTCCAGCTCTCTGCAACAAAAAGCGTAAACTTCGTCGGCTTCTCCACTTTAGCCAATTCCATCACATTACGCATTCCTTCAATACAGACCCGCACCATTTCTTCGCCTGCTTCTGCTTTCTTACTAATTTTTTTAGTATCAACCGCTGGCCAGCGCCCGGCCGAAACTAATTTTGCTGAAGGGTTTACTTCTTCGCTAAGGTGCGGCGTGATCGGGTTCATAAGTGTTGACCACATTGAAACAAATTCTTTAATTGAAGCTCTATGACATCCTCCTCGACGCACGTACCATCTTAGATCATCATAATATGTAAAATAAACGAGTGAGGCCATTTCTCGCAAATCATAATTCTTCATCGCTCCATTAATCTTCTCTACATTCTCATGTGCTCGTGAAAGCAACCAGGCATCAATACTTTTCTTATGGCCATCAAGAGTTCGCACTTGCTCAATCACACTATAAATTCTCTCCAACGCATTTTTGTAATTCAAGACCACTTCTTCTGTCCAGACAACATCAACATGTGGCGATCCAATATGAGCATAATACAATCGCATCGCATCAACACCATATTTCTCAATAGCATCAGGAATAGGTTCAGCTCCACCCTTACTCTTTGATATTTTGGAGCCTTTTCCCGTAACCCACCAATTAACCAAAATTCCTCTTGGCCATTTTTCTTCTGGCAGAATTGCCACGTGATTCATAATAAAGACAGGGAAGTGCACTGTTTTGTGTTCTTTACCACCCAGATTTAGATCTAAAGGATAAAAGTAATCAAATTCTTCTTTCACTTTTTTCCATTTCTCTTTTCCTTCACCTTTGTCTAAGAAGACATAATCAAAGAATTCCTCAGTAAGATCATCTGTTTTCAACAAGCCGTTGTTGACAAACTTCGAGACAATATAATATGCCGGATAAAGTGTGGAGTCACTAATCGGTTCAATCGTCCACTTATCGTCGAAAGGAAACTTACTTCCTAACCAATTCCCCAATCTTGCGCACGCTCTGTCGCCAAACCAATCCAACACTGCCGGAAGATTATCATGATACTCTTGCGGATAGACACTCATCTCCTTTGCCTGCTCTTTGCTGCGTTCTGTTAATTCGGAGTCAGAGTAGCGGATAAACCATTGGTCGTCAATTCTCTTAATTACAACTTTATTCCCGCAGCGGCAGATTACTTCTTCACTTAAGTCATGGAACACATCGGCGCGGCCGAATTCAATTAATTCTAACTTCATCATTTCTTTCGCTTCTTCAACTTTCATTCCTGCATATTTGCCGCAATGTTCTCGCATCACTCCAGTATGATATCCTGCTTTGTAAATCTCTTTGGTTGCTTCTTCTAACTGTGGATCGTCTAAACCGTTGATGCCCATCTTCTCAACAATTTCTTTTGCCGGAAACTTGCCATAGCCTTTTGTGACGATAATCGGAATTAATTCGATAGCGGTAATCTCTTGAGGATCAAGGCCATATTTCTCACATTCTTCGGGATGGGTTTGTAAATGCTTTAATGCAATATAATCATAGGGCGCATCCGCCGGAACAGAAGTCACAATTCCCGTTCCTACTTTCGGATCACAGAATGTTGCCGGAAGAATCGGAATTTCTTTTTCAATCCCTGGGGCGAGAACCATCTTTCCCAGTAATTTCAGTGGATCAACATCTTCCTTGAGTAAAACATCATCTTTCTGATGCGGTAATTTTTCTGCCGCATCTTCACTCATGATCCAGTCTTCTCCTTCAACTTGAACGTGAACATACCTTGCTGTAGGATTCATCCACAAATTAGTTTGTCCATAGATTGTCTCCGGGCGGAGCGTTGCCGCAACGAGATAAGAGCTTCCAAATTTGAATTTCAATAAAGTGTATTCTTGTTTCTCCGCATTACCTCCTTTAGAGATATCTGTTTCAGAAGGATCAACTGCTACTGGTCCACAGACGACGCAAGCTGTCGCAAAATATGGTTTTTGCACCAACAGGTTTTTCTGGGATAATTTTTTGAACTGCCATTGAATAAACTTTTCGTAATCTGGAAACGTTGTTGACGTGAATCTATCCCAATCACAGAGGAAACCGAATCTTTTCCAGTAATCTTGAATGTACACTTGGTTAAAGTATTCAATGATCTTGAATGGGTCCGTCAGTTCTTTCAGCTTCTCATCAGAACAGCCATTGCGTTTAAGATAATTAATCCAATCGCTATCTTTCTTTTTGACTTTCTGGGCGAAGGCAATGGCCTGATTTCCTGAAGCATGTGTTCCCACTGGAAACAATACTTCTTTACCTTGTAAGCGCTCGTAACGGCAGATCGCATCAGTATACGAAAACCCGCGCATGTGGCCAACATGAAGAAACCCCGAAACACCAGGGTAAGCAAAAATCATGAAGAACTTTTCCTTATTCTTCTGAACCGTGGCTTTACCAAGATCAGCTTCAGTCCATTCTTTCTGCCATTTCTCTTGAATTTTTGCCCAGTCTAGAGTCATTTAGAATGAGAGTGGGTGGCAGTTTTTAAAGCTTGCGTGGGTGGAAACGTCATCTAAATCTTTCTACTCTTCCTATTTTCTTCCCCTGAAACTAGTTTCGCGGTAGTTATATAAGTCGTTTCAGTCGTTTTTGCTTCAAGAACAAAAATATCTCTCAAATTATCAAATTGGAGATATAGTGAGTGTCAAGATGTACGATTATTTATAACACTCACTATATACCAGCGAACGATTAAATAAAATACAACTCATTCGTTCGCTCAGTACACTAACCATGAAAAAAATATTCACCATTAAAGGAACACATTGCAACGCCTGCAAAATATTAATAGAAGAAGTATGCTCAGAATTTGCTGACGTCAAGTCCTGCTCCGTTGATTTCAAAACGGGAAAGACAACTATCGAACACGAACCAACACTTGACTTCAAGAAATTAACTGCAGAAATTGAATCGCTAGGCGCTTATAAAGTCATATCTTAAAGATAAATAATACCCCCTACCATACCATGAAAAAAACAACCATTCAAATAACCGGGATGCATTGCGCCAGCTGTGTCACAGTTTTAACGAGAGCGCTGCAGAAAGTTGATGGCGTTCAGACGGCCGTTGTTAATTATTCCACCGAAAAAGCAACCGTTGATTTTGATCCCGCTAAAGCGAATGAACCCGCATTGATTGCCGCAATTAAAAGCAAAGGCTATCAAGCAATAATCGCTGATGGCAAAGATCAATCAAAGATTGCTGAAATTTCCCGTAAAAAAGAAATCCAACAATTAAAATCGCAAGCTCTTATCAGCACCATTCTTTCTCTCCCCATTGTCATAACTGCGATGTTCTTAATGGATCTAATGATTCCGGGAAAAGATTATCTTCTCTGGCTTCTTGCCACACCGATTCAATTTTATATCGGCCGCTCTTTCTACAAAGGAGCCTGGGCTGCCCTCAAGAACAAATCGGGAAATATGGACCTTCTTATCGCCATTGGCACGAGCGCTGCCTATTTTTATTCAGCCTATGTTGTTCTCTTCAACACGGTCGGCTATCAATATTTTGAAGCTTCAGCAGTCATCATCACGTTGGTTATTCTGGGCAAGTATCTTGAGGCTGTTGCCAAAGGTAAAACTAGTGAAGCGATCAGCGCGTTGATGAAAACTGGCGCCAAAACTGCAACCATCATCAAAGACGGAAAAGAAATTCAGATTCCCATCGATGATGTCAAAGTGAACGACGTGATTGTCGTTAAACCCGGTCAGAAAGTCCCCGTCGATGGTATTATCGTCGATGGTCACTCCTCCGTTGATGAAAGCATGATCACTGGAGAAAGTATTCCTGTCGAGAAGAAAAAAGGCGATGCTGTCATTGGTTCAACGTTAAATAAACAAGGTAATTTCACATTTAAAGCAACGAAAGTGGGTGCAGAAACAACACTCGCCAAGATTATCAAATTAATTGAAGATGCTCAAACACAGAAAGCGCCAATCCAGCGGTTTGCAGATAGAATCTCTGCTTTTTTTGTACCGCTTGTGCTTTATCTTGCTCTGATTACATTTACGATTTGGTTTTCCTTTGCACATGAATCTGTGGCATTTGCGCTGATCACGACCGTCTCTGTCCTTGTTATTGCCTGTCCTTGTGCTCTGGGATTAGCAACTCCCACAGCGATTATGGTTGGCACGGGTAAGGGCGCTAAGCATGGCATTCTCATAAAAGGTGGGCAGGCTTTAGAAACCGCTCACAAAGTGAAATATGTTATCTTCGATAAAACCGGAACAATAACCAAAGGCCAGCCTTCAGTAACCGACATTCTCTTAGAAAATGGGTTCAGCGAGAATGAGCTTCTTAGCATCGCGGGAAGCATTGAGAAAAAATCAGAGCATCCTCTTGCCGAAGCAATTGTACGGAAAGCCGAATCATTGAACTACACGCCGCGCGCCGTAACATCATTTAAAGCGCTGACGGGAAGAGGAGTGGAAGCATCTCTTGGTTCGAAGCGTTACTATATTGGCAATCCTCGGCTCATCGAAGAACTCAAGATATCTCTTAGCAAATGGAAAGACCATCTTTCTCGTTTGGAAGAAGAAGGAAAAACAGTTATGGTTGTAGCCGACGGAAAGAGTGTTCTCGGTCTGATTGCCGTTGCCGATGAAATCAAAGAAGATTCTCCTCGAGCGATTCGTGAATTAAAGAGAATGAAAATAACTCCTTATATGATTACAGGTGATAACGCACGCACCGCCAAGGCGATTGCGCAAAAAGTTGGTATCGAAAAATTCTTTGCCGAAGTTCTGCCGGAAGACAAAGCAAAATATGTTCAGAAACTGCAACAGGCAGGAAAAGTCGCAATGGTTGGTGACGGTATTAATGATGCCCCTGCATTAGCAAGAGCAGATATTGGTATTGCTATGGGCTCAGGCACAGATGTAGCCATGGAAACGGGAAACGTCGTCTTGATGAGAAATAACTTAATGGATGTGCCACGTGCGATTAAACTCAGCCGCTTTACGATGTCTAAGATCAAGCAGAATATGTTCTGGGCGTTGTTTTACAATGTTATGGGCATTCCTATTGCCGCCGGAGTGTTATATCCATTTACTGGATGGTTGTTGAATCCTGTTATCGCCGGCGCGGCGATGGCTCTTAGTTCCGTCAGTGTCGTAGCTAATTCATTATTGTTGAAGAGGAAGAGGTTGTAGGATAGAGTAAACCTCCATAAGTTTTAAAAAAGAGAAATCAACAACGTGAAATGAACAAGGTGAACTAATTAATGGCAAAATTTGATTTAAATGTACAAGGAATGACCTGCTCTAGTTGTGAAGTACTAATCGAACGCTCTTTAAAACAAGTTCCGGGCGTGAAGAATGTCCATGTCTCACGGGCAGCTGAGAAAGCCGTCGTTGAATGTTCCGATGACGTCAAACTTGAACAACTCCAACAGGCAGTGAAAGAAAAAGGCTATACTCTCAGTGAAGGAAATTCCTCAACATCAAGCCATTCTTTATCCGGCGAAGCAAAGAAAACTCACTACAGAGAAATAGGTGCTGTTATTGTCTTTATTTTTGCAGTATACTTACTCTTACAACAATTCAACATTTTTCCAGAAAACTTTGGCGTTACTGATAACATGAGTTACGGTTTTGTCTTTGTTTTGGGCTTAATCGCCGCAACGTCTACCTGCTTAGCCGTATCTGGTGGCCTCTTGCTTGCGTTAGCGGGAAAATTCAATGAAAAATATCCACACGCTACTAAAGCCGAAAAATTTCAGTCGCATATTTATTTTAACATCGGTCGGATTATTTCCTATGCCGTCCTAGGAGCAGCAATCGGGCTTCTCGGCTCAGCGTTAACACTCTCACCAGTTGTCACGGGAATAATTACTATTGCTGCTAGTCTCTTAATGATCGTTGTCGGGCTGCAGCTTCTTCATATTTTCCCTCTTCTGGATCGTATTCAAATAAAAATGCCTAAGAGTATTGCTCACAAATTCTATGATGCGAGCAGCCAACAGCAGAGTTCACAATCAAAAAGCAAGCTAAAGTTTAAATCGTTTTTATTTGGTGCTGGAACATTCTTTTTACCATGCGGCTTTACCCAAGCGTTGCAACTTTATGTTTTAGGAAGAGGAGATTGGCTTTCAGGGGGCTTAACGATGTTATTCTTTGCTCTCGGCACACTACCTGGCCTTCTTTCTTTAGGAACAATTTCAAGTCTCAGCAAAGGATCATTTCAACGCTACTTTAAGACATTTTCAGCAGTCTTAATTATCGTCTTGGGGGTTATGAACCTCCCGAACGGTTGGACGTTAACAGGAGCAACTATCGGATTTAATCTCGACACTTCCAATATTCCTGAATTGAATAATCAAAACACTCCTCCCTCGAATCTTCCTCTTCAGCAAGTTGACAGTAACGTAAAAATAGTCGATGGAAAGCAAATTGTTGAAATGAAAGTTGTTGGTTTTGACTATCTTCCCGATAAATTTACTTTACTCCAAGGAGTGCCCGTAGAATGGCGTATTGATGGGGATAAAGCGCAAGGTTGCGCGCAAATCATTAGCGTAGCTTCACTTGGGATAACACAGCGTTTAACTAAAGGTCAACCTACTATCATTACGTTTACGCCGCAAAAAACTGGTCCGATTAAATTTACTTGTACGATGGGCATGGCTGGGCCGGGAATGTTTACGGTTGTATCGGGTTAATTTTTTTAATAAACATTTAATATTCACTAAATAATCAGCCTTAAGTAAATGTCTTTTTTTTTCACTGGTTATACTCTGAGTGTTCTTTTTTGTATTCAAAGAATTTGTCTATAATCTCTTTTGTTATTTTAGAAATTCTAATATCTGAACGCGGATGATAATAAGCAACATATCTGATTTCATTTTTTGGTTTTGCAACTCCGTCAGCTTTGATGAGACAAACAGTGTGATGATCTTGAAAAAATCCCCCTAAATGAGATTTATGTATTCTTCCGACATATCTAAATAACACTTTAGAATAATTTGCCATCAGTCCTGTTTCTTCTTTTAATTCTCTAATGGCTGCTACTAATCTTGTTTCTCTTTTATTTGCACCACCACCTGGGAGAATGAAAATTTTACTTGATCCAGAGGTGACCAATATCCCTTTTGATGTTTCAACGATTGCAGTTCCTCTTCGTCTTTTTTTGATCTCAATGTTTTTCATTTATATAACCAATCACTGTAAGATAACCACATTTGTCATTCCCCTTCGTTTACGCTCAATAATTCCCGCCCCTTCCATGCGATCGAGAATCCGCGTAATCTGAACTTTGGAAAAGCCCGTCTTATTGACTAGATCACTTTGATAGAGGGACCCCTTATTCTCAATGAGAAGAGTATATAATCTCTGTTCTTCTTCGCTAAGCTGCTTTAGATCGACTTCTTTTTTCGGCTTTCTGTAAACTTCATCTTTTGAATGAGTGTCGTCTGTTGCTTTCTTTTCTGTTTTCTCAACGGCCATAAACATCAGATAAACTCCACTTCCCAATAACAGAAAGACGATCCCAAACGCCACGAGGAGCAGCCACGATGTGCTATCTTTATGAGCAGGACATTCTTCCATCGTCAATGTCGGATCGGCCGCGACGATCGTACAGAGAAATGTGCTTCGTTCATCGATATTAACTTTAACCTGTGCCAGAATTCCTAGGAGGAGAATTCCTACTACCAATAAGATCATTCCCCATTTTTGAAGTGTGATTGTCATATTCTAATTTCCCCTCTTTTCATGATTTTATCTTTTTCTCTCTTTCTTCTTTTTGTCCAATCGTCATAATCGCAAACAGAAAATTTCGCTGTTGTTTAATTATATTAATTCCATTTTTTCTAAATAGTAATCCCATTTCTCTCTTATTATTAATCTTAACGCATCCCGGCTCCAGTTTTTGAAAAATCCAATGAACTGGCGGCAGGAAAAAATTAACATCAACAATAATTATTTTCCCACTGTTCTTCAAAACTCGTTTCATCTCTGCGACAGCTTGATTTTGAGAATGATAATGATGAAACGCTTCTGTACAAAGGACATAATCAAATTCTCCGCTGTCGAAAGGAAGGTTGTGCACATCTCCCTGGACTAGCTTTACCTCTGTTGGTAATTTTTGTCTAGCTTTACGCAGCATATCATTTGAAATGTCTAGCCCATACAATTCTGCTTTTCCTTTACTTTTTCGGAATAGTGTCTGCAATAATTCCCCCGTTCCGCAGCTTAAATCTAAAATTTTAATTCCTGGTCGAAATTGAATCTCTTGTAACGCCGGGATTTGAAAGTGACGCATCCAGAAGCGTATCGGCGAGGAATCATAAGTCTTAGACCAACGGTCGAAAAATGCTTTGTTTGCATTGACGTTCTTTTGTTCTGTTGTGGATTTAACTTTTGGTGAATTAGTCATTTTTCTTCTCTACCTCTTCCCTGCTAATATTTTACAGCAGTATTCTTTCATATGTGCATCAATGAATTCTAACAATGGCTTAATTGTCTTCTCGTTCACCGTATAGTAGCGGAATTTGCCTTGTTCTCTTTTAAAAACCATTCCGTGGTGTTCTAACATTTTGAGATTATGTGAAACTAAACTTTGTTCAAGATTCGTAGCTTCGCAGATTTGCGTCACATTTAACGGTTTTTCACGCAGGACGTTGATCAGCGTTAGTCTCGTTTCATTAGCCAGCGTTCCAAAGAAGAGTTGGTATGATTTTTTCCCCATTGTATTCTTGAATGAAGCCATTTTCATATGAAAATTAGCCCATCTATTTAAATGTTTGTGATTAATTGTCCACAAACTCTAGTAATGGGTCCGTCGAATAAACAAACATTTATAACAATTAAGAACTTACTATTTCAACAGTAGTATACCATTGTACTACTAGTAAAAAGGTGAAAAGATGAAACAAAATTTAGGTAAATTGGATCGTATCTTTCGGTTTGGATTGGCTTTCTGGTGGCTTGGACCATTGGCTCCCCAGTTTTCTTTAAATGGGGCATGGCTAACCTTCTGGTTCAATTTGATGGTCGGAGCAAATTGGCTAGTAGTCATAGTGGCTTGGATTGCGTTATTTGAAAGTTTTTCTGGTTGGTGCGGGTTACACTCTCTCTTTAATATAAACAACAAAAATCAATAGGGGAAAAATGAAACAAATAACCTCAAATACAACTTTACACTATGTACACCCAACGGGGCTGGCATTTGCTCTAACTGCGGGATTAGTCTATGCTCTTTGCACTGCTGTTGTTGCACTCTGGCCGACCAAGACATTAAATTTCTTTAGCAATTGGTTTCATGGCATTGATCTTAGCAAAATTTCCGTGGCGCCACAAATTACCATAGGTAGTTTCATAATTGGACTTATTGAAGTTCTTATAGCTGCTTATGCAATAGGGGCATTTTATGCTTGGGCTTACAATAAATGTGTTGCCCATTGTAAAAAGCGTAATTGGATATAATCCCGGACGGATCGAAGGAGGATTAAAATGTCTAAATACAAATGTCCAAAATGTGGAATGACGTTTAGCAAGCCAGGGAAGTGCACGATGGACGGTGCAACGCTTGTTGCGGTGGGGGACAAGAAAGTCCCTTCCGTTTCTTCTTCTCCTCATCCTTCTTCTCAGTCTCATCCTCAACCCGTAAATCACGATCACAGTCAGCATCACGAAATGATGATCAAAGATTTCCAGAAACGTTTTTTCGTCTCAATTATCTTTACCATTCCCGTGCTCATTTTCTCTCCGTTTATCCAGAGTCTATTTGGATTAAACATCCAATTCAATGGTGACATCTATCTCTTATTTGTGTTCTCTACGATCATCTTTTTATACGGCGGATGGCCTTTTCTCAAAGGTCTTATCGAAGAGATTAAAAACAAATTGCCGGGGATGATGACTCTTATTGCCTTGGCGATTACCGTCGCCTTTGTCTATAGTTCGCTTGTTATTTTTGGTTTGCAAGGAGAAATATTTTTCTGGGAGTTAGCCACTCTCATTGACATCATGCTTCTCGGTCATTGGATTGAAATGCGTTCTATCCTCGGTGCTTCTCGAGCATTAGAAGCATTGGCAAAACTCATGCCTTCTGAAGCTCATCTTATTCTCAGTAAAGGCCACATCAAAGATGTTTCTTTATCTCAATTGAAAGAGGGAGACATCGTCCTCGTCCGTCCGGGAGAAAAAGTTCCATCTGATGGTATCATTGTCAAAGGTGAAAGTAATCTTAATGAATCAATGCTTACCGGCGAATCAAAACCAGTCAGCAGAAAAAAAGGAGACAAAGTGATTGGCGGTTCAATCAACAGCGAGGGGGCATTAGAAGTAAAGATCACTCACACGGGCAAAGATACCTATCTGGCGCAGGTAATCGCTCTTGTCAAGCAGGCGCAGGAGTCAAAATCAAAGACGCAGGATTTGGCCAATAAAGCGGCAACCTGGCTGACAATTATTTCTATTTCTGTGGGAACACTAACTTTGGCAACGTGGCTTATTCTTGGCAAAGAGTTTGTCTTTGGGCTTGAAAGAATGGTCACTATCATGATTATTACCTGTCCCCACGCTTTGGGTTTGGCCGTTCCTCTTGTTGTTGCCGTTTCCACTTCCATCGCTGCCAAAAATGGATTTCTCATTCGAGATAGAATCGCCTTTGAAAGCATCAGAAACATCGATACGATCGTCTTCGATAAGACCGGAACACTAACCAAAGGCGAGTTTGGCGTCACTGATGTCATTGCGGAAAAAGGCCACGATCAAAAAGAAATCTTATTCTATGCTGCCTCATTAGAAAGAAATTCCGAACACCCTATTGCTAAAGGAATAATCAAAAAAGCCGCCGATGAAAAAATTAAGACGACCAGTGTACAAAAATTCCAAGCTCTTCCCGGTAAAGGAATACAAGGCGTTATTCAGAAAAAAGTAATTCAAATTGTTGGGCCTTCGTATCTTAAAGAACACAATATTCGTTTAGGGGAGAAGAATGTGATCCTCGAGAATCAAGGAAAAACAGTTATCTCCGTTGTCGAAAAAAATAAAGTAATTGGCATTATCGCCCTCGCTGATATTATTCGAGAAGAATCAAAAGAAGCAATACAACAGCTAAAGACAATGGGGATCAAGTGTATGATGTTGACGGGAGACAACCAGAAAGTTGCAGAATGGGTTTCTAAAGAACTGGGGTTAGATGATTTCTTTGCTGAAGTGTTGCCGGATCAGAAAGCCAATGCCATCAAAGCACTTCAAGCAAAAGGAATGAAAGTCGTGATGGTTGGAGATGGTGTTAACGATGCTCCGGCGCTCGTGCAGGCTGATGCCGGCATTGCCATTGGCGCAGGAACAGATGTGGCGATAGAATCTGCGGATATTATCCTAGTGAGAAATGATCCACGCGATGTAGCTTCTATCATCGGTTTGGCTAAAGCGACATATTCAAAAATGAAACAAAACTTGTTGTGGGCAACCGGTTACAATCTCATTGCTATCCCTCTCGCAGCCGGTGTTCTTTATCGCTATGATCTTCTGTTAAGCCCGGCATTGGGGGCAGCATTTATGTCCATCAGTACGGTGATTGTTGCGATTAATGCTAAGCTGTTAAGGTTGAGATGAGAATGATGGGTATAAAATTAACTTTCTTTCAGAATTTTATCTTTTGATCCTCCACCAAATTGCGCCGGCAAGCAGACCACTGCTAATAAAACCGAGTATTGGTCTGTACGGTTCAAAGTATGTCATCAACGCAGTTGCTCCAAACAGAAAAACCAACAACTTATTACAAACAGGGCAGGCAAACGCGAAGAAACTTCCTACCCCGCCTGCAGTTGCGATAGTATCACATTTTTTAATCGTGTTTTTTTTGTAATAGTGAACCCCGACATAAGCGCCTAATAACAGGGAGCTGCTCGTAAGAAAAATATAATCCAGCCGACTGGTTGGTGTCATTCTTGCAAAAAATGGGTTAGGCAATAGCGAAGTGACAATTCCTTCTACAAAAAAGAAAAATAGTCCTGCTCCTAGTCCGAGGAGTAAAAATTTTATTTTTTTTCTAAAAATCATTTTTTACTTTTGATTCCTTCTTTTTGTGCAATAATCACAAAGTATCGCAACAAGCCGAGAGAATTATACTGTTTATGTTTGACGATCTGAAAACCTAATGTTTTTAGACTACTCATAAATTCCTCTTCATTATACATCAGATTATAGGGGTGATCTAATACCGATTTATAGATTTTCCCCAGAAAAGTAGAGAACGTTTCCCTAGATAGATCTTCCATAATCAATTCTCCCCCTACTTTTAAAACCCGATGTATTTCTGCTAATGCATCGTTCCAGTTAGGGACATGATGAAGTATGCCAAAATCGATCACCGCATCAAATGAATTACTCCCATACGGCAGTTTAGTAGCACTCGCCACTTGAAAAAAGATACGTGGATCATTATTTCTTTTTTTTGCCAATTTGATCATTCGAGGATCAAGATCAATTGCATGAATTTCTTTGGGAACAAAATATTTCTTAATTAGTTTTGTTCCGTTTCCATTCCCGCAGCCGATCTCCATAATAATTTTATTTTTCGGCAAAGAAGATAATTTCCGCAATCTTTTCGCTTCTACTTTATCTTGAATGAATCTTCGAATAGGATTGTTCATTAACCAAAATTCTAGTTTATTGAGTATCATATTCTTCCTCCGAAATTATTAGTGGATATACTTTGCTTTCATTGTACAAATGCACCTATCAAACTTTCATCAAATTCAGTTAGCACTTTTTGCTGATTTAATTTTGTTAAGACAATCTTCGCGTCCATGTTTGGATAAGGAGCAACGTACACGTGAGCTGGATATTTTGTAGCAAACGCTTCCAGATTTTCTACAAGTTTCTCTTCGCAGATAAAATCCTCGCAGTTGTAATTTATGATAACCCCTCCACGACCGCCTTCTTTTCCGTCAGCGTGTTCCAACATGTGTTTATGGACTGCGATAGACATCGGCTCTTTCAAAATATGGGCTGGCGGACTAACTTCTAAATGTCCTTCCATGTCTTTTGGAGGAAATGTTTCAATATTTGAGATTAAGAACGAAACTAATCCTATTAGTGCCGCAATAATAACGACAGTTGTAGCCCATGTTTTAATCTTTTTCTTTTGTATCGGTGTAAGGAGTTTTTTTTTCGCTTCTTCCGTATGTTTTGCTCTATTGTGATTGAGTAATGCTTCATTTGAGTAAAATATTTTGTTGCAGAGCTTACACGTTTGCATTATATTTCCTCCGATCATTGTGTTTGTAGCGCCTGAACATATCGTTCTCTTTCACAAATATGATCTCCATTACGCAACATACACCCCGAGCAGGCTGGCTGGCCCGTAGGAATATTATTCTCTGTCGGCTGCATCTTCATCCACATTCCGCCGGTTTTAGCGCAGACTTCTTTGAATGAAAGGTCTGCATAAAGATTTGCATTTACATCTGCAACAGAATTACCTGTTACTCCTGTTTTAAAATTTCCTCTAAATGCCAAAAATCCCAGAACCACAATCAAGATTATGACTGTCGATTTCCAAAGTGTTGATTTTTTCATTGAAACGTTATTATTTTCCATTGTCTAACCTCTTTTTAATGCAATACTACACGTTTTTTTAATTATCTTATTTGATAAGTAAATCACGGATAAACCCAAGAGTCCAATGCCAATAAATCCCAGCTCCAATCCTTTAAATGGCAGAAACGCTAAAAATCCACCAAAGCCTAAAACACTGAGGAGACCGATTGCGCAGGAAGGGCAAGCAGGAGCAATAAGACTAACAATAATTCCCGATGAACTTATTCCCAGGTTTCCTTTTACTTGACGCTTTACTAAAAATATGGTCATGGCAAGAACAACACCAGCAAGAACTGACATTATCATCAGAATCAGTAGCGCGCTTGTTGTCATTGTAGAAATTGTTCCACTTAATAACAAGAAGAACAATGAAACTGAAAAATCAGAAATAAGTATGCGATAATTGTTAACCAACGTATTAAACAGAAACAGAATGAGGGCTGTTAAAAGTGTCAGAACTAGATATCTCTTTGAACTATACACCTCTCTTAGTGCCTCTTTTACCGTATTTAAGTATTTCATTTTATCGTTGAACTAGTTAAAATAAAAAAATAAAAAAATAAAATTAATTGAGTTCTGCATCAATCACTTGCTGGAAGACACTAAACGGCTGAGCTCCACTAATCACCTTTCCATTGATGATGAAACCAGGCGTTCCTTGTACTCCAGCAGCGCTTCCATCAGCTAAATCTTTTTGTATCTCCTGCTTCTGCGCTGGGTCGCTTAAACACGCTTCCCATTTTGCGAGATTTAAACCTAGTTCTTGAGCCCATTTTTTGTAATCAGCACTGCTCTTTCCAGCTGCACCGCCACTATTAAAGATTTTATCATGGTACTCAAAGTATTTATCCTGCACACCTGCACAATTTGCCGCAATTGCTGCTGGTTCAGCTTGTTGGTGAAAACCCAATGGAAAGTCACGATAAACAAACTTAACTTTTCCAGTATCTATATATTGGCTTTTAATCTGTGGTAGTGTCTGTTGATAAAATCGCTCACAAAACGGACATTCGTAATCACTAAATTCAACTATTGTTACTGGTGCATCTTTTTTACCCATGAACGGGTCATCATCAGAAAGTACTTTCATATCAGTTACTCCTGCGCTTGGCGCTGGCGGCGCTGTTCCACCAACTGATGGGACCCCGACAACCGCCCCCGTTGTTCCCGCACCAGAATTCCCTCTAAACGCCATAACTGCTAATATTGCAATTAAAACCACCGTTGTAAATTTCCAGAAATTATTCTTATTTATGGTAACGCAATCATTCCTCTTTAGTTCTGTTGGCTTAATTTCCCTATTCTCTTTTTCTCTATTTTCTTCTTCGATTTTAACCACCTCTGTTATATCTTATGACGTACGTTTTATATCTCACGTTTCTCCCTTGTCCTATTGTTTCATAAGCTGAAACAATATATAAATGGTTTTGAAACAACACCAAAGAGCAGTGATATTGTTTCGTATTTTGTAGCAATCTTTAAATATCTCCTCCCCCTTAAATTAATCATGGATGAACATTCAATTAGAATCTACAAATCGATAAGCCTTTGGTTTCTGGTAATAATTTTCTGTCTTGCGATTATTATTTATTTTGTAACTTACATTCATCAAAAGATGACCAGCAGAAACCAATTCATATTTTGGTTAGTTGAAAATCATTTACCCATAACAATCGGTCTTATCTTACTTTCTGCGCTGATTGGTTATACGTTATCAACCATAACTTATCGGCAAGTCACTAAGACCCAGAAAGAATCACGGAAATTGTTAGAACTACTCTTTCTCTTTTTGAATAATGATGAAAAAGAGATCATCAACTGGCTTGTTCAAAATGGTGGCACAGCCAGACAAGCCGATATTTCAAGATTGCCTAATATGGATCGGGTGAAAGCATTCCGTTCTCTTCAGAGGATGAGGGAGAAAAACTTAATTGACATCACCGAACACGGTAAAATACGGAAAGTATCTCTCAAAGAAAATATTTTCAAAATGCTTACTTCAGAAAACATATAACTACTGCCTTTGATCACATCACACCTTTCTCTAAATTCCCCACCGTCACACCCCGCTTAAACGTCGCTACAGAAACCGCTTCTCCTGCCAGTAATCGTTTATACAACGACACCATATCAAAAACATCTTTCTCTAAATCCAAGAACAGCTGCGTAATACCTGCGTTCAATACTTCTGGTGTATGCTGCAATGTCCCAATTGCTTTAGAATATAACATTTCCGTCGCTCCCGTACTGGTCTTACGCAGACGGAACGTGTATTCTTTTTTGTCCGTCAAGGACTGCGCATCAAATTCTTCTTTGAACGTCATTACCGCAGGATAACCGTGCGCATAGAAAATCAGTTTCTCTTTATTTTGAAATGATTCTAGTTCTTTTAAATTCAACTCAATCGAAGCAACTGCTGGACATCCGTACCACTGCAGTTGGTTGTCATTAAAGACATTCATTTGATAGCCAAGAACCATTGGTATTATTAATCCCATCCCCAACACGCCTACATTATTGGTCATTATACCTGCTGGTTTCGTTTTTGTGATAATTGACTTCAATCGTTCAAGATCACGATCAACCATCACCATCGGTGTATGCAGCCATAATCTCTTTCCTGCGATCTTCATCGCTTCTTCAAGATCTCCAGCAAATGCATCGTAATAAATAATATCTGCTCCGCCTCTCAACGCATCCTCTACTCCTCTCAGAGAATAGACTCGAACGTGGAGTTTCTTCTGCATCGCTTTTGCCACCGCAAATGATGGCAGTGTAATACTTTTCTTTTCAACAGTAATTGGACAAAGCAGATTCAATAATTTTTGGTCTAGTTCTTTGCGGAACAATGTCAACGCGCTCTTCGCCACAAACGAATTATCAGTTCTAATGCTTATTTCTTTCACTGCAAACATTTCACTCTGATACTTTTCTAATTCTTTGCGCAACAACTCTTCTGTCAAAGGATGTTTCTCAGCTTTTGTCGCAATTGTTTGAACAATGATTATCATTTCTTTTCCTTGCACACTTACTTTTACTTCAATATTCTTCCCTTCTTGAACAAAGACATCCAATACCAGCGGAATATTTTTTTTACGACTCAGTATATCATTGCCTTTGTTTTTTGTCATCAAATACACTTTGTTTCCATTCTGAAAACCATTGACAAGAAGCTTGACTTGGTCTCCTTTGCTTGCTTTTTCTACCGCATCTCCATTGACAAAGATTCTTCGAACATAATCTCCTACACGTTTTCCTCTTTCAATAATTCCGATCCCATCGTGCAGTTCTAAGTCCTCTTCCAATCTTAATAATCCACTGCGAACCGTTCCAAGATAGACCCCTCGTTTTGCTGAATAGGTCTTATCAACGATTTTTTCTTCATCATTGAAATATCCTGGCGTAAAGTTACGGTTGAACGCCATTTTTAATTCATTAATTTTCTCTTCGCTGACATTTTTCTCTTCACCAGCAGCCAATGCATCAATCTGGTCTCGATATGCTTTTGTCGTTGTCGCAACATATTCTGCCGGCTTCATTCTTCCTTCAATCTTTACGGTTGTCGCGCCGCTTTCAACGACATCCTTAATATTCTCAATCATGCACAGATCTTTTGCCGAGAGAAGATAATTCTCCCCGTTATACTGCTTACGGCAGGAGCTGGCGCACATCCCGCGATTTCCCGAACGCTTGCCGATCAGTGAAGAAATAAGACATTGACCTGAATACGAAATACAGAGGTGTCCATGGACAAACACTTCCAGTTTGGCCTGTGTATTATCAAACATTGTTCTCACTTCTTGTTTCGTTAATTCTCGAGCTAACACAAATTGGTCGACATCTTTTTGCCAGTATTTTACTGCTGCTGAATTCATGATCGTTGCTTGTGTCGAAGCATGAATCTCTAAATTAGGAAATTGTTTCTTAATTAGCGGCGCAAACGTTAAGTCTTGCAGAATCAGGGCATTAATTCCCAGTTGTTCGGCAATCGCCACTTGATTAAGAAATGCTCCTATCTCTTGATTCTTAACTAACGTATTTAACGTGAGATACACTTTTACGCCGTGCAGATGAGCGTACTGAACTGCTTTCTGTAGTTCATCTTGGCTGAAATTTCCCGCTAGACGTCGGGCGTTGAATAGTTTTGGACCTAAGTAAATCGCATCCGCGCCGTTTTCTACAGCGGCGACGACAGCATCCATACTACCGGCTGGGGAGAGGAGGGTGAGTTTGTTCATTTGTAATCAATTTTTCTCTCTTTTTAATAAACTTTTATGTTATTTTTTCAAAATCCATCGGTCTGAAATAGTACGTATTAAGTTCTAGCGCCTCCGCCAAAATGTTTCACGAGCTGATTTTTTCGTAAGAGGCAAGTTAGCTCCCGTTCCATTAATAATAACAGCTCTTCATTCACTAACTTACACGAAGAGAACGGGCGAGTGAAACGGCGAGGCGCTTACGTGAACTTAATACGTACCTGAAATAAAAAGTCTAATTCTGAAACTCAAGCACCACCTTTATATAGAAGATTTTCCTTCCTTAACTCGATAGATGAAAAACCTCGAAGTGGCCAAGCTGCTGTACAATATTGCTGATATTCTCGAACTGCAGGAAGTACCATGGAAGCCGCAAGCCTATCGCAAAGCTGCCCAGGCCATCGAATCTCTTTCTGAAGACATCGAAGAACTACAAAAAGAGAATAAACTTCCGGAAATTCCTGGTGTCGGAGAAAATATTGCTGAAAAAATTGAAGAATATCTCACTACCGGAAAATTAAAGTATTACGATCAACTCAAAAAAGAAGTTAAAGTTGATCTTGAACAATTAAATCAAATTCCCTCTCTCGGTCCCAAGAAAATAAAAATCCTCTATCAACAATTAGGCGTCAAAACTATTGCTGATTTAGAGAAAGTGATCAAACAGCACAAAGTGAGAGATCTAGAAGGCTTCGGTGAGAAAACTGAACAGACGCTCCAAGAAGGCATTACCTTAATCAAAACAAGACCAAAACGCTTTCTCTACGCTGCTGCTCTTCCATTAGTTAATTCCATCCTCCATACTTTTCGTGCTTATCCTTTTATCCATCGAATGGAAGTTGCCGGTTCATTTCGTCGTGGCAAAGAAACCGTCGGTGATTTAGACTTCCTTGCCGTTTCGCCGCAGCCAGAGAAAGTGATGCAGCAATTCACAACGATGAACGACGTTAAAGACATTCTCGTCAAAGGTTCGACTAAGAGTTCCATTCGTCTCAGCAATGGCATGCAGATTGATCTCCGTGTTGTTAAAGAAAAAGAATTTGGCTCGGCGATGAATTACTTTATCGGCAGTAAAGAACACAATATCGAATTACGTAAATTAGCGCTGAGCAAAGGCTACACTCTCAGTGAGTATGGTCTCTTTACGTTACAGGGAAAGAAGTGGATTGCTGGCAAAACTGAAGATGACATTTACAAAAAACTAGGCTTGCAGTATATCGAACCAGAGCTGCGTGAAAATCGCGGCGAGATTGCTGCTGCACAGCAAAAGAAACTGCCAGCATTAATCACTACTAAAGATCTTAATGGCATCTTTCACAATCATTCTACCTGGAGTGACGGGAATAATTCTCTGTTAGGGATGGCACAAAAAGCCGAAGCTTTGGGATTGAAATTTATTTCATTCAATGATCATTGCGGACCAATTGGTATTACTAATCCGCTGACGGAAAAACGTCTTGCTGGTTATCTGAAAGAAATCGAGAAAGTCCGCAAAAGAGTCGGCATCCGCGTTTTTTCCGGTGTAGAAATTGATATTCTCAAAGATGGATCATTACCTCTCTCTCCCCCAAAATTGAAAGAACTCGATGTTGTCATTGCCTCTGTTCATCTGGCCACAAAAATGTCTACCGTCGATATGACCAAACGCGTTTGTCATGCATTGGAAAAATATCCCATTCATATTCTTGGCCATCCAACGGATCGCCTTCTCAATCAACGCGAGCCAATTGCTCTCAATATGGAAACTGTTTTTCAGACTGCAAAAGAACGCGGAGTCTTTTTGGAAATCAATGGTTCACCCTCGCGCATGGACCTTTGTGGCGAGCAGGTTAAGAATGCCCGTGATCTCGGCTGTCAATTCGCCCTCAGCGCTGACGCCCATGATGTCAATCATTTGCCGTACTATTATATTGGGGTAAACATGGCGCGGCGTGGTTGGCTCGAGAAGAAAGATGTCTTGAACTGTTGGACGTTACCGAAGATTGAGAAGGTGTTGAAGAGATAATTAATGTTGTTCTTTGAATAATGCTTCGAGATCGTAATTTTTCTGTCTTATTTCCGAATAATGTTGGTATAATGCTTTAATCGTGTTAACATCATTCCAATTGCCTTGTGCGATGGCAATCATTTCGCGCAGATGATCGTGCGTTACTCCTTCTAACTCCGGTAGTCCAGCATCAAGTCTGCTTTGTAAGCTTTCGCAGAATTTTTTCCTAGAACTTACTGGCAACGGTTCAGTTTGCGTTTCCCTCTCTCTCTCTCTTGAATAATCCTTTGAAGTTCTTGGTTGCAGTGATAATTTCTCATAAAACCTACTTCATTTCCAAAATAGTGATCGAGCTGTCCAGCGGTAGATTCTTCATATGCCCGCATTCTTCCTCGTGTTTCTTCTTCGATCATTGCCATTCTCTCTTTATTTTCAACTGTATTTTTAAATATTCGCCTCAAAAATTTCAAATTCTATTCTGAAATATATGAAACTACGAAAAAGTAGTTATACCAAAGGACGTAAATTTGCCCATTTTGTAAAATTCTCTAGACAAATTTACGCCATTTGTATATATAAAACTCTATTCGATGTCCTTCATTTCTATGGAGTTTTAGTATAAATTTATAAAGAAAGATGTTTTTTTCATTATCACTTAATGAGGTTACCATGGGCATTTTATTCAAAACATACAACGGCAAACATCAATTACATCTCTACCAAGAAACTTGGCGTTTTGCGGACAAGAAAGAATTAGATGACGTTCTCTCCTTATTCTCGCCGATGGAAATGAAGAAGATCAAGATGAAAAATGTTGGTAACTTCATGGAATTAGAATTCAGCGGTGTTATCGTTGAATGTGTTGATGGTAAAGATCTGAAGCAGAAATTTGCTCTTTTAGCGGATATGAAAGAGAAATTTCAGAAGATTCTTCCACGGAAGAAGTAAGATTTTTTATTCCGTTATTCTACTATTATCTAGCGCTATTTTTTAATAAGAAAAAAATAGCCCCGCTCGGATTCGAACCGAGGTCTCCGCCTCTCTTCTCTTTTAAGAGAGCCAAAGGGCAGAATGACTGGACTTTAACCATCCTGGGATGATTGAATTAGTCCACTACACCACGGGGCTGTGACTATGCCACATCAGGGCCTTTATCCTCTTTTCATTGCTTATTTATAAACATTTTTGTTCTGAAAGTATCTGCTGGAAAAAAAAGTTAGATTACCATCTCTCTACCAAATGTTAAAAACATTTTAAAACTTGCCTCTTCACCCTCGAAATTATGTCCTCCCCCGTTCTCGAAAAACATAACCTCGAACTTCATCGCCTTTACTATAGCAAACCACTTCCACTTTTTGATCTAACTGATTTAGAAAAAATTGTCTATTCCTTCGATACCGTCTTCACCGATGCTGCTTTCAGAAAGGCTATTTTTCCTTATACTGAGGGTGCCACTGGTTTATTGAAGATGCTCACAACGATAAGGGAGAATCTCGTTGAATTACGTCAACACAATCCTGAAACTAATCCCTTTCGTCAGTATAATCTACAGTTTGGTGATTATCTCTTTACTATTCCCATCGCTCATAGTGAAATTCATGAAGCACATCAAGCGCTCTCTCCATTAATCTGGGAGACCCAGCGTAGTGTTGATGATTTATCACAAATAAAAGCGACTGCCGAGAGAGAAATCACCTCCGAAATTCGTCCAAATAAAGTAGTTGGTACTCAATATCTCAGTGAAGCAAAACTTCTCGTTCCAGTACACCAACCTCAGCCAGGAGTCTTCGTTTTTGCGATGACGCCAGATAAAAGAAGTAAAGATCTCGCTTTCACCATCACTCAACTTTCTCTTACTCTTTATTCTTCTATGAACGAAGCACTGCGTAAGCAGACTGACCCTTTACGGCTAGAAACAGTTGTTGTTGCTTCGGGCACAGAACATTATCCTCTCAACGAGACCGTTTTACCTGTTCTTGTTCAGAAATATATGGTTGGATTGTGTGAATCCAATTAATTCTTTTAATTTCACAATGTTTTGTTTCATCTTATTGTGGTTGTGTGCGACGAGGCAGGGGTTGTCCCTGCGGGATGCCGAGTAGGGCATTTGTCACAACAAATGACCGTCGCACTGTCATTAATGGGGAAAATAAAATGATTAAGTGCTATCTTGAATTATCTTCTCTTAAACTATCCGAAACATATAAATACTGCGTTTCCCTCATTCTAGAAAAAGAGGTTGACTATGAAATATGTTATATCGACAATAATTATTCTCCTGTTCTGTTTATCATTTGTTTCCGCACAAGTTGGAAATAGTAATCCTAAAGAAAATTTCAATCCCGAAGAAACACTCAGTCCAGATCAAGCGCGGATGATCTTTGAGCAGGCGGGATTAGGCGATGTTGCTGGAGACGTGGTGGGTGGAGTGGGAGAAGTTATCCAACCGTTCGTTACCTGGCTCAAGTATCTTGTCGGTGGTTTGTTTGGCTTGTACATTCTCTTAGTTCTCATTCGTATCCGTTACGAACGTAAGAAAGTAAACTTATTGAAAGACATTAAATATGATTTAGATCATCTCAATAAACACTTTGGTGTACCCCATTCTGCTCATCGCAAAGGCTTCTTTGGTCGTCTTTGGGCAAAAATCAGAGGTAAATAAATCCTCAAGATGAACATCGAAATTACTCCTGAAGTCTTTGCACGAGTTCATCCTAAGTTAAATATTGTTTTTCTTCATATAACTAAAGCAGACAACAGCCGTAAATCCGAAGAAGCTGGACATCTCCTTCATGATATCGATGATGCCTTACGTCTAGTCTTCCATAAAGAAACTCTCAAAAATCATATGTTCATCGCTCCTTGGAGCGTCGCTCAACAAGAATTTGGCAAAGATGCCACGCATTATCACACTTCCGTTGAGCACCTTCTCAAAGACGTTCTTCAGGGGAAGAATATGCTTGCCAACAACACCCTCACTAATCTTGTTCGTTTTATTTCCCTTAAATATATTGTTCCTATTGCCGTTGATGATTGTGCTGCTATCATTGGAAATCTTTATTTTACTACTGCTACTGCTAAGAAGAAAACGGGCATCTTGCGCAGCCTGAAACCTGGCGAAGTCTATTATCATGATGATCAGAAAATCATCGGCGCTAAATTAGACTTTTGGAAAAATAGCAAGACCCTTCCTAATCCTAAGACTACTGAAGCACTGATCCATCTCGAAGTATTACCACCGATTACCAAAAAGATGCAGGAAGAAATCGTTAGTGAATTAAAATCATTAGTAGAGGATTTTTGTAACGCTAAAGTCAAAGTGTTTATCCTGAATCAGAAGAAAAGAAAGATAAAGGTGTAACGTCTAACCTAAGAGACTTAATTCTTCTCTCCCAGATACAAAAAACGATTTGCTCTATACACTTCTGGAATTGTCTCTTCTACTTCGCAATAATGGCAATTTAATACTCTAGATCCATTAACATCTAACACATCATGTTTTGGCGTGATGTGCTCTTTCTTTACATTTGTGGCACAACTATCATTCCCACAGCGAACAAGTCCTTCTATACCTGATCCCAATACTGGCCGTACCTTGCGTGCAACTTCGCCACTTTCAACAAAACTGACAGAAATATCCGGCGCGATCAATGCCATCGCTTCATACTGTTTTTCTGTTAATTTATAATGACCGTGAATTTTAATCATGTCTTTTCGTCTTTCACCGTTATGCGTAGGCATATGATCGGAAATAACCATCTGCACACAATCCTGTTCTAAGCCCAAGACTCCTGCCAGTCGTCTTCCCATTCCTTCAGGAACGTGATCAAAAACAATACCTTCATTCTCAATATAACCAGAGCGTGGATTTTTAACCTGTTTTCGTTCGTCATCTATTGTTAGTTCCACTAGAGACACCCGTTCTCTTTGCCGTAAGTTGGATTGAGGGTATTCTTTCCTTATTTTCTCTAATCCAAATGCCAATCCGGCAATTCTAGCATACAGCCCATTCGCCGCTTGGAAACTCGTAAAATTCTTGGGATGGAAAATAAGATCATAAGCAATCTCTTCAAACGTTTCCGCGTCGACAGGCAGAGGATGAAATAAATAGGGTGCAGATGCTCCCAGAAGATCATAGCGCGCCTGCGTTTGCTGTCCCACCTCTTTGATCGTTAGTAAATCTTCTCCGGCGCCAACTCGTTCTTTTTGCGGCCGTGAATGATAGGCAATTAATGAATTACCCATTGCCCCTAGAAAGTCCTCGCCATGATTGTGCATCTTCACGCCGCGTCTCTTTAATTCTTCTAAGCGGTGCTTAGGCGGTCCAAAACGATTGGGATGCGCGAAATGTAAAGTCCAATCAAAATGATGGGCAACGGACATTAATGAGGCATTTGTCCTTCCATATTTTAAATCGTTGAGGAGAGCAATATTTAATCCCTCTAATTCTTTTCCCTCTGATCGCGCAATCTCTCTGATCGTCATTAAATCAAGAAGACATTGTGTTGGATGCTGGTTTTTCCCATCTCCTCCATTAAGAATCATCGGGACGTGATAGGAATAAGGTTCACCCATTTGCTGATGCTGAGCTTTGACCAGCTCATACTTCATTTGAAGATATTCTTTTGTCCAGCGTGGCATTCCTTCTGTCGTCGTGCGCATCACCAATGCATTAAAACCATAGCCGGCGTACATTGTCGCCGTTTCTGCCCACGTTTCTCCTTTCTTCAAAGAAGTATCATCTGCAGAAGAAAAGCCATCAACATATCCTCCAGCAGTTGCTACAGCAGCTCTAAACGAGTAATGTGTTCTTGTACTATTCTCTAAAAACATTACTGCTGTCTTTGTTCTTCGCAACAGTGTTTCCAAATCTTTTCCGTATTTTCTTCTAAAGGATTTTCCATACGAACGATCATGGACAGCTTTCTTTACATCATCGGCAACATCAAGAATAGCCAGAATCTGTTCTTTTGAGAAATCTCGCATCGATATAATATCAAACATCAAAAAAGAAACATCTCTCCCTATGCTTAAATACTTTTCCCCACCCGAAAATATATAAAGAATCGATCTTTCTCACCAGTCATGGATTTCAAAGAACAAATCGTTGAACTTCTTGTCAAAGAAACCAAACTTTCTTCTTCGGAAGTAGGGAATATGCTCAGCGTTCCACCCAATCCTGCAATGGGTGATTATGCTTTTCCTTGTTTTAAGCTTGGAAAGAATCCAAAAGAAGCAGCCGAGAAATTACAGAAACAAATTAAATTGCCTCACTTTTTGTCAAAAATAGAAGTGGCTGGCCCCTATCTTAATTTCTTTTTGCATCCGCTTTTGGTAGTAGAATCAACATTAACAGCAATCCTTTCTGAGCGCGAAGAATATGGGCATCAGGATTTAGGAAAGGGGAAAAAAATAGTGTTTGATTTTTCCTCACCGAACATTGCTAAACCCTTTGGCATTGGTCATCTTCGTTCAACTGTCATTGGCAATTCTCTCTGTAAAATTTACCGCTTTTTAGGATACGAAGTTATAGGTATTAATCATCTTGGTGATTGGGGCACGCAGTTTGGAAAGTTGATCGTCGCGTATCACAAGTGGGGAAAAGAAAAAGAATTAAAGAAAGAACCAATCAAACACCTGCTTAAGCTTTACGTTAAATTTCACGAAGAAGCAGAGCGTGACGCTTCATTTGATGATCAAGCCAGAGCCGAATTCAAGAAATTAGAAGATGGTAATAAACAATCTTTAGCTCTCTGGAAAATCTTTAAAGACTTGAGTCTCGCTGAATTTGAAAGAATTTACGAAACTTTAGGTGTCTCTTTTGATTCATTAAACGGAGAAGCGTTCTACAATACTCTTATCGAAGAAACTCTTAAAGATCTTCAGAAGGCTGTTCCCACAGAGATGTCAGAAGGGGCATTAATTGTTAATTTAAAGAAGTACAATCTTCCTCCCCTCTTACTTAGAAAATCCAACGAAAGCACAACCTATCATACACGAGATATTGCTGCCGCGTTGTACCGCTTGCGCACGTATCATCCCGAGAAAGTTATTTATGTTGTTGGTTCTGAACAAAAGCTGCACTTCCAGCAGCTCTTCACCGTGTTGAAGCTTGGCGGTTGGAACAATGACTCATTTGTTCATGTTGATTTTGGTTTGTTCCGCTTTCCAGAAGGAAAAATGTCAACTCGAAAAGGGCGAGTTATCTTCTTAGAAGATGTTTTAGAAAAAGCAATATCACAAGCAGAAAAGATTATTGAAGAGAAGAATCCCTCGCTGGCCAATAAAAAAGAAGTTGCAAAAACGGTTGGGGTTGGCGCAATCATCTTCGGCGACTTAAGCAGCGATCGAATACGCGATGTTGATTTTGATTGGAATCGCATGCTTTCTTTTGAAGGTGAAACTGGGCCGTATTTGCAGTACACCCACGCCCGAGCATGCAGTATCTTACGAAAAGCCGGATTGAAGAAAAAGAAATCAGTAAAAATACATTTTAAACTTCTTTCCTCGCCTGAAGAATTAGCTCTCGTCAAAGATTTGTCTTTATTTCCCAATATTCTGGTCACGGCCGCCCAATCATACAAACCGCATCACGTGGCGCAATACTTAATTAGGCTGGCGCAAAAGTTCAATGACTTTTATCACAGTTGTCAAGTAATTTCCGAAGACAAAGATTTGATGCAAGCTCGTCTCGTTCTCGTCGACGCTGTGCGTCAAGTCTTGGCCAATGGTTTGGGCTGTTTGGGAATAGAAGCATTAGATGAAATGTGAATATTTTTTGAGAAATTATCTCAATTTCATCGCCATATCTAGCGCCGCACTGCCGTTGGCATAGGATGGGCCAAGTCTTAATAATGGGAGAAATGCTAGATTCTTAAAAATCTTAGTGACGGGGCTACTTTCTACACACGTGACATAAATCGCCGATGCATTTCTTTCTCGCGCTAATTTAATTTGTTCATTAACTAAATCAGTGCCAATTCCCCGTCCCCTGTACTCTTCATCAACAAACAGACCACTCAGGTAAACGTCGTTTTTTGTTGGTTCAAACGTTCCTTGGGTAAACTCATTATCAAAAAATGTCATTACTACCTCTCCGCCAAACTCGTTCTGAATTTCCTTACAATAATCTATCAGTTGGTCATCGACATCTCTTCTTTCTCGCGCCCAGGATAAAGTAGTAGCTACATTATTAAATGATTCAGAACCTTCTGTGAGGGGAGAGAGTGTCGCGCCGCCAACAAGCAATTGATCAACAATGGCGACAAGAGTAGTTTCTGGAGAAAGAGCGAATTGCAACGCCGCGAGACGTTCTGGAAATTTCGGACCATCATAGCTACTAAATGCAGAGGTATACAATTTATTGAACCGTTCCCTATCACATTCTTGATATGGTCGAATAGTCAGCGTTCTTTCTTCAAGTAGTGTCATTACCTCTCCGAAAATGCCGCTTATTTTAAAAAACTCCCATTAAAATTATAAAATAACCCCTTATTCTCTACTTATGGCAACATTAAGTCCTCTTTGTCAACTCAATGGCGGCTGCATGGGCTGCTGCGGTCACGACTTCGGAACAAAAGAACAAATCAAAGAAGCAATTCAAGAAAATACAACAGAATTTATCGCAGCAAAGCCACAAACCGAACAACAGTATCTTGCTTTTCGCGATCGTGCTCATCCTTTTGATCTGCGCTATGGTGTCTGCCGTAATTTAATCAGTGAGAAAGGCTGTAATCTCTGTCCCCTTCATCCCACGCGTCATCAAGGGAAAGATTTGAGGATAAATCATTGTGATACAAACTATCTCTGTAAGACCGCTACCGCATTTGCTCTTTGGAATAAACAACAGCAACAACATTTCATCCGTTTCATTGAGGATAAGAAAATCGATAATCTTACCTATTCCATTGCTATGGATAATAACACTCTACTAGGAGAATTCTTAGAGCAAGAAGAAAATCCCCTGTAAAATAGTTTTATAATTCTTTATTCGTTGTTTTTTCCATGACTCAAAACGAAAATCTCTACAACCGAAGAGACTTTATTTCTCACAGTCTTGCTCTCGGATTATCTACCCTCCTTCTCTCAGAAAGAGAAAGCACTGCCAAAGAAATTCGTCAATACCATGATCCAGTTGACCCACAAAAAATAATCGGCCAAACTGCTCCACCATTCCATCAACATAATATCAATCCTTCTTCGCCGCGTCACCGGGAATATCTCGGTCCACAAGATTACGCTGGCAAAGTAATTTTCCTTAACTTCTGGGCTAGTTGGTGTGGTCCTTGTGTCGGTGAGTTTCGCGAGTTTAATGCTTTTTACGATGCTAACCAAAAAGATGCCACAGTTCTTGCTCTGGAAGCAGTTTCTTCCAGTGATTGGCATGAAGTTAACCTTCGTCCGTATCATTTTCCCATTCTCGAGAAAAAAGGCAAACCGTTTTTTGATTTCACCGTCTGTACCAACGACACCTGCACTCTCTATCGTAAGAGTCAAGAATATCCCGAACTTAGCCAAATCATTACTCGTTATCACTATGGGCTGCCGGGAGCTATTCCTGCCACTTTTGTCATTGATCGATCTCAAGTCGTTCGGGAATTAATTGTCGGAGCAATGAAACAGAAAGAGTTGGAAGAGTTGTTGAAGAGATATGGATAAATAAAGATCATAAAGCTATCATTTCGAAAGATTATTATAATCTAAATTGTTTCTTTTATGTATGGCTAAAAAGTTTCTTGGTTTTGTTGAACCATCCGTAGAGCCTCAACGGGTGGAAGCATTCAAGATTACTATTAAAGGAATCGATGGGGAATATCAACGCATGATTGCTCTCCTTAAGATTGAGAAAAAGCAATTAGCCAACGAGATTAAACATGAAAAGAGAATCAAGCGTGAATTAGTAAAACTCCATAAAATGCTTCTTCACTTAGGGAAAAAAGTAGCCGAGCGTAGTGCTGTTCTTGCTCACGTTTACGCTTTGCAAGGGGATGATCCACAAAGAGCGCTTACTCTTCTCAATGATGTCGAGAGATTAGATTCTGAAATTGGTCCTTTGTATAATGAAATGTCTACTACTCTCCGCAAACACACCATCCCCGATATTGCTGAGATGTACAATGAAATGGGCTTAAATAAAGAGCAAATAAAGAATATCCGCGAGATTGCCAACACTATTACCAATCGCCTTGGTCAAATTATGAGTTCTTTTAATATTCAAGAGCCGGAGACTATCCGTCGAAACATCTATTTCACTAACCCCCGCCTTCGTTAACCCATCCTTTTCTATCGTAGAAATCTTTATAAATAACCTCCCTTTTTGCCTCTTCATGGTTAAATTACGCAAATTCGCAGCTTATCAGAAACTAGAACGACCTTATACGAGAATTAGTAAGTATACCAAGAAAAACTTCGTTCGCGGTGGCTTTCCTGCTCTTAAGATTACTAAATTTGATATGGGAACACCTCAAAAGCAGTATGATTCCGTTATCGTCTTAAATTCCAATACTAGTATGAATGTTCGTCAGAACTCATTAGAAGCAGCAAGAATGACTTCTAACCGCTTATTAGAGAAAACCCTTGGTAAAGAATACCATTTACGTGTTAAAGTTTATCCCTTTCATGTTCTTCGGGAGAACGCTCTTGCTTCCGGTGCAGGTGCTGACCGTTTAAGTACAGGTATGAAGTTAGCCTATGGTAAACCAGTCGGAACCGCTGCCCGTGTTCGGGAAGGTCAGACTTTGATGGAATTACGCTTGAACAAAATCAATCTTCGGGTTGGTCGAGAAGCAATGCAGCGAGCGGCTAAGAAATTCCCTTGCTCTTGTAAGATCATTGCACAATAAATATCTTCTTTAAGTTCTTTATATCTTCTTTTTTGATATGTGTAAATGCGAAAGGTATTGTTAATCTCTCCGTTTCTAAGAATGAGCTAATCTTATGCACTGAATAATTACAGAACGAAGTAGTTTGCTTGGGAGAGATTCTGAACGTAGTCTCCTGTAAATTTGGCACAAACAGTAGTAATTCTTTTTCTCCTTCTTTTATGATCTTTGTGTTCTTGTTAAATCTATTAACAGTTATTGGCTCAAAATGAGAATAGTTAGAATCTGCTAACGCCACACCCACAATCAGTGTCGGTTTTTCTTTAAGAATCAACGCCAAGAATTGTTCTAAATCTTCTTTCAACTTCCCTAAAACAAAAACATTGCCGAACTCTCTCTTCAATTCTTCTTGGTACGGAAAAGTCCTGAACGTATAAACTAGGAATCCCATTAATCTTTTTTCAATTCCCTCTTCAATTTCTCCAACTTCTTCTCAACATCAATCAATTCATTCGCTGGCCTGGGATTCTTTCTTTCCACTTTTCTGCTAATCCGCACAACTTCTCGCACCGCCTCTCGTTCTTTTTTCTTTTCAGAAGCGCTTTTTCTTTTAGGAAAGAGACGTTCCAACAGAGACGCAGGTTTCCTCTCTCCTCGTTCCAATGTTTGTGTAATCTCCTCGAGTTCCTGATCAATCGCCGCTCTTCGTTCTTCAACCTGTTCTCTCTCCGGCATTGCTCTCGGTAATTCTCTTCTGATCTTCACTTTCTGTGTGACCATTTCTTCCATACCTGCTATCTTTCTTTCTATGTCGAGTAATTCGGGGGAGGGTGAATAATTCTGTTTCCTTCGCTGACCTAACGTTCCCGCCCTATTTTCTCGAAGTAAAATATCTACATTTTGGTACTCCTTCGAGAGTTGTAATTGATCCAATACTGAATGCTTCACTGGTTGGTGGTCAGGGATCGTCGCCCTCACATTTATTTTTTGTGGCAATCTTTTTTCAACATCCGTAATTGCATTCTCAATTTTCATTAATTCTCGCGATGGCTTTACCTCTCGTTTTAGAGTAGCTCTCCGTTCTCGTAATACCTCCTCAATATCTGTCTCTTTTCTAAAGACATTAACGGTCGCGATTCTTGTTATGACTTTCTGTTTTATCTTCTCCCCTTCTTTCTCTACGTTTGCCAGCTGCCGTTCGACATCATCTAATTCGTTTGTATGTATTTGATCCATTCCTTTCACTGTCTTACTAATCCTTACCACATCTCTTATTGCTTCTTTTTCTCGGTGTAGTTCTGTTTTACTTTTCCGTCTTGGGAAAAGACTTTCCAACAGAGAGATTGGTCTCTTCTCTGCTCGCTGCAGCGCTCGAGTGATTTCATCCAATTCTTTGTCGATATTCGATTTTTTCTCGTTCCCCAATTCTAACCCTATGCTTGCGCCAGGAATTTCTCTTTTGATTTTAACTTTTCGCGGGAACATCGTCTCTACTTGTGCAATCTTTCTCTCCACATTAAGCAGTTCTCGTGATGGCGTGGGCATGGCAATTCTACGTTTACGTAATGTTTCCTGTATCTCTCCCTTCAATAATAAATCTACATCATGATATTCTTTTGCTAACTCTCGTAACTCTTCAACTGCTCTGTTTTGTCGTGTCGGAATGGAAGACAAAATAGCCGTTCTTGATTTTTTCTGTTGTGAAATCGGCTTTTCAACTTCCATGATCGCTTTTTCAATCTCTTCCAATTCTGGCGACCGTTTTAACTCTCTTTTTTGCAGAGGTCTTTGCTGTCGCAGGGCTTCTTTAAGTCCACTTTCTCGATCATACACATTAACACTAGCCACACTTGTGAGAACTTTTCCTTTTACTATCTCTGTTTCTCCATCCACGTTCGCTAATCGCTGTTCAATATCACTTAATTCTTTTGTTGGTCTCACTAATCTTTGGAGGCTGCCGCTGCTCTTACTTTCATCAACTCTCTCTAAATTTCGTTCAATTTTAGCTTTTTCTTTTTCTAGAAGTAATATCTCTTTTACTGTTTGCTTACCTCTCTCTAGCAACGTAGGGATATCTTTTCGTATTTTTACATTCTTTTCTTTTATCTTGTCCAGATCAAAGATCTTCCTTTCAATCTCTAATAACTCGTTGCTCGGTTGGGCCTCTTTCCCCTCCACCTTTCGACTGATTCGAAGAACGTCACGCCGTGCTTTCTCTGTATCTCGTTCCTCTTTCCAGCTTCTCTTTTGAAATAATCGCTCCAATAGCGATGCCGGTCTTCGTTCCGCTCTACCCAACGTTTTTGTAACTTTCTCCAATTCTTTGTCAATCACAGTTTTTCTTTCTAAAGCAAAAGTTGTTGTTGGACGATACGATGAAAGCAGCGTTCTAATCTTCGATCTTTGTAGTTGTGTTTTCTCAACCCGTTCAATCGCGCTTTGAACTTTCAATAATTCTTTATCTAAACTCTTGTACCTCTCGGATTGTTGGAGAATTGTCGGTGGAATGATTCGAGATGCTTCTTCTGGTCTTCCCAACTGTCTTCTCGCAACGAGTTCTTCTTGTCGTAACAGCCCGCTAATCTCTTCTCTTTCTAACGAAGACAGCCGCTGGTTGAGATGAGACAACTCTTTTTCAAAAAATATTGAGCGGATGCTCTTTGGCATCATCGTCACTTTTCTTCTAGGGACAGCTCCCGCAATTGGTCTGTGTGGAATAACCCCTACGGCCATGCGGTGAAGATAAGCTACTCCAACAATCAAGAAGAATACTAGTACCAGGAGTAGAAGACCATCAACAAGATACGTGCTATATTTCTGCGTGTTTTGATTTAAGTCCGCAAAGACTGCCCTACCCGTAACGGCAAAACCCGTCAGCATCGAGAGATCAAACCCTTCTTTTACCGTGCCGGTTCCAAAATCAACCGTATAATCATTTTCCGCGATCAGTTCTCCATCTTCATAAATTTTTAAACTGACGGGAAGTGTCCCAGTGTATGCTTCTCGATCATACGATAATTCTTGCGCGAAAATCGTATTTTGTTTAATTTGATACGGCCCGAAGATTTCTGAATAACGAGAACTAGGAAAAAAGAATGATTGCCGCTCATTAATATTAAACTCCAAGAGGTAATTCTTCTCTGTATCAATTGCGTTCTCTTCTCTAGGAACGAGAATATAGGCATCAATAATCCCTTGCTGAGGATCAACATGTAGCGCCGTTCCCACTCTTATTTTTTCTTTGACATCCACTTCTTTAGTCAGAATTTCTTCTCCTCCTGTTGCGAATGAGAGTGTTACTGGTTTTGGCGTTAGGCTAATTGGCAGACGTACATCGAATTCTTTTGTCACGCTCTGTCTCGCTCCGACGATTGTCTCCTCTCCATTGAGGATCTCTGTTTTAAGCAGTTTTCCTGTTGTATGCCCACCCGAATATGAAACGGAGCCATCAACATTCGGAAGAAAGAACAAGCCTTTCTGCGGTGCTAATGCTTTTGTTGAGGAGATGAACTGAACTCTTTCCTCTTCAACTTTCTTCAACGTCTCAATGGTGTCTTCAACTTCTCTTCCAATTTCATCATCTGTTTTTATTTGCTTGGTAATCTCTTGCTGTTGTTTTTTCTTTGCTTCCAGCGCCGTATCAATAATTAGTTTCGCTTCTTTTACATTTTTAACGTTCTCAATTTCCATCTCTAATCTTTGAAGTTCTTCCAATCGTATTTCTTTTGGATCAATATTCTGTAGTCTCTCCTTCACTTCTGCAATCGTTTTTGCATCTTGTAACTGATCGTTTATGTTCTCAATCGCTCTTATGTCTTTCTCTACCCTATCTTCTACAGCCCTCATTCTTTCCACTTCTTCCAAAGACTTTACTGGCATCAAAGGTAGTGCTGCTCGTATTCTTTCTTCCACTAATTCTTCCGCTCGTCGTTCATCAACGAGTTTTATTGGACTTCTGTCTCTTATGGCGGGGGTAATA